>Ga0154020_10002301_pt1 | contig 23215 bp, 27 predicted proteins | sample Klosneuvirus_201_FD_109709 | JGI IMG/M metagenome (GOLD analysis project Ga0154020, IMG submission 109709) | Active sludge microbial communities from wastewater, Klosterneuburg, Austria - Klosneuvirus_20160825_MG | ecosystem: Engineered > WWTP > Aerobic digester > Activated sludge | place...
CAGTTAAGTACCTAACCAACTGCCCCCACCCCGCACCAGAAACCAGCGAACCTCAAAACGTGTCAACAGCACCCCCTCCAACAGCTAAGTACCTAACCGCCCCCGTCCAAAGTCGCACCAAAATTCCAGCAACCGCAACGACTTGTTGACACCCAACCCGAATCTACCCGCGCACCTACTCCTTTGACCGCCACCCCGTCAAGGGATATCATGCAACCACGACGGCAACCTGCCGACGGTGCAACTCCAACCGATACCTCACGGTGAAAGACATGACGCTACCTGCCACTGGCCGCTTGGGCCTGAACCAACTGACCGACCGCCAAGTCCAGGACTTGCAGTCCCAGTTCATCGCCGAGCTTGCCCTCACGGCCAACCCAACGGTGGCGGCACGGAAGCTCGGGCGTAAGCGCCAGTGGTTCATCAACCTCCGCAACCAAGACCCGGTCTTTGCGGAACGTTGGGAGGAAGCGATGGAGGAAGCGGCGGACGACCTTGAGTACCTCGCCCAGCAACGCGCCTTCATCGGCGTCGAGAAGCCGGTGTTCTACAAGGGGGAGCAGTGCGGCGAGGTGACGGAGTACAGCGACAGCATGGCGATGTTCTTGCTGCGGGCGCACCGGCCTGAGCGGTTCCGGGAGCGCAGCGATGTGAAGCAGCAACTAACGGGGGCGGACGGCGGGCCACTGCGCGTGGCCAACGCGACGGAACTGACGGACGACCAGTTGGCGCGACTGGCGCTGGGTGACGCACTCGGCGGAAACCCACGCGAGATCACGCACCGGATTCGCGAACACTTGGCGCATGAAGCCGGCGCCACCGATGCCGCCGAGGTCGAGCCACTCGACACCCGGACGTTCCACCCGGCGGACGACGACGACCAACTATCGCTACCGTTCGATGACCCCTCGGAACCGTTGGACGACTTGGTGTAGACTGGGGGCAACCGCCGGGGAGAAGCGCCATGTCCGCCACGAAGCCAGTCAGGCTATCCACCTACTTCACGCAGGACGAACTGACGGCGTCCGACTATGCCGCCCGTTACGGCATGAACAACGAACCCGACCAGCGGGCGTTGGAGAACCTGCGCTACACGGCTCTCCAGCTCGACCGGGTACGGGCGCTGCTCGGAGTGCCGGTGCTGGTGTCGAGCGGATATCGCTCTCCACGGGTCAACGAGGCAGTTGGGGGCTCGAAACGCTCCCAGCATATGCTAGGGCAGGCTGTTGACTTAATCGCGCCGTCATTCGGCTCTCCGAGGGCCGTAGCGCGGTTGATCATGGAAAGCCACATCCCCTTCGACCAACTCATCCTGGAGTACGGGCGCTGGGTTCACATCTCATTCACGCAGCACAACCCTCGCGGGGATGTGCTTACCATCACTACCCAAGGCACGACCAAGGGGATACCCCATGAGTAAGAGAACCCTCTCACGGCTCAAGGGCCGACTGGCGCGGCAATCCACATGGACGGCCATCGGCATGGCCGCATTGGCGCTGTCACCGGCACTGCCCGCCTACGCGGTGTACCTGACGGCGCTTGCGGGGGTCAGCGGGGCGGTGAAGTTGCTGCTGCCGGAGGACAGTACGCTGCCCAAGCCAGCGATCGCCGCCACCATCCCCACACCACAGGCCAGCGCCACCGGCGCCACCGAGGGCGACGGGAAATGACGCAGCTCATGGGTGGTGCGGAACAACATATCGACAAGGGCCATGAGTTGGCCGTGGGGGTGGTGGTGAGTGCAGTGAAGACCGCACCTCCGGTGGTGGTGAGCGCCTTCACGTTGGCGGGGCATCCGATGCAGGATTGGGTGCTGCTGGCAACGCTGGTGTACACCGTGCTACAGATCATCTTGCTATGGCCAAAGTTCAGGGACTGGAACCAGCGCCGGGGTGGGGGCCGCTGATGGCCGCACTCGGCAAGACCCCACCCAGTCCACAGGACGCGGCCAACGAGTTGCTCAACCGGCGGCTGGCGCGGTCGAACCTGCTGCCGTTCATCACCTACGTCATGCCGTCCTACACGGCGGCGGCGCACCACAAGCTCATCTGCGAGAAACTGGAGGCGGTGGAGCGCGGCGAGATCAAGCGGCTGATGATCGCGATGCCGCCCCGCCACGGGAAGTCGCAGATTGCCAGCCGGATGTTTCCGGCGTGGTATCTGGGGCGCAACCCCGGCAAACAGATTATCTCGGCGTCGTACAACAGCGACCTCGCCACCGACTTCGGTCGGGATGTGCGTAACCTCATCGCGGCGGACGAATACCCCCGGCTGTTCAACGTGGCGCTGGCCCAGGACAGTCGGGCGGCGAACAAGTGGCACACCGACAATGGCGGGCAATACATTGCGGCGGGTGTCGGCACGGCCATCACCGGGCGAGGCGCGGACATCGCGCTAATCGACGATGCTTTCAAGGATCGCCAGGAGGCCGATAGCGAACTCACCCGCAACCGGGTGTGGGACTGGTACACCTCGACGCTGTACACCCGACTGATGCCGGGTGCGGCCATCGTCGTCATCGGTACACGGTGGCACGACGACGACCTGTCGGGGCGGCTGCTGGCGGCACAGGCGCACGGCGGGGACAAGTGGGAGGTGCTTAACCTGCCAGCGATCAGCGACGACAACGAGGCGTTGTGGCCGGAGTGGTATCCATTGGAGCGGCTGGAGCAGATTCGGGCGGTACTGCCTGCCCGCGACTGGAACAGCCTGTACCAGCAGAACCCGGTTCCCGACGACGGGGAGTTTTTCAAGAAGGAGTGGCTGGCCGACTACCAGACACTTCCCAAGGAGTTGACCATCTACGGGGCGAGTGACTACGCAGTCACATCTGGCGGTGGGGACTGGACAGAACACGGGGTGTTCGGCGTAGACCAGAACGGGAACATCTACATCCTGGACTGGTGGCGCGGGCAGACAGCGGCGGATGTTTGGATCAACGCCAAGTGCGACCTGATCATCAAGCACAAGCCCAAGCTCTGGTTCGGCGAAGCAGGGCCGATCCGGCGCTCCATAGAGCCGTTCCTCAACCGGCGGATGCAGGAGCGCAACGCGCTATGCCGGATCGAGTGGTTGACCTCCATTGGAGACAAGGAGTCCCGCGCCCGTGGCATACAAGCGTTGGCCAGCATGGGCAAGCTCTGGTTTCCTGCCAATGCGCCGTGGAAAGGTGATATACAGACGCAAATGCTCCGCTTTCCAGCGGGGGCGCACGACGATGCGGTGGACGTAATGGGTATGATTGGGCGGGGTCTACAGTCCATTCGGCCTCGCGTAAGCAACGTGGTATCCTTGGATTTTGGCGGAACCTCCCGCTACGGCTGGATGAGCTGATATGAAGAGTAACAAAGACCCGAAGTTCGACGAGGCGCTGAAGCGGTACTCGGAGGCGTTCGACGCGTTCAAGGACAACCGCGAGGTGATGAAGGACGACCAGCGATTCCTCTCCGGCGACCAGTGGCCGACGGAAATCCGTGAGTCGCGGGAGAACGCCAAGCGCCCTATCCAGACCATCAACCGCTTGCCTGCGTTTATCGACCAGGTGGTAGGGGATGCGCGGCAGAACAAGCCGACTATCCGCGTCCACCCGGCAGAAGACGGCGACAACGACATTGCGGACATATACAACGGCCTGATCCGCAGCATCGAGACGGAGTCCAACGCGGACTACGCCTACGACACGGCCATCGAGCATACGGCGGGGCATGGGTTCGGCGCATGGCGCATCGACTCGGAGTATGTGTCCGAGAACTCGTTCGACCAGAACCTCGTCATCAGGCGCATCGTCGATCCGCTGAACGTGCTGTTCGACCCAGCGGCCATCCAGCCCGACTACTCCGATGCGGAATACGTGTTTGTGCTGGAGTCGATGCCGCGCAAGACGTTCGAGGCCAAGTGGCCCAAGGCTACGCTCAGCGCCTTTGAGTCCGGGGACTTGGCGCGTGGTTGGTCTTCTGGCGACAACGTGCAGGTTGCCGAGTACTGGTACAAGGAGTACACACCGTTCACCCTATACCTGCTGTCGGATGGGTCGGTGTCCGAGGACAAGGACGCCGCCGAGGCGATGGGCCTGGTCGCCCAGCGCGAGGCCAAGAAGGTCAAGGTCTGCATGCACATCCTCTCCGGAGCGGAGATTCTGGAGAGTAAGGAGGACTACGACGGGGTGTACCTGCCTATCGTCGGTGTGCAGGGCAAGGAGTCGCTGGTGGACGGCAAGCGCACCCTGCGCGGCATCACACGCTTCGCCAAAGACCCCCAACGCATGTACAACTACTGGCGTACCCTGGACACGGAAGCGAAGGCGCTGACGCCCCGCAGCCCGGTACTGGTGACATTGGAGCAGATAACCGGCAACGAGAAGGACTGGGTCAAGGCGCTACAGGGCAACCTGCCCTACCTGCCGTACAACGCCGTCCCGGATGCTCCCGTCCCAAACCGGCTGAACGCTGGCATGGCGGACGCCTCGTTTGAGCGCGGCGCGCTGCTGGCCGTGGACGAAATGAAGTCTACTACCGGCATCCATTCGGCGTCCCTGGGTGAAACCAGCAACGAAACCTCGGGCCGAGCCATCCTGGCCCGTCAGCGCGAGGGGGATACGTCCACCTTCGCGTACATCGACAACCTGAGCCGCGCCATCCGCTACTCTGGCCGGGTGCTGCTCGACCTGATCCCCAAGCGGTACAACACGGCGCGGGTAATTCAGGTCATGGGCGAGGACGGTAGCCGCAAGTTGATGAAGATCAACCAGCAATCCCGCGCTCCCGACGGTACGCCCAAGATCGAGAACGACTTGACCGTTGGCCGGTATGACTTGGTGGTCAATGTTGGCCCCAGCTATGCTACCAAGCGCATTGAGTCCGCTGAGTCGATGATTTCCTTCGTGCAGGCCGTCCCGGCTGCGGCGGGGCTGATCTCTGACCTGATCGCCAAGAACATGGACTGGCCCGGAGCGGAGGCTATCGAGAAGCGCCTCCACGCCATGCTGCCGCCGCAGGTGCTACAGGCTGAACAGGAGGAGAGCGGCAACGGCTTGCCACCAGGCGTCCAGCAGATGATCGACCAAGGCAAGCAGCTGATCGAGCAGTTGCAGGGCGAACTGAAGAAGGCGATGGATGATCTGGAGGACAAGGACGAAGATCGCCGTTTGAAGCAGTACGAGATCGACGTTCGTGCCGCCATCGACGCGTTCAAGCTGGAACTGGAACACCCCGACGCCGCCATGCTGGCCGAGCAGGTTTCGGGCCACATCCTGCAAGCCATCACCCAGCAAGCGGCCTCCGCGCCCTCGCTGGAGGACATGGCCCCGGAAGAGCCGCCCGAGATGGGCGAAGACGCCGGTATCTCCCCCATGCAAGGCGGAATAAACCCGGAAATGGGCGGCGGAATGCCCGGAATGGAAGATACTCAGGACGGTGGAGGCGGAATAGACCCCAACGCGCTCCCAACCGGCCTGATGCCACCCAGTATTAACCAAGGGGTTCCGATTGCCCAACAAGACCCCACAGAACCGCAACTCACCCCGCAGGAGATTCAGTCATGACCATCAACACCGTCGGCAAGAAAGTGATCACCACCTCCGGCGGGGCGCAAACCTTGCTTATCCAAGACCCTTTGTGCGCCCTGTACTATGTGTCGTTCAAGGTCGTTGGCGGAACCCCGGCGGCGGGTACGACCGCCGTGGCGTTCACCCCGTTCGCAAGCACCAGCGAGACGCTGCTGGACGAGTTTGGCACGGCCATCAACATCGACCCTACGGCGCTGAAGATGATCACCGTCCCCGCCCCCACGGCCTCGCTGACGTTCACGCCTACCAGTTGGTCAGCTGGCGTGAGCATCCTGGTGACAGTAATGGCGGACACCAACATATGCTACATCGACAAAGGTTGAAATCTTGGTAGTCTGAGACTATCATCAGGCGAAATGGCTTGCGGCATTTTCCGCATGATGCAGGGCCGATACGTCGGCCCGGCCAATCCGGTGACGGAGTTAAGCGATGTCTGATTTGGAAACCAGCGCCACTGGCGCGACAATGGCCGAAAACGCTGCCCCGGCTACAGCGACGGTAGAAGTGACCGCTGATAGTGATCCGCACGACGGTGATGAGGGTTCCGACCTGCCTGAAGAAGGTGAGGAAGGCCACTCCGAATCCGGGGTGCCGAAAGGTGTCAGGAAACGCTTCAACACGTTGACGAAGCAAAAGTACGAACTGGTGGAGACGGTTGCACAACTGAAGGCCGAGATTGAGCGTCGTGACGCGCAAGTCCAAGCCGCGCAACTGACCGAACCGGATATTAGCAACTTCGACGACTACGACCAGTACGTGGACGCCAAGGCGGAATACCTTGCGGACAAGAAGTTGGCCGACCGGGCAGCCCACGCGCAGCAGCTTACCCAGCAGCAACGCGAGGAGCAGGAAGTCCAGAAGCGGGTTCAGGCGTACACGGAACGGGCGCAAGCCTTCCGGGAGTCCACACCGGACTTTCAGGCGGCAATCGAGTCGGTTCCCCAGGTACTGTTGAAGCCCAGTGTCGTAGACGCAATCTTGCGTATGGAAGACGGCCCCCAGGTCAGCTACCACCTCGCCAAGAATGTGGCCGAGTTGCACCGAATCTCTGGCCTCCCTGAAAAGGAGCAGGTGTTCGCACTTTTTGAAGTGTCGCGAAAACTGGCGCAGAAAGCACCGGTACGCACTCCCGCCCCCGCACCAGCCCCAAAGCTGAACGGTGGAGGCGCAGCGGGTCAGAAGTCGGTGAACGACATGACCGCCAAGGAGTACGCCGAGTTCCGAAACGCACAAGACATAGCCGCCGGAAGGCGGAGAGCCTAACCCCAATGCAGGAGGCCCATCATGGCCGGTAATGATTTTGTCGTAACAGACCTCGTGGCCCGCGAAGCCCTTAAGATCGCGCACGAAAAACTGGCTTTCATCAGCACGGTTGATCGTCAATACGACGCCAGCTTCAGCGGCGACCCCAAGCATGGGGCCACCTTGCGCGTCAAGTCCCCGAACAAATACACCCGTCGCCAAGGCTCCCGCATCCTGAATGCCCAAGCCCAAAGCGAGGTCAGCCAGACCATCACCGTTGCAACTCAGGACGGCGTGGACATGTCGTTCAACAGCGATGAACTGGCCTTGATCACCCCCGACAACATCGGTCAGTTCAGCAAGCAGTACATCGAACCGGCTGTGGACGGCCTGCTGTCGGCCATTGAAGCCGACTTCATCGCCTACTGCACCAAGAAGGTGTACAACGTGGCTGGTACTGCTGGCTCCGTCCCGAACGACTTGGCCGCTATTGGTGCTGCCCGAGCCAAGCTCAACCAGGGTCTGGCTCCGAAGGACGGCAACCGCTATGTGCAGTTGGACTCCGTGACTTCTGCCGGTCTGGTGAACGGCCTGAAGGGCTTGTTCCAGGACTCCAGCCAGATTCGTGAGCAGTACCGCGAAGGTATGCTGGGCCGCACTGGCGGCGCTGATTTTTACGAAAACGAGCGCATGTACGCGCACACCAACAGCTCCGACGTTACCGGCTCGACTGATGCCGCTGCCGGTGTGACTGATGGCGGCGCTACCATCGACATGCACACCCTGATTGCCTCCCCGGCTGTCGGCTCTGTGTTCACCGTCGCCGGTATCTATTCCTGCCATCCCGAGACCAAGCAGGCGTACAGCCACCTCCAGCAGTTCACGGTCATCACGACCTCTGCCGGTGCTGCGATCACCGTGTCTCCGACCATCTACCTAACCGGCCCACGCCAGAACGTCGCCTCGTCCGCCAGCGCCCAGTTGGCCACGACTGCGTTCAACGCCCAGGTGGTGACTTTCGTCGGGGCTGCGTCTACCAGCTACCTGCAAAACTTGATGTACCACAAGGAAGCGTTCCAGTTCATCACTGCACCGCTGCCTATGATGGGAGACAGCAAGTTGTGTTCTCGCAAGGAGCAGGAAGGTCTGTCGCTGCGTGTCTGGCAAGCGCCTGACATCATCAACGACCGGATGCTGATGCGTCTGGATATCCTGTACGGTTTTGCTGCCTTGCGCCCCGAGTGGGCCTGCCGCATCACGAATTAGGTATGACTAACCGGGGCGGGCAACCGCCCCTAACCAATTTCTTGCGAGGATACGAACATGACCAATCTTACGGTCGAATACGAAAGCGTCACCTCCGGTCTGCCAGATGGCGCACAGGTTGGCAAGTCTGCCACCGAGAAGGTAGGCTTCTGGGGGCACATCCCGGTCGTCGGGCCTGCTGCCCTGACCACCCAACTGACCACCCTTACCCACACCGCACCCGGAACCCCGGACTACGTCATCCAGAACCTGACGACCTCCACCCCGTACGGGTTCGTGACGGCGGACGAGGGCAACTCGGTGCTGAAGGTCGTCGCCAACCTGCAAACCCGTTTGGCCGAGTTGGAAGCGCGTCTGGAAGGCTGCGGCATCATCGCCGCCAACTGATTTTTCTGCCAAGGACGGCGAACCCCTAATTCTGGAGATTGGTATGGAAGTCCGTATATCGCACCCGCAGCATGGGTACATGCACGTTTACTCTCAGACCGACCTCGATAAGCACATCACGCTCGGTTGGTCGGTCTACGTTCCTGCGCCCCCGGTGGAGGTGTACATCCCCGACGCCGTTGTGAAGCCTGCTGCCCCCCGTAAAAGCCGGAAGGTAGTAGTCCATGACGACCTCATCTGACATCATCCGCCGCGCCCTGAAACTGGCTGGCGTCGTTGCGACCGAGGATGCTGTCCCGGCTGATCAGGCCGAGGATGCGCTGGTAGTACTCAACGAAATGCTCCAGACTTGGGCCTCGCAGCCGCTGCTGTCCCTGCCGTGGACACAGGTCAGCAAGGTGCTGGTGGCGGGTCAGCAGGCGTACACCATCGGCAGCGGTGGGGACATCAACACCCCACGGCCCACGTCGCTGTACCACGCCCATGTCAACTATGGCGGCATCGACTACGCGCTCAATATCGCCGCGCTGTCCGAGTTTGAGGAGAATAGCCTGAAGGCGGTGGGAGGATTCCCGTCCACCCTGTACATCCGCCCCGGCTACCCGCTATCCACCATCCTGCTGTACCCGTACCCGTCCAGCGCGTCCATGACGCTGGTGATTGATACGGTTGCCCCGCCGGTTGACTTGGCACTGTCCACGACGCTGCCCTATCCGTCGAACTGGCTCCGGGCCATCCGGTACAACCTGGCGCTGGAGCTTTGCGCGGAGTATGGGGCAGACCCGTCTGCCGTCATCGTCAAGATCGCCAAGGACTCCCTGCACACGCTGATGACAGCGAACCACCAACTTCCGACGGCCAAGTTCGACCCGCTGCTGGTTGGCGGAACCACGGACTCATCCCTCGCCCGAATCATGCGGGGTTGACATGCGTATCCCCCTGCTCGGCGGCCACAGTAAGCGCAAAAGCACCAATCAGGACAGCCAGACGCTGGTAAACCTGTTTCTGGAGGTAGACGCTGCCGAGAAGGAGACGAAGCTCGCCGCGTATCTTGCCCCCGGCAAGGTGGCGTTCTCTGTAGTAGGCAGCGGCCCCATACACGGCCTCGCCCGCCTGTCGAACACCAAAGGCGAGTTCGTCATCGCGGTGTCCGGGGCCGAGGTGTTCGCCATCCGCGCCAACGGTACGTCCGTTAGCATGGGTAGCATCACCCCGCCCAGCGCCACCTCGGTGGTCATGGCGTCTAACCAGAATGTGTGCGTCATCTGCTCCGGTGCGGGAGGCTGGTACACGGATGGCGTGACGATGGCGCATATCACCGCTGACGCCTTCTACGGCGCTACGTCCATAGCGTTCCTCGACAACTTCATCTGTCTGGCGAAGCCGGATTCCCAGCAGTTCTACATATCCAACCTGTACGACGCCTCGGCTTACGATGCCCTCGACATCGCGATGGCTGAGTCCAATGTGGACAAGTTGGTGGCTGTCGTGGCCGACCACCAGGAACTCTGGCTGTTCGGAAGCGAGTCCACCGAGGTATGGTACAACAGCGGCGCGACTGACTTCCCGTTTGCCCGTCGCGAAGGCGCACTGCTGGAGGTGGGCTGCGCCGCCACCCACTCGGCGGTGAAGGCCGACAACTCCATCTTCTGGTTGGGGCAGACCCCCCACGGCAAGGGCGTAGTGTACCGGGCTGACCAGTACAGCCCGCGCATTGTGTCCAACCGTGGTGTCGAGTACGCCATCAGCCAACTATCCCGCACGGACGACGCCCGCGCCCATGCGTACCAGCACTCCGGCCACACCTTCTACGTGCTTACCTTCCCGACCGACGGGGTGACGTTTGTGTACGACGCCGCCATCCAAGACCCGGAAGTGGCCTGGAGCGTCCGCAGCACCTACGGTAAAGGTCGGGACAGGGGGAACGCCTATGCTTTCTTCGCTGGCTACCATCTGGTTGGCGACTTTGAGTCTGGAACCGTCTGGCGTCTCGATCACGACACTTACACCGACGGGGGGCTTCCCATCGTGTGGGAGCGCACCACGGCTCATATCATCCAGGATATGAAGCGCATCTTCTTCAAGGACATCCGTATCAACATCGAGCGCGGTGTGGGGTTGGAAGACGGCACAGACCCGCTGCTGTACCTCGACTGGTCGGACGATGGTGGCCACACCTGGAGCAACAAGAAGCAGGCCAGCATGGGCGTGATCGGCAAGTACCTGCCGATGGTGACCTTCAGCCGGTTGGGGTCTTCCCGCGACCGGGTGTTTCGCCTCAGCGGTTCGGCTCCGGTGCGGACGGTGCTGATCGGTGCTTACATCGATGCCAAGGTGGGGAGCTACATATGAGTAGCCAACTGCCGCCGCCGCCGCGCAATGTCACCAACACCCGTGATATGTACACCTGGCTCTACCGGCTGTACGCCTATGTTACAGGCGAGATCGGCGGGCAGGTCATGGATGGGGAGGCGGTTGTCGCCGCCACGGCCTCGGCCCTGCCCTTGGTCGCCGAGCAGCAGAAGGAGCTACAAGGCCTCCCGCTGCTCATCACCCCCGACGGTGGCGGTGAGTTCGCCAAGGACTTGCAGGGCAATTTGCTCCTCGCGCCCCCACCCGCCAGCGCACAACCGGCGACTACTTGGCAGCGGCACTTTATGACGATGGGAGGCTGATATGGACAGGATCGGAGTGCTAGGGCAATCGGCACCGTCGGCCACAACGGAAACTACGCTTTACACCGTTCCGGCATACGCGAGGAGTGCCGTCATCAGCACACTGGTCGTGGCCAACCGCTCGGCATCGGGCGCGACGTTCCGCCTGTCGGTGTCAGTGGCGGGCGGCGCTACGGCCAACAAAGACTACCTGTATTACGACATCGCCATCAGCGGTAACGACACGTTCACGGCTACGCTCGGGCTGACCCTCGGCTCCGGCGATATCGTCCGGTGCTATGCGTCCACTGCAAACCTGTCATTTGGCGCGTTTGGCGCGGAGGCTGGATAATGTCCCAAGGTTTTGTCGTCCCCAAGTCTCGGGTCATCACTATCGGCGATGGCGGCAATCTCGATGCGTTCAGTCGCCTGCGGACGTCTGACCCGACGACGCTGTTTGACTCGCAACTCCAGTACAATAAACAGTCGCTGTATTGGGACGAGGCGCTGACCGGTACAGGCTCGGCAACACACCTGCCGAACGAGGCGTCCGTTCGACTATCCACGGGCGGAACGGCATCCGGCGCAAAGGCTTACCGCCGCACCAAGGCGTACTTCCGCTACCAGCCGGGTAAATCGCAACTCATTGCCATCACGTTCATGCTCGGCGCTGCCACGGCAAACGTCCGCAAGCGCGTTGGCTACTACGATACCCGCAACGGCATCTTCCTGGAGCAAACCGGCTCCGGCGCGGCGCTAGTCCGTCGCACTTACACCAGCGGCTCGGCTGTGGATAACTCCGTGGCGCAGGCGTCGTGGAATGTGGATAAGTTCGATGGCACGGGGCCGAGCGGCATCACGCTGGATTTCACCAAGACCCAAATCCTAATCATTGACCTGCAATGGCTCGGCGTTGGTCGGGTTCGCATTGGCTTCGATGTCAACGGCATCCTGTACTACGCGCACCAGTTCCTGAACGCCAACAGCCTGACGCTCGTCTACATGACCTCGGCCAACCTTCCCATTGGCTACGAGATCGAGAACACCGGCACGGCTGGCGGCACGACCACGATGGACTGCATCTGCGCCCAAGCTGCCAGCGAAGGAGGCTTCGAGGACGAGCGCGGCCTGAAATTCTCGGCGTCCAACGGCGTCACGAGGATCAACGTCAACACCCGGCGACCGGTGCTGTCTGCACGGCTGGCGGCAAACCTCAACAGTCAACCGTATTACGGGCAAGTGGTTTTCGAGAACGTCGATGTCTACTCGGCAGCAATGTTTGTCGAGATCGTGCTGAACGGTACGCTTACCGGCGCGGCGTTTGCTGCGGTGGATGCCACAAACTCCGGCGTTGAAAAAGACGTAGCGGCCACGGCCATCAGCGGTGGCATCGTGCTGGACTCGTTCTATGTCGGGACGGGAGGAGGCGCGACACGGCAGTCGGCCAGCATGGGGTTCCTCGGAAAGATTCCGTTCGCCAAAACGATCGCCGGGACATCTGATATTATCAGCGTTGTCTGCACCAGTCTGGGCGGCGCAACTGCAACAGCAGCCAGCTTATCCTGGCGGGAGATTTACTGATGGCTGTCAACCTACGAGAGCTTATCCCTGCGGTGCAGGTAGCGGCCACGGCGACGACGTACTACACGGCTACCAACTGCGTCGCCCGGTTCGACTCGTTTACCTTGACCAACACCGACACGGTGGCGCAGACCGTGACCGTGCATGTAGTTCCCCTGGCAGGGTCGGCGTCAGCCACCAACATGATCATCAGCGCCAAGTCCCTCGCGCCGGGTGAGTGCTACACCTGCCCCGAGATGGTGGGCAAGTCCATCAAGGCGGGGGCGTTCGTGCAGGCTCTGGCCAGCACGGCGGGCAAGGTCACGTTCCACGCCTCCGGCATCGAGGTTACTTGATGGACGGGCATCGCAACGCGCTGTTCCAGCGACTGACGGCAGTGGGCCTGTCCCAACCGGCGGTGGACTGGCTGCTCATCGTCTGGGACATGATCCAGACGCTGGACGACCTCACTGACGGCGACCCGGTGACGCAGGGCGACATCCACCGGTTGGTGAACAACAGCTTGGTGGGCTACGCCACGCACCCCTTTTTCACACACAACATCAACGCCCTAACCCCGGTTATCGCCAACGCCATCGCCAAGTGGACGGCGGCGAACTTCCTTGAGGGGAGCGGCATGGTGACGGAGGTCAGCTTCGTGTGGCGGGCATCCTACTACGATGTTGTGCTGCAAGCGTTGATCTGTGATGTAGGTTATACTTTAGCCACACAACGTGCCGCGCAAGTCCTAGAGATGTACGGGGAGAGCTACGGCGAGTACTTGAAGGAGTTTGAAGCATGCCAAACCCACTAGCCGTTTTCGGTGGCAGCGCCGCCGCTTCGCTGCTCGGTGGCCATCAAGCCTCCAAGGCCGCCAAGAAAGGCGCTCAGGCCCAAGTGGACGCTGCCAATGCCGCCAACGCCATGGAAGAGCGTATGTACAACCAGTCCCGGCAGGATCAGATGCCGTGGATGGAGCAGGGTGAGACTTCGCTCAACCAACTGGCGAAGCTTATGCAGCCGGGTGGCGAGTTGTCTCGGCGCTTCACCCAGCAGGATTTCGAGACCGACCCTGGCTACCAGTTCCGGCTGGAGCAAGGAAACAAGGCGCTGATGAACGCCCTCAACGCCCGTGGCTTGGGCGGATCGGGCGCGATGGTCAAGGAGGCCACCCGCTACAACCAGGGGGCGGCATCTGACGAGTACACCAACGCCTACAACCGTTTTATCCAGGGCGGCGACAGAATCTACAACCGGCTGGCTGGGCTGTCCAACACCGGCCAGACCACCAGCCAGCAGTTGTCTGGCTCGGGTCAGGACTATGCCGGACAATACTCCAACAACGTCGGGCAAGCAGCCAACGCTCGGGCCAGCCAGTACGCCGCCAAGGCGCAGGCCTACCAGCAGGGTCTTGACGCGCTGTCTGGCGCGGGTGGGACTTACGCCCAGTCCGGTAGGTTCCCCGGAATGAAGAAGGTCTAACGAGGTAGCAGGCTATGGCCTTGAATCTGGACACGCGCATCCCGCTGCTGTCGGTTGACCAAAACTTCAACCCAGCGAAGTCGTTCAACGACGCGGCTGATGCCGCCGTGAAGCAGCAGCAAATGACCATCTCCAACCGGCTGGAGAAGATGAAGGCTGACCGCGAGATGGCGCAAGCGGAGCGTGAGGCGAGGAAGGCCGAGCGTTACGCGCAGATGCTTGCCTCCATGAAGCAGGGTACCCCTGCCCAAATGTCCGAGGGCGTCCCGGCTACGCAGTCGCAGTACCAGTTCGACCAGCCGGAGCAAACCCCTGGGTACAACATCAACGACATGCTCACGGGCCGTGTAGACCCGCAGGCCGCTCTTGGCCTGCTGACCCAGCAACCGTCGAACGTGACGCCGGGTTCGCCCGCGCTCCCCCCGCAAGAGTTGGTTCCTGCCGTGCCGGGTAGAGAGCCGACGGTCGAGGACATGATGCGGATGTACGGCGAGGCCTCGCTGGGCGTGGGCGACTTCAAGGAGGGCATAGACACCTTCAAGGCTCTTGGGGGTTACTCCAAGGATATGCGCCCCCAGGCTGGGGAAAAGCCCCAGACAATTGGCGGTATCGTAGGGATCAAGACGGCCAAGTTTCCGAAAGGCGAAGCCGCGTATAACCAAAGAATGCCAGACGGGACTACCGAGACGGTGTTCCTCAACTACGGCCACATCCCAACGGAGCAGGCCCAGCAACGGATCACAATCAGCGGGAACAGGGCCGATGACGCCAGCAAGCGTGGGTGGGCGGGGCTGTCCCTCCGGGGGCAGGCTATGGCTAACCAACGCGCAAAGTGGGAGCAGAGCGGAAACAACGTCAAGACGTTCATCAGCTCCAACCCGGACGGCACAAGCTCCATCCGGGGGGCAGTGTTTGATCGGTCTGGGCGTCAGGTAAACGCATTCGTCGTCCGGGACGAGAACGGCGCGGCCATGTCTCCAAAACCGGGTGAGGTCAACGCCCGCCGAAACGCTGGTATGGTCGTCGCTGCGGAAGAAGCCACGGCGAAGATGCGGTCGCTGGGTGAACTGGGCGGCATAGCTACCAGCTTTGTGCAGGACGCTGCCAACCTGAAAGACCCCAGCTACATCAAGCAGTACATGGACTCCAGAACGCGAGGCATGACGGACACTCGGAAGCAACTCCTCAAACAAGAGTTCAGCGGCCTTGCGCGGATGGCGGCTACGGTAGCGGGGGGCGGGGTAGTAAACTCCCAAGCCGCCATCGACTCGTTTGAGAAAATGATGGCCACGCCTGAAGGCTCTAGCCCCGAGGCGGTTAACATGGCGTTCCTCAACGTCGCTGCTGCCATCAAAGCGGGCCTGAAGCACCCAATCCCCGGCATGTCGCCGGGGCAGGTCAAGCAGTTTGACGCTTTGATGGGTTTCTACAACAAGTACCCCTCGCCTGAAGACTATGCGGTGTTCCTGAAGAGGCAGGGGCTTATCCCCAAGAACGCCGGGTATAAGTTTGATGGTGTGGAATTGAGCGCCCCCATAACGCGAGAAGTAGTCTATGACGACGACACGGGGGAGTTTGTCCCCGCTGACGAAGGCGGTGATGGCGGGTACGGAGGCTACAACGCAGCGCCTGCCCAGCCACAAGTAGCGCCAACGCAGCCCCTGACAAAACCGCAGCTATACGACAAGTATGTGTCCAAGCGCGACGAGGCTTATGCCAACGGGGAGTTTGCCAAAGTTCATGCGTACGACCAGGCCGCGCTGAAAGCCGGTTTGATATCGGCCCTACCCAAGATCAAGATGAGGGGGAAGTGACATGGCGGGAGACATCTTCGACCAAGTGGACGCGAAGTTCAGCAGCAAAAAGCAGCGGCCACCCGCTCCGCAGGCTGGGGACGTGTTCGACCAAGTGGATGCAAATTTCAGCGGCGTAGCCAAGCGCCGCCCAGCCCCGCCCAGCAAGGAAGACACCCGCCCGGAGCTGGGCTACAAGACCGGCCAGCTGCTGCGCGGCGTGGAGGACATCCCCAACGCCCTGCTGGCTGTCGGCCCCAACTTGATCAACCTCGCACGGGTCTCTACGGCCCTTGGCCCGATGGCTTACGACGCCATAACCGGCGGCACGGCAGCGGGTGAGCTGTACTCCAAGTACTACCCTGGCGGTGACACCCCGCTCATGGAGCCTGCCCGTATCAGTGCGGTGGACGACAGCCTCAACGTCGCTGACCCCACCAGCTACGGCGACAAGCTGCTCGGCGCAGGTGTTCGCGCTGCGCCGTTCATCCTGGCGGGTGGCGGAATTCAGGGCGGGTTGCGCGGGACGGCGGGTAACCTCGCCCTCGGTGGCACAGGCGCGGCCATCGGCCAAGGCGTCACCGACGCTACGGACAGCCCGCTACTGGGCCTCATGGCGTCCGTGGTGACTCCAACGGCGTTCAACGCCGCCAAGGCCCGCATGGGCGTCCTCACGGAGGCGGGGCGCACCCGCAAGTTGGCGGGTATGGTGTCGGACGATCTGGCCTCTGCCAAGGTTCCGGTGGACAAAGCCGTCGCGGCCCTCCGCAACCCGGCGGCGGGTACGACCCCGCTCACCGGCTCCATCCTGGAGGAGACGCTCCCGGCGCACGGCCCCCGGCTGATGAGCCAAGTGACTTCCGCCCTGTCGCGGGAGGCAACGCCTGAAGGCTCTGCCGTAACGCAGGCGCTGGAGCGCAACGCGAGTGCTCGTGCTGCCGATATCGGAGCGGAGGGAGCGCGTACCGTCCCCGGAGAGGCCCGTCCCCAGATGGCAGGCAGCATGGCCCAGCAGCACGAAGCCAAGGTAACACACTTGGAGACCAAGGCTGCTGAGAAGGCGGCGGAAGCGGAACGTATCATCGCCACCCGCGACACCGGCCCTGCGGCGTCCCAAGCGATGCTGGGAACCACCATCGGCGAGGCGCTGGATTCGATGGCGAAGGCCATCAGCGGCAATTTCAGAAGCGTCTTCAAGCCGGAGGTGGTAGACCCGGCTGGGAAATCCCGCGCTCTACTGCCCCGCAACTTTGAGCAGGATGTCGCAGCGTTCTACAACGGCCACCGGACGCTCATCCCCAAGGATTTGCAGGACACGGCGGGCAAGGTGTCCCGAGTCCTGAACAAGGTTGATCCTCTGCCCAAACAAACCGGAGGGGTGACCAACCCTTACACGGGGAAGAAAACCCCGTTGGTCGAGATGCCGACGACGTTCAGCGTCCCCTACGCCGACCTCAAGGTTATCCGGTCGCACCTGACCAACACCCTGCGGAAGGTGGCGTCCGGCCCCAATGCCGACAAGCAAGCGGCTGCGGGCCTGACCAAGCTCATCGCAATGGTGGACGACGGCGTTGCAGCTGGCACGAAGGCAGGCAAGTTCGACCCTGCCGCTGCCGCCCGGTATGCAAAGGCCCGCGCAGACTACAAAGGCGAGATCGGCAAAGTGCGCGGCAAGCTCTCCGGGGAGGCGCTGGCTCTCGACCGGCAGGGTAACGCCCTGTGGCAAGCCAAGCCCGAACAGGTAGCCGCACGGTTCCTCGCCAACGAGTCTGGCGCGAAGCAGTTGCTGGCCCAGTTCAAGAACAACCCGGTTGTGATGAAGGCCGTGTCCGACCACCTGAAAGCCCGGTGGGCTGCGGCTGTCGCGCCCGGCGGCACCCCAGGGGCTGCGTGGGAGCGGGCGCACTTCAAGTTCATGCGTGACAACCGCACGGCGCTGGATGCGCTGCCCAGCGTGAAGGCTGACCTGCTCAAGGCCCAGAAGGACGCCGCGCATGCGCTGTCCAAGTCCAAGAAGTTGCTGGGCAAGGCGGACACCTTCAGGGCTGAGTCCCCCACCCGGTTCTTCGCCAACCGTAACGACCCCGAGGTGCAACTGGAGTCGCTGCTCAGCGCCAACACCCGGCAGGCCGACCTCCCGGCGCTCGTCAATCGGGTGAAGGCTGACCCAGCCCTGCATGCTCAGACGATGACAGCACTCGTCAACCACATGGCGGATGTAGCCAAGGGCGGCGCGGGCAAGCTGGCCGCCTTCCTGGAGCTTCCCGCTAACCAGTCGCTCATCAAGGGCGTCTACGGCGCGGATGCGCTTGCACGGCTGAAGGCGGTGGCCCGTGACGCGCACCGTGACGCCAAGTTGTTGGAGCATACGCCCGCAAGGCTCGGCAGAACGCCGGTCAGCGGGTCGATGCTGCGCTCGGCGATCTCGGCGGCAGCGAACCGGCCAAGGCTGGCTGCTGACCAAGCGGGGCAGGCGCTGATGCGCGGGCCGCTGGTGTCGGGCAACAAGGCCATGCAACGGCTCTACGCCGAAGCGGCCACCAAACCAAACGTCATGGCCGACATCCTTGAGCAGTTCAACGCGCCCCTGTATTCTCGCATTCTACAAGGACTGAACAACGTCCCCGCCATGAGCGCAGCTGCTCAGGGAACCGAATCTCTACCCAACCGGAGAAAAGACAAATGAGCAAGGCTCTTACCCAATGGCCGCGAGTGCGGTTCATGGATGCCAACGGCGCACCCCTGTCTGGCGGGAAGATTTACACCTACCTGACGGGTACATCCACGCCCAAGACCACCTACAGCAACGCCACCGGCACGGCCAACGCCAACCCGGTGGTGCTGGACTCCGAGGGCTATGCCGACGTTTGGCTCGATGGCGACTACGCCTACCGCTTCCGCTTGGAGAACTCGGCGGGTGCGTTGCAGTGGCAGCGCGACAACATAGGCGCGGCAGCAGGCGCACAGGTCAGCACCCTGGCCGACCTACGAAACAGCACGGGCGGGGCAGAGGGCGAGGTCATTCGGATGCTGGGCTACGCCGCCAACGGCGACGGTGGGGGTGGCGAGTGGTTCTGGTCTGCCTCCAGTACCGCTGCCGACAACACCGGCACTATCGTTGACCCGTCGGCGGCTGGCGCTGGCCGGTGGCTGCGCCTGTTCTCCGGGCCTGTAAACGTCAAGTGGTTCGGCGCGAAGGGCGACGGCACAACCGACGATACTGCGGCTTTCCATGCCGCCATTACCATTGTCGCTGCAAACGGAGGTGGGCAGGTTGATTGCCCGTGCGGTCGCGGTGAGCGGTATGCGGTCAATCTGGTTATCGCCAATCAGCGCGGCGTACATCTCAACGGCACCGGCTGGACGAAACAAAGCTACTCAAACGGCACTGAGGTAATTTACGGGTGCTTGATTCCTGCTGACGTGACAAAGCCGGTAATCACCATTGGTGATGATGATGGCATCGGAAACGCCACACTGACCTCCGGAACAATTCTCAGTAACCTGACGCTGTGCGGCACGGGTACATCTCGCGGCCAGATCGGACTGAAAATCATCGGCGGCGCGTACCGGTGCGTGTACGACAACATCTCCATTCTGGGCTTTACGCTGAAGGGCATCTATGTGGTTGTTGCCGCGAACAAGTTTGCTTATTACCAGTTTTTCACCGGACTGTCTGTTATCTGCGCGGATGCCGGGGCCGCAGGCATCTATCTCGACGGCTCTGGTAATGGGGCGGGTAAAGCAACAAACGTCACGTCGTTTTTTTTCGACAAAGTTACCATCGCAACCGGCACAGACGCAACCTGTCGCGGCATTGTCGTCAAGAGCGCGCAGGCCACATTCTCGGATACATATGTCCAGCTTTCTAACTCCCGTCACGATATTGGGCTGGAGTTAATCCAGGTCGGGACTGAGGCTGCCCCGAACGTCACCGGCAACAGTCTAGTCATTGACGGCGTTGGGATTTTTGACGACAACAACGGAGTGCCCATAAAACGTGGCATCCCAACAGTATTCCTGAACATCCCAGCTGTAACGGTGGCCGGTCAGAAGCCCATATCCAACTATCTACGCGGGTCGTTTACGGTTGACGGCCTGATTCGGCTGAGCGATAGCGGTGTTCCGGCAGTTACCATCGACCCCGAGGTTTACGAGGGCAGCGCGGTCATGTCTGACCAAGTCACCCCGGCGAACTTTGGCGCGTATTCGTGGTTTCGCAGCCCGATTATGACTGACGGGAAAGTGGCAAATAAGCTTTATTTCGTCAACCTAATCAACCCGGAACTAACCAACCTGTATGTTTCGGCTGGCACTGGCGTCACTCCGCAGTTGACGTTTACCGCACCGACGGGCGTCAACGTCACGACACACTGGAGCGTAAATGGTTATCAGGTTGTTGGGGCGCGGGTGACCGGTTGGGCCGCAACATACGCCGGAAGCGCAACACGTTCGACATTCAACACGACAACAGTCACTACGGCGCAACTGGCTGAGCGCGTCAAGGCGCTGCTGGATGACCTGATTACACACGGACTTATCGGAGCCTGACATGGCTATTTGGTATGTTTCAAACGAGGCAATCAACGGGTACACGGTGGGCGACGACACGACCGGCAATGGTAGTGCGGCGCTTCCGTATCGGACGATTGCCAAGGCTATCGCGGTTGCGGCGAACACGGGCGATACGATTTACGTCAACGGCGTGTCACACACCATATCGCCGCTCACCATCAACAAGGCGGTCAACCTCCAGCCGACGGTGGCTTATGGGACTACGCTGCTTTGCGGTAACGCCACCCGTGGCATCCTCGTCAACCACGCCTTTGGCAGCACGAACACCTTCGGGGCTTTCACCATCGACGCCGCCAACGTCAGCGCCACAGCGATACAGATCACGGCATCCGCCGTGAAGTACGGCTTCGTGTTCCAGGGGACGCGCATCGTCAACTGCATCACCTACGGCGTCGGGAACACCGCCGGGTCGCTGATCGCGGACATTTCTTTCTCCAGCGGCTGCACCATCACCTCCACCAACGACGGCTTCACCAGCGCCCTGTTGATGATCAGCACGGCCTCTGGCTCCCTCACGGTGACGGGTAGCGTGGCGTCCCCCGGCCTGACTATCACAGTCACGGCTGGGGCCGCCCTGACGCCGTCCGTGCAGACAATGATCGCGCTGACCTCAACTGGCGTGGCGGGCGCGGTAACATGCAGCCTGTCGGGGCTGGTGATTAACGTCACCACCACGAACGCGGCATTCGCCAAGGCATTCTTCGGCGGGATCATCAACAACGTCAGCGGCTTCTACCTCGGCAACTCGTCCATCAGCTTCACCAGCACCAACGCCCTCCACACCGTAGACGGGTTCAACATCTCGACCAGCGGGGCGGTGGCGGGGCGGGGGGCGCAGAACGCCATCGTGGAGTACAACACCTTCACGCTCAACACGGCGAAGGGCGGGCATGTCTGCTTGATCGGGGAGGAGACCCCGGACGGGGTGAAGGACAACCTGACGGACGGCGCTATCATGCGGTACAACACCGTGGTTGGGTCTGATGCTGCTGCGGTGGCCACGCTACACGGGTTGATGCTGGGCAACAACCGCAACGGGCAGGTGTATGGCAACACAATCAGCAAGGTGTACATTGGCGTCATCACGAAGGAGGGGACGGGGCACAGTGTTCACCACAACACCACTTCCCAAGTACCCGTGAACGGCCAGCACCTCCGGTCGAAGGCCGCTACCACAAACTTCTATCTGAATAGCTGCACGGCGGCTACCAGCTACACTGGGACGTTCATCAGCAACACGGAGAACGACGGGGCCACGCGCTACAGCGCCTCGACGTTCCGCCGTAACAGGCTGCTGAACCCCAACAACGCCGCGCTACAGGCGCTGAACTGCCCAACCGGCAACACGGCCTACATGTACGACAACGTCTACCAAGGTACAGGCGTGCTGTCCTTCATCTACGGCTCAACTTACGCCTCCTGGGCGTTGTTCAAGGCGGCGCGGATCGAGGTGATAGATAACGGGTTCGGGAAGGTGCGCGGAGTAAGGACTAGCGCATCACGGATATTCGCCACTTACGCCTAATCATCATCCATCACCGCCGCAGTCAGCAGCGCCAGGGCAAGGACGCCCACTAAAACAGTTCCGATCATCACCATCCATGGATCCCTGATCCGTCACTCCGGGCGCTGTTCGAGGGTTTCTCGCCAGTCATCGTGTAGTTGCGCTGCCGACTCAACCCTGTTGGCAAGCCAATATCCGGAGTCAGTCGGATACGGTTCTGATCCATACCAATACCAATCACCGCCTTCATCCTGCGCCAGCCACTGCGCCCACTCCGGCGCGTCTTTCCAATCGGGTTTCATCACAATCCCCTCTTTACAAAGTTGCCTTTAAAATCGGTCTGCGGATCAATCAGCCCAGCACTTCGCAGCGTCGCTAAGTGCGCCTCAGCCGTCACCAGGTCAGCGCCGCCAATGTTGTCCAGCGTTTGCCAGTCACGGCCAGTCGTCGCCCAATGACGGCAGAATATGTCGATCCAGTCCCACGCCTCGACAACGGCGGGAGAGTGCAGGGCGCGGCGTTCGGTGGGGGTCATGTCCAACCCTCGTACAGGTCGGCAAACTCATCATCCCACGGCAGCAGCGTCTCTGTGGGCGCGTGCATGGCATAGTTTCGCCCGCAGTGCGTGCACGCAATGCGGCGGGCTGCAAAACCCTTGTAGATGCGTACCGTGCGGTAACGCCTACACCCGAACAGTCGGCAGAACAGGCTCATGCCTCCACCTCCTGCTTCAGCCGTTTAGCGTTCCGGTTGTTGCGCCGCCCATCGCGGCCACGCCATGCCGACAACTTTGCACTGGTGTCGGCAACTGATGCGGCGATGCGCTGTTGCTGGGTCATGGCGGTGAATCCTGGCACTTCGGTGATCTTGCCGCCGCGGAGGAGGAAGGCGCGTTGCTCGGCTTCCAGGGCGGCGCGTTGACGGGCGCGGATTTCGATGTCGGCGAGGCAGTTGCTTACGTAGCTCATGGTCTATCCTCCGTCAGCACTTCAGCCCGCAGAGCATCAACAGCGGCATCCAGTCTGGTTGCCAGCATTTCCGGCAGTCGGTGATCGGCGGCGAACGACACGGATTCAAGGGCAGACAGGAGCATCAGCATGTCAATGTCCTGCTCTCGCTTGGCCTGCTTACGCTCGCGTAACTTGCGGAAATACTCGTCATTCTGGCGCGTGGTTTCGTCGGGGATGAA
>Ga0154020_10002302_pt1 | contig 23215 bp, 15 predicted proteins | sample Klosneuvirus_201_FD_109709 | JGI IMG/M metagenome (GOLD analysis project Ga0154020, IMG submission 109709) | Active sludge microbial communities from wastewater, Klosterneuburg, Austria - Klosneuvirus_20160825_MG | ecosystem: Engineered > WWTP > Aerobic digester > Activated sludge | place...
ATTGGCATGGAAATTTTGCGGCAGCATACCGGCCCTATTCACGCTATTTTCGTACCGATTGGCGGTGGTGGCCTAATTGCAGGAATTGCTGCCTATGTAAAACGCTTGTATCCTAAAATCAAAATCATCGGGGTGGAGCCTGTCGATGCGAACGCCATGTATCGCTCCTTGCAAAGCGGCCGTAGGATCAAATTAGCACAGGTCGGTCTATTTGCCGATGGTGTTGCGGTTCGTTATGTGGGTAAGGAAACTTTTCGTTTATGCCGAGAATTCGTCGATGAAATCATTTTGGTTGATACCGATGCAATTTGTGCGGCCATCAAAGATGTGTTCGAAGATACGCGTACCATTCTTGAACCTTCTGGGGCACTCTCGGTTGCCGGTGCGAAATTGTATGTAACGCGTGAAAAAATTCAGCATCAAACGTTGGTTGCAATTGCATCCGGCGCCAATATGAATTTCGATCGATTACGTCACATTTCTGAACGTGCTGAAATCGGAGAGCAACGTGAAGCGGTGATGTCCGTAACGATTCCCGAAAAACCTGGCAGCTTTAAGAAATTTTGTAATTTGTTAGGAGCAAAAAGCATTACCGAATTCAACTATCGTTATTCCGATCCAAAATTGGCGCATGTATTCGTCGGTGTGTCGATTCGCAATCAAGAAGAAAAACAGGCTTTGGTAGAGAAATTAAGGCGTAGCGGTCTGGCGACTGAAGACATGAGCGACAACGAAATGGCCAAATTGCATATCCGTCATTTAGTGGGAGGTCATGCTCATGCGGTCAAAAACGAAATCATTTATCGTTTTGAATTTCCAGACCGTCCTGGCGCTTTGATGAATTTTCTCAATAATATGAGCCACAACTGGAATATTAGTCTATTTCATTATCGCAACCATGGCGCCGATTACGGGCGAGTGTTGGTTGGAATTCAGGTCCCTCCGGAAGAAAAATCGCATTTCAAAGCTTTTCTGAATGAATTGGGTTATCAGTATTGGGATGAAACAAAAAATCCTGCGTACCAATTATTCCTCGCCTAAATTAATACCTTACCAGTTGAAATAGCAGCAAAAAGTAATCCCTAAAAAAGATACCTTTTCCCGGGTCTAATTGCGTTTTTGAACACCTTATAAGTGACTATGCTATGACTCACTAACGCACTAATGATGCTTATCATTCATTAGATTGCATTGTGATCATCATGATTAGGGAGAATCAGATGCAAGCTCACTTTCCAAAAATCAAACTGGCTTCAGGTATTTCTGCACTAAAAAAAGATTTACCCGCCATCGTGTTATCAAACAAGGTCAATGACAAAAAACACGTATCATGGCTCCATAATCAATGGATCATGGGAAGTGCAGTCGCTTTATTCATGCTAGCGATTGTGCTCATTTCAATCATCAGTTCATACCATAATCAAAGCATTTCAGTACAAGCAATGCTGGTTTCCGAGCTCCCATCTCAGCAATTACAATTGGCGAAGAATGCACAAAGAATCACGCAAGGATACGCGTCAACAGCAACCTTTTCTGAGTTACAAGGTTTTCGATCTGAAATTAATGAGATACTGAACGCTCTGGTTGAAGGTGGCCTATATCATGGTAAAACTGTCGCTAGCGTGACCGATCAGAGCGTTATGGCAACATTGGAAACGTATCAACGCGATTGGCGGCAAATTGAGGAAAAAATCAATTGGCTACTTGTCCATCAGGACACATTACTGAAACTGGGTAATAGCGCTAAAGTGATCGAAACCATTTATAGCCAGTTAACGCGCCGGATTGACGAAACTGTTCAACGCATGCATGAAATAGGGAATCTATCCCAAGAAATACGCATCATGGAAACCATTCGTACGCATGCACGCAATACCACACGCAATCTACAGGTCGTTTTTATGAACGATTTATTACCTGCTGAAATCACTGTGCAACTCAATCAAGATCAGGCGCAGATTGCAGCCGTTACCCAAATGGTAAGCCAAGGGTCGCAAGGCTTAGGGTCCATTTCAGATAAAGACGAAACTATTCAGGATTTATTGTCCCATATCTATTCGCTGTTAAAAAAATTCGATCAGCATATCAGCTTGATTCAGAAAGAAATCACTGTTGCAACAACAGCGCAAGTAACAGCACAACAAATCAGCAATAAAAGTGAGACAGCACTGATCTCGATCGATGAATTAAAAAATAAAATCCAAGAACATCATTCAGCATTGTTTTCTCTGTTAACGACATTATTTTACGCATCAGTTGCCGGTTTGATCGTTAGCACGATTGTTTTTGCTTATCGGATGCGCCAAAATTCTCGAAATACACTCTTCCAAAACGACGATGAGGTTGAGAATACACAAAAAGCGATTCGTAACTTATTAAGCGACATGAAAAGAATTGCCGAAGGTGATTTGACAGTTCGCACCGATATCACGAATGAAACCACTGGTGCCATCGCAGATGCGATCAATTGTACGATCGAAGAACTGCATACGCTGGTAGAGCAAGTCAATCAAGCAGGCGCGCTGGTGGTTAAAGCGTCGAATCAAGCACAATATGTTTCAACCGAACTGTTGTCGGCTGCGCAACACCAATCGACAAAGATTGAGGAAACCACCTTAGCGGTTCTAGGCATGGCCGAATCAATCAGTGAAGTTTCGAATCTAGCAACGGAATCCGCTAAAGTAGCCGAACAATCATTAACGACTGCGGAACGAGGCGGAATCGCAGTGCGTGATTCGATTGCCGGCATGAATGAAATTCGTCTGTATATCCAAGACACTTCCAAACGGATTAAACGCCTGGGGGAAAGCTCGCAGGAGATTGGCGAGATTATTGCGTTGATCAGTGATATTACCGATCAAACTAACGTGCTTGCACTGAACGCGGCTTTGCAAGCGAGCGCCGCGGGAGAAGCCGGTCGTGGTTTTAGCGTCATTGCACAGGAAGTGCAACGCTTAGCAGAGCGCTCTACCGAAGCCAGCAAGCAAATTAGCGAATTAATCATGACTATTCAAGGGGATACTCAAGATGCTATCGCAGCAATGGAGCGAAGCACGCTCGGGGTTGCGCAAGGTGCACAGCGATCCGATGCTGCCGGCCGCGCGCTGGAAGAAATTGAACAGGTTTCAAAGCAGTTGGCGCAACGGGTGACACACATATTTGATGTCACCAATATGCAAACTCGGGCAGCGCATCAAGTAGTCGCTAATATGGAGGATATTCTTCACATCACGCGCAAGAATACTGAAGGAACCCGTAAAACCACCACCTCGATTAAGCAAATTGCGGGCTTTTCTTCTGAATTGAAAGCGTCTGTATCCAATTTTAAAGTTTAATTGTGTTTTCAATCAGAGCATTGACTGATAATATTCCCATATGAGCGCTCAAGCCAAAGTCAATATTTCGTCAATCTACGGAATTAAGGAAGGAATCTATCAGGTTTTTTCGTTGATTGATCAAAATCTGGAAAGCTATAAGCAGTATCCAGATAAGATGAATTTAATCCGCGACAGCCGAAATTACGTGCAGCAGCTCAATGGTCTGCTCGAAATGCTAGGGTTGAGTGGCATTACAGTCGTCAGCAAGCAAATGATTCAGCTAATCGATACTCTGATAGACAAGAAAATTGCGCCCAATTCTGACATTCCACAAGCATTGCAGCTCGCTTCAAAAACGATGCGTCATTATTTGAACGAATTAATTGAAGGGAAAACGGAAAATCCGCTCAATTTGTATCCTGCATACCGTTCGTTAGTGCAAGCGTATGGAAGTGAATATGCCCCAGAAAGTGATTTGTTTTTCCCCCGACTCACTGTTGAACCGCCTTTAGTGGATGCGGTAATACAACCTGACGCTGTTGCTAACAAACATCGAATCAAGCAAGTTGGGGGCGAGTATCAAGCAGGATTACTCAAGTGGTTGCGCGATCCGACACACCATGAAGGCTTGCAGCAGATGACTGAGGCCGTTTATCAACTTGAAAAACTGCCGGGTACACTAGAGCAACGGGCTTTTTGGTGGGTGACTGCTGGATTTTTGGAGGGGCTGTCGAATTTACAGTCCACAGAAATCGATGTTGCAATTCGACGATTATGCGGAAAAATAGAACAAACGATACGCCACTTGGTTGCTGAAACGCTGATCGATACACAACCGCTATTACGTGAATTGTTATATTACGTTGCACATAGCACCGGATCGAATCAACGTATCGCTGACATTAGACGGTGTTATATATGGCCTGGGCAAGATATGAATACCAGCCCATTGACACTGGAACAATCAGAAGCGTTATCCCCAATACTCGGCAAGTTGCGTGGCACTTTGATGGAAGCTAATGATATCTGGCGCGAGTACTGTGCAGGGCATCAAGAAAGTTTGATTTCACTGCGCGAAAACATTAAGCAATTGCAACAATTGTCGCAGCAAGTTCAATGTGCACCGCTCGAAAAATTAGTCAATGGCATCAGCCAAGCCGTTAGCTTTTTGCACGATCGGCAGGAAGATATCAACGAAGAATTGGCAATGGAAATGGCCACTGCTTTATTACTCGTGGAAAGTATTGTTGACGATTTCAATCAACCTTCCACTGATCTGCCGCAGCAAGTTGAAGCGGTCATTGCTCGATTACAACAAGTAACATTATCGAGCGGCGATATATCGGGTGAACTGCATCATCTTCCCTTCAATATCATCGATAACCGGAAACAAGAAAAAGAACTGCTTACGCAAATCGCGCAAGAGATTCAGGCTAATTTAGGTTTGATCGAAAACACGTTAGACGCTTTCTTTTTTGAACCGGAGAAACGCCCCGAACTGTCTAAACTCGCTACATTATTTAAGCAAATTTCCGGCGCATTTGTTGTATTAGAGCTAGAACGCGCGAATAAATTACTCGACCTTTGTCAGAATCTGGTGGCAAAGTTACTCGACCAAGAACATCAAATCATTGAAGCTGAACAAATTTTGCTGGTCGATGGATTAAGCAGTCTCGGTTTTTTTATCGCATCGCTCAAGAATGGGCGGCCAGACAGCTATCAAATCATTGAGGAAGCCATTGCTTTATTTGAAATCGCTTCATTACCCGAAAATGCTTCATTGCTGGCGCTGGAAGCTGCGGTTGAAGCAGACAACCTTCCACAATCTGATGCTGAATCGGCTGAAACATTAGATAAATTAACAAAACCAGAACCTGACCGAGAATTATTAGATGTTTTTCTGGAAGAGGCTGACGAGGTTCTAGCCAGTATTACTAGAGATTTTAAGAATTGCCAGAAAAATCGCAGTGACGGCGTTGCCTTAGTAGCTATGCGGCGCGCATTCCATACGCTGAAAGGTAGTGGCCGAATGGTCATGCTGGATGAAATGAGCGAGGTAGCCTGGCATCTTGAACAAGTTTTAAATCTTTGGGTTATCGAGAAAAGACCTGCGTCCGATTCTTTGATCGATTTAATTTCCAGAACGGTGGATGCTTACAATGTATGGTGTAAAAATTTAAGCACGTATGGCGCCACAGATGTGGAATCCGAGGATTTATTGCAGCTTGCATCGGAATTACTGCAAAGCAAAGATAGCCGCCAAATCACCCCGAAAATAACCAAAACCACGGCGGAAGGCAATGTAACAACCGATGCCGACGACGAACTTAAAACGGCGGCTGCTACTTCAACTTCGGTTTCAAAAGTTGATTCGATACAAGCGGATATTGAGAAAGTAGCCATCAATGAAGCTGCCACTGTCTCATCAATACAACCACCAAGCTCGGTTGAAAAAACTGACCAGCAACATGCTAACGAAGACCGCCTTAATTACCGGTTATTGCCGGTATTCCTTGAAGAAGCGCAAGATATCATTCCACAAATTGGTAGCAAATTGCGCGCATGGCGCATTTTGCCGCAAGACAATGATATTCATCATGCGTTGATGCGCTTACTCCATACGCTTAAAGGCAGTTCTCAGATGGTGGGTGCTATGCGTATAGGCGCTCAAGCACATGCACTTGAAAGTCATGTCGTTACCGCTTTTCAACAACATAATATTTCAGAAGTTGCACTGGATCAGCTTGAGAATGAATTTGATAGCATCAGCAGTGAAATCGAGCAATTGCACGTTCTTCAAGCTCAGCGGCATCAGGAGAATACGGCTAGTTCAGCCAAACATAACCCAGCCAGTGATGACGATCCTGTGATACGCCAAACTGAGCAAGATCTTGATAAAGCGCTTTCGCTGCAATCTAAAACGATTGTTCGAATCAACTCAGACTTGATTGACCGTTTAATTAATGAATCCGGGGAAATGAACGCACTGCGTTCAAAAATTGAAATGCAATTAAATGCTTTTAAATTCTCCCTGCAAGATCTATCGGAAAGTGCAAGTCGTTTACATGATCAGCTACGCGAAATAGAGATTCAAGCGGAAACTCGTATTCAGGCACATACCTTACAGTCACGAGATCACGATCCTGCCTTTGATCCACTCGAATTGGATCGATTTACACGTTTTCAGGAACTTACGCGATTAATGGCCGAGAGCGTCGACGATATCGTGACCGCGCAGAAAAGCCTACGTACTACCCATCACATTGCAGAAGAAGCCACCGCACAGCAGGCTATTATGCAACGGCAGCTACAGCAATCACTGATGCAAATTCGCACGATACCTTTTAGTCATTACGCTGAAAGATACTACCGCATCACCCGTCAAGTCGCGGAAGAAATGGGCAAGAAAGTGCGTTTGCAAATTCATGGTGCTGAAGTTGAAATTGATCGCAACGTGTTGGAAAAAATCAATGCACCATTAGAGCATCTGCTCCGCAACGCTATCGCTCACGGTATAGAAGATCCAGCGCAACGAATCAAAGCTGGAAAATCCGAGATGGGTGAGATAGCCATTCATGTACGCCAAGAGTCGAATGAGGTGATTTTATCGTTATCCGATGATGGTCAAGGTTTGAATCTCCCACGTATTCGTGAGGAAGCGCAACGGTTAGGCCTGATCAAGCAAGATGAAACCCTCGACGATGATGCGGTGACGTCTTTGATTTTCTCGCCAGGGCTATCAACGACTGAGTCTGTTACCGGTATTGCGGGACGTGGTATTGGTTTGGATATCGTTAAAAATGAAATTACTGTGTTGGGAGGGCGCATCAGCGTCAATACAGGTTCTGGCAAAGGTACGGCATTTACGCTGAATCTACCACTAACGCTGTCGGTAGCGCAGGTATTAATGGTTCGTGTTGAAAAACAACGTTATGCAATTCCAGCATTTATCGTGGCCGGTCATTGTGAAATTGAAGCAGAAAAATTGAAACCAGCGTACCAAAAACATCACATTGTTCTCAACGACAAACAGTATTTGTTTTCGCATTTGGCGCATTTGCTCGGCGAACCCAATCACGTTCCTGAGATGAGCAAAAAAAGTCAAGTGTTGTTTTTGCATAGTGGTACACAATATTTGGCCGTTCATGTTGATGAGCTTATTAACGACACGGAAGTAGTCATTAAAAATCTAGGGGCACAATTAACGCAAGCACCGGGCATTGAAGGCGCAACCATTACGGGCGATGGTGAAGTGATTCTGATTATGAATCCGGTTAAGCTATTGCAGCGTAGCGATGTTCAAAAACTGCTGAGTACACCAACAAAAATATCATTGAACACAAATCAGCGCAAAAAAGCGAAAACCATACCCACCATCATGGTCGTTGATGATTCGCTGACAGTACGCAAAGTCACTTGCCGTCTTTTAGAACGCGAAGGTTGCGATGTATTGATCGCAAAAAATGGCGTGGAAGCAATGGATATCTTAAAAGAGACTATACCGGATGTCATGCTGATCGATTTGGAAATGCCAAAAATGAATGGCTTCGAATTGATTAGAAATATTCGCAGTAAAGCCAGGACAGCGAAAATTCCGGTCATTATCATTTCATCCAGAACTGCTGAGAAACATCAAAAATTGGCTCAGGAACTGAATGTGAATGTATTTTTAGGTAAACCTTACAAAGAAGATACCTTGATCAAGCACCTTGCAAAATTTATTACCAAACCAGCCTCGATTTAGGTCGATTTTATTTTTCTAGCATTCCGGATTCTTTTAGCTTTGCAATCAAACAGATAAAATCGCACGCAATGTGCGCTGCTGCTAATGCGGTAATTTGGCTTTGATCGTAAGCGGGCGCTACTTCGACCACATCCATGCCGATCACATTAATGTCAGTCAATCCACGAATAATTGCCAACGCTTGCGCGGTCGATAAACCGCCACAAACCGGCGTACCAGTACCCGGTGCAAAAGCCGGATCCAGACAATCGATATCAAATGTTAGATAAGCCGGATGTTGTCCGATAATACGTTTAATTTCGGTAATCACAGCATGCGGACCATGATGATGAACCCAAGCCGCATCTAAAATAGGAACCCCCATAAAATCGTCATTCCAAGTGCGAATACCAATCTGCATCGAGCGTTTTGGATCGACAAGTCCCTCTTTAATCGCTTTGTAGAACATGGTGCCGTGGCTCAGAGAGTCCGTGCTTTCATCGGCCCATGTGTCGCTGTGCGCATCAAAATGTATCAATGAAAGCGGTTTGCCGAATTTTTCCGCATGCGCTTTAAGTAGTGGATAACTAATGTAATGATCGCCACCCAAAGTCAACATGCGCGCGCCCGAGCTTAAAATGTGCCGAGCATGATCGATGATCGCCTGGTGCGTCGTCATTGGATGATGAGTATCAAGATAACAATCGCCAAAATCAATCACCGAGAGTTTTTCAAAAGGATCAAACCCCCAAGGATAGGGTTTCAGAGACGCTACTTCTGCCGATGCCAGTCGAATCGCTTGCGGTCCGGAGCGCGCGCCCGGTCGATACGTCACGCCTAAGTCAAACGGAACGCCGCTGACAACAAGATCGACTCCGGTCAAATCTTTGGAATAATTACGCCTTAAGAACGACAATACCCCTGCGTAAGTCGGTTCCCGCCGCATGCCATGCAAAGATTCACTTGCTATTGCACCGTCAATTTTGATTGCCTCATCCTTCATAAAAACTAATATCTCCTCAATATTTCTGCAGCAAACTATAATGATGCATATTCAATCGGTTCAAATATTGTTATGCCACTTTCATTTTTCTATTATTCCAGAAAAGCTGCTGTATTGATTTTCATTTTAATCAGTGGATGTGCTGTCAATTCGATCGATAAAGGCCGATCGAAGGATACTAATATTTCAGCCCCCAATTTGAATGCCGCATACAATAAAGCTTATACAGTTTTCGGCGTAACCTATTACCCATTGAAAACTGCCGTTGGATATAGCGAAACGGGTTATGCCTCCTGGTATGGCGCCGAATCAGGTAATACTACTGCGATGGGCACCTACTTTAATCCCAATAAAATGACCGCAGCGCATAAAACCTTACCGCTGCCTTCGCGCGTCAGAGTCACAAACTTACAAAATGGTCAGCAGATCGTAGTGATCGTCAATGACCGTGGTCCTTTCAAGCATGGTCGTATTATCGATTTATCTCGTGGCGCAGCGAAAAAAATTGGACTTCAAGGCGTAGCAAAAGTAAAAGTGGAATATGTTGGGCTCAATTAACGCTATTGGGCATTTAATCAAAATAATCTATAAAAAGGTACTTTGGTTCAGTTCAATAGTTTCATTATCAGAGACCTTTGCAAAATCACACGTAGTTCTTGTTTAAATGCAATTCCGGGTTTATTGGTAAGTTTTCAAGATATTTTTTTCTATTTTTCTGTAATGAGCTGGGAATAATCGCCCTAAACCGGTTATTTTCGGTTGAGAGGGCGCAATAATTCCTATATTTGCGCAATCATTTGCCGCTCAGCGAAGAGTTTAGGAAGTCTTTTCAAGTTGTATGCCATCGCGAGTAAAATGTGCCAAGTGTGCGCTTTGGCTAGACCGTGGTAACGCAGTATTTTGGCATTGAACCAGCGTGCTTGGCTGCCGAAGGTTCGCTCTACCACATAACGGACTTTGGTAATCATGCGATTGCGCTGTAGTTGTCTTGGTGACAGTGGATTATTCTTGGTAGCCTTATCCTGAATGCCATTTTTAATACCGCGTGATCTCAAAGCATCGCGGTGCTTTTGGCTACTATAGGCTTTGTCGGCATGAATGCGGGTTCCCGGCTGAATATTGGCCTTATCGAGCAGATCCAGCAGCGGCTTGCTGTCATGACAATTGGCCGCAGTGGTCTCAACCGCCACCACCAAACCATTGCCATCGACTACCGTGTGTTGCTTATAGCCAAATAATGATTGGTCACCTTTTTTAACCCAGCGTGCTTCAGTATCGACACCCGGTTGCGCTACTTCAATAACCTGCATCACTTTATCGGCCTCGATTTCATCATCGCGCTCTTCCCGATCGCTGACCACTTCGTAAGCTGGTCTGGTTTTAGGTTTGCGCGGACTCTGCGTAATGCTCGCGTCAACGTGACAACCCTGTTTAACAGTGATGTTGTAAGCCTGGATCTGCCGGTTGATTTCCGCCAATAACCCATCCCATACTTTTGCTGCCGTTAGTCGCGTTCTAAATCGCGATAGCACAGAATGGTCCGGCACATCATCTTCCAGCGACAAGCCCAGAAACCGCATCACGTGGAGATTAGAGTTCGCCATGTCTTCCACCGATTCATCGCTTAGACCACCGTTCCAAATCCCGGCCAATAGCATCTTAAACAACAGCAACCCCGAATACGCTGGCCGCCCCGCAGCATCGCAAACCGGTGCATAATGGACCGCGATTGCTTTCTCTATCGAGTTCCAGTCGATCAATTGATCAATTTGCTTTAGAAAATTCCCTTTCCGCGTGCGGCGGGTTACATCAAATTCGGAGAAATTCATACTTACTACTCCGACGCTATTGAGTTAAAGCACCATTATATCGATCGACTGGACGACCAAGATCGAAACCGTGCAAAGGTCTCATCGTATGCTTCTTTTCCAGCGGTTTGATACCAATGCATACGAACAAACGTATTCATTTCATGACCGAATGTGCTGGCACTGGGCACCCCGGTAACCGCCGCTGCATTGTCAGCGTATCGATCTCCGCGAAAAGAAAGCACTTGCCACGCCTCACCCGTGCGACCTTGATTATTTAGGTTTATTAGTTCTTGTATTTCAGCTTGAGTTAAATTGTGAGCAGACATATTGTGAAACTCCTTTTTTGATTGCTCATTGTTCAAATGATTTTAATAATTCGTGTATCCGGGCATGTATATCCAGAAAATTGGTTTTGTATTTGCTGGCGAAATTTACGATTAATTCCAGTTCCTTATAATTAAAATAAACCATACATGATGGAAAATAATCGAGCGTCTCTTCCCGTTTAATGCATTCCATGTGAATGTCACCATCTCGATAAAAATAATTTTCCCGATCATATTCTTCATATTGAATAATTTCCGTACTGTCAAAACCTTCTGGAATCATTCCACCATTGGGATGCCTGCCACTCACATATTGGAATGCACTTTTTTGAAAAGGAATAGGTCTAGTATCGATACCAATACTGATTGAAATTTTATTACCATGCCCCGGTTTGTCATTCGAACGATCCACAGGCTTCATGTCGGGGTAGGTGACATAAATATAAAAATAACCATTGCTATGGTAGATTTTTTTAAATTTATAATCTGGAGATAACCGCAAATAATCCACCGGTATTTTGAAACGGTGCTTCTTTTCTTGTCCCAGCACTACAATCACCGAATCATCTTGCAGCTCGTGGCGTTCAACGCGATCATCCAGAATAAATGTATTGACGATCCAAATGATCGTGACGATAAAAACAAACCAGAGCACAAAATGTTGTTTGAAGTGATTCAGCAAGATCATCTCCTGTGTTGAAGGTTTAATCACTACCGGGTTTAATTCCTCGGTCCTTGGGGCGTAAAATATTCGCGTGAGCGAATATATACATAAGCGACATAACGTAACAACATTGCTTTATCACCTGGTATTTCCAGCGAAATATCGTCGCGCTGTGTTCGATGAGGCAGTAGATAAGACACTTCGAGATGTATGTCTTGAACTGGAGAATCGTTACCAGTTGAAATTTCTGGAGATCGGAACAGATGAAGATCATATTCATTTTTTAGTGCAAAGCGTTCCTGCATATAGTGTAACAAAACTGGTAACACTGATTAAGAGTATCACATGTCAATGGCGGAATAAAAAGGTACCAAATAGCGCGCGAAGAGTGTGCCAATTAGGTTAATAAAAAAGAGGGATTTGCCCTCTGGTTTTGCGCTTCTGATTTTCATTATTTTTGGTGTTCAGGTATAGCGCAGTGTGTTTTTCTCACATCATGAGACCTTTGCAAAATCACACGTAGCTCTTGTTTCAATGTAATTCTGGGTTTATTTGTAAGTTTTCAAGATATTTTTTAGCTATTTTTCTGTAGTGAACTGGGAATAATCGCCCTAAACCGGCTATTTTCGGTTGTGAGGACGCAATAATTCCTATATTTGCGCAATCATTTGCCGCTCAGCGGAGAACTTAGGAAGTCTTTTCAAGTTGTATGCCATAGCGAGTAATATGTGCCAGGTATGGGCTTTGGCTAGACCGCAGTAACGCAGTATTTTGGCATTGAACCAGCGTGCTTGGCTGTCGAAGGTTCGCTCTACCCCATAGCGGACTTTGGTAATCAAGCGATTGCGCTGCAACTGCCGTCGTGTCAATGGATTGTTCTTGGTAGCCTTATTCTGAATGCCATTTTTAATACCGCGTGATTTCAAAGCATCGGGTGCTTTTGGCTACTATAGGCTTTGTCAGCATGAATGCGGGTTCCCGGTTGAATATTGGCTTTATCGAGCAGATCCAGCAGCGACTTGCTGTCATGACAATTGGCCGCAGTGGTCTCAACCGCCACCACCAAACCATTATCATCGACCACCGTGTGTTGCTTATAGCCAAATAATGATTTGTCGCCTTTTTTAACCCAGCGTGCTTCAGCATCGACACCCGGTTGTGTGACTTCAATAACCTGCATTGCTTTCTCAGCCTCGTTTTCATCATCGCGTCCTTCCCGGTCACTGGCCACGTCATAAGCTGGTTTGGTTTTAGGTTTTCGCGGACTTTGCGTAATGCTCGCGTCAACGTGACAACCCTGTTTAACTGTGATGTTGTAAGCCTGGATCTGCCGATTGATTTCCGCCAATAACCCATCCCATATTTTTGCTGCCGTCAGTCGCGTTCTAAATCGCGATAGCACAGAATGGTCCGGCACATCATCTTCCAACGACAAGCCCAGAAACCGCATTACGTGCAGATTCGAATTCGCCATATCTTCCACCGATTCATCGCTTAGACCACCGTTCCAAATCCCGACCAATAGCATCTTAAACAACAGCAACCCCGAATAAGCTGGCCGCCCCGCTGCATCGCAAACCGGTGCATAATGGACTGCGATTGCTTTCTCGATCGAGTTCCACCAGTCTATTAACTGGAGACCTTTGCAAAACCCTATTTTATAAAATTTGGGCTCAATAAAAACAGCGGGTTAGGGATGTCTATATGGACTCGTGCAAAAATCTCAACTGGTCAATTTGTTTCAAAAACTCCCTTTCCGGGTGCAGTGGGTTACATCAAATTCGGAAAAAATTATACTTACTACTCCGACACTATTGATTTAAAGCACCATTATAGCGGCCTGACTGAGGACCAATTCAAAACCGTGCAAAGGTCTCTTCTAGTGCTATTTTCGCGGATCATAATGAAGGTATGGATACCATCGGAAAGCGTTGCAATTATTGATTTTAAACAGGCAGTTGACTATCAGGAGCCAGTCGTTAAGCATTCTGAAAGCGCGAATGTTTAATGATCAAAATTGTTATGAGTGGAAGGACGAACCCAATAATCGTTGTGGTAATCAGCAATTGGCCTAATTCGCTGTAATCGGCCGGCACAGTAATTTGATCGGTGAGATTGTCTTTCACCTCTCGTTTGACGTTAAAAATTTGATTTAAATATTTAGTGCCTAGCTGTGAGGCTGAAAGCGCCAAATTGGTAAACGATGCCATCACAGCAAAAAACGTTGCTTTTAGCTTTTCCGGTGCAGAATTGGCAATCCAAGCCAGCATTGGGATCATAGCAATTTGTCCCAAAGGTGATTCTAGCGCAGTATCAATCAACGCGATAAAGCGAGCGTCTACGACCCCTCCTGTTACAGAAGCCGTCCATTCGTGCAAGCCAAAGTACATTCCCAGAATCGGCAACGATAAAAAGGTACCGACGATCGTCAGAAAAGCGATGATGTAAGCAATAGAGCGTTCCGCCATGAAACGGCGAAAAATGAACATGCCGAACAATGTCAAAATCGCGCCGACCAGTGATAACACGGCAAGAAACTGCTGGTCGAAATTCAATTCATCGATCATCCACCAGGTAGACCCCGCGCCCGGGCCTGGTATGGCGCGAAACACAAATATCATAATGGCAGTTCCCACTAAAACATTGCGCGCTTCCGGTTCAAGTTCCTGCGTTAAACGCCACATCAGGAAGATGACGATAGTCATAGAAACAACAAATACGATTTCCTCTCCGGCTGGAATTCGAGTCAGACCAACGGCTATCGACATGATTGTAAAAGCTAATCCACCACCGAGAATCCACCAATTCACAGACGGCGTTTCCGAATGAGCGTTTAACATGGCGTTGATTTCGTGATGATCATGCCCAAGCGAGTGCAAACGTTTGTATTCTCGATAATTAAGCCAAGACGCTAATATCACACCCAAGATCGAAATCATTGGAATAACTAAAGCCAATTGATACACCAATAGATACACCGCATCTTTTTCGGAGCCAGACATGGCCTCTGCATCCCGCAATAGATAAACGTTTACGATAGACACCAGAAGACCACCGCCGATTATCGCTACCCGGCCAAGCGTTTGCATGGTTACGTGCATCAACTTCCGCTTTTCCAACGACAATTTTTCGCCATTTTCATCAACACGCGGCACCGCTTCAACCGTCATCGCATCGGCGACAACATCTTGTAAAACATAGCCGATAGGCGCCAGTAATGCGGATAAAACATACCATGTCTCAACCGATGCTTTAGCTGCCATGGCTTCGGTGTATCCCAGCAAACCTACCATGATCAACAAACTCAACATGATTAAGCTTGCACCCAGATAAACTAAGATGCTTTTCCAGCGCCAAATAAGATCCACTAAATGACCCAAAGGCATTTTCAGTGCCCAAGGCAGCATCATCCAAAACCCTAACATCGCGAGAAACTCAGGCGATAATCCAAGTTTCTCTTTGACATAGAAAGTTCCTACGATACCAGTCAATCCTGAAACGCCTGCTGCCACATACACCATCAAGGGAGGCAAGTAAGACAAGCGCATTTCTCTGCCGAGTGAAAAAATATTGCTATCAAACCAAATAAAGATTTTTTGTAGCCAATGTGATTGAGAAGACTGTTCAGTCAGATCGTTTTTTTTCATTATTTTTTGATTATTGTTGTCGAGGCCGCACGCCTACTTTTATAGAAATGTCTTTCCTTTCATCATTACGAATCACCGTGACATTCACGGTTTCACCAGGTGCCAATGCAGCGACTAGATAAAGAATTTCCGCAGCATTTTTAACAGGCTTGTTTTCCACCGCCACCAGTAAATCGCCAGGTTTAATGCCGGCTTTATCGGCGGGTCCATCTTTTAACACGCTCGCCACCAGTGATCCCGTTTTCTGATCTGTATCCAGCGATTCGTAAAGCTCAGGCGCCATGTCTTGCATGCTAACACCTAACCAACCCCTAATGACAGTACCCGATTCAATGATTTGTTCCATCACTTGTTTGGCCACATGCACCGGTATCGCAAACCCGATTCCCAGCGAGCCTCCGGTTTTGGAATAAATCCCTGTGTTGATTCCAATCAAATTACCCAAGGTATCCGTCAATGCTCCGCCTGAATTGCCGGGGTTGATCGCGGCATCGGTTTGAATAAAGTTTTCAAATGTATTGATGCCCACTTGACTGCGACTGAGCGCACTGACAATGCCCATCGTAACACTTTGACCCACACCAAACGGATTTCCCAGTGCTAATACCACATCACCTACCCTAGCTTGCTCGGATTGACCAAAAGTGATCGCTGGCAAGTCCTTTAAATCTATTTTTAACACCGCCAGATCTGTTTCAGGGTCTGTGCCAATGATAGTTGCTTTTGCTTTTCTTCCATCTATCATGGCAATCTCAACTTCATCAGCCGCTTCAATCACATGATGATTGGTTAAAATGTATCCTTTGGCACTGACGATGACGCCGGAACCCAAATTGGCACGTCGGCGTGCTTTCGATTCAGATGGGTCGCCGAAAAACTTGCGTAATGTCGGGTCATCCAGCAAGGGATGAGAAGGTTCTTTAATTTCTTTACTGGTAAAAATATTAACCACCGCAGGCATAGCTATCTCTGCAGCTTTGGCGTAGCTATCGGATCGATTCACATTGGCCGAAGATAGGCTGGCTTCTTTGATGGTCACAAGCTCTCCGCGAGGTCGCCAAGAAAGCAAATCAGGCCGTAAAGACGAAACGATAAAAAAAATAGCCAGCAACACCGTGACGCTTTGTGCAAAAATTAACCAGTGTTTATACATACACCCCTTATCCCCAATCGAATTAGACTGCTAGAATCTTTAGTATTAATTTTCTGTATTGCATACAAAGGAATCCATATGCATCGCGATGTACTGGAAAAATACCTGAATGAATTATTGGACATCCATCGCTTTCAGGATTATTGCCCAAATGGGCTTCAAGTGGAAGGGCGCCATCAGGTTGAAAACATCGTCAGTGGCGTAACCGCTTCGCTCGATCTATTGCAAGCAGCTATTGCGGCTAAAGCCGATGCCATTCTCGTCCATCATGGTTATTTTTGGCGCAATGAAGACAGTCGAATTGTTGGCATAAAGTCGCGCAGAATCGGTTTATTAATGGCAAACCAAGTGAATTTATTTGCCTATCATCTACCGCTCGATTCGCATCCGCAATTTGGCAACAATACACTGTTGGGAAAGAAGTTAGGATTTATTGAAACCGGGCGCTTTGGCGGACAAGATATCATGATGCATGGCGAATTACCGAAGAAAATGACACTAAAAGAGCTAGAGGAAAGAATATCACGTACTTTGTTGCGTAAACCGCAAGTCATTGGTGATGAAAATAAAATCATTCACCGAATTGCCTGGTGTACCGGTGGAGCGCAAAACTACTTTGACGCAGTGATTCCACAAAATGTCGACGCCTATATTACCGGAGAAATCTCAGAGCACAATGTTCATTTGGCTCGCGAAACCGGTATTGCGTTCATATCGGCAGGGCATCACGCGACAGAACGTTATGGTGTTCAAGCACTCGGTGATCATATTGCGCAGAAATTTTCACTGCAACACCAGTTTATCGATATGGATAATCCCGTATGATCTACAACAAAATCACAGACTATGTATCGCAGCAAAATTGGGTATAAAATTCAGCCATTATGAGTTGTCGTTTTCATCATCTTTTTTCTTCTTGCCCGAAAACATTGTCCACCAAATGATAAAAACGAATAACGCTAAAGCGACTGCTGCTTCGACTACAAGTAACCACCACATAATTTAAATTTCTTCTCACATTGAAAATAGATTAATTCACGAAATAAAATTTTAATGAAAAAATTGCTTTATTTCATTTCATTCATGGCTATGCTGGCATTGTCAGCATGCTCGACAAGCACGGTTGCTCCTACAGACAAGCCTGCTAAGAAACCTGACGCCTCTTCAGATTCTCAAGCGACAACTGCAATACAGCCCCCTTCACCTACTAATTCTACTGACAAGGGATTTACCAAATCGATTCATAAATCATCAACTTGGTCAGCATTGACCGATTGGGAAAAAGACGATTTATCGCCAGCGTGGCAAGCATTTCTAAAAAGTTGTAGCGTTCTGAATAAGCAAACATTGTGGCAAAAATCTTGTAAAGCAGCTACAACACTCAACAATCCGGACAATGCAACACTCGCAGTTTTCTTTTCAAACAACTTTACGCCTTACCAAATAATTAATAAGGATAACACCGAAGAGGGACTTGTGACCGGTTATTACGAACCGTTACTGAAAGGTAGTCGTAAACCCTCCCAACGCTATCGGTTTGCGATTCACGCTGCGCCGCCGCAATTGCTAACGATTAATTTGGGCACAACCTATCCAGAAATCAAAGATCTACGTTTAAGAGGTCGTTTGGAAGGCAACAAAATCCTGCCTTATTACACGCGCGCAGAAATCATGCAAAATCCCAAGCTGCTCAGTGCACATGAGTTTCTATGGGTAGAAGATGAAGTGGAATTATTTTTTCTACACGTGCAAGGGTCTGGTCGAATACAACTTGAGAATGGTGATATTGTAAAAATTGGATACGCAGATCAAAACGGTCATCCCTATAATTCCATCGGAAAAATATTAGTACAACGCGGTGAACTCAAGCTAGAAAATGCATCGATGCAGGGAATCAAACAATGGGGTAGAAAAAATCCCAGCAAACTGCCCGAGCTGCTAAAGCAGAATGCTCGGTACGTATTTTTCCGAGAATTACCCGCCGATATTTCCGGTCCGATTGGTGCGTTAGGCGTACCACTGACTGCAGGACGCAGCATCGCCATTGACCCACTTTCCGTTCCACAAGGCGCACCCGTATTTCTTGCTACAACCTGGCCTAATACTAGCAAGCCGCTAAATCGATTGATGGTGGCGCAAGACGTCGGCAGTGCCATTACTGGCGGTGTCCGCGCCGATTTCTTCTGGGGATTTGGCGAAGAAGCAGCGACGCAAGCTGGAAAAATGAAACAACCAGGAAAAATGTGGGTTTTGCTACCTAAAAACAATGACGCCTATTGATGAATTACACCACTGAGCCTTAGCAGTTCTAATCATCATTTCAATTCAGAAATACGACATTTATTTTAATATTAGGAATCATTCCAACTAACTAAGCTTATCAGTTGCTGCACGAATAGGATTTTATTTTTCGTGCAGTTTGAATTTTTCAATCAATAAGTTCGATGATATCTATCACTCTGTCATGAGTTTTCTCAGCACGTACGGCAGAATTCCACCTTGGTTGTAATAATCGACTTCAATAGGAGTATCGATGCGGCACAATAACTGTACAGATTGATTCGAGCCGTCTTTTCTGTGAATGATTAAGGTAACATCTTTCTGGGGTTCAATTCTTTCCAAACCTTCAATATCAAATTGCTCATCGCCTTTAATACCTAACGATTGAACCGTATCGTTGCCTTTAAACTGTAAAGGAAGCACTCCCATCCCAATCAAGTTGCTGCGATGAATACGTTCAAAACTGGTTGTTATGACTGCTTTTACACCCAATAACTGAGTACCTTTCGCAGCCCAGTCTCGGCTCGAACCTGTGCCATATTCCGTGCCTCCAAATACTACCGTCGGGATTTTCTGTTGTTGATATTTCATGGCGGCATCATAAATGCTCATTTCAACAGGTTTATTGGGATGATCGGCATAGCACAGAGTAATACCGCCTTCACTACCAGGAATCATCAAATTTTTTATACGCACATTGGCAAACGTTCCTCGCATCATCACTTCATGATTGCCGCGACGTGCGCCATAGCTATTAAAATCTGTTTTATCGACATGATTTGCTAGCAGATATTGACCGGCTGGTGAGGTTTCCTTGATCGAACCTGCTGGACTGATGTGATCGGTGGTAACAGAATCGCCGAATACCCCCAAAGCATAAGCACCTTTTATATTTGCCGAGGTAAGATTAATTTTTGCTTGTAATGAAAAATCTTCAAAAAATGGTGGATGTGCAATATAGGTTGAATTTGGCCAGTTAAAAGTATCTCCGGTGACTGATGTGATGCTATTCCATAGATCGTGATCTTTCGTAAAATCACCATAAAGTTTGCGGAAAGTGTCGGCGTTAGTTGCATATTTCATGAGATCGTGAATCTCAGCGCTGCTAGGCCAGATATCTTTTAACCAAACGGGTTGATTGTTTTTACCAATCCCTAAAGGCTGTTGTGTCATATCTATTAATACACTGCCAGCGATAGCATAAGCCACGACGAGTGGGGGTGAGGATAAAAAATTGGCTCGTATATTGGGGTGAATGCGCGCCTCAAAATTACGATTGCCTGATAACACCGCAGCACATACCAAGTCATTTTTTATAACGGCTTCTTCAATAGGACTTGCTAATGGCCCAGAGTTACCGATACAAGTAGTGCAACCGTAACCAACTAAATCAAAACCTAATTGTTCAAGATAAGGCATCAGTCCCGTGGCGGTCAAATAATCAGTGACAACACGAGAGCCAGGCGCTAACGATGTTTTAATATGTGATTTTACCGATAGGCCTTTTTCGACCGCTTTCTTGGCCAACAACCCTGCAGCAAGTAACACACTTGGATTAGACGTATTCGTGCAAGAGGTAATTGCTGCAATTAGAACATCACCATGACGCAGATCGACGGAGGAGCCAACCATTTGATTTCCATGTGAATCAACTTCAGCATGAACCGGGCGATTACTGGCCATTTCAACAATGTGGCGAACAGCGCCCCCAGGTATTTTTGTCTTGGCGGCATCTTTACTCGAAGATTTTGCAGAAGTATCAGCTGCGGTAATAGTTTCAATGGGTATGCACAAATCAGAGTGTTCGCTTTGTATATCGCGCGTGTAATAACACTGCTCAAGATCTTGAGCGTTTTTTCCATAGCCGTTACTGGCTACGGGTTTAGTAAACAATTCGATGAAATTGCTTTTGACGTCCCCAAGGTTAATCCGATCCTGAGGCCGTTTGGGTCCCGCCAAAGAGGGGACCACAGAACCAAGATCAAGTGTCAATTCACGCGTGTAATCGATACTGCCTTGTGAGGGAATACCGTAGAGTCCTTGTGCTTTAAAATAACTTTGAAATAAATCAATTTCCTGCTGACTTCTTCCTGTTTCCTTGAAATAAGTGATCGTTGCATCATCCACAGGGAAAAAACCCATTGTGGCGCCGTATTCTGGCGCCATATTGGCAATCGTGGCACGATCAGGTAGTGCGAGAGAAGCAGTTCCTTCTCCGAAAAACTCGACAAACTTGCCCACTACGTTGGCTTTTCGTAGTGTTTCCGTAATGGTTAATACCAGATCGGTTGCCGTGACGCCTTCAGGCAATTTTCCGGTAAGGTTTATGCCGATTACATCGGGAGTAAGAAAATAAATAGGTTGTCCTAGCATTCCCGCTTCAGCTTCAATTCCACCCACTCCCCAACCGACTGCGCCAATGCCATTGATCATGGTGGTGTGGGAATCTGTCCCGACCAGTGTATCCGGAAAAACAACATTGTCTTTTTGGTGTACGCCGCGCGCCAAATATTCCAGATTTACTTGGTGCACAATACCGATTCCAGGAGGAATTACTTTGAAACTATCGAAAGCTTGCATTCCCCATTTTATGAATTCATAACGTTCGCGATTACGCGAAAACTCCATTTCCATATTGCTACCGAGTGCGAGCTTCGTCCCATAGTAATCGACTTGGACCGAGTGATCCACCACCAAATCGACCGGTACCAAGGGTTCCACTAATTTAGGGTTTTTCCCAAGATTTACTGCAGCACTACGCATGGCTGCCAGGTCTACTAACAAAGGTACGCCGGTAAAATCTTGTAAAACAATACGCGATACCACAAAAGGTATTTCATCGACTCGTGCCGCATTAGGCTGCCAATTAGCAAGTTGTTGCACGTGCTTTTCGGTAATTTTTTTGTGATCATAATTCCGTAATACAGATTCCAATATGATCCGGATAGAAACGGGTAAACGAGAAATGCTACCAATGCCATTTTTTTCTAAAGCGGGTAATGAGTAGTATTTTAATTCACTAGAATCGGTATTCGGGATTGCGCATAAAGTATTAAATAAGCTGTGAGGTTCCATCAGAGATTCCTACAAAAAACTATAATATTATCGGGAGTACTTGCGATGATATATTCTTGAATAAACAAAGTCACGTTAAGTGAGGCTTAATCGCTCAGACGAGACAATAATTCCCCCTGAAATTCATTTTTCACAGGAATTTAAACCGAATGGTAATCCCCCCAAAAAACCAAACGAGCAAAGCAGTAGAATTTTCTATCGTAAACGAAGAGGAATTTTACTGATAAAGGAGCAGCGATTTACGGAAAGCCAGATGCAGAATGAGTTGTTTAAGGAGGCACTCGAAAAAGTGGTAAAGCCCTCACAGCGCAAGGTGATGGAACAGTGGGCAGTACAGAACAAGTCCATTAGTATCGTTTTGGTCTGTACAACATTTGGCGTCTCTGAAACCTGCTATCGTTACCGGCCGGCGCTCAACGATGATAACGAAGAAATCGCTAATTGGTCACTAAGTCTGACGACTTGTCACAAGCGTTGGGGCTTTGGTTTATGCTTTCATTGAATCTACGAATTAAGCCGCACCAACGATTAAAGTGGGAGAAACCCGAGCCATTGGTGGTGTCAGGACAGGCCAATAACACATGGTCGATGGACTTCATGGCTGATCAACTCACCAATGGCCGATCTTTTCGAACTTTTAATGTGCTAGATGACTTCAACCGTGAAGGGTTGGGAATCGAAGTGACGTACCCCTTCCATCAGAACGCGTTAAGTGCGTTCTGGATCGGATTATCGAATGGCGCATAGCGAACCTAGGAAAATTCGTTGTGATAACGGGCCAGAAAATATCAGTGGTACGCTCAAAGTTGAGCAAAGAAGCGAGGCATCCAGCTTGATTACGTCCAACCAGGAAAATCACAGCAAAATGCCTATGTGGAATGCTACAACAGAACTGTTCGTCATGAATGGCTGGAGATAAATGAATTTGCAATCATTAAAGAAGCGCAACTCACTGCGACACAATGGCTATGGATTTATAGTAATGAACCTCCAAGTATGGCACTTGGAGGTATCACACCATCAATGAAGTTGACAGAAGCTTTTAAATTAAAACCCTCTACTGCGAGCTCCTGTTAAAAATTGAGGGATTACACCATCTATAAAGTAGCTATCCAGTCCAGCAGTGTTTTTGTTATTTGCTTACTTGCTTTGTCAGGATTGACATGAGTTGCATCTGAAAACATAGTATAGTCCCAGTCTGGAAACAGTAGATTCA
>Ga0154020_10002303_pt1 | contig 23213 bp, 10 predicted proteins | sample Klosneuvirus_201_FD_109709 | JGI IMG/M metagenome (GOLD analysis project Ga0154020, IMG submission 109709) | Active sludge microbial communities from wastewater, Klosterneuburg, Austria - Klosneuvirus_20160825_MG | ecosystem: Engineered > WWTP > Aerobic digester > Activated sludge | place...
CGACAGCAGGCCGGTGGGCGCCTCGCCGGCGTTGCGCAGCGTCCAGGTGAAGAGGCCGCTCTGCATGCCGACGTCGATGGTGCCGAGGTCGGTGCTGCTGGCGTCGGCCACCAGCAGCGGCAGCGCCAGGCCGGTGCCGGTCAGCGTCGAGGCGGCCAGGCCGCCCGGGGTCGCGCTGACGCGCAGCGAGGCGCCGCGCCCGCCCGAGGCGCTGGGCCGCATGATGACGGTGATGTTGCAGGTGCCTGCCGCAGGCAGCGGGGCGCCGCAGGTGGTGGCGCTGACGCGGAAGTCGGACGCCGCGCTGCCGGTGACGCCGACGGTGAGCGGGCCGGTGGTGGCGCCACCGTTGTTCTGCACCATGAAGTTCTGCGGGCCACTGTCGCTGCCGACCAGCACCGAGCCGAAGCCCTGCGCGCCGGGGCTGAGCGTGAGGGCGCCCGGCAGCACCACGGTGGCGGTCAGGGTGGCGACGGTGGTGCCGCCCGGGGTGCTGCTGACGGTGACGGTGGCGCTCTTGGCGCCCATGCTGGTCGGGGTCAGGGTCAGGGTCACAGTGCAGCTCAGGCCTGGGGCCAGCGCGGCGGTGCAGCCGCTGGCGCTGACCTCGGTCATGCTGGCGCCGCCGACGCTGAGATTGAGCGCGCCGGTCGCGACGCCACCGTTGTTGGTGACGACGTAGCTGGCGTTGGCGCTGTTGCCGAGCACCAGGGTGCCGATGTCCTGCGTGCCGGGCGCGATGCTGAGGGCGGCGGTGCCGATGCCGGTGCCCGACAGCGCCGAGGTGGCGCTGCCGCCGGGCGAGGCCGCCATGGTCAGCGAGACGTTCTTGGCGCCAGCCGAGCCGGGGACGAAGCGCACCGTGACGATGCAGCTCTGGGTGGGGGCCAGCGTGCGCGTGTTGCAGGTGTCGGCGGTGATGGTGAAGTTGCTGGCGCCGCTGCCGCTGAGGCCGATGGCGATGGCGCCACTGGCCGAGCCGCCGCTGTTGGTCACCGTGAAGTCGCGCGTCGCGCTCATGTTGCCGACCACGATGGGGCCGAAGTCGTGGGTCGCGGGCGCCAGCGCCATGCCCGAGGCGGGGGTCACCGCGGTGCCGGCCAGCACTGCCAGCGCGGTGCCGCCAGGGCTACCGGTGACGCTGAGGCCGCTGGTGAAGGGGCCCGCGCTCGACGGGTTGAAGGACACCGAGAGGGTGCAGCTCGCACCGGCGGCCAGGGCCATGCCGACGCAGCCACCGCTGGCGGTGCTGATGTTGAAGGCGCTGGCGCCCGCGCCGCTCAGGGTCGCGGCCAGGGTGCCCGAGGCCATGCCGCCGCGGTTCATGACGGTGTAGGTGAAGGGCACCGCGGCGCCGCCCAGGGTGACGGTGCCGTAGTCATGGGTGCCCGGGGCGATGATGAGCTCGGCGGGCGCGACCACGGTGCCGTCGGGGCCACCGGCGTCGGGCATGCCGCCGTCGGGGATGGTGGCGTCGACGCCGAAGACGAGCTCCAGGGTGATGGTCTCGCCGGGCACGATGGTGCCGGGCACGCGGGCACGACCGACCTCGAGACCGGCCGCGTCACGCGCGATGGCGGTGACGATGACCGCGCCCGACTGGTCGGACTGCAGCTTGATCTCCTTCATGACCGGAAAGACGATGTCGCCGCCGCCGGTCTGCTCGATGGGGACGGAGAACGTCGTGGTGTCCTTCTTGACCTCGACGTCGATGCGGCGCACGCCGTCGGGGGCGTTGCCCTTCAGGATGCGGACGAAGAAGACGGTCTTGACGTCCTCGGCCTCGCCGCAGCCGGCGGCAAAACCGGCCGCCAGCACACCACAGAGGACCAACCCCAGAGCCTTGTTGCTCATGCAAACCCCCAATCGACTTTGACCATTATCAAGAAAGGGGATTGTATGGAAGCCCCCAGTAAAAAACGGGGGTCAAGCGGAACGGGGAGTCTGCGCCCTGCTACCGGAAGCCGGCGTAAGCGTAGAAGTCTGTGGTCTGGGGCTGCACATCGATCAAGCAGTATTCGGGCGGGTAGGTCCCGTAGTCGATGCAGGTTGCATCCCAGTTTTCGAAGGTGTGGCCTGCGTCGGGAATGGCGATGAGCCAGCGCCGGCCGTAGGGCACGCGCGGGTTGCACACCGAGCCCGGGAGCGCCTGCTGGCCGTCGGTGGCACACAACAGGTACATGGGACCCGCCGGGTTGCGGGGATCGATCTCGGTGTCGATCACGGTGCCGAAGCGCGTGCCGAAGCGGTGCAGGCGGTAGGACGGGTACATCTTGAGGGTGGCCGTGCCCGGAGTGGTGACCTGGAAGGCGCACGAGGTCGGATCGGGTCCGACCGTGTTGAAGTTGTCGGCGTCCTCGGGCGCCCTGAGCGGCGTGATCTTGGTGCCGTTGCACAGGCCACCCCAGTCGACCAGCTGCACATTGTTGGGGTCGGTGTGCAGCCGGTAGGTGATGTCGACGGCGGCGTTGTAGTTGACCCAGCCCTCGCAGGTGGTCGAGCCGAAGAAGCAGTCGAACAGGTTGAGGCGCTGCTCGATGACGCGGACGCCGAGATCGGCCTGGACCTGCAGCCGCGACTGGTACAGCACGTTGACCGTGTAGTTGGTGCCCGAGGCGACGTTGAAGCTGCAGCTCTCGCCGCGCGGGTCGAAGCCGCTGCAGCTGGTGCCGGCGCCGGACATCGACTGGTAGCGCGCGTTGATGGTGTCGGCCTGGCCGTCGACGCGGACGCCAGCGCCGACGTCGAAAGTGCCGGTGCAGGTGGGGGCGCACACGCTGCCCTGCAGATAGGTCGTCGCGCTGGCGCCGCCGCCGAGGCCAGTGACGGTGACGGTGCGCTGCTCGATGTAGTCGGCGCGCGCGCTGGTGCCACCGCTGGGCACCGCGAAGCTGCACGCGCCGGTCGAGCCGGCGCACGGGCCGGTGCCCCACACCATGCGGTAGCCGGCGGCGGCGGCCGGGGTCAGGGTGACGCTGGAGCTGTACGGGAAGTTCGCGCTGCAGGTCGGCGCGCACGAGATCCCGCCTGGTGACGAGGTCACCAGCACACCGCCGGGGCCCCCGCTGATGGTGACGGCCACCGGGTACGGCGTCAGCGTGAAGCTCGGCGCCAGCGTGACATTGCCGGTCATGGTCAGGGTGCAGTCGCCAGTGCCCGGGCAGCCGGCGTAGCCCCAGCCGGTGAAGGTGCGGTTGGCGCCCGGGGTCGCGCGGATGGTGACCGAGGTGCCGTGGTCATAGTCCTGCGTGCAGTCACCCGGGCACGCGATCCCCGCGCTGCCGAAAGTCGCCACGCTGCTGGGCGAGCCAGGCGCGGGCGCCACGCTCAGGGTGTAGCGACGCAGGGTGTAGGTCGCGGTCACGTTGCGCGCGGCGGCCATCGAGACCATGCACGAGCCCATGCCGGTGCAGTCGCCGGTCCAGCCCGCGAACACCGAGGTCGTGGTGTTGGGGTTGGCCGACAGCGTCACCGTGGTGGTGGCGACATAGCTCGCGGTGCAGGTGCCGCTGGAGCAGTTGATCCCGGCCGGGCTGGAGGTCACGGTGCCGGCGCCATTGCCGTTGACCGTGACGCTGAGTAGCGACAGCGGGCGCCCGGTGCCGGTCGCGCTCAGGGCCACGGTGCCGCCCGGTGAGGCGGTCAGGCTGAGCGACAGGTTGGCGGCGCCACCGGTGGTCGGCCTGAAGGTGACCACGATGGTGCAATTGCCGCCGGCCGCGATGGCGGCGGTGCAGTTGTTGGTGATGGTGTACTGCGTGGTGGCGCCGGTCGGGGTCAGCGTGGGTACGCCCGAGGCGACGTCACCGGTGTTGCTGATGGTCCAGGTGAACGGCGTGCTCGAGCTGCCGACGTCGATGGTGCCGAAGGGCTGCGTGGTGGCCGAGGCCGACAGCGCGGCGGGGCGCTGCCCGGTGCCCGACAGCGAGGCCGAGGCCAGGCCGCCCGGGCTGGCGGTGACCTCGAAGGCGGCGCCGCGGCCGCCCGCCACGGTGGGGCGGAAGATGATGCTGACGGTGCAGGTGGCGTTGGGGGCCAGCGCCGCGGTGCAGCCGTTGGCGCTGAAGCGGTAGTCGGCCGCGGCGCTGCCGGTCAGGCTGGCGGTGGGCACCCCGGTGGGCGCGCCGCCGGTGTTGCGCACGGTGAAGCTCTGCGCGCCCGAGTCGGTGTTCAGCAGCAGCGCGCCGAAGTTGGCGCTGGTCGGCGTGACCGTGAGGGCGCCGGGCGCGACCGCGGTCGCGGTCAACGTGGCGACCGCGCTGCCCCCCGGGGTGCCCGTCACCGTGATGGTGGTGGTCTTGGCGCCAACGGTGGTCGGGGTCAGGCTGGCGGTCAGCGTGCAGCTCTGGCCGGCGGTCAGCGCCGCGGTGCAGCCGCTGGTGGTGACCTCGGCGGCGTTCGTACCACTGCGCACCACGCTGAGGGCGCCGGTCGCGGTGCCGCCCGTGTTGCGCACCGTGAAGGTGGTGCTGGCGGTGGTGTTCTGCACGACGTTGCCCAGGCTCTGCGTGGCCGGCGTGATGGTCAGGGCGGCCTGGGCCAGGCCGGTGCCGGTCAGCGAGACCGAGGCGGGGCCAGCGGTCGAGGTGACGGTCAGGGTTGCGCTGCGCGCGCCGGCGCCGCCCGGGGTGAAGCTGACCGCGACCGTGCAGGTCAGACCGGCGCCCACCATGGCGCCGGCGCAGGTGTTGGTGCCGATGACGAAGTCGGTCGCCTGGCTGCCGGCGATCGCGGTGGTCAGCGCCGGGGTCGCGCTGCCGCCGGTGTTGGTGACCGTGAAGGTCGTCGCCGTGCTGCTGGAGCCGAGCACGATGGAGCCGAAATCGCGGGTCGCCGGCGAGAGGGTGATGGAGTCCCCGAGCGTGGCGGCCCCCGTCAGCAGCGCGGTCGCGGTGCCGCCCGGGGTGGCCGACGCGCTGACGCTGCCCATGCTGACGCCCTGGGCGGACGGGTTGAAGACCACGTCGAAGCTGCAGCTGGCGCCCGCGGACAGCGAGGCGCCGACACAGGTGGAGCCCGCCGTGATGCTGAAGTTCGACTGGTCCCGGCCGCCGACCGCGAGGTTGACCAGGCCGCTCGACTGCTGGCCCCCGTTGCGCACGGTGAAGGTGACGCTGCGACTCTGGCCCAGGATGACCAGGCCATAGTCGGTGTCGGTCGGGGTGATGGTGAGCAGGGCGTCGGTGGGCACCTCGCCGTCGGGGTCGGGCATGCCGCCGTCGGTCAGGGTGAGGTCCTTGCCGAACTCCAGCTCGAGGGTGATGGTCTCGCCGGGGACGATGGTGGCGGGGGCGCGACCGACGCCGACGTTGTCGCCGGCGGCGTTGCGCGCGGTCGCGGTCACGATGACGGCGCCGCTCTGGTCGTCCTGCAGCTTGACCTCGCGCGTGATGGGCAGGGTCAGGTCGCCGCCGCCGGTGGCCTCCAGCGGCACCATGAAGGTGGTGGCGTCCTTCTGGACCTCGAGGTCGATGCGGGTGATGGGGCTGGGCGCGGTGCCCTGCAGGATGCGCACGAAGAAGATGGTCTTGGTGTCACCACCGTCACCACAGCCAGTCAGCAATGCGAACACACCGACCAGCCCGAGCCACCGCTTCAGCATCGAGAACCTCCACCCATACTCTGCCAGATCTGCGCCGTCACTAGTTGAAGTTCACATACAGCTGCCAGGCACCGTAGCCCCACTGCGTCAAGTCCACGTCGGCGAAGGCGCGTGACAGCGGCGCGGGCTCGATGCCGATGGTGACCGTCTTCCAGCCGCCCGCGACGTCCCAGCTCACCGGACGCCCCGCGGTGTCAGGGATGGCGACCAGGTGGTAGAGCGGTCCGCGCGGGAAGCCGACCACACACTGCTGGTTGGCACTGGCGCAGATGGTGCGGTTGCCGCGCGTGGTGTCGACCAGCTTGCCCGTGAAGCGGCCGTTCATGTTGATGGTGATCTGGGGCGCGCTGCGGTAGGCCGCCGCCACCGCGGTGTCGGCGGTCAGCGTATGGGTGCACGGCGTCATCTGGCCCGCACAGGCGGTGGACTGCCAGCTGCCGAACTCCTCGTTGAAGGGGTCGGCGTTGGCGTCGATGGTGACGGTGGGCGCGCTGCGCGAGATGTACCAGCAGTTGGCCGGGGTGCCGCACGCGACGCCGTTGCGCGACTGGGGCGGGCCACCACCGCGGATGGCCGAGGTGGTCAGCACGAACTTCGGGATGAAGGTGTGCGAGGCGGTCCGATTGGTGGTCATGGCCAGGGTGCAGGTGACCGCGGCACCGAAGACGCCGCAGCTGCCGCCCCACTTGTTGGCCTCATGGCTGATGGGGGCGTTGGCGGTGACGGTCGCGGTCTCGAAGTAGGTGAAGTTGTAGATGCAGGTGCCGCTGGTGGGCGTGCAGGTGTTGGTGCCGACGGTGATGGTGCCGACCTGGGGCGGCGTCACGGTCAGCGTGGTGGTCTGCACCGTGAAGTTGGCGCGGATGGTCGCGTTGGCGTCGAGCGTCATGGTGCAGGTGGCGCCCTGGTTGGCGCAGCCGCCGGTCCAGCTCGAGAAGTTGTAGCCGAGGTCAGGCGTCGCGGTGAGCGTCAAGCTGGTGCCGTGCGGGTAGCTCTGGCAGTTGGCGCCGCAGTTGGCGGTGCCCGGGGTGACCGACACGGAGCCGCCGTTGCCCGCGGTCAGCGTCAGCGTGCGCGGGACGAGGTCGTAGGTCACGGTCACGGTGCGCGGCAGGTCCATGGTGACGTCGCAGAACGTCGTCGTGGTCCCCGAGCCAGAGCACACGCCACCGCTGAAGGTGAACTGGTTGTTGGCACTCGGTTCGGCCGTCACCCGGACCACGGTGCCGTAGTTGTAGTAGAGACAGCTGGCGCCGCAGGAGATACCCGGGGGGTTGACCCTTGTGGTACCGCCGCCGCCCACGGTGGTCAGGGTCAGGATGCGCTGCGTGATGGTGTAGGTGACGGTGACGCTGTGGTCCGAGGTCATGCGCAGGTTGCAGGTGGTCGCCGTGACGCCCGCGCAGGCGCCGCCGAAGCTGTGCACATAGCCGGGGTCGGGCGCCGCGGTGATGGTGACCGCCGTGTTGTAGTCGAGGCGCGAGCAGTTGGCGCCGCACAGGGTGTTGCTTGGGTTGACCCTGGTGGTGCCGCCGGTGGCCGTGCTGGTCACGGTGAGGTTGCGCGTGGTGATGGTGTACGCGACGGTGACGGTGCGGTCGGTCGTCATGCGCAGGTTGCAGGTGGTCGCGGTGATGCCGGCACAGGCGCCGCCGAAGCTGTGCACATAGCCTGGGTCGGGCGTGGCGGTGATGGTGACGGGCGTGTTGTAGTCGAGCCGCGAGCAGCTGGCGCCGCACAGCGTGTTGTTCGGGTTGACGTTGGTGCTGCCGCCGGTGGCCGAGCTGGTCACCGTGAGGTCGCGCGTGGTGATGGTGTAGCTGACGGTGACGCTCTGGTCGGCCGTCATGCGCAGGTTGCAGGTGGTCGCGGTGACGCCCGCGCAAGCGCCGCCGAAGCTGTGCACATAGCCGGCGTTGGGCGACGCCGTGATGGTCACCGCGGTGTTGTAGTCGAGGCGTGAGCAGCCGGCCCCGCACAGGGTATTGCTCGGGGTGACGGTGGTGGTGCCATTGCCGCCGCTGGTCACGGTGAGGTCGCGCGTGGTGATGGTGTAGCTGACAGTGACGCTCTGGTCGGCCGTCATGCGCAGGGTGCAGGTGGTCGCGGTGACGCCCGCGCAGGCGCCGCCGAAGCTGTGCACATGGCCGGGGTCGGGCGACGCCGTGATGGTCACCGGCGTGTTGTAGTCGAGCCGCGAGCAGCTGGCCCCGCACAGGGTGTTGCTCGGGGTGACGGTGGTGGTGCCGCCGCCGCTGCTGGTCACGGTGAGGTTGCGCGTGGTGATGGTGAAGCTCGCCGACACCGTGCGCAGCGCGGTCATGGCCACGGTGCAGTCACCGGTCTGGCCGGCGCAGGCGCCGCCCCAGCTGCCGAAGGCATAGCCGGTCGCCGGGGTCGCGCGCAGCACCACGCTGGTGCCGTGGTCGTAGGTCTCGGTGCAGTCGCCCGGGCAGGCGATGAGGGCGCTGCCCACGGTGGCGATGCTGCCGTTCGACGGCGTGGTCACGTTCAGCGGGTAGCGATTGAGGACGAAGGTCGCGGTCACGCTGCGCGCCACCGACATGGTGACCGAGCAGGCGCCGGTGCCGGTGCACGCGCCGGTCCAGCCGCCAAAGGTGGCCGAGCCCGCGGTGGGCGCCGCCGCCAGCGTGACCGGGGTGTTGTAGAGGTAGTCCTCGAAGCAGTCGGTGCCGCAGTTGATGCCGGTCGCGGTCACGGTGCCGGTGCCGGTGCCGGCCTTGTTGACGATCAGGCGCAGCAGAGCGCGGCCAGTGCCGGTGGCGGCCAGGGCGACGCTGCCCCCCGTGGCGGCCGACAGGTTGACGCTGACGGCGGCGTTGCCGGCGGCGGTGGGTACGAAGCGCACCGTGATGGTGCAGCTGCCGCCCGCGGCCAGGGTGCCGGTGCACATGTTGACCACGGTGAACTGGCTGGTGTCGCCGGTGACCGCGAAGGCGAGCGCGCTGGAGGCGACGTCGCCGGTGTTGCGCACGGTCCAGGTGAAGACGCTGGACTGCTGGGTGACATCGACGGTGCCGAAGCCGTTCATGGTGGCGTCACCGACCAGCAGGGCCGGGCTGAGGCCGGTGCCGCTGAGCGACGCTGCGGTGTTGCCGCCCACGGTGGCGGCGAGATCCAGCGACGCCGCGCGACCGCCCGCCAGGCTGGGGCGCAAGACCACGGTGATGGTGCAGGTGCCGGTCGGGGTCACCGGGCCGGTGCAGGTGTTGGAGGCGATGCGGAAGTCGGCCGCCGCGCTGCCGCTCAGGGTGGCCGCCGGCGTGGTGGTGTTGACGCCGCCGGTGTTCGACACCGTGAAGCTCTGCACCGCGCTGTCCTGGCCCAGCAGCACGCTGCCGAAGCTGGCGCTGCCCGGGGTCACGCGCAGGGCGCCTTGCAGCACCACGTTGGCGGAGACGCTGGCGGTCACCGAGCCGCCCGGGGTGCCGGCCACGGTCAAGGTCACCGGACGCGCGCCCAGGGTGGCCGCGGTCAGGCGCACGGTCACGCTGCAGCTGGCGCCCGCGGCGAGCGGGCTGCCGGCGCAGCCGTTGCTGACCAGGGCGTACTCGCTGGCGGCGGTGCCGCTCAGCGTGGTGGTGACGCTGCCGGTGGCCGCGCCGCCGGCGTTGGCGACCGAGAAGGTCACGCTGGCCTGGTTGCCCTGCACCACGGTGCCGAGGTTCTGCATGGTCGGCGCGATCGACAGCGCCGGGATGGCCAGGCCGACGCCCGACAGCTGCGCCACCGCGGAGCCGCCCGGGGCGCCGGTCACGGTCAGGGTGGCGCTCTTCGAGCCGGTGCTGGTGGGCAGCAGGCGCACGTCGATGGTGCAGGTGGCGCGCGCGGCCAACGTGGTGCAGCCGTTCTGCGCGATGGCGAACTGGCCGGCGTCGCTGCCCCCCAGGGTCGCGGTCAGCGTGCCGGTGGCGGCCTCGCCCATGTTCTCGATGGTGAAGCTGCGCACCGCGCTCATCTGGTTCAGCACCGCAGAGCCCAGGTTGGCGGTCAGCGGGGTGATGGAGATCTCGCCCGGGCGCAGGCCGGTGCCGGCCAGCATCACGGTCGCGGTGCCACCCGGGGTGCCGGTGATCTCGAGGACGGCGCTGGCAGCACCCGCGGCGCCGGGAGTGAACAGGACCGACGCGGTGCAGCTGGCGCCGCCGGCCAGGCTGGCGCCGACACAGTTCGAGCCAGCCTCGATGGCGAACGACGACGCCGACGCGCCGGTGAGCGCCAGCATCAGCGGCCCGGTGGCGCGCTGACCGCTGTTCTGCACCGTGAACACGCTGGCGGCGCTGGAGGTGCCCAGGACACCGTTGCCGAAGTCGCGCGTGGTCGGCGTCACCGTCAGCTGCGCCTCGCTGAGGATCTCGGCATCGACCTCGGCGTCGGGCGGCATGCCGCCGTCCAGCATGGTCCTGTCGACGCCGAACTCCAGCACCAGCGTGATGGTCTCGCCAGGCACGATGGTGCCAGGGGTCTTCGCGGTGCCGACGTCATTCATGGCCGCGTCGATGGCGTGCGCGGTGACGATGACCGCGCCGCTCTGGTCGTCGGGCAGCTTGACCTCGCGCGTGATGGGCAGCGCGAGCTCCGACTTGTCGGCGTTCTCGAGCGGCACCATGAAGGTCGCGCCGTCACGATTGACCTCGAGATCGATGCGGTGGATGGCGCCGGGGGCGTTGCCACGCTCGATGCGGACGAAGAAGACGGTCTTGACGTCGTCGCCTTCACCGCAACCGCCGGCGAGCAGGCCGGCCGAGAGCAGGGCGGTGGTGAGTGCGAGCAGCTTGCGGGTCATTGTCGTTGTCCTCAGTCCTCAGAACAGGTTGCTGAAATTCGCGTTGATGGTGCGGGTGAAGGTGCCGGTGGTGACGTTGCAGTTGCCGCCCGACTGCGAGGTGCAGTAGTCCCAGCTGGCGAAGAAGCCCGCCGTGGCGGTCTGGGTGAGCACCACGTTGGTGCCGGGGAGGAAGTTGGCGTCGCAGCGCTGGACCACACAGCCCGACCCGCAGCACACGCCGCCGGGGCTCGAGGTCACGCGCCCGTTGCCACCGTAGGTCGAGGTGATGTTCACGTGAATCGGGCCGGTGCTGAAGGTTGCCGTGATCGACCGGCCGCGATCCATCGAGTAGATGTAGCAATTGTTGCCATTGGCGGAGTCGCAGCCGCCCCAGGTCACGGTCGACACCGCGTTCGGGAAGGCCTCCAGGCGGACCCAGGTGCCGTGCATGATCGGCTCGGCGCAGTCGCCCGGGCAGTCCACCCCGCCGGTCAGCGGCGAGGTCACGCTGCCGCCGCCGTTGCCGTTCACGGTGAGGCCCAGGCCGTACATCGGCAGGGTGAAGTCGGCGTTGATGGTCTTGGTGGCGTCGACGAAGACCTCGCAGGTGGTCGGCGTCGGCACCCGCGAGCAGCCGGTCCACGCGATCGTCGTCTGCGCCGCAAACTGCGGGTTCATGGTCAGCGTGACCGTGGTGCCGTAGTCGTAGGTCTCCGAGCAGTCGTTGGGATCGCCGCCCGGGCACCAGAAGCCGCCCGGGGTCGAGCCGCCGGTCACGGTGTACTGGGCGTTGCCGCTGGTGGTCAGGCTGATGGTGTAGCGATTGCGGGTGAAGGCGGCCGCCAGCGGGCCGGTGTCGGCCGACATGGTGAACGTGCAGGTGGCGCCCTGCCCTGCGCACGCCGCCGAGGTCCAGCGCGAGAAGGTGAAGCCGGTGCCGGCCTGGGCGGTGACCGCGACCGCGGCGCCGGAGTCGACCGCGGCGCTGCACGTGGTGCCGCAGCCGAGGCCGCTGCCGTTGATGCTGCCGCCGCTGGGCGCGGTCGCGCTCAGGGTGTAGCGCCGGATGAAGGTCGCGGTCACGGCGCGCGCGGCGCTCATGGTCACGGTGCAGGTGGTCATGCCGGTGCAGGCGCCGGTCCAGCCGCCGAAACGCGCGCTGGGCGACGCCGCCGCGGTCAGGGTCACGCTGGTGCCGAAGACGTAGCCCTCGCTGCAGTCGGCGCCGCAGCTGATGCCGGTCGGCACCGAGGTCACGGTGCCAGTGCCGCTGCCCGCCGGGGTCACGGTCAGCACGCTGAGGGCGCGGCCGGTGCCGCTGGACACCACCCGAGCGCTGCCCCCGGTGCTCGCGCTGACGGTGGTGGTCAGGCTGCGCGCGCCGCCCACGGTGGGGCTGAACACGATGCGCACGGTGCACGACGCGCCGGCCGCCAGGGTCCCCGTGCAGCTGACATTGCTGACGCCGAAGTCGCCCGGGTTGCCGGTGCTGGCCAGCGTCAGCGCCGACGAGGCGACGTCGCCGCTGTTGCGCACGGTCAGGGTCTGCGCCGCCGAGCTACGCGTGACATCGACGGTGCCGAAGTTGAACGTGGTGGTGCTGCCAACCAGGGTCGCCTGCATGAGGCCGGTGCCCGACAGCGAGGCCGCCGCGGTGCCGCCCGGTGACGCGGTCACGCCGAGCGACGCGGTCTGCCCGCCGCGCACGGTGGGTCGGAAGGCGACGCCGACGGTGCAGGTGGCGTTGCCGGCCAGCACGGCGGTGCAGCTGTTGGCGGTGATGGTGAACTGCGCCGCGGCGCTGCCGCCCAAGCTGACCGCAGGCACCCCGGTGGCGGCCTGGCCGGTGTTGCGCACGGTGAAGGTGAAGGGCGCGCCGGTGCTGCCCATGAGCTGACCCGGGAAGGCGTTGCTCGCGGGCGTGATCGACAGCGCGCCCGGGGTGATGGCGCTCGCGGCCAGGGTCGACCGCGCGCTGCCGCCCGGGGTCGCCGCCACCGTCAGCGCGCCGCTCTTGGCGCCCGCGCTGGTGGCGCGCAGGCGCACCGTGATGGTGCAGCTGCCAGCCGGGGCCAGCACCATGCCGGCGCAGCCGTCGCTGACGATCGAGAACTCGCCGGTCGGCGCGGTGGTCGCCAGCATGCCGCTGGGCACGCCGCCCGGGTTGCGCACGGTGAAGGTGGCGTCGGACTGGTTGCCGACCACGATGGTGCCGTAGTCCTGCACCGCCGGCGTCATGGCCAGCGCTGCCGGCGCCAGGCCGGTGCCGCTCAGCATCGCGGTGCGCATGCCGCCCGGGGTCGCGTTCACGGTCAGCACCGCGCTGCGGGCGCCGGTCGCGCTGGGCGTCATGACCACGGTGAAGCTGCAGCTGCCGCCCGCGGGCAGCGCGGCGCAGTCGTTGCCGGTGACCGCGAAGTCGGCGGCGTGGTCCCCGCTCAGGGTCGCGGCCGGCACGCCGGTGGGCGAGCCGCCGGCGTTGTGCACCGTGAAGGTCGCGGCGGCCCCGACCACGCCCTGCTGCAGCGCGCCGAAATCGTGCGTCTCGGGCGCCAGCTCCAGCGCACCCGGGCTGAGCGCGACGCCCGACAGCGCCACCTTGGCGCTGCCGCCCGGATCGCCCGCGATGGTGACCTCGGCCGCCGCGGCACCCGCGACGGTGGGCGCGAAGATCATGCCGATGACGCACGTCTGCCCCGGCGCCAGCCCGGTGTCGCAGGTCGAGCGCGGCTGCTGCGCCGGCCCGAAGGCCAGCTCGGCGCCGGTGAAGCTGATGTCGAGGTCGCCGCTGCGCGTGCCGCCGGTGTTCTGCACGACGATGTCGGTGATGGCCGAGGTCTCGCCCACGGTCAGGGTGCCGAAGTCGATGCTGGTCGGGGTCGCCACCAGGCGCGCCACCGGCGCCGGCTCGTCGAGCCCGAACACCAGCACCATGGTGATGGTCTCGCCGGGGATGATCTCGGCGCGCTGGCTGCCGCGTGCGATCTCGTTGCCGCTGCCGTCGAGCGCGCGCGCCACCACCAGCACCTCGCCGCGCTGGTCATCGGGCAGCCGCACCTCGCGCATCAGCGGCAGCGTCAGCGAGCTGCCGTCGGCGTTGGTCAGCGGCACCAGGAACTGGGTGCCCATGCGATCGATGTCGAGCTCGATGCGCGGCACCTCGGCCATCGGGGCGTCGCCGGCCTCGATGCGCACGTTGAACACTGTCTTGGCGTCGTCGGCCTCGCCACAGCCGGCGAAGGCACCCGCCATGACGGCCATCACGATGATCTTGCGGAGGCGTTGCATCTGGTTCGGTCTCCTTCTACGTGGTGCCGCAGGGCGCATCCCCCGACTGCGCCCTACATCAAGCTTCGTGCCAGCGTTTTGGTGTGATCCCTGACGGCAATGACGTGGATTGCCCTGGATTGCCTGGTCCCTGGGACAGCCGGCGGCGCCCCAGGTACAGCCCTATGGGTTGAAGAACCGCTGGTAGGCGGGTCGCAAGACGACGTCGCTGTTGATGGTCATGGAGCACTCGTTGCCGGTGGCGCCGCCGACGCTGGCGCATGGCGTCGCACCCCAGTCACGGAACTGGTAGCTGCTGGAGCCCCCGGCGCGGAAGGTCACCGCGGTGCCGCCCGTGAAGGTGAAGCTGGCCGGGCACAGCAGCGAGCCCGCGGGCCAGCACGACAGCCCGGCCGGGATCGACACCAGCGAGCCGGCGCCGAACGGGTACAGCGTGTGATCGATGGTGACGGTGAAGACCGGCTGCACGGTGCGGTACGAGACGGTGCGATCCGCGGTCATGGTGACGCGGCAGGTGGTGGCGTCGCTCTGGTCGCAGCCGGTCCAGCTGCCGCCGGCGCCGGCGCGCAGGTTGACGACCTGGCCGTAGGGATAGGCCTGCACGCAGGAGCGCCACTCGGGGCCGGTGGCGCCGGCCTGGCTGCACTCGATGCGCGGCTGATCGGCCGTGATGCGCGCCTCGACCGGGCCGCTGGGCACCACGGTCAGCACCGGACGGATGGCCTCGAAGCTGACGGTGACGTCGCGCGCGGCGTCCAGCGTCACCCGGCACACGCTGGTGGTCGCGGCGACGCTGGCGCAGGCGCCGCCCCAGGCCAGCAGGCGCACGCCGGCCGGCGCGCTGGCGCTGAGGTCGACCGCGGTGCCGTGCAGGTAGCTCTCGCTGCAGTCGCTGCCGCAGCTGATGCCGGCGGGCTGCGAGGTCACGCTGCCGCCGCCGGTGGTGCTGACCTGCAGCAGGTTGGGGCCGCGGCCAGTGCCGGTGAGGGCGAGGGCGGCGCTGCTCGGGCCCGCGCTGATGGTGATGCGGCCGCTGCGCGCGCCGACCTGCGTGGGCGCGAAGCTGACCTGCACGGTGCAGCTGCCGCGCGGCGCGAGGACGGCGGTGCAGCCGCTGACCGTGGTGAAGTCGGCGTCGCCGGTGGCGGACAGCACCGGCGCGGTGCTGTCCACGTCACCCGCGTTCGTGACGGTCCAGGTCAGCGCGGCCGAGCTGCGCGTCAGATCTACGGTACCGAAGCTGTGGCTGGCGGGGGTCGCGGTGAGGCGCGCGGGCGCGAGACCAGCGCCGGTCAGCGCGGCGGGCGCGACCCCGCCCGGGCTGGCGCTGATCGACAGCGACGCGGTCTTGGCGCCCGCGCTGCTCGGGCGCAGGCGCACCGAGACGATGCACGATGCGCCGCCGGCCAGCGCGGGGCCGCAGGTGCTGGTGGCGACCTCGAAGTCAGCAGCCTGGCTGCCGCCCAGCGCGACCTCGAGCGCCCCGGTCGGGGTGTCGCCGCTGTTGCGCACGGTGAAGCTGGCCGCCGCGCTGGCGCCGCCGACGAGCTGGCCGCCGAAGGCGTGGCTAGGCGGCGTCAGCTCGAGCGCGCCGCGGGTCACGCCGGTGCCCGTCAGCGCGGCCGGCTGCTCGCCACCGGGGGCGCCGCTGATGGTCAGCGTGCCGCCACGTGCGCCCGCCAGCGTCGGCGCGAAGCGCACCAGCACGGTGCACGCGCTGCCTGCGACCAGCGGCTGACCGGCGCAATCGTCGCGCCCGCCCACGACGGCAAAATCGCCCGCGGCGTGCACCTCGAGCGCGCCGCTGTCGCCGTCACCGCGGTTCTCCACGGTGAAGGTCGCGTCCGCGCTGGCGCCTAGCGCGACCAGGCCGAAGTCCTGCGCCACCGGCGTCAACACCAGCTCGGCGTGCTGTGGCAGTGGTTGTGGCTCGGCAACACTGTCGCGGCCGAACACCAGCACCAGGGTCAGGGTCTCACCCGCGATGATGGTGCCCGGCTCGCGGCCGCGCGACAGCTCGCTGCCGGCGCCGTCGCGCGCGATGGCGGTGACCACGACCGCGCCGGTCTCGTCGCCGTCGAGCTGCACCTCGCGCGTCAGCGGCAGGGTCAGCACAGGCGGCGCGCCAGCGGACGGCTGGATCGGCACCGTGACGATGCCTGCTGCGCGCTCGATCTCGAGGTCGATGCGCGCGATCGACGCCGGCGCATTGTCAGCCTCGATACGCACGAAGAACTGCGTCCGCTTCGGCTCCGCATCTCCACACCCGACCGCCAACATCGCGATCAGCGCACCCAACCCCAGCCAACCACGCATGCCCGGCTCCTTGTGACGCACAGCGGCGCGGGGCATACACCGTCCTACATCATCCAGTCAAGTGGTCGAACCAATCGCCGAACAGCTGCCATTCAGCGATCGCCTGATTCCGTCTCTACAGCGCCTGGAACGCGCTGGTGCTGGCGATGACCATCGTGCTGACGATCGTCTTCAGTTCCCGCCTGCGGCGCCCAGCGCTCCGCCGCCCACTGTCAGCAGCGTCTTGAGGTCGTCGTCGTTGAAGCGCAGCTGGGCGCCGAAGAAGTAGTCGCGTCCGCCACCCGCCGGCGAGCCCAGCTCGCTGTTCAGGATATCGTCGATACCGCCGACCAGGTACAGGTACTGGAAGAAGTTCAGCGCGGCCTCGACCTTGAAGCGCGGGAAGATGTTGGCCTGGGCGTCGAACAGGTCGGTGCGGATCTCCAGCCGCTTGTCGAGCAGCGCGAAGTCGGCGCCGATGCCGCCGGTGCTCTCCTTGATGCCGAAGCGCAGCGTCAGCCAGTCGATGCGCTTGGCGAACATGAAGGTGAAGCGGAACTTCGAGGCCACCGTGACGCGCTCCTCCAGCTTGGTGGGCGGCTCGTCGGGGTCGGTCGAGCGGGTCGCGATCAGCTCGTGCTGGCGCGCGCCGCGCGGGTCGTCGATGAACTCCAGCAGGTAGTACTTGTCGGCCGCCGGCACCAGCTGCAGCGAGAGATAGGTCTTCAGCGAACGCGCCAGCACGTTGTACTCGGAGGTCAGGCCGACGATGGTCTGCAGCCCGGCCAGGCGGCGCACGAAGCCGCTGGCCTCCCCGGTGACCTGGCCGAGATCCTCGGCGATCTGCGGATCGTTGACCAGCTTGCCGATGGTGCCGGTGCCGTCGTCGATCTTCTCGGTGATGGACGCGGTGCTGTTCATGGTGCGCTCCAGCGCCGCGGTCGACGCCACCAGCTTGTCGATGCTCTCGCGGATCTTGGCGCCGGTGCCCGAGACCTCGCCCTTGCCGACCGCCAGCAGCTCCTTGAGCCCCTCGGAGGCCTCGCGGGCGTTGGCGATCGTCGCCACGATGTCGTCGCGGCTCTTGCCGGTGACGGCCTGCACGTTGGCCAGGATCTGGTTGGTGCGATCGAGCGCCTCGCCGACCTTGCCGACCTGCTCCTTGATGGCGGTGTCGAGGTTCTGCGCGATGTTGGCCACCGGGCCCTCGGTCAGCTCGCGCACGTTCTTGGCCAGCTGCTTGATCTCGACCAGGGTCTCGTTGATGAGCGGCATGGTCTCGCCCAGGGTCTGATCGACGCGGCGCATGATCTGGTCGGCCGTGGTGGCCTCGCGCACGTCCTTGATCTCGGACCCGTCGGGCAGCTCGGCGACCGCGATCTTGGCGCCGTTCTTGTCCACCATCTCGGGGCTGCCGGGATCGATCTCCAGGTAGAACTCGCCGATCAGCGACGACGTCTTCTTGAAGATGACGGCGTTCTCGTACAGCACGATCTTGCGCTGCACGCGCACCGACACCTTGGCGCGCGAGCCGACCAGATCGCGCGACCCGACCTCGCCGATGGTGAGGCCCGCGATGACCACGCGCGACTTGTCGTACAGGCCCGAGGCGTCCTTGAAGAAGGCGTGGAAGCGCTTGGCGTTCTTGCCCGCGGCGCGCTCGCCGACCGTCTTCCACGACAGGTAGCCGAGGATGACGGCGCCCACCACCAGGATGCCGACCTTGACCGCCGAGCCGAGCCCCTTCATGACGGGGCCCCGGGGTCGGAGTCATCGCGCGGGGGCAGCATGGTCACCGCACCCGAGGTCTCGACGAAGCTGCGCAGGTACTCGTGCGGGCTCTGGCGGATGTGGTCAGGGGGGCCGACGTCCACGATGCGTCCTTCATACAGCATCGCGATGCGATCGCCGATGCGAAACGTCGAGGCCATGTCGTGCGAGATGACCAGCGAGGTGACGTGGAACTTCTCGGCCGCCTCCACGATCATGTCGTCGACCACCTTGGTGGCCAGCGGATCCAGCCCGGTGGTCGGCTCGTCGTACAGGAGGATTTCCGGCGACGACACCAGGGCGCGGGCCAGGCCGACGCGCTTGCGCATGCCGCCCGAGATCTCGGCGGGGAACTTCTTCTCGGCCTTCTCGAGGCCCAGCGCGGTCAGCTTCTCGCGCACGATGTCGCGGATCTGGGCGTTCGAGTGGCGCCGCTTCTCGACCAGCGGAAAGGCGATGTTGTCGAACACCGACAGCGAGTCGAACAGCGCGGCGTACTGGAACACCATGCCGAACTTCTTGCGCAGGTCGTTCAGCGCGACCTCGCCGAGGCCGACCATGTCCTTGCCGTCGACCCAGATGTTGCCCTTGTCGGGCTTGAGCAGGCCGATGAGGTGCTTGGTCAGCACCGACTTGCCCTGCCCCGAGCCGCCGATGACGATGTTGATCTTGCCGCGCTCGATGTCGAGGTCGACGCCGCGCAGCACCGGCTGGGCGCCGAAGCGCTTCTCCAGGCCGCGGATGCGGATGTGCCAGCGCTGATCGCGCAGCCTGGGATCCTGGCCGCTGGGCGCGAGGTCGGTGCTGGCGCCGGCCGCGCTCATCACAGCACCACGATGAGGATGTCGCTCAAGAAGTAGTCCAGCACCAGGATGGTCACGCAGCCGATGACGACGGCCCGGGTGGTCGCCAGGCCCACGCCCTTGGCGCCACCCGAGGCATTGTAGCCTTGAACGCAGGCGATCAGCGTGAAGGCGAGGCCGAACACCGCGCTCTTGATGACGCCCTGCACCAGGTGGATGGGATCGACCAGCCACTGGAACTTGGCGACATAGACCCCGGGGTCGACGTTCATGAACACCACGGCGACCAGGTAGGCGCCGGCCATGCCGACCACGAAGAAGATGATGGTGAGCAGCGGCGCCACGATGGTGCCGGCGATCACCCGCGGCACGATCAGGTACTGCACCGGGTTGACCGCCATGGTGGCCATGGCGTCGATCTGCTCGGTGATGCGCATCGAGCCGAGCTCGGTGGCGATCCCGGCGCCGGCGCGCGCGGCCAGCATGATGGCGGTGAACACCGGGGCCAGCTCGACCGCCAGGCCGAGGCCGACCGCGCTGCCGGCGTAGGTCTCGGCGCGCGCCAGGCGCAGCGCGTTGACCGTCTGCAGCGAGGTCACCATGCCCGAGAACAGCCCGACCAGCATGACGATGAGCAGCGAGCCCACGCCGATGAAGTTCATGGCGTCGGTCAGCTGGCGCGCGCGGTAGGGCGGGCGCACGCCCCAGTAGACGACGCGGCCCAGCATCATGCAGTGGTCGCCGATGGCGCCCAGGAAGCTGGTCACCGGCGAGGTCACCTCGGCGGCGAGCAGGCGCAGGCGGAAGCGCTGCGGGGTGGCGGGCTCGGACATCAGATCGGCCCTCGCGCAGCGGGGGCCGATCTGTCCGGGGCCTCTTCTGCCCCGGGCGCCGGCAGGTACAGGCGCGGCACCCGCTTGGACAGCAGGCACGGGATCTCGTAGGGCGACAGCTCGGCGCGCTCGGCCAGCTCGCGCGCGGTGACCGCGGCGGCGGCGCCCTGGGCGCCCAGCAGCACGGCCTCGTCGCCGGGCTGCGGCGACACCGGCAGGTCGGTGACATCGACCATGGTCATGTCCATGCACACCGCACCCGCGACCGGGCAGCGCTGGCCGCCGATCAGGATCTCGCCGCGGCCCGACAGCCGGCGTGGGTAGCCGTCGGCATAGCCGACCGGGAGCACCGCGATCCGGGTCGGGCGGCGCGCCTCGAACAGGCCGTCGTAGGACACGTGGCGGCCGGCCGGGATGTCGCGCAGCGCGATGACCTCGGTGACGAAGCGCATCGCAGGGCGCAGCGCCGGCGTGGTCGCCGGGACCACGTCGGGTTCGGGCGGGATGCCATACAGGGCCAGGCCGGGGCGCACGGCATCCAGGCGCGCCGCCGGGAAGCGCAGCGCGGCGGCGCTGTTGCCCGCGTGCAGCTCGGGGCTGAAGCCGGCGGCATGCACGCGGGCACACACCGGGACGAAGCGGGCCAGCTGGGCGCTGGCGCTGGCGGGGTCGGCGCCATCGGCCTCGGCCAGGTGGGTCAGCAGGCCGGTGAGTTCGAGCTCGGGGTGTTCGGTCAGGAGCTTCAGCGCAGCGTCGAGCGCGGCGCCGCCGTCGTCGTCTGGATGCGGCAGCCCCAGGCGCGACATCCCGGTGTCGACCTTGAGGTGCACGCGCACGCGGCGGCCGGCGGCGCGGGCGACGGCCGCGAAACGCGCCAGATCGTGTGCGGTGAAGACCACGGCCTCGAGGTCATGGCTGACGACGTCGACATGGTGCTCGCCATAGAAGCCGCCCAGCACCAGGATGCGCCCGCGCACGTCGTGCTCGCGCAGCTCCAGGGCCTCTTCCAGCAGCGACACCGCGAGCGCGCCGGCCTGCACCACGGGGGTGGCCGCCAGGGCGCGGGCGACCGGGACGGCGCCGTGACCATAGGCGTCGGCCTTGACCACCGCGATGATGCGGGCGGGCGCCACCACGGTGGCCAGCGCGGCGACGTTTTCGCGCACCGCGGCGAGGTCGATCTCGACGCGCGTCGGCCGGATCTGACGACCCAGACCATGCAGCTCGCGTGTAGGGGGTGAAGCCAGCGTCACCGCTTGTTTTCTAGCACGGTGCGGGGCCGAAAAGGTGAACGCCCGGTCGCGCTCCGGGGGGGACGGTAGCGCAGCCAGGCGTTCGGTGAACCTCACACGCGATCTCCGATGCAGCTCGGACTGGATCTGTTTCAACCCACTCGAAACGAAGTTGCGAGGGGCGCTGTTCCGCCTACGCGGCCTTGGTCTCGCCCTTGTGCTCCATCAGGCGACGGGTCACCAGCAGCGAGCGGCCCCGCGGGGTGATGAGACCGCGGCGCGCCAGCAGGTTGAAGGTGCGCGAGATGGTCTCGCGGCACGAGCCGACCATGTTGGCCAGCTCCTGCTGGGTCGGGCGGCGGCGGATCAGCATGCCGTCGGGGATCTCGACGCCGTCCTCGTGCGCCAGCTCGAGCAGCTGGGCGACCAGGCGGCCCTCGACGTCCTGCAGGGCCAGGCGGGCGATGATCTCGTCGGCGCGACGCAGGCGCTTGGACAGCTCACAGGCCAGGTTGATGGCCGTGGTCGGGTGCTGGCGCAGGTGCGCCATCAGGTCGGCCTTGCCCAGCGCCAGCACGGTGACCGGCTCCAGCGCGATGACGTTGGCGGAGCGCGGGGCACCGTCGAAGATCGACATCTCGCCGAAGAAGTCCGCCGGGCGCAGCACTGACAGGGTGACCTCGCGGCCGCTCTCGGCGACCAGGGTGACCTTGGCGCGGCCCGACAGCATGATGAACAGGGCCTCGCCGACCTCGTCCTGGGCCACGATGGCGCCGTGCATGGCGACCTTGCGCGCGACCATGCGGCGGGTCAGGTCGGTCAGGGCCGGCTCGTCGAGGTCCTTGAAGATGATCACCCGCTGGAGAAGTCCGGCCACACGCTGGCGCTCCTCGTCTTCATGGGTGCGCGGGGTGGGGTTCGAGATGCGGCTTCCCAGGCTGGCAATCCTGCTCTCCATGGTGTCGTCGTCTCCGTTTGGGTCGTCGGGTGTACGAGCCGTTGGTCGAAAAGCGCTGGCTCGGTGCAACAACTTTGTTGAACGCCCTTAGGAGCACGAACGGTGCCACCACGGTTGCCCGATCGGGGCCCCGTGTTTTCACGCACATCACGGAATCGCTGTGGCGCAGAGTCAACATACGCACCTCAGATCACTGACGTCAGTGTCGTGTTGTTCACGTCGACGCAGTGCGGCAGGACGCGGCATCCCGGCACTTTGGAGGGGAAAATGGTGACCAGGACTACTGGGAGTAGTGCGGGACTGGCAGGCGGAGGTGCGTCAAAGCTGTCCGCTGGGCGGACAATGCGCAGCTAGTTGGCAGGCGGCGGACGGGTGCCGTTGAAGGCCTGGATGGAGTGGCAGCGCTCGATCATCATCGCGCTGCAGTCGGGGTGGCCGTTGGTCTTCGAGGTGTAGTCGAGCTCGCCGGTCAGGGTGTCGCCCAGCAGGTGGCCGTCCATCACGCCATTGATGGTGTAGCTGCAGCCGCCCATGGTCAGCTGGCGCATGCCGAACAGGGTGGCGTCGATGCTGCTGCCCGAGACGTCGCCCGACATGACATGGCTGCCGAAGGCGAAGTCGAGGAAGGTCGCGGTGCCGCCGCTGAAGCTGACGCTGACGGTGCTGCCCTCCTGCGACACCGTGGCCATGATGCCCTGGGTGCTGGCGCCTTCGGTCCAGTTGGCGAACTTGCAGCCGTTGGCCCGGTTGGTGACGGAAATGGTGTAACTGCCGGCGACGTTGGAGGGATCGGAGTCGCCGCAGGCGGGCACCGCGACCAGGGTCGCCAGCAGCAGCAAACGAGCACAGATCGACATCGGGACCTCCCGCGTCGAATCTACCCGATCCGGTGACGTTTGATTACACTCGGAGCCTCCTCCGTCTGGAGCGTTCATGACCTCTCGTAGCGTGGCGATCGGCCTGGCAGCAGTGACAGTGATGGGGGCGTGGGGCCTGGGTGGCGTGAGGCAGGCGCATGCGGACGCCAACACCGTGGTGGTGCAGCTGTCGGCGGAGTCGCCTTTCCGCGGCCTGCCCGCGGTGTCCAGCGACGGCGCCTTCGTGGCGCTGCCCGGGCGCGTGGAGGCCACCGGGGACTGCTTCGGCGACGTCCTCACGGTGTCGATCGTGCCGGTCGGCCCGGGCAAGCCACAGGTCTTCACCATCGCGGACGGCTGCCATGCCGACAAGCGCTACTCGGAGCGCAAGGCGCTGGAGCAGAGCCTGCCCGAGGTCAACGACACCCTGGCCGCGCTGCGCTTCGAGGCGGCCAAGCTGCAGCGGCCGCCCGAGGGGCTGGCCCTGCCGGTGACCTTCAGCGTGGACGAGCTCAAGATCACCGTGGGCGGCAAGAAGAACAAGCTCGACGTCGCCGCCAAGCTGGGCAAGAAGACGCTGGGCAAGAAGAGCGCGAAGACCAAGCTCAAGGCCAAGAGCGGCGCGGTCATCGGCGCCATCCTGGTGCGCGCGGCCAAGCCGATGGCCTATGTCGAGATCGAGTGGTACGTGCCCGGGCCGGAGCGCAACCAGTACGTCAGCGAGTGGGTCACGGTGCCGCTCAAGGGGCTGCCCGCGCTGCCGCCGAGCAAGAACGGCGACGGTCG
>Ga0154020_10002304_pt1 | contig 23212 bp, 2 predicted proteins | sample Klosneuvirus_201_FD_109709 | JGI IMG/M metagenome (GOLD analysis project Ga0154020, IMG submission 109709) | Active sludge microbial communities from wastewater, Klosterneuburg, Austria - Klosneuvirus_20160825_MG | ecosystem: Engineered > WWTP > Aerobic digester > Activated sludge | place...
TACCATTTTTATAATAATGCCAAACACTTTCAGTATCTTTTTCAGCGGTATATTTATTATTTTCAAATTCAAATTTATTTCTCCATTTTTGAAATAAATCAGATTGTATTTCTAAAATACGACGAGTTTTAGAATCGTCACCAATAGTAACAAATCTATCTACTAATTCACCATCTTTTTCTTCTTGGTACTCTTCTATAGAAGAATTATTAAGTTTATCATCACTTCTAAACCACCCAATACCATTATCAGTTCTAAATTGAGCATGACCTTTAATACTAGGTTCTATAGCAGGTGTTTTAATCTCATTCTCGGTATAATTAGTACCACCAGGAACAGTTAGATTAGAATAATGTTTAGTTGGTATTTGCTTATTATTATTAAAATCTTCATATTCTTGCTTAGATATTTCATTTTTAGTACTGTATGCAGCGTCTACTAAATAATATTTTCCATTTTCTTCTTTAACATACATTCCTTCCTCTGCTGCAATTTTACCTGTTAATTTTTCTTTAGCAGTATTAACCTCAACAACAAAACTATATTTACTAGCTAATTCTAAAGCTAGTTGTTCTCTTAAATCAGATTGTTGAGATTGTTGAGATTGTGAAATATACCCTTTAAACCCTTTAACATCTTGTTTAGAACCTAATATATGAATTTGCTCTGGTTCAAATACAACATATTCATCATTATCATCTGGTAATACTTCTCTTGGAGCATCAGGTTCTTTTATAGCTTGTCTATAACTATTATCTATATAAACAATACTATCATTATTTACACTTTCTTTTCTTATTTTTTCTTTACCGTAATCTCTAAATGAAATATCTGTTTTATTATTTTTGAATAATTTGTAAGGATTTTTAATATCTAAAATAACTGATAAAAGATTTGGAGCATCCCCCATTATTCCCATGTACCCTAATGCAGATTGTTTAGATGCAAAATAAAATGCTGAACCTGCTTTTCTACTGCCACCTATTTTATCTTTAATAAAACCTGATTCTTTTGATGCATATCCTCCATGATAAACAATATCTTTTACTTTACTATTTGGAAATATAGTATCAAGATATTGAGAATATTGTTCTGGTGTACCTATATTAGCTAACTCAGGATTAGATTCAAATAATTCTGGTACACCTTTTGTAGGCTCTGTATTAGAAATTATTTTTTCTCTATCAGTAATATTTAAATCTAATATTAATTGTTTTTGCTCTTTAGGAATTTGAAGTTCAGTAAGAGTTTTATCTAAAGACCATTTATTTTTTTGACCTTTAGCAAACAATTCTTCAGCTTTTTTAGAATTTAATATTTCTACAGCTTTTAAGGAATAGTTTATTTCTTGTTGGTTTTCTACTTGATTATCATTATTTGGATTTTTTAAACCATATAATACTGGAACATTATAATTATAATTACTTAAATCTACTAGATACCCTCCTGTAGCAGTACTTGCCTGAGAAGATATAGTTGGTCTTATTCCAGGGATTGCTTCTTGCCAAATAAGTTTTATACCATTTATTTGGGTCATAGCATTATAAATAGCCCCTGTTTCAATAGGTTTAGAGTCACTAATATTCATTATAGTATTAATAACTCTATCTAAATTCTCTTTAGATTGCCTTTTATACTCATTAAGTTTTTTAATACCTATTTCAATATTTTCGTCTGTTGCTTCAGAAATTCCACTATCTCTTAATAATCCTATTTGTATAGCAGCTTCAAACTTTATTTTTTTAGCTTGACGTTCTACAGCTTGTTGATATGCTTTTTCATATTCTTGTTTGGCCTTATCGTACTCTTCTTGTGTTGTTTTTGTACTACCTCCTACTTTATATAAAGTATTATTAATAAACAAAGCATTTTCTCCTTGCAGTGTGTATGTTTTACCATTTATTTCAAATTTCTTTTTATTTATAGTATTAATCTCATCTTTACCAGCATATATTAAAGCAGTTCTATTATTACCTTGTGTAAGTTTGGTAATATTATAACCACTGAAATACATAGGAAAGTCCTTTCCATATTGATTAATATGTTTTTGAATAAGATGGTGAATTAAAGGAGTAAAGTAATTCATCTCAACTTCAAGAGTTTGTTTTACTTCTTCTTCTACTTTACCATATTCTTCTTCTAACTCTGCTTTTTTCTTTAATGCTTTTTCTTTTAAGTAATCAAAAAGATTTGATTCTTGTAACATTAAAACTTCTTTATTAATATTTTTATCTACTATTACTTCTTTTATATCTTTTTCAGCTTGTTCATCAACGAGTCTTTCTAATAAGTCTTTATTATACTTATAATTTTCAACAAGAGTACTGTACTGTTCAGGAGTAATTTTAGATAACTTTAAATTAAAGTTATAGAGATTTGTAGCATTTCTAGATGCTATAAAGTTTTTTTTACGTATTTCTATATCATTGGATAATTGTTTATTTATTTTCTCTTCAGAAACCATTAATAAATAATTAATACTAGGATTAAGATCTCTATACTCTTTAGAAGCAAAACTATTTCTTGGTAAAGGTTTTGCAGCAACAGATAAAGTTATTTTAGGAACACCATCCCCATATAATTCTTTAAACTTATCATTTAAATTATTTTGTATACTTATAACCTCATAACTAAATCTTCTTCTTTTCTCAGCTAAATTTATACCTCTTTCATATTCATCCCCAGGCTCCATCTGATTTTCTCCTTCCAACCATTGTGGGGGGTTATAAACCAATTCAGTTGCTTCATTTAATTCTTGTATTATTGTCTTTAAGTAATCTGAATCTTCTTTTGTTAATAAAGATTTTAACCCACCTCTTTTTTGTAAGTCAGCAAATCTTCTTTTTTGTAAATAAGCTTGTTCAATTAGCTCCTTAAGCTCTTCAGGTTTATTTAAAATATTATTTGACTCATACAAGTTTAAATTTTCACTAATATTTTCTTTAAATTGAGTTAAACCTTGTTGTAGAGGTAAATCATACAAGGTATTTAATAAATAATTTAAATGTAAATGTTGTTTTGATTTAGGGCCAAAAAGATTTTTTACTATTTTTTTTCCTCCAGTTTCTATTTGTGAAATATTTTCAAGTAAATCTAAATTAAGATTTTGTAAATATCTTCCTAAAGAAGTTTGTAAATCTGCTTTTTCATCTTTAAACTCTCTAAGAAACTCTATATTATCATTTTGTATTTCATGTAATAATACAGCATCTTTCCACTTATTTTTACCTGAATAAAAATAGGTAAGATTACCCCAAGCAGAAGGTGACATATCAAAATGACTTGATCTTAAATGATACTTATCATTAAATCTTATTGATACTTTATTATGGTAGACATCAGGATTTTGTTTAGTAAGCCCTACTATATTAGCAATTCTTTGTCTTTCTTCAGCAGGTAATCTTAAAATCTCCTCATCTGTAAGATTAGTAATATCTAGGTCTTCATTAGTTTGTCTATCAGATAAATAACTAAATGTTTGATCTGTTCTATAACTTAAATAGGACTTCTCATTAGCAAACCCTAATAAATAATTAGTTTCTAACCAATTATGGGCTTCTGCTGCAAATTCTTCTGAAGTAATAGTTCTTAAATTAGGATTCTCTAATTTAATCATATCCTTTATTCCATTAAGAATAGATAGTTCTTGTTTTTTAGCTCCATCTATTTTAATAGGTTCAGATAATACTATAGGATTTTTTCTATATTTTTGTAATAAATCAGGTAATACTTTTAATGTAGGTGCAATATTAGTATAACCATTAGTTTGAACTATTTGTTTTTTTTCTTCTTCAGATAATTTTTTAGTTATCTGTTGTAACTCAGCAGATATATTCCATTCTTTTAAATGTTTAAGTCTAGTGCTATCAATTATATCAAAATACTTTCTAAGTGTTTTTGGTAAAAATTTAGATTTTTTTCTAAATGATTTATTTAATAGTCTATCAAAGAATATTTGATTATCTCTAACTTCTTGAATTATTTCTTTTTGTCTTAAGTCATGTTGAGGTACATTAGCATGTACCCAAGCATCTAGTTCTTCTTGAAGTTCAAATGCAGGAGAACTTTTTCTATCACTTTCTTTAAAATGAAAAACATAACCAGAACCAGCATCCCCATTTTTATCTGTCATAAAAGTGACACCTTCAAAACCAATATCATTAATAATAGTATAATCAATAGGTGCTACTGATTGCTCTGTAAGAACATCAGCAAAGTTTACTATATTATTTATTTTTCTGTATTCTGCTAAAGTCATTAAATCTGACAAATCAGAAGATAATATTTTCATAGCAGCTACCTCAAATGGGTCTTCTGTAGTGTTTTTAAAAGAATTAATAACGCTATTAATCCATTCTAAGAATTTCTTTAAGAAAGAATAATCTTCTGGAGAACCTTGTTTGTCTTCTATTCTTTTAATAGCTTCTGCTATTAATTGTCCAATAGCTTCTTCTCTAATAGCAGACAATGCTGGTTTAGATGTAATATTTCCGTTAGAGTCTAGAGCTAATTTACCTACTACTTTAGGACCTTTATAAGCTTGACCATATAAAGAATTTCTTAATTCTTCTTCTTTTCTACTAGTTAATGATGCTGTTAATAAAGAATCTTTTAGAGGAGAATTAGTATCTAGTAATCGATACCACCAATGGGCAGCTTCTTCAGGGAGTTTATTCCAAGCTTCTGCTCTTCCCTTTTCTAAATCATCAATAATATCAACTGTACCTTTAATAAAATTAGCAGCAGCTATTGCACCCTCTACTACAGAACCATCTTGAGCTAAAAATTCTGGGACTAGTCTTTTTTCTACTCCTATATTCTCAAGAAATTGCCCTACAACATTAAGTGTATTTATATGAAATTCTAAATTATTATTATCTAATCCAAATAAAGATGTTTGATTAGGATTTTTTGAATCATTAGTAGTTCCTTTTAATTCTTGTATCTTCCAAGAATACATATCAGCTTGTCCAATTTGTTGAAACTGTACAAATATTTTTGGATTGTGTTTATTATAGTAAGCAACTCTTTCTTTAATACCAATAGTTTGAGCATAGCTCAAGGTATTTTTATAAATACCAACTCTATTGGCTAATGGCATAGTGGCAAAAATATCTTCTTTAGAAGGATAGTTTTCATATCCATTCTTACTTTGCCAAATACCAACCTTAGCTTTAAGGACTGGTACTGTTAAGTTTGTTTGTCTACTTAATTCTTTAAACTCTTTTGAGGATGTATTAACACAATGAGCCATAGCTAAAATGGTGTTTAAATATTACTAACACAAATCATTATCTTTTAATATCTGAGCTTGTTCTTCTGCAGATAGTGAGTTCCACTCTTCCATTGCAATTCCTTTTTGATCTAACATATCAATTAGATTAGTTGCTTGTGGACTAGTTTCAGTTTCACTTTGTAAAGATACAGAATTTCTTGGTGAAACATATTCTTGTAATCTTGTTAATTCTTGATTTAAAAATTCCCAAGTCTGAGGAGCTTTGTTAGGTAAGTCTGCTAATCCTTCTCCTATTTTAGGAACTATTATTTTTACATACTTACCACTATCCCAAGCTTCTATAACTTTATTTATATCTTGAGTAATGATTTCCTTGTTCTTTTCAAGAGTACTATCTGTTTTGAAAGCACTATTATCATTATTAGGAGAAACCTTTGTTGATATACCAATAGCATTAGCCTCATCTCTCATCTCTGCAGCTTGTCCACCATAACCTCTACGCATATCATTATCACCAAATAGATATAAGAATCTAGGAGTAGATCTTACTTCTTGTCTAGTAATCATGCCAGTTGTTCTTTGGAAGGTATCTTCTGAGAACCCTAGTCTTTCTTTAAAGTCAGGTAAAGCTTCTCCTGAGAAGTATTCAATAATTCTATTAGTAGCCATTTCTTCTATTTGAGCGCTAGCAGGTTTAAACACAGATTTTCTAGGATCATTATACCATTCTCCTGCTCTTACTCCATCACCAAGAGAATTTATTCTTTTATAAATATGAAGAATGTCTCTTTTTTCATTAGATGTAGTAAGAGGTATTTTGTTTCCATTCTCATCTAAATAAGGTAGGTACACTTTTTCATATAAAAAGAAATCTTTTAATGTAGGATCTCCCTTAGCAAATCTATAAGCATATTCTGCTTTAGTCATAGATCTACCAAACTTTAAATCAACATTATACTTGGCACCAAGTTTTGGTGACTTAGGATCTTTGATTTCCACTCTAGCAATCCTAGGTATTTTTATATAATCATTCTTAGCCTGATACTCATTTTTACTAGCATTAATCGTAAGAATTTGTTTTTCTTGAGATTTAGTACCAAGATATGGAATAAAAGGAAATACAGTAAGATTATTAAAGTAATAGATCTCATTCATATCATCATCATAATCATCAGGCTCTATAATAATTTCACCATTTTCATAAATAGCATTAGCAAAATAAAGAGGGGGAGTATATATAGGTACAGCCAATGGGTCTAAAACATTGTTTCTTTGGAACATACCTTTAGAAAACGCTTCTAAATCTTTACCTGGTTGTAAGTTTTTAATAATAGGAGATACCAAAGAAGCATAATCTTCAATAGGTATAATGTTTCTTATAGAAAGAGCTGTTTGATATGTACCTTGGAATATAGCAGTAAAGACTAAATCTTGGAAAAATGAGTTCATTTCTCTATTATAATCTCTAATCTCTCTTAGTCTATCTACATTTCTGTTTTCTTCTATAGGATCTTTGATGTTAGGAAATAAAGTAATAGTGTTAGCAGACTCTATTCTGTCACCACTCACAACTTCTAACTCTTGTATAATATCTAATTCAGGATATTTTCTTTTTAATCTTCTTAGATTTTGAGAAACTGATTTAGAAGAGTCCCCAAGAACATCTTTTAATTTAGTATTTAAATTAAGTTTTGTCTGAATAATATAATCCAAGAAAGCCATTCTAATTTTGTTAGCTACCTTATCAAATTTTTCAGCACTCATAAAATCATCTTCAGCATATTTTCTAAGAACCTCATCAGTATATTGTCTAAATTCTTCTTTATCTAATTTAAATACAGTAGATAAAGCCTCAATAGAGTTATCTAGTAAGGAAGCTTGTGTACCTAAGAAAGTAGAATTTAATACATTATTAGCAGAAGAAATAATATTTGTACTCTCAGCATTGAAAGTTCTATATTGTTTTCTTACAAAAGCATCACTACTACTAAATCTAGTAGTATCATAGTTAGTAGCTTGGTTAAATTTAAACATAAAGCTAGCCATCTTAGCATATTTAAGGAACTCCATAAATATTAACTGTTGTTCAGCATTTTGTAAATCACTTAAGCTACCTTTTCCACCATAGTACGTAGAAATATTTGATTCAAAGTTAGAAGGATTAACTCCTACTTTTTGAAGACTATATGAGGTTGGGAACATATTTAATACTTCTTCTTCAACAGCTTTACTGAATAAAGAAGAGTTACCATAAGAATCTAATAACCTAATGTATTCAGAAACAATTGGTTGGTTTAAAAACATAATTCCTTGAATACCAGTACCAACACTTTCTAAAAACATAAACACCCCAACAATTAAATCTGAGTGAATAATTTTTAAGATGTATGGGTTTTTAGCAACGTCCACAAAAGAAGTAGCATACCCAGATAATCTACCGGATATTCTTTGTTTTGTACCATCTGGTAAAGTAACACTACTGTATATCCCAGAAAGAGAAATAACTTTTCTACCATTTACAGTAGCTGTATTATGTTCAAGAAGCATTTTTCCATCTCCTAAGTATGCTTTATCTTTTCCTGATAAGTTTCTTATTTTTAGAAGGTCTATATATACTACACTTTTTTGTCTAATAGATAGAGAGGTAATATTAACAGCTGCTATACCAATCCATTTTTTACCCATTACGAAAGCATGTCTTAGATTAGTCAAGTAATTTCTATCAAGCATACGTGCTTTAATATTATTCTCATCATACCCTTTTAAGTCATCTAATTTTTCAGAAAGCTTTTGTAAACCAGCATCATCAACAGGACTGACTAATTTTTTGAAATTTTCAGGAAGAGTTAATAAGGCCTCTATAGAAGCATAGTATTCATTCTCTAGTGCTTTTTTGTACATATTATCAACATATTCTTTTTCAAGAATTTCTATTAATAATTTTTCAGATAAATCATTTCTTCTTTTGTTTAATTTGGTTATCTGGTCATCTATATATTCTGAAGGAGCCATACCTCTATCAATAGCTTGTTCAAATATAGAAGATAATATATTTCTATGTACATCATAAAATTCAATATCTTCTTTATTAGTAAGAACACTAGCAACTAATTCATCAGTAAGGTAATCATTATCTTCTTCAACTTCTATATTTTCAAGAGTTTGTAATATTTCAAATAGTTTATTTCTAAACAAACTATATCTAGCTACTTTTTCTATTTCTAGTTTAATAGTATTCTCATATACATTTTTATAAAATGCTCTTGTAGCAGCTTCTGAATTTTTGTATTGTACTAATCTTACATTACCATTAGCATCTGTGTATACTGATTTTAGATAAATACTTAATTTATCGATGTCAAAATCCGATCCTGCTTTAGTAGTAATCTCTGATGGTACAACAACAGTAGCTCCCATATATTGTGGGAGAAACCCTTTAACTCTAAATACCTCTGCAGAAGATAAAGCTTGTGTAGGAATACGAAATCCTATACCTGTTAATATTTTTCTTCCTTCTTGAGAATTTAGATAATTCATTATTGATTCATCTGTTGGAAATTTCTTTTTAGAAAATTTATTTTTAAACCAATGAGGAAGTAATACTTCACAGTATCTTTTACCATCTGCATCTTCATAGAATTTAAGAGTATCATCAGTTAAAGCAACTTTTTTCTTTTGCTCTTCTGTTAAAGTATCATATTTAGCTTTATCTATTTTAACCCAAGTATTACCTTCTTTATAAGCTAAAGATCTCCCTGCTAAAGCTTCTTCAAACATAGTAGTAGGAACCTGTACATGTGCTCCACCATGCATTTTTGGAGAGATTAAAGCTTTGTTTATACTAGAGTATAAAATGCTTCTTATTTGATAGTAAGAATTAGATGCTTCTAATGGTATTCTAAATTGGTTATTATCATCTAACTCTATAGAGTCAATAGCATTTTCTGATAAAGCTCTTCTTAGCATTTCTTCTTTAAGAGTTTCAGAAATTGCTTTACCATCAGGCATTACATATTCATTTCCATTATCTATTACACCCCATTTTTTCAAAAGAGTGTCATAGGCATTTCTATGAAGGAAATCTAGTATCTCTGTATTCTTTTCTACTAGTTGTTTAATATATTCCTTTCTTTCAGGGGTATCACCAATTGGTTCACCATTCTCAAATAAGTCAACAGTAGCTAATTTAGTAAGCTGAGAACCTCTAGTTTGATATTTTTCCTCTTCACCTGAAGCAGTTTCAACTTGTATACCATAAGAAGTCCAAGGAATATCTACAGTATTTTCATAAGGATTTTCATTAAAAGAACCATCGCTATTGTAAATAGGATTATTTCCTTCAGAACCAACTTTACGACCAGACTGTACAATAGAGTATCCTAATTGTTCTTTGAACATTTTAAGATAAATCTTTTCTAAATTCTTACCTTCTACCATACTATAGTAAATAGGCATCTGAGCAAACTTATCTAATGCTAAATTTATAAAATCTAAATTTGCTTTATTCCCTGATACAATTGGTTTCTTAACCTCAATCTTATGTTTAGGTACTGGTTTAGATAAAAGAAGATCATCATGTTTTTTAAGTTCAGGTTTACCATCATAAGAAAATAAATCTTTATGCTTCATAGAAAAAGCTCTTCTAGTATAAGCCATTTGCCATTGATGAAACTTTTCAGCATTATCTGACCACTTACCATCTTTAAGATTAATTTCTTTATAGGTGTTATCCATTAACCAAGAAAAACCATCTGTTTCTTCAGTACCACCATAAGCTTGAATTATATTAGCTAAACTACCAACTATTTTATTATCAGTTAATGTTGCTGTTTTAGCATAAGATTTATGATCATGATACCCAGGAGTTGTTTTTGATAACTGTACTCCTGCAACTTCATTGTATTGTTTGTTTAAAAAGTTGTTAAATTCTACTGTATCAAACATTCTTCCTCTAGGAGATAAGAAAGATTTAACACGTTTTGTTTGGTCCAAACTACCATCAGATTTAATTGCAAACTGATAAGGATCACCAAACATAAGTTTATGATACTCTATATTATTAATAATGTAGTTTGTATTTACAAAAGTTATAATATCAGTAAGTTCTTTTTTAGTTAAGTTAGTCTTATCTAAAGAGTTATTAGGGTCTGAAGCAAAACTACTATCTAATCCTTTGAATATAAATCTACCATTAAAGTCTATAACTCTATTAGTAGCTATTAATGTTTCAATAGTTTTTTCAGTAGTATTATCTATATACTCTTTAAAAGACTTTTGGATACCAATTAAGTTATCATTGATATAATTATCAATAAGCTGTTTCTTGTTTTTAGCTTTACCAGTTAATATTGACTCAATCTCTTTTACATCTTTTTCAGCAAGAATATCTCTAAAAAATCTTAAGCTTTGTCCATTCTGTTTTAAGGATAGTAATTTACTTCTTCTCTGATAATCCAAAGCTAAGTCAACCTCATCAGAAAGATATTCTAATAAGATTTTGTTAGTTTTATTAATACCTGGTTTTCCATCAGATACTTCAGAGTATTTAACTTGGTTACCTAAGTCAACCATCCACTCTGTAGAACCATCTGCAGCAATAAGAGCATAGTAATACCCATTAATGTTAGCATTGATTTCTTGTACAAATCTATCACCTAATTTTAAACTACCTGATGATATACCTTTATCAGTATCTAAAAATTTAGTACCTGATATGTGTTTAACATTTAAAGTTTTATCAGGAATTTTATCTCCATTTGGTAGAAATAACAATCCTCCTGGTTTTAATAATTGGCTGTTCTTTGAGAAAACATCATTTAGTTGAGGCATTTTCTCATATAGTTCTGTTAAAGAACTTACTTCGTTAAGTCTAGAAGTAAATTCAGACAAGAAGTTATTCTCAGCGTAGTTATTAACACGTTGTCCATCAATCCCAAAATAAGTAGACTCTAAATTAGGGGAAGTAACTGCTGTATATAATTCAGCTAGCTTAGTAATAGGACTATCTATCTTTAAAGTTTTAGCTTTAATACTTAGTAAGTTTTGTTCAGAAGCTAAATAAGAATGAATATCACTAACAGCTTTATTGAATTGGTCTGTTTGTGAGTTATTTTTTCTTCTACCATTAGTTTTTAATAACTTATAAGTGGCTAATGGAAAGCTAATTCCTATAGTTTCTAAAAATGCTATTTTATCATTTAAAAATTTTATAGGAATATCTTTTAATTTTTCAGCATCAATTTTATAAACACCAAGATTACTGTTATAAGATATAATAGATTTAGGATTTTTAGCTAAATCTTTTATAGTATCAATCCAAGCTCTCTTTGTTTCAGATACTTGAGTATATATATTAGCAGGAGCTAAGTAAACAGACTCATTATTAATGTATTGAATTATAGCTTCTGGTTTTTGTTTAGTAAACACTTTGAAGAACTCAGCAAAAAATCTCCAATCATGAATAGAGAAAGTACTAAAATCAAAAGTTTTATCTTTTAAATTACCACCAAGTCTATCAAATACAGCTACATAATTACTATCTTCTTCTGCTAATTCTTTTAATTTTCTAATAAACTCAGGTACAGAAGCAGTATCATGTAATTTATCCATAAGGGTAGTGAATACTTTATTAAAGCTAAGTAACTGTGCTCCCTTTACATTTGGTGATTCAATAGCATCTGTGTAGTAAAAATCATCAGAATCTTTTTGATTTACAGTTTCTCTTTTTAAAATTGTAGCAAGCATAAATTTAACAGCTCCTGAAGATGTTTTTTTCCAGTCTTGTGAAAAAGGTTCTGGGGCATAATCTCTTGAGTTATTATCTTCAAAGTTAAAGTCAACATCATCATTAGTAGTAACAGTAATACCCAAAGTTTTTAAACTTTGTTTAGTTCTTTTTACTAATTCATTCCAATCATTTTCACCTATATATTCTATAATACCAGCATCTTCATAATCTTCTCTAATTGTATCAAAGATTTCTTCACCTGTAATCTCTCTAGGGTTATATAAAAGATCTTTGTTATTATTACTAAGTATATTATATGCAATATTAGCTGTCATATCTTGAACATACTCTGCTGCCTCTGTAGCAGAGATTCTTTCCATCTTTCTATATTCAGGAATAGACATATCTTCTCTATTACTAACTCTTTCTTTAAACTTACCAGAGTTAATAGCTTCAAATAATTCTTTTTGAAGAGATGGTTTACTAATGAAAGACTTAAAGAAATTCAAAATATTTCTAAAGAAATCTAAAATTCTTTGTCCTAAAGACTTAGCTTGTAATTTACCTAATCTAAAATCACTAAAATCATCAGCAATTCTCTCTTTAATCATTTGGTCAGTTACAGTTGGGTCATCATAGTTATATTTTTTACCTGATTCTCTATCTGTAAATTGTCCTGGTTTATTTCTAAACTCATCAAGTAAAGAAACTTTCTCTTCTTGAGAAAGAAAATGTTTCCAAATAGCTTCAAAAGCCTCATGGTATTCAGTTCCTTTTAAACCTCCTTTAACAAATTTAGCTATACCATCAACATATACACCCCAAGCTTTTTCACCATCCTCAGTTCTGATTATTCTATCTAGTATTTCATAAGGAATCTGTGGTAGATTTTCACTCATCCAAGTTTTAAATACTTCAATATCTCTATCAGTCATTCTTTCAGAGTTATCAGCAACTCCTACTTTTCTAAAATTACGATTATTTTTTCTAGGAGTTTTAGGAGTACTACCTCCATTAGAAGGTGGTACAGCAGGTTTAGATAACTTTGTAGAAATCCATTTAGTTATATATTGTCCAGCAGCATATAATTTATCTGCTTCTGACATAGTATCAAACTCTGCAGGGTCTTTTCCAAGAATAGGAAATACTGATTCTTTCATTAATTTCTCCTGCTCAATCATAGCAGTTATTAATTCTTCAGTATCTTCTGAATCCTCAAAAGGAAGTAAGCGTACTTCTACAGTATCAGTATCTGTTTTTCTAGCAAGGAACTCTACAACTCCTCCAAAAACACTAAATTCATTAACAGTGCTTCCATCAATAACATATTCACTAACATCATTTGTAGGAGCAGGAGCTGGTTTAACTTCTTCTGGTTTAGGGATTTCTTTGTATGGAAATTCTACATCACTAAGAATAGCATATTTCTGTTCAAAAGAATATGGTTTAGCTTCTGAAGGTTTAGCAACAGAAGTAACTAAAGGAGTATCCTCTACATTTCTAGCAGATTTATCAGGGTATGTTGCAGATAATAAAAAGCTCTGATAGTTATCCCATACAATACTATCTAAAGTACCATCAGCATTAGTAACAAATTCTGTAAAAGGTTCATTAAATTTTTTGCTTAATGTTTTTTCATTAACACTAAAATAAGCTTTAGTAAGCCCTTCAATTATTTCAGCTTTATTAGCTTCTAAATCACTAAAGTCATATCCATTACCTCCTATGTATATTTTTTGAGTAATAGGATTAACATAAATTTGATTACTAGTAGAGGCAGTATCTTTGGATTTCCAGTATAATACATTCTGTAAAAACTCAGTATAAGCTCTATTAATAGTTACTTTTTCTTTTCTAAGAGCTTTTTCAACAATGTCATCAGCCATTGCTTTAATAACACCAAATAAGTTAGTAGCTTTTGCTTCTGTAAAAGTAGTATTATCTAAGTACTGTAATGTATCATCATCTTTAAGTACTGGCACACCTTTAGGAAAGTTTAAAGTTTCCTCATTATAGTTTATCTTACCATCTTTAGATATTAAAATAAGGTTTTCATAAGTACTAATACTATCTTCTTTAACAAGAACAGACCCTACATGGTTTAATTCTCTCTTACCATTAACAGTATTTTTAATAGGAATACCTCTTGACACAGAGAATTTGCTTATTTTAAACTCTTTTTCACCAAGTTCAAATAATTTTTTTCTATATATCTTATAAGCTTCAGCCTCATACTTAGCTTTAGCTTCTTCACCATTTCTAAACTTAGGATTTTTTTGTTCTACATCATAATATAAAGAAGTAGTAGGCATAGTTTGAAATAGAATATCAGCAGGGTTTACTTTACTATCATGTAATTCACCTAGCTTATTACCATCTTTGTCTACATAAAAGAATTTTTTACCTTCTTGTATAACATATAATTGTATGATTAACCCTGTCTCAACATCATCTAATCCTTCTATTTCATCAATAGGAAGATCTGTTTTATAAGAAGCCTGAATAAGAGAACTTAATCCAAGATATTCTAGTTGTTTAGATGTTAAAATAATAGCACGTAGCTTACTTCTATTTTTAAAGTTTTTTAGCTTGTTGAAAAACTCTCTAACATTTTTTATGTGTTTAGATGTTTTTTCATCATTAGCATATGCTTCAGACTCAGATGTAGAAGATTTGAAAAGATGAGAATAAGATTTTCTTTTTTGGGAGAAATCTGCTATCTCTTGAGCACTAATATTTTCAACTGGTGGTGTTGGTATATCCCCAGAACTTTCTTCTATTAAATCTTGTTCTTCTTCTAAAGATTCTGATGCTAATGTTAATGCTTCTTCCTCTTGTTCTAATCTAGCTACTTGTTCTTTAGTAGAACCATATACTAAATCAATATTATTAGAGATGATAGCTACTAATTCTGTTAGTACATTCTCATCTGTAATACCAAATACTGTTTTAAAGTATTTTTTAATCTTCTCTACAAAAGAAGCCCAAACAGATTTCTGTGTATTTTTATAAGGAATAGTAGATAAGTATCTTTGAAACTCTCTATTAGAAAGAATCTCAGTAGTAAACTCTTCTATGTTTGTAAAACCATAAAACTCACCAGATCTAATAAGACCAGCTTCAGCATATTTATTAGGGTCTTTAGCAAAGAAATCTTTAACAAAATTAAAGATAGGAGTTAAATCTCCTCTTAAAGAACTAGAAGAATCATTTAAAGCATATGTTGTTAAGTCATGTCCTATCTCATGAAGAATAACATGTTCTGCAACCATATCTCCATCCTCATAATCATAAGCCATATCTTCATAATTAATACGAGATACAGCAGCAGTAGGACTAGATAAATCTGAAACAGACACTCCTGATGAAGGAAGATTTCTATCCCCTAATATAATCTTAGAATCTTTAGGAGTATATTTTAAAAATATTTCTGCAAGTCTTCTTTCTAAGATAGTAGCATTAGGACTCTCAGCTATTTTTTTAAGCACATCTCTTTTACTTGTTTCCCCTTGACCAAATTGTTTTACTAAATCATCATAAGTTCTCTTATCCCCTGAGAATTTATTTCTGGATTTACTAAATTTATTTGTTGTTTCTGAAGAAACAGTTCTTTTCTTTTTACCTTCAGGAGTATCTTGGTTTACAGGTTCTCCTTCATTAGTAAAGTTTTCAGGTAGATTAACAAACTCTTTATATTCATCTACAAATTGTTTTCTTCTTTTAGCCATTTCTACAACATCTTTTAACTCTTGTTGTAAAATGCTTGGATCTTTTAAAGAAGAATCCTCACCCAATTTTATAAGTTCTTTAGCAAGAGCTACTCTAGTGGTTCCTGTTAATTCCTCATTAATTATATCTTGTACATCTATACCTGCACTTATAAGAGAAGAACTAACTTCAGGTATACGTTTATCATAGTCAACTATTTTAGAAGCAGCATAAGCCATTCTATCTAATATAGCTTCATTATATAATCTAGATTTGCTTCCATCAGGAAGAGTAATAGTTTTGGCACCATAAGTTAGATTAATAGAATTGTATAGAGTTTCTAATGTTCTAGCAGCCTCTTTTACTTCACTAACTCTTTCTAAAAACTCAGCTCTAGTATCATTAATATTACCTATACCTTGTTCTTTCAGTTCAGCTAGTCCTTGTTCTGTAGCAGCAGTAGTCATAATATCATCTAACTCTTGCATAACAATATCTGTTTTACCATATTTTATTCTGGTAGAAAGATAATTGAACATTAAGTCAGCCTTTAAGTCTTTACTTTTAGAGATGTCACCATCTAATACTGCTTGTTTTTGTTCTTCTAAGAGAACATTCCCTCTATTAACCCCTTGAGCTTTATATATTAAAGCTTCTTTAGCAGTAGGACTAATATTAATATTGTCTATAAATTTACTATTAATTTGTTTTTGTCTTCCAGCATTACCTATCTTTTGTATAGCCTGCATAGCACCCCCAGTAATCCCTCCTAGTATTCCACCTTCAATACCTTCTTTAGAATTTAAAGCACCTACTGATTCACCTTTTTCATCTTTACCAAAGAATCCATAATAAACACCATCTAATAAAATAGATGCATCATTAGATAACTTAGCTTTATTAAAATAGTTTTGAGTACCAACTTGTAAAGCATATTGTCCAAGTTCTTGTCCAGCTTCTTTTAAGTCAAAAGCATATGTACCTACTTGTTTAGCTTTTTCAAGTGCTTTTCCTGTAGCAGTAGTTGCTCCTTTAACAACATATTTTCCATCTTTAAGAATAACATCATCTGCTTTACCTAACATTGCTGCTGCAGCATTTCTACTATTCTTATAAGAAGAACCTAATAAATAGGGTAATTGAGCATACTCAGTTACTGATAATAAAACCATATTTCCTAGAAAAGAAGTTTTACCTACCCTTCTAACATCTTCTTCAATAGTATCTAATGCTGCTCCAGTAGGCTCTTGTCCATACATATTTATGTATTCTTGAATAGCTCTCTCTCTATATTCATTAGATGTTTGTAGAGCCTCAAAAGCAGACTCTCCACCTGAAGAATATAATGCAACTAAAGTTCTTCTTCCTTTATCCCCAAAAGAAGCGAATTGTCCTGTAGTTTTAGAAGCTTGTAATAATTTAGAAGTTCTGTTGGCAACGTCAGCAATACTATTTATTTTAGAATCTAATATAGCCGCAGCTTCTAAATTCTTTCCTGCAGAAAAAGCTCTAGCAGTAGAATTTAATAAAGGGCTAAATAATTTAAAAGCTTGGGCAGATTCTGCAGCACTAGCTATTTTACCAATAGTAGAACCTAACCTTAATAGACCAGCATTCATAATATTACCAGAATACATTGCTCCTACAGCATACCCAGAATTTTTTATAAGTTTATCAAATAAAAAATTAGCTGTCATCCAATTATCTCTTTCATACCATTCAGAATTTCTTTCAGTAGAACTATAATAGTTAGGAAGATATTCATTATCAACCTTTTGATTCCACTCATCTAAGGTTTGAAACATTGGGTTATCCCAAATATCAGCTAATCTTCCTGTGAATATAGAAGAAATCCCTCCACCAACCATAGCAAATCCACCAGCAACAGTTGTAGCAGCTAGGTTCACTCCTTTAAGAGTGCCATTAATACCTTTACTTACCCAAGATTGCCCATGTGCAGCAAAGTCTTCATAGTCATTAATGGTAGGATTATAGTAATCATATCTTCTATTATTATCTAATTCCTTATTAGTAATAGTCATACCAATAGGATTAGTATCACTACCTTTAGATAATCCTTCTAAAAAAGAAAATACATCTACTGGTTTGGAAAGATCAGCATTAGCTTTATAATCAAATGTTCTAGGAGTAAGTTTTTGAACCTCACCAATTGGAATGTTTTCTAAAGGAAGTCCTGTAGGTTTAACTATAGGTTGTAAGTTTTTATCGAAATCTGCCATTGCTGATTATTTTAAAGTTTTTGAATTTCTTCTTTCCAAGCTTGAGGAACATCTGGGCTTTGTAAATAAAGTTGTTTAACCTCAGCATCACTAAGTTTATTTACAAAAGTTTCAACATTATTTATACTCATAGGATAATCATCCAACTGAATATTTTTCCAACCACTATCTAACTTTAGATTTAAATTTATTAATACTTTATTTTCTTCTCCACGCACTTTCTTTAAATCTGCAGTAACATTTACATTTTTAATTTGTGGAAAATCATATCGTTGATAAAACGAGTTATTTACATTACCAGCAGCATTTGTATTACCATTACCCAAATCAATAGCATATAAAATCTTTCTATAACTATCTGAAGGAGAATTTGGAGATTGAGGCAATTGTCCTGTTAAGTAACTTGGTACAGGAATAACTGCTTCTTCATTTCCTTTAACCATAACTAAAAAAGTTTGATCTCCTTGTATTAATTTCTTATACTGAATAGTTTTTTTATCAGGACTTTCTTTTAACCAATCTCTATAGGTAGCAACTTGGTCTGGACTCATTTTATCTGTACCCCCAGTGATTCCTGCAAATCCCTCGCTATTATAATTCATTAATAAATTCATAGCCAACCCTTCATACCTAGCTCTTGATGAAGCACCCTCTTTTTCACTAACAGTAATACTCTGTAACATAGGTAAAAACTGTTTTGTTCTTTCTAATAAAAGATCTTTTACTTTCTCCTCTTTTTGTTCAGAAAATTCTGAATACTCAAGTTGTAAAGGTCTAAACTTATTTAAAGCATTTTGTATAGTAGGAGTACCTGTTAAGTTTTTATTTTCCTCATCTAATAATCTAAATAATCTTTTTTCTTTTTCTGTATAGCCATTATGTAGTATGGCTTTTTTAGCAGAGACTCCTCTTGCTGAACCACCTTCATATTTTGCTTTTTGTAAGAAATCAAATAATTCTTTTTTGGAGTAAACAATTTCCCCTGCTTTTCCAGCATTAATAACAATATTACCTACAGGAATACTATTTAATTTTTGATTAAACTCTTGTAATTTTTGTCTAACTTCTGGAGAGTTTTCTACATCTGACTTAGCTTTCTCTAACCCTAGTTTAGTAACATTAGCCTCTTTAACAAGATTCTTATATTGTTCCACTTTAGTTCTCCATTCAGCAGGAATTTTAGATTTATCCCCATCATACTCATCAATAGCTTTTAACCAAGCATTTTTATCAGCATATTTTCCTGACTTAACCATTTCATTCAATATAGCATCAGCAGTGTTATATTTTTCATTCATCTGATCTGTCATAGCTATAATAGGATCTTTTACCTTTGTATCTAATCCTCCATATACACTAAACTCCCCAAGAGTGCCATAAGTATCTGCTATGTGTTTTTCATAATCCAACTTATATTTTAACTCATCCATCTTCATAGAGTGTTGATCTTTGAACTTAGTCCAATTATGTTTCTCTCTATCAAACTGGTGAGTTCTCTCCCACTGTTCTGCTTTAAGTATAGGGTTTTCTAAAAGGTTTATTTTATTAGTTTCCCAAGAATGAGCATTAGCGAATTGAGCAATTGCACTGTTTTTATAAATGGTTGCTTTAGCCTGTTCAGGGTTAGCCTGAATCATAGCTATTTCTTCTTGCATTTGTTCTGTTAGTTTTTGTTTTTGAGCTTCTATCTCACTTAAAGAGTTTTTTAAATCATCTTGCTCTTTAGGATTAGAACTACTCAATTCTAACATTCCTTTTAGTTTTTCAGTTTGATAATCCAACTGTGTGAAATACTTTTCAAATCTACCTTTAGAAATCAATGCTAGTTCTTCAGGAGTATTATACCCTCTAAACTGAAATCTACCATCTATAGATAATTGGTTCATTTCATCTGGTGACATACTTGCTCTTAAAGCATTCTCTATTTTTGCAGCACTTACAGTTTCTTTACTAACTCTCTGCATAGCAGCGGCAGTCTTATTATAATTAAGAGTACCATCTGCATTTCTAACATAAGGAATATCTTGTTCAGTTAAATCTGGATGTAACTCTTTAAAAACTTTTAGCCACTTCTCCTCAACATCGATATATTGTGTGTATCGTTTATTAAAACTTTTACCTAATTCTGGGTTATTCATCCAGTCATTAACACCTACACTAAAATCCCATTGATTCTGTACAGCTGACTTTCCTTCAGAAATAGCTTTCTCCATTAATTCTTTTTGCTTTCTATAAAAAGCAGTAGAGTTAACAGCTATTTGAATATTAGGGTCATCAGCAATAGCCATAGTCATTCCTGCTACAGAGTTCTGTAATTGGAAGTCTGAGAAGTCAGAAGCCATAAAGGGTCTTAGATTGGTACCAAGTTGATTAAGTTTTGATTGTAAGTAAGATCTATCAACATCTCTACTAACATCTAATCCAGCTATTTTATCAACATTATTCTGTATTTTCTGTATTCCCTCATCATAGTTTTTCTGTTTGTACATACCAACATCTCTCATCTCTTCAACAGGAAGTTGTTGAACATAAGGATTAAACTGGGGAATTTGATCGGTAAATGAAGCCATCTTATTTAAATTGATTAGCAAATTTAATTAAATATATTAAATTCTCCAATACAATCAAATGTATTGGAGAATTAATTATAACTAATTTAATTATAAATGTTTATAGCTTTTTAAAACAGAACTGTTAAGAGCCTTTTTTAATGAAGTACCATATTTAGCAGTATCTTCTAAATCCCCATTTATACCAGGGGTTGCTCCACTAGGTTTTTTAGCACCACCAATTTTTCTATATTCAATAATATTGTCATTCTCATCTAGTACAGGTAGGTAATTAGGATCACCAATAGTCTGATATTTCTGAGGAATATTAGGTTGAAATAGAGGGTTCATATTAATAGCTCTTCCAGCAGCATCATATCTGTAGTTATATAAATTTTCATTTATAGCAACTCTTCTGTTTTCAGATTTATTTCTTGTATATTTATCTGAAATAGAGTTTAATACAGCCTGAGAAGTAGCTTTAGTATTAGATAGTGCCTGAGATTGTCTAGCATACTGTTGATCATAGATAGCTAAGTTTTTTAATTTAGCATCATTTAATGTATTTCTATTACCTTCAAATACTCTTGAACGTTCTCCTTGATTTTCTCTAAACTGTGCTCCCAACACTTTACTATTAGCAGCATATTTTTGAGCATTTAAAGCTCCTTGAGCAGCAGGATTATATCCAACCATTCTTTGCATACTTCTATAGTCAGCTTGGTTAGCGTTTAGTTGATCTTGATAAGAAATATCATAAGGTATTCCTAAATCAGGTTGATAGGTTTGTGCTTGTACTGGTTCTAATTGATTATTAGACATAGCATACATTTCCCCTAGTAATTGATTACCATCTAATGGTTCCTGGTCTGTAGGACGTAAGAATGGTAAGGCCATATTATAAGCATCTATTAAGCCACTTCTTTTATATGGTATAACACCAAATTGATTATTTACCTCTTCTAATTCTCCTGCACTAGGTCCTACAGAAAGAGTATCTGGAGTTCCCACACTTGGAGTTGAAGGAGTATTACCTACTCCTATTTTTGCAGTAGCAGTTTGTTGTCCTAATTTACCATCAACAACAAGTTTTGAACCAGAACCTACTTTTGTAGCAAGAGCATTAAATCTTTTTTGAAAGTCTTCTACACTTCTTTTATCCTTTGGATTAAAAGTATCCCAATCATACCAAGGGTTATTTTCTTGTAGTTTAATATAATCTTCTTGAGTTACTTTACCATAAAAAATATCCCCAGCATGTTGTCCAGATGGTACATAGTTTAAAGCATCTGTAGTCTTCACATCAGACTCAGGTATTTTAGTAGTATCATCTGTGGTAGTTATACCTGATGCAGCTTTACTATTAAGTTTATTTGGTTTCATTTTTCCTTTAAGCATAGCATTTGGTTCAACACCTAATTCATCTGCTGTATCATTGATAGCTTTTTGTAACTCAGCGGCTGCTAATTTTTTATCAGCTATTTCTTTAAGCCTCATATCAGAGCCTAACATATTGGCTTTGTGAGCGTTAAAAGTTAATTTATCAAAAGATGTTGCCATTTCTAAACTATCTAGTGCTTTAGCAGATCTATTTAAAACTCTTGATTGTTTATCTTCTTTTTTAGAAAGTTCAGCAATATAGTTTTTAAACTTTTTACCCTTAGCTCTATCATCCCCTAATAAGGAAACATACTCATTAGGAATTTTTATATCCCCAAAGACTGTTAAGTTCTCTTGTCCAGTGTTATCTAATGTTTTCATTGCAGGTTCACCACCTTCAACTTCTACACCACTACCACCATAATTTATATCCATACCTCCATTAGCATGAGAAGGCCCTCTAAACATAACTGTTTCACCTTCACCTGGCAAATGAGGATTATAAGACATTGTTTCTGCAGAACCATCATACAATTCTAAATCTCCTTCTAAAGGAGAATTTTGTCTAATGTTACCACCAGTTCTTAAATGTGATGCATAGCCAGCTTGAACACTAGGAGCAGCATTATTTAAAGCCATACTCATTGTATTACGCATAGTTGCTTCTTGCTCTCTTTTAATTCTTTTTGGATTTTTATCTAATAATCCTCCAATAAGAGTTCCACCAATTTGTCCAATAGCCTGTCCAGCAGGGCCCCAAATACTTCCTATAGCCCCACCAATACCTCCACCGATAGATCCCCCTGCATTATCTCCTGTAGCAGTTCCTGCCATTTTACCTCCAACTTGTCCTATAGCTCCCCAAGGAGTAGCAGAAGCTCCTCCAGACATAGATGATAACCCAGAAGTTGATGAAAAGCCCATACTTCCAAAATTATTTAAAGCAGCCCCAGTTTGAGCTTTTTTATTTTTTTGAATATTACCACCATGTTTAGTTAGTACATTTGTACCTACACCATTAACAGGAAATAAAGCATTGCCATCAACAATATTGTCTTCAGGTCTAACCCATTTTCTTTCTCTCTTTTCAGGTCTAGTTCCAGAAGCTTTTAAAGCAATATCACTAACCATTCTCATTTGAGTAGCTTGTCTTCTTTGTTCCTTTTCAGCGTCTAAAGCACTTAGCCCACCAAATATTTGTCCAACCATAGGAAGTTGCTCTAATGCTTTCATACCAGCATTAGGTTGCTTAGTTTGATATTGAGGTGTCCATCCAATATTTTCAGGTATACCTTCTGATATTCCTTCAGGAAGAGGATTACTATTACCCCATTGTTGTCCAACATTACCCATAGGATATTTTTGATTCATA
>Ga0154020_10002306_pt1 | contig 23204 bp, 16 predicted proteins | sample Klosneuvirus_201_FD_109709 | JGI IMG/M metagenome (GOLD analysis project Ga0154020, IMG submission 109709) | Active sludge microbial communities from wastewater, Klosterneuburg, Austria - Klosneuvirus_20160825_MG | ecosystem: Engineered > WWTP > Aerobic digester > Activated sludge | place...
CCACCTATGGCGGCCAGCAGAGTTTTCCGACATGTGGCAAACCGCGCTGGCACGTATTGCCGGGCAGGGCGTACCGCTTTTGGCGGGGGTAGGCACGCGGTTGCTGTTCGAACAAAACGCCCGAACGGCCGGCGAAACGGCGGTGGCCATGCGCTACCGGCTTTCGCACGCACAGCCTCCCCAGGAGGCGGCGTACTGGCTGGAAGGCTTTTTGCACGGCAGCGGGCTGTTGCTGCTGCATCAGCCTATACTTTGGCAAATATTGGACGACTGGGTGCGCGGCATCGCCGGGCCGGATTTCTCCGAACTACTGCCCCTGCTGCGGCGCACGTTCTGCCGGTTTTCCGGGCCGGAGCGGGAAAAAATGCTGGATTTGGCACGCAGCGGCGTGGTTGTGGGCGAAACAACGGTTTTGGAAAAAGAAAACTGGGACGAGGAGCGGGCGTCGTTGGTGCGGCCGCTTTTGAGGTTGATGTTATCTGAGTAAACCTTTCTGGTTTCAAAAACCTGGTACTGCCGAGCCACGACAATGCATAAAATGCCGCTTGCGAATTGGGCGGGGACAAGCCCCGCCCCTACGAAAAAATGGCTATATCACGGATGCTTTCGGCACAGTCAGGTAGGGGCGGGGCTTGTCCCCGCCCAATTCGCAAGCGGCAGGACTATGCGCAACCAAGGCGCGGCAGAGAAGGTTTCGTCGCAGCTACACATGTCGTTCCGCATGGTAACTCGAGCGCACCAGCGGCCCGCTTTCCACATACTTGAAGCCCGTGGCCATACCGGCTTCTTTGTATTCCGCGAACACATCAGGGTGCACGAACTCGACCACGTCGAGGTGCATTTTGGTGGGTTGCAGGTACTGGCCAATGGTGAGGATGTCGCATCCGTGGGCTACGAGATCGTCCATGATCCGGAGCACCTCGTCTTTGGTTTCGCCGAGGCCAACCATGATGCCGCTTTTAGTTCGTTTTCCGTAGTCTTTGGTGCGGCGGATCTGTTCGAGGCTGCGTTCGTATTTGGCCTGCGGGCGCACTTTCCGGTAAAGACTTTGCACGGTTTCCATGTTGTGGCTCACCACTTCCTGTCCGGCGCTGATCATGCGTTCGAGGGCTTCCCAGTTGGCTTTGGTATCGGGGATCAGCGTCTCGATGGTCGTTTCGGGGCAGCGTTCTTTCACGGCACGCACGGTCTGGTACCAGATTTCGGCGCCGCGATCTTTGAGTTCGTCTCGGTTGACGGAGGTGAGGACGGCGTGTTTGACGCGCATGAGCCAGATGGCTTCGGCTACCCGGCGGGGTTCGTCTTCGTCGTATTCGTTGGGGCGACCGGTTTTGACGGCGCAGAACGAGCAGGAGCGGGTGCACACATTTCCGAGGATCATGAATGTGGCGGTACCGGCGCCCCAGCATTCACCCATGTTGGGGCAGCTGCCGCTCTGGCAAATGGTGTGCAACTTGAAGTCGTCCACGATACTGCGCACGTTGCGGTAGTTTTCGCCCATGGGCAGGCGCACCTTGAGCCAATCGGGGCGTTTGGGGCGGGATTCAGTCTGTTGTTCGACGATGGGTAGTTCGAGCATTTATTACCGTCTTTTTCCGAGCTGCAAATTAACGAAGAAGTTCAGGAACACCTGGTGGTTGTTGTCGCCCACGAGAATGGGAATCTTGGAAGGAAACACGTCCAGCATGGCGCCGACTTCAAAAGCCTTGACGAATTCGTCGAAGGCTCCCCAGTCGAAATGCAAGGCGATGGAAGCGTTCAGGCCGGGCCGGAAACTGATCTCGTCGAGACCTTTAGTAAACGTGGACGCGCCCCGGATGCGGCCGTTTTGGTCGAGAAACATATCGGCATTTTCAGGGGAGTACTTTTGTTCGAACACGCGGCAGTCGCCGGGGCGATCGGGATTGGGGTAGCACAGCGCCAGATAATACGGCTTCAGCAGCCCGAGCGTGGGGCCGACATTGTAGCTGATGCCAACGGCCACGCCCCGTTGTTTGGCTTTTTCGGAGTAGTACCGCTTGACGCCCCAGCCGGCCCGTACCACGTAAAAGTTATTTTGCTTGCCGTAGACATACGGCCTGAACGACTGACCCAGGTATTGCTCGGCGCTCTGGCGTTGCTCTTTGGGGTCTTTGAGTTCGCCGATATTGACCTGAAAGTAGGTGGTTTTGTAATAGGTGCGCAGCCGCCCGAACTCCACACCGGGCACGAGACCGCGGTTGGTTGCCAATTTGATATTGAAAGCGGTCTCGTGGCTGTACACGATGCCCTTATTTTCGGGTGGTGGCGTCAGCATTTGCGACCAGGCATTGGCGGCCGACAAGGCCATGAAACAGCAGAGTAGTGCGATACGTACCATTCGTCCGGATTTTGATCCTCCAAAAATAGGCCTTTCCTGTGCGTACCACCAAACCCTTTTCGGGCATGGGGCATTTCATGGCCAAACTTTTTTCCGAACAACGAAAAAACGCCGTGGTTCAAATGCGTCTTCTACAAGCCCCAACCACCCGACCCGACTCGTTTTTCACAGGATGGCCATACCTTTGCGGCCATGTTTCGCTTCGAACATCCATATTTTTTGAACCTGCTCTGGGCCGTGCCGGTCCTGCTGCCAATTCTGCTCGTATTTGTTTGGTGGCGCAGGCGTGCTCTGGCCCGAATGGCTGCACCCGCGTCGGCAGCACAGGTACTGCCGGGCTGGTCGGCAGTACGCTTTTGGTTTAAAAATATTCTTTTCCTCGTAGCCCTGGCACTTTTGGCTATTGCCTGGGCCAACCCGCAACGGGGCGCCAAACAGCAGACCGTGGTGCAACAAAGCGCCGACGTGTTCATCGCACTGGACATTTCCCGAAGCATGCTGGCCGAAGATGTAGCACCTAGCCGGCTGGAACTGGCCAAGTCTTTTGTCCAAAAACTGATTCGCGCCCTTGAAGGCGAACGCATCGGCCTGATCTTCTTTGCCGGCGACGCGTTTTTGCAAATGCCGCTGTCCACCGACTACGCGGCTGCGGACATGTTTGTCTCCTCCGCCACCCCCGATCTGATCACCGCGCAGGGCACGGCTATCCCGCGTGCCGTGGACCTGGCCTCGGAACACTTCGACCCTGCCCCGGAGAGCGGCCGCGCCCTGGTGCTCGTGACCGACGGCGAAAACCACGAAAACGATGCCACCGACCGAGTAGCCCAGGCTTATACCGACGGGATCATCACCTTCGCTGTGGGCGCCGGCACGGCATCCGGCGGCCCGATCCCCCTGGGGTACGCCGACGAGCGCGGGCGGTACCTGCGCGACGAGCGCGGCGAGATCGTCCGCAGCCGCATGGACGAGGCGCAACTTCAAAAGTTAGCCTCGGCAGGCGGCGGCGCGGCGTACCGAATCACACAGGGCGACGCAGCCGTGCAGGCCATCCGCCGCGAGGTGGGCCGTTTGGAAAAACGCGCGATAGCCGTACGGTCGTTCTCCGAGTTCGAATCGTATTTTCAATGGTTTTTGCTGCCGGCGTTCCTGCTGCTGGTGCTGGAACTCTGGTTTTCCTGGCGCAAGAAAAGTATGGTGCTGCTGCTGCTGTGTACACTTGGGCATACACTTTCCGCCCAGTCGGCGCACAAACTCTTGCGCGAGGGCGACCGCAGCTACGAGGGTTCCGAGTATGCGGAAGCCGAGCGCAGTTACCGCCGTGCCGGCGAAAAAAAACCGGACGACCCCAAGGCTGCATACAATACCGGCAACGCCCTCTACCACCAGGGTAACTACCCGGAGGCTGAAAAGCAGTATGAACGTGCCGCTCAAAAAACCAAAGACCCTGCCCTTCAAGCCGACGCTCTGCACAACCTCGGCAACGCCTGCCTGCTTCAACAAAAATATAAGGAAGCCATTCAGGCCTACGAAAACAGCCTGCGTCGCCGACCTGCCGACCCGGAAACCAAATCCAACCTGCAATTGGCCAAAAAGAAATGGCAGCAGGAGCAGGAAAAACAGGAAAAGCAAAACCAGCAAGAGCAGCAGAACCAACAGAATCAGCAGAACCAACAAAACAACGACCCCGGCCAACCCCAGGAAAACCCGCCTCAAAAGCCCGATCAGCAGCAAACCGGCGATAATCAACAGCCTACGCCCAACGGCCAACAGCAAGAGCAGCCAAATGCCAACGGCCAACAGCAGGAAATGACCCGCGAACAAGCCCGCCGCCTGCTGGAAACTGCCGTATCGCCCGAAGACCGCCGAAACGCGAAAAAATACCGGGAGCAGGAGGCCGGCAAACAGCAGGTGCAACCCAGGAAGAATTGGTAGCCCCAAGCCCTGAAAGGGCGTCATTCGTCAAAGCAGGGTGAAGCCCTGCTATTCTGCCCGCCATACTGCCCCGCCATCCTGCCCCGTCTCGTGACTTAGCTCCGTCATCCTGCCCCGTCTCGTGCCCCTCACTCCGCCATACGCCGCACCCGCACCGCAGCCAGAATGGCCAGGCTCACCAGAAACAGCACCGACAGCGCCAGCACGCTGCTGCGCATGCCGCCGAACAACTGGGCCACCAGACCAAACACCAAGGTGCCGAATACCGTGGAAACCTTGTCCATCACATCGTAAAAACTGAAAAACGTGGTGGTTTCCCGTGTGTTTTCGGGCAAAAACTTGGCGTAGGTGCTGCGCGACAGGGCCTGAATACCGCCCATCACGAGGCCGATGGCGCCGCCCAGCAGGAACACCTCCGTCTCGGTGTGTACTGAGTAGCCGAGCAGGCACACCAGCGTCCAGATGACCAGCATGGTGAACAGCGAGACTTTGTTGCCTTTCCATGCGGACAAACGCGACGACAGATACGCCCCGCCGATCGCCACGATTTGCAGGATCAGCACCAGGATGATGAGTTTGGATTTTTCCATCTGCATTTCCTTGTCGGCAAAACTGGATGCCAAAAACAGGATGGCCTGCACCCCGGCATTGTAGCAGAAAAACGTGGCAAGAAACAGGGTCGTGTTCCGGCTTTTGCGCAGGACGCGGAATGCCTTGGCCAGTTCGTCGTAGCCTTTGTGCATCAGGCTTAGCGGCATCGGGCGCGGCGCATCGGGCGGCAGGCGGCGGAACGCGACTTGAGAGAAACCCAGCCACCAAACGCCCACGCTCACGAAGGCCCAGCGGATGGCCGAGGTTTCCGACGGAAAACCCAGCGCCTCGTGTTTCAGCACCATGGCGAGGTTGACGACCAGCAGGATGACGCTGCCTGCAAATCCGTAGATGAAGCCCTTGGCACTCACTGCGTCGTAGCGGTCTTCGGTAGCGATATCGGGCAGGTAGGCGTTGTAAAAGACGATGCCGCCGGCAAAACCCACGGTGGCCAGAATGAACCCAAGCATACCCACCCACAAAGCGTCGGGGCTATCGAAAAAAAACAGGCTGATGCAGGCTAAGGAACCCAGGGTGGTGAAAAACCGCATGAACCGCTTCTTTTTGCCCCCGTAGTCGGCGATGCCGGACAGGATGGGCGAGATGGCCGCGATAATGAGGTAGGCTAACGCAATGCACCAGGCGATGAGCGTTTCGTCGCGGATGGCCATCCCGGCGATGTTCACCGTGTCGGGCGCGATGCCGAGGAAATAGGGCGGGAAAATAGCCACCGTGATGACCAGTGCGTAGGCGCTGTTGGCCCAGTCGAACAGCGCCCAGCCGGAAATGACACGGGGGTTGTTTTTTTCGGGCAATGGGGCGGTGGAGGCATGTTCAGTGGCCACAGGTGGGTTGGTTTCGTTTTCGAATGGGTAAATGTAGGGAGCCTGGAGCGCTTGTTCGCTCAATTTGGGGCCGGGTTTTGCCGGGCGGTTGGTAAATCTTGAAATGTGGTTTATTTTTGTGGCGGAAAATTCAAAAAATATGCAAAGGCTGGTTATCCCTGTCAATGAATCTACTGCCATAACCTGGCAACGAGCCGCTCCGGAACAGCGGGCCCGGATCATCAGCCTGTTTTGCTGGCTGATAGAAAGAGAAGGATCGAATAAACTGACGCCGGAGGTATTCTCTAAACTGTTGGATGAGATCAGCGACCAAGCAACCGTCAATGGTTTGACTCCGGAAATCCTGGATGAAATCCTGCATGAATCCTGATCGAAAGTTTGTCTTCGACACCAATGTGCTGGTAAGCGCTTTTTTGTTTCGAAACAGCATCCCGCGTCAAGCATTCGATCTGGCTATGTCTATTGGAATGGTTTTGCGATCAGACGAAACATTGGACGAATTGTGGGATGTTCTTGTACGCCCTAAATTTGACCGGTATCTGCCTTTGGCTGATCGAATAACCCTGCTCAAAGGATTCGAAGCAGTAACGCAGCATATGCAGATTGACACCCCTGTTGTGCTGTGCCGAGATCCAAAAGACGATAAATTCCTGAGCCTTGCCCTTGCGTCAAGTGCAGAATGCATCACTACCGGCGATCAGGATCTGCTTGTGCTTGCAGATGTTTTTTCTGTTCCGATTTTGACCGTTGCGCAGTTTTTGGAACAAAAAAGACAGCCTGAATGAGCGTGTGTTGATGTGCATCCGATCGCTCAACAAACCTCCATATAACCTCACCGAAATAGAAATAGACGACGATCTCGTAGCCCTCGGAATCCCAAAGTCCGACATCGTCCTGGGCGTGCTGCCCCGAAGTACCGAGCGTTTTCGGAGTTTGGGGCGGCGTGAGGGTAGTCTATTCCAACACTGCGTTAGTCAGATATCTGCTCAAATCGAACACCTGCTCCAAAATTTATCCCTGAGAAAAACTGCGCGCCACCATAGGCAAATCCCATCGGTCGGAAATTTAGCCGGACATATAGTGGGAAAGTCAGAGGGGCGTACGCCAACCCAAGATTGAGATGTAATGCATCAGGCGCCCCCCAAACAGGTACGTAATCCACGTTGATTATCATTCCCAATTGGTTTGTGATATCAAATCCGCCGCCCAACCCAATCGGTATTGCAAAACCGCCGTCATCAATGCCATGTCCGAAACCAAATTTAAAGTAAACTGCATCATCAGTTGCTGCGGAGTAATTATCTGTTGGAATTTTTTCAATAGCAAGCATTAAAAGATTGGCAGATGGAGAGGAATCGAAGGCTGAATAGAGACCTGCGTTATACGACGGACAACCTTCTCTTTCATCTTTTCCACGTTTTCTTGGACACCGATCCCGGTTATTTGGAATACCGTCTCCATCGAAATCCGGACAACCTCGGGTCTTGATTGAGCCTTTTTCATAGTCACATTCATCATCTTTGTCGGCAATGCCATCGCCATCTGAATCTGGACAGCCCTTAGTTTCTATAGTCCCCTTTTTATCCGGGCACTGATCTACGGCATCTTCAATTCCATCCCCATCGCGGTCAGGACAGCCCTTTGCCGAGGTTTGCCCAGCCACATCGGGGCAAAGGTCGTTTTTGTCAGCAATGCCGTCGCCGTCGCGATCCGGGCAGCCGCGTAAGGCCAATATCCCTTTTTCACGGGGGCAATCATCCTCGTCATCTACAATCCCATCGTCGTCGGCGTCCGGGCAACCGCCGGTTTTGGATGTTCCGGCCTTGTCCGGACATTTGTCATTCGCGTCGGCAATACCGTCATTATCCTTGTCCGGGCAGCCTCTGGCTTTTTCGGTGCCTTTTTGGTTCGGGCATTCATCACTTTCATCCGCAATGCCGTCGTTGTCCGAATCCGGGCAACCGCCCGCACCCTTCGAACCTTTCTTGTATGGGCACTTGTCATCTTTGTCCGGCACTCCGTCGTCATCCGAGTCCGGGCAACCGGCTGCCGAACGCGGCCCGGCGAGAGTCGGGCATTGATCTTCTTTGTCCGGCACCCCGTCACCGTCGCGATCCGGGCAGCCATAATTGGTGGGGTCGCCCGACTGATCCGGGCAGAGGTCATCTTTGTCTGCTACCCCATCGTTATCGTGATCCGGGCAGCCCGAGGCAGATTGGCTGCCGGTCTGTTGCGGGCACTTGTCATCTTTGTCCGGCGTGCCGTCGCCATCCGAATCGGGGCAGCCCGATGCGCTATTCAATCCTCTGACAGTCGGGCATTCATCTCGGTGATCCGGCACGCCGTCTTCATCGCTATCCGGGCATCCACTAGTGCTTCTTGGCCCTCGTTCGTTTCGGCACTCGTCGTCAATGTCCCGGGTTCCATCGCCGTCGCTATCCAGGTTCTTGAGTCGTTCTACTTCTGCTGCCCGCTTTTTTGCCTCTTCCTTTGCTTTTTGGTCGGCGATGGCATTTTGAGCATTGAGGATCAGGTTGTCCAAACCCGGGCAATTGCTGTTGTCCGGACATGCCTTAGCGCTTTTCCAGAGCCGAAGTGCGGTGGAATAATCTTTTTTGTCAAATGCATCCTGACCTAATTTACGGTCCAAAGCGCAACAGGAGGTTTGCGCGTCAAGTGAAGCCAGGGAGAAAAGCGTGCATAAACAGATGAAAAAAAGGCGGTTCATATCGTTTCGTTTCGTTTAAAAAATTGGCAGGCTTTTCAGTTTTCTTCCAACCTCCTCATTGGTTGAATCAAGATCAAATGCAGCGCGCAGGTTATCATAAGCATTTTGGCTATAAATGCTGCGATATTCAGGAGGCAACGTGGTATCATTAGACTTCTGGATAAAATGATCCGCATCTTTCAACAAACCGGCTATTCTTGCTTCAAGAACCTTGATGGAGTCTTGCGCCTGCTGTACCCGCCCATCCCTCGGAAATTCCTCCACAAATGCCCGCCAAGCGTACACCGTTTTTGCCTGCTCAAATGACTCCTCCACCCGTCTTGCCTCCTTTTGCTTTATCCACGACCAGACGGCAACCGCAGCAACAAGACAAATCCCCGCGACAACTCCACTAATGATAAACGCCCGCTTCCGCGCAGCCCGCTGTTCCTCCGGCAGACGCACAATTCCAGCCTCCGCTTCAGCAATCATGCACAGCGCTTCTGGATCGTCCGGCTTGATGGCCAGAGCGGTTTGTGCGGCTTGCATGGCCTGACGGTAGGCGCGTTTGCGCATGAGGTGATAGGCATCGGCAAGTTGTTTCTGGTACGAATCCTGCCGTTCCCGCGCTTCACGCGCCAAACGTTCCTGCTCCATAATGCCCTGCTCGCATTCCAGTTGGCGCCGCCGGAATTCCGAAGGCTCGCCGGGGAAGCCGGTTTCATGGCTTTTGAACAGTTCGCCATACACGGTGCGGGCCTCCCGCCAATTTTCGTTTCGGTACAGCCGCTCGGCATGGCGCATCTTTTCGGTAAATTCGGCCAACCGCTGCTCGAAGGCCTGCCGAACCAGCATCTGGCTTTCCTGTTTTTCGCATTCGGCGATTCGCTGCCGCATAGCGTCTATGCCGGGTGAAAACCCGGGCTGGTGCAGTTGGATCGCTTCGAGGTAACTGGTGCGGGCAGTCGCCCATTCGCTTTTGTGGAATAGGTGCTCGGCGGTGTGCGCCACTGCTTCGAAGGCGCGGTATTGGTTTTCGCGTTCGGAGGCCTGGCGGCGGTCTTTGCTGATTTCCTGAATGATTTCGTCGAGGCGGTGAGCAATATCGGTGAATGCCTCGTCTTGCAATTCGTATTTCGTCACGGGTTTCCCTTTTTCAGGCAATGCCTCAAGAGTGCCAAGTCGTGGTGTCAATTTCCAAGCACAAGGACGTAGGATAATTGGGATCACCCTTGCTTCCTCTTTGTCGTGGCGTTGAAGCGATATCTCCACTTCATTACCATAAAAATATTCAGATGCCAAGGAGTCCGGGCTGACTAATAACAAGATGATGTCGGCGCCATATAAGCGTTTTTTGATCTCGGCTTCCCAGTTTTGACCTGCTTCAATATCATAATCATCCCAAATACGGGCACTTCCGTTGTTGAGCAAGGGTCGGAGGAACTTCTTGAGCTCGTCCTTGTGGCGCAGGTCGTTGTGCGAGTACGCGATAAAGATTTCAACGGCAAGCATATGTTCGGCGGGGCAGCCTGTTTCAGAGCAGCATGGCAAATGTATGTCAAGGTTTTTTATTCTAAGCCACTTCTTTTTATGTGTCGGCAGGTGCCTTTTGTAACCGATACGCAATGCCATTTCAACCTCGCTCAGAAAATTGTTTCGTTTGGCGCAACCCACGAGTAGCGGGTTTTCAGAGAAATTGGCCACCCCCACAAATTTCTTCCTCCCAAATGCACACCCAAATCCTCAGGGATTTTATATACTTTTGCAGCCGATTTCGCCGCACGCACAGTGCCGCGGATACCCCGGAGCGGGATTCAAACACAACGTCAGGTTATAGCATACATGGAAAAGAAGCGCTTGCTTATCGTTACCCAGGAAATGGAACCCTACACCGAAGGCACTTTAACCTCAGCCCTGGTGGCCCAATTACCCAAGTTTTTACAGGACAATGGATACGAATTGCGGATTCTCATGCCGCGCTACGGCGTGGTCAACGAACGCCGCCACCGCCTGCACGAGGTGGTGCGCCTGTCGGGCATGAACATCATCGTGGACGACGACGACTACCCACTCATCATCAAAGTGGCCTCGCTGCCCGGCTCCCGGCTTCAGGTGTATTTCCTCGACAACGAAGACTTTTTCAAACGCAAGTTCGTGTTCGATGACGCCGCCGGCCAGCCCTTTGAAGACAACCCCGACCGCGTGGCTTTTTTCTGCAAAGGCGCCGTCGAAACGGTAAAAAAATTCGGCTGGGCGCCCGATATTATCCTGTGCCAGGGTTGGCTCACCAGCCTGTTGCCCCTTTACCTGAAAACTGCCTACAAAACAGAACCGCTTTTCGCCCAGGCTACCGTGGTCTACTCCGTTTTCCACGACGAACACGAAAACCAGGGCGCCGAGCGCTTTTTCCAAAAAGCGGCAATTAACAATTTGTCCGAGTCTGATCTGGAAGCCTTTAAATCCGGCGACGGGCTTTCCATGCACAAAGGCGCGTGCGCCTTCGCCGATGCCGTCGTCATCGGCAGCGAAGACGTGGACGAAAGCGTTGAGTACCTGTCCGTCGCTCAGGACAAGCCCGTGCTCCCCTGGAAAGGCGAAGAGGGCTTTCGCGAAAACAACCTCGAATTTTTCCGGCAACTGAGCGAGGCAGAGGTTTCCTAATCGTATCCAAAACACATGAAAATTACGATCCTTTCGTATTCCATTGCCGTGCTCCTCGCCGGAGCAGGACTCTTTTGCGGCTACAGTTGCACCAAACCCACACCGTTTGGCGCCGACCTGCTGGACGACCAGCTCGCCGAGTACGACTATACCGATACCCTGACCCTGCAATGCACGGTCCTGCCCGAAGACAGCCTGGTCACATCCGACCGCTCTTCCACTGCGGGTATCTTCCTTTGCGGCCAGTTGGACGACCCCGTTTTTGGCAAGTCCCAGTCGGACGTGTTCGCCTTGTTTCGCATGCAAGACTTAAGCCCCAACTTCAAAAATGCCAAGTTGGACTCCATCGTCCTGTACGTGCGCTACGCCACAGGCGGTTTTTACGGCGACACCACGGCAATGGCGCCCATGCAAACACTGCAGGTACACCGCCTGGCAACCGGCTCCGGCCTCCGCTGGGATCGCGACTACTACTCGAACGAGTCGCTGCCCGCAGACGAACTGCTTGGAGAAGCGATGTTTGTCCCCAAACCGTACGAATCGCTCCCGCTTCCATTCGATACCTTGTCAAAAGGGGCGTACGTGCGCATCCCGTTGAACAATGCGTTCGGCCAGGAATTGCTCGATCTGGACAGCCTGACCCTCACCTCCGATACGATGTTCTGGCAAAAACTTCGCGGTATCCGCCTTACCGCACAAGCGATGGGCACTCCGGGCACGATGATGGCTTTCGACCTGAACAACACGACATTCAGCCGGGTGCGGTTGTACTTCAAATACGATCAGGACACCATCACGAACTCGCGTTTGTTCGAGTACTCCTTCGCCGGCGGAAACAAATTCATGCATTTTTCGCACGATTACACCGGCAAAAGGGTGGCGCCTTACATCGGTCAGGCTGCTGATGACCTGCTTTTTGTCCAGGGGATGGCCGGGCTGCGCCTGAAAGTTGAAATCCCGTACGCCCACTTGCTCGACGATATTGCCGTCAACAAGGCGGAACTGGAACTCACCTCTGCTGTCCCCGACCTTCCGGAGCACGATTCGAAATTACGCCTGGCAGACCAATTGGTTTTTACCGAAATCATCGGCGATACAGCCACCACGCTCACGTCGGATGTGCTCTACTCCCTCGGCTCTACCTTCTCGGGCGGTTTCAGTTTTTTTGGTGGCTTTCCGGAAAAAGAACCTGGCGGAACGGGTACTGTAGATCGCTACCGCCTGACCTTAACCCGTCGTTTTCAGGCGATGGTGGACAACGCCTCGGGTGATATCAAAAAACAGACCCTGTATATCAACGTGTACCCACAAAGCCGAACGGCTACCCGCGCAGTTTTTTACGGCCCCCAAAGCACAACATTCCCCGCCAAAATCGCCCTGAAGTACACCCGAGTCCGTTGACCCCAACTCAACACTCAAAACTCAACACTCAAAACTGTTGCCATGTGTGGTATCATCGCCTATATCGGTCCTAAGCAAGCCTATCCGATTATCATAAAAGGCTTACACCGGTTGGAGTACCGGGGGTACGACAGCGCCGGCGTGGCGCTCCAAAACGGCTCACTGAATGTGTACAAGAAAAAAGGTAAGGTGTCCGAACTGGAATCGTTCACCGCCGACAAAAATGTCGAAGGCACGGCCGGCATAGGCCACACCCGCTGGGCCACACACGGCAAACCCGACGATATCAATGCGCATCCGCATACCAGCGGAAACGGCCGCCTCGTGCTGATCCACAACGGCATCATCGAGAACTACGCGCTCCTGAAAAGCGCGCTGCAAAACCACGGCCATATCTTTCAGAGCGAAACCGATACGGAGGTGCTCGTGCACCTGATCGAAGAGGTACAGCAGCGCGACAACCTGCATCTCGAAGAAGCCGTCCGGCAGGCGCTCACCCAGGTGCAAGGCGCCTATGCTATTGTGGTCATGGATCGCAACGAGCCCGACAAATTGGTCGCCGCACGCAAGTCCAGCCCACTCGTCATCGGCATCGGCAAAAAAGAATTTTTGATTGCCTCCGATGCCACACCCATCGTGGAGCACACCAAAAAAGTAGTGTACCTCAACGACGAGGAAGTAGCTACCGTGACCCGCCACGGCGACCTCACGATCAAGACCCTGCGCAACGAGGAAATGACGCCCACCACGCAGGAGATCGAACTGGAAATCGAACAATTAGAAAAGGGCGGTTACGAGCACTTTATGCTCAAGGAAATTTTCGAGCAGCCTGCTACCATCGCTGAGTGTATGCGCGGCCGCATGAACCACGAGGAAGGCTGGGTGCGCCTCGGCGGCATGGAAGAATATAAAAAGCGCATGGTGAACGCACAGCGTATGATCATCCTCGGCTGCGGCACCTCGTGGCATGCGGGTATGATCGGCGAGTACCTGTTTGAAGAACTTGCACGCCTGCCCGTGGAAGTGGAGTATGCCTCCGAATTTCGCTACCGCAAACCTGTGGTGCGCGAACAGGACATCGTGCTGGCTATCTCCCAGTCCGGCGAAACCGCCGACACCCTTGCAGCACTCGAACTGGCCAAAGAACACGGCGCCATCACATACGGCATTGTCAACGCCGTCGGGTCTTCCATCGCACGCATGACCCACAGCGGGTCGTACATCCACGTGGGGCCGGAAATCGGTGTGGCCTCCACCAAGGCGTTCACCGGGCAAGTCACCATGCTCACCATCATGGCCCTCATCCTCGGGTACGAACGCGGTTTCCTTGGCAAGTCCCAGTACCAGAAATTAGTGCAGGAACTGGCCCTGATACCCGAAAAGGTGGATCGCCTGCTCGCGACCTGCCATGACCAGGTGAAGTACATCGCAGGCGAATTCAAAGACAGCCCCAATGCCCTTTACCTCGGCCGCGGTTACAACTTCCCGGTCGCACTCGAAGGCGCACTCAAACTGAAAGAGATTTCCTATATCCACGCCGAAGGCTATCCCGCCGCAGAAATGAAACACGGCCCTATCGCGCTTATTGACGAAAACATGCCCGTGTTCGTGATCGCCACCAACCTGAGCGCCTACGACAAGATCGTGTCCAATATTCAGGAAGTGAAAGCCCGCAAGGGTATCGTGGTAGCCGTTGTCACAGAAGGCGACCAAACGATTAAAAAACTGGCGGACTACACCATCGAAATTCCTGCAACAGAAGACCCGCTCACGCCGTTGTTGTCGGTAGTGCCGCTGCAATTGCTGGCCTACCACATCGCGCTGCAACGCGGCTGCAATGTGGACCAGCCCCGGAATTTGGCCAAATCCGTGACAGTCGAATAATCACAGTTTCGGGTTTCGGGTTTCGGGTTTCGGGTTTTGAATTCCAGTAGATCAAAACCCGAAACCCGAAACCCGAAACCCGAAACCCAAAACTTTAGAGATGAACAAAGTAAATATCGAGTACAACACCGAAAAAGAGGTGATTCGTTTTCCAGAGTACGGACGCGCCGTGCAGGGAATGCTGGAATACGCCAAAACCATCCCGGAACGCCCCAAGCGCCAAAAAACCGTGGAGGCCATCATCGCGCTCATGCAGCAGCTCAACCCGATCGGCAATCGGAATATGGAGGATTACCGGGACAAACTCTGGAACCACGCCAACGCCATTGCCGGCTACGAACTGGACGTGACGCCCCCGCCCGGCATCACCTTGCGGAGTGCCGAGGACAAGCCAAAAGCCGAACGCCCCACGTACCCGCCTATCAACAACCGCTTCCGGCACTACGGATACAACGTGCAAACGCTTATCAAGAAAGCCATCGAAATGCCCGAGGGCACCAAAAAAGAGGGCTTTGTGGAGGTGATCGCCTCGTACATGAAGTTGGCGTACAAAACCTGGAACCGCGAACACTACGTGTCGGACGATGTCGTGAAAGATGACCTCGAGATTTTGTCCGACAGCAAGTTGGAACTACACGAAGGCCACAGCTCGCTCGACATCCTCGCGTTTAGCGCGAACAAAAAAGAGCGGGAACTTCAGGCACAACGCCAGGGACAACGCAAGCGCAGCGGCAAGAATAGCGGGAACGGCAATAATAGTAACAATAGTGGCGGCAGTGGCGGCAGGTCCCGGAAACGGAGCTACGGCAATTTCCGCAAGCGGAAAAAATAACGGGTGCCTGTTCAGCCCTGCATGTACACCACCCATTTCTCTTCGAACCAGGGCTCCTGAAAAAAATTCTGGACAGGAAACACCTCCATGTAGTCCTTCATGCGTCCCGGCAAAGCCGCTGCCTCGGCCCGCAAGTCGCCACCTTTGAGCGCTATGGTGCCGTTGGGGTAGGCATGCCGGTGTTTTCGGCTCAACAGCGGCTGGCCCCAGGCGAGAAGTTTGTCTAGCGGCGCTACGGCCCGGGTCACTACAAAATCAAAGGCCCCGCGCATTTTCATCTCTTCCGCCCGTATGTGTCGCGCCTCGGCATTGGTCAATCCCAGTGCCCGAATGATTTCCTGCACGACGGCGATCTTTTTCCCGGTGCCGTCAATCAGCATAAACTGCACCTCCGGCAGCAATATGGCCAACGGAATGCCCGGAAAGCCGCCGCCGGTACCGAGGTCAAGCACCTTCGCATCGGCCTTAAAGGCAAATGCCTTTGCTATAGCAAGCGAGTGCAACACATGCCGCACTTCGAGGTTCTCGATGTCCTGTCTTGATACGACATTCACCTTGGCGTTCCAATCGCTGTACAGGGCCGGGAGCATGTCAAAGCGCTCACGTTGCTCCGGGGTCAGGTCGGGAAAATATTTTTCAACTAATTGCATAGGAGAGTCACTTGGATAGGTTTGTCAGCATGGCCTCTGCCCTGGCCCGGCGTTTTGGGTCGTGGATGTTGGCGATGGCCTGTTCAACGGCGCGTATGGCCCGGTCGCGCAGAAGCGGGTTGCCTTTGGCCATTTGTACAAACGCGAGAGCCTGGTACCAGTACAGGTCTTCGCCGTAGCGCTCGATATCGTCTATTTTGGCAAAACACTGAACGGCCGTGGTCGGCTCTTCCAATTGCAACTGAATGATTCCCAGGAAATACCAGGCATCCGACTGGCAAATGGCGGCAGAATCTGTGACTATCAGCAGGAGCGGGTCAATGGCCGATTTGTAATCGCTTGCCTGGTAGTAGGCATCGGCTTCGCGCAGGAGCAGCATGCACATGCTCGGTCGGGCACTGACGGAATCGTTGCCCATCTCGGCACCATAGCGCGCCCGGAGGTCCGCCATCAGACTGCCCGGCGGGGAGAAGTTATCGGCATAGACTTCTGCGGCAGTTTTCGGGCGAACGAAAAACTGAAATGCGCTGTATCCGACGATTGTAACAAGAAAAACGGCTACTGCCCAGCGCCATATCCGGTTGGATTCCTGCGCCGGCGCCGGCGTATCTGCCCGCCACCCCTGTTCCAATTCCTGCGTGTGCAGCCACGCCGAGTAGCCGGCTGCGTCGCGCAGCGCGGGCAACACCCAGTCGGGTAGTTCGGACAAAGCAGATGCATTTTCCTGCCGGAGTGCCCGAAGCACTTGTTCTCTGCATGTGTTCCGTTTTTCTTCCATCTCCGATCCGCCCGATTCGTCCAGCAAAGCTGTCCGGTATTCGGGGTCCAGGTCCGGCAAAATGGCCCATACGGTGCATTTCTTCTGTGTTTCGCGCAGCGCTTCAGGCGCCGGCACGGGTATCCAACCCGTACGGTCACGTTCGAAAGAGCCGACAGAAGGCGACTCTGGAGCGTCTGTCGAAGCGCGAAAATGCGCCATCGCAAGGGCATGAAGACTTTCCGGAAACGAAACGGAAGCGGGAATTTCACGGGCACGCGCCATACGGGCAGCCTCGATCACCGCCAATTGGAAATAGTGGATCGCATCCTGCTCCGCCATATTCTTGTCTGCGAATATCTGGAGGATTGGGCGGCGAAACTCGTTGTAAACAACTGCAATGCTCGACTCCTGGTCGTTGCGCAGACCATCGAGGTAGGACTCGTTTGGAAATTGACCGGTAATCGGCATCGCGAATGGCGGCGTTTGAAGTGGCATATCGGTTTCGGTGCGTAAAAGTAGGGCTTCTGACCCGAAAAGTAAAAGAGCCAGGACATTGCTGCCCCGGCTCCATGAAAACACCTAAAACCCTATTAACTAACCTTATGAAAACAACTCTGCTTTTTTGGTTCGTACTTCCCTGTGTGCTTAACCAATTGCAATGGTTTTGCTGATAGCCTTGGCCTCTTCTTTCTTCGGCAATGTCACGTTCAAAATGCCACTCTCGTACACGGCTTTCACAGCCTCCTGATTCACTGTTTGCGGCAGTTTGAACGCACGCTGGAAGGAGTCGAACCGAAACTCCCGGCGGGTAAAGCGCTCCTCCTCCGTGTCTTGCTTTTGCTCGTGTTTTGCACTGATCGTGAGGTAGTCTTTTTCGACACTCACCGTGAAATCCTGTTTTTCAAATCCCGGTGCGGCAAGTTCCACACGAAATTCGGTGTTGGTTTCCACCACATTCACGGCCGGTTGGGTAGCAACCATATCGGAGCCGACGAATTCACCGATCGAGCGGTTGAAAAAGTCGTTCAATAAACCGCCCGGAAAGAAATTGGTTGAGGGGTACGTGCGAATTTTTGCTATGTTAGCCATAATTTAACAGATTGTAAGCGTTGAAAAATTTAATGAAAAATTGTGTCCAACCCATTTTTCAATTCGCGTACCAACCCGCTTTTGCAGATTTATTGACAGTATAAGGTGAATACAAAATGACATTTTGACATAAGTGAACACGTCAATGCGCCAAAATGGCAGCATATCGTAGGGTGCCGCCGAGATTATTCCAAGGAGTTTTTTCCCAAAAGGTGCTGCCGACGGGTAATTTGGCTACTTTTGCGCGCCCAAACGCCCCGTACATATAGAAACCACTCAACCAGTTAACAAATCAACCAGCCAACATCATATGAGCGCAATCCGCGACATCATTGCCCGCGAGATCATTGATTCCCGTGGCAACCCCACCGTAGAGGTGGAAATTTGGACAGAAGCCGGCTTCATGGGCCGCGCTGCCGTGCCCTCGGGCGCGAGCACAGGTGTGCATGAGGCCGTCGAACTTCGCGACAACGAAGAAGGCCGCTACCTCGGAAAAGGGGTGCGTGAGGCCGTAAAAAACGTTGAAAAGATACTGCGCGAAGAACTGACGGGCTGCGAAGTGTCCGACCAGATCAAACTTGACCGAACGATGATTGCCCGCGACGGCACCCGCAACAAAAGCAAGATCGGCGCCAACGCCATCCTTGCTGTGTCGCTCGCCGTGGCCAAGGCTGCCGCAGAAGAGTTCGGGCAGCCGCTGTACCGGTACCTTGGCGGGGTGAACGCACACGTCCTGCCCGTTCCCATGATGAACATCCTCAATGGCGGCGCACACGCCGACAACGGCATTGATTTTCAGGAGTTCATGATCATGCCTGTAGGCGCCGAGTCGTTCAGCGAAGGCTTGCGCATGGGGGTGGAAATTTTCCACCACCTCAAAAAAGTACTCAAGAGCAAAGGCTACGCCACCAATGTGGGCGATGAGGGCGGGTTTGCACCCGGCATCAAAAATAACGAAGAGGCCATCCAGATGGTGATGACCGCCATTCAGGCAGCCGGGTACCGCCCGCTCGACGACGTTGTGATCGCGCTCGATGCCGCTGCTTCCGAATTTTATGACATAGAAAAAGGGGAGTACGTATTCAAAAAATCCACCGGCGACCGCCTTAGCCGCAACGACATGGTGGCTTTCTGGAAAGACTGGTGCAACCGTTACCCTATTCATTCGATCGAGGACGGCTGCGCTGAAGACGACTGGGATGGCTGGAAGAGCATGACCGAAACCCTTGGCCACCGTATCCAACTCGTGGGAGACGACCTGTTCGTGACCAACACTGAACGCCTCCAGCGCGGCATTGACGAAAAGATCGCCAACTCGATCCTCATCAAGGTCAACCAGATCGGCACCCTGACCGAGACCATCGAGGCTGTCAACCTCGCGACCCGCCATGCCTATACGTCGGTCATCAGCCACCGGTCGGGCGAAACAGAAGATACCACCATCGCCGACCTTGCCGTAGCCCTCAATACAGGCCAGATCAAGACCGGTTCTGCCAGCCGTTCCGACCGGGTGGCCAAGTACAACCAACTGCTCCGCATCGAAGAAGAACTCGGCGACGCGGCCACGTACCTTGGACGATCCATTTTCGGGCTATAGGGGCGATTTTGCCCAAACGCACAGCATGCACGCGCTTCAACATTTTTAGTACCTTTGCGCCGCTTTTTGTTCAAATTTTAAATATTCAAGCCTTCCAACCGTAACGCATCCAGGGCAAAAGCCCAATCCAGAAACAAACAACCAACCTTTTCAATTTAGCAGGAAAAAATACTGCATGGCATTAAAACTAATTAAGGTAGCCAAGGATTTCAACGTCGGTCTGCACACCATCGTCGAGACATTGCGCAGCAAGGGCTTTTCCGATGTGGAAGAAAAACCGACCGCAGAAATTACAGACGAGATGTTGAACGTGCTCCAAAAGGAGTACCAGCGCGACATGGCTATCAAAAAAGAGGCGGACAAACTGGCTCGCCCGACTCTGAAAAAAGAACCATCCCCCGCTCCCCCGGCACCCGCTGCGCCTCCTACCCCGGCGGCCCGTCCATCCCTTTTGCCTCCCCGGGATATGGACTTGTCCAAACCAAAGGAAACGCCGCCACCCGCGAAGGAAGAGCCAGAAATGCACAAGCGCGAACGCCACACCCTGCGCGTAGTCGGAAAAATTGACCTGGATGCACCCAAAAAACCGCAACCTCAGGAAGAGCGCCCCAAACCGGTAGAGCAAGCCCCCATTCCCATCCCGAAGGAAGAGCCCGTGGTGTCTGCTGAAACTTCACCTGAAAAAGAAAAACCTGCCGAAACGCCTCCACCCCAACCTCAGGAGAGCAAAGCCCCAGAGCAATCGCCCGTGCCCAGCGAGCCAGCAGGCGATGAACCGGCAACACCGGAATCCGACTTTTACCGCGCCGACGCTCCTCAACTGCGCGGGCTAAAGATATTGGGCAAGGTCAATCTCGAGCAACGAAAAGCCCCCGCTCCGGCCGACCGGAACAAAGGGGCCGTCGGTCGAGACAACAAAGGCCGAGGCCGCGACAACAAAGGCAACGGCGGCGGTGCTCCGGGCGCTCCACGTCCCGCAACCGCCGGTGGTACCCAACCGCAACCCGCCGCAGGAACAGCAGCAGGAGATGCCGAACGCCGCAAGCGTAAACGCAAAAAAATTCAGCAGCCCATCACGGCAGCAGCCATACAGGCATCGCTGACCAGCAACCAGGGCGACAAAAAGGGGCGCGGCCGCACCAACGACCCCAAAGAGGTTTCCCAAAAGGAAATCGAAGATCAAATCCGGAAGACGATGACGCGCATGGGGGCAGGCGCCAGCCGCAAGCGCCAAAAAATGCGCCGCGACAAACGCGACACCATGCGCGAACGCGCCGAGTTGGCCGAATTGGCAGACAACGAAAAACTGCTTCAGGTCACCGAATTCGTGTCTGTGTCCGACCTCGCGTCCCTGATGAACGTCAAGCCTGCCGATATCATCAAGGCTTGCATGTCGCTCGGTATTTTTGTCTCCATCAACCAGCGCCTCGATGCCGAAATCATCGAAGTAGTGGCCAGCGAATTCGGCTATGAAGTCGAGTTTATCAGCGCCGAGGAACAAGTGGAGGTGGAAGAAGAGGAAGTGGACGATCCCAACGACCTGCGCCCACGCCAACCCATCGTGACGGTTATGGGCCACGTGGACCACGGCAAAACGTCGCTGCTTGACTACATCCGAAAGGCCAAAGTTGCCGAAGGCGAAGCCGGCGGTATCACCCAGCACATCGGCGCATACGAGGTTATGGTTGGCGAAGACGACGACGATGCCAAACGCATCACGTTCCTCGATACGCCTGGCCACGAAGCCTTCACCGCCATGCGTGCCCGAGGTGCCAAAGTGACCGACATTGCCATCATTGTTATCGCTGCCGACGACAGCATCATGCCCCAAACCCGGGAGGCTATCAGCCACGCACAAGCAGCCGGCGTGCCCCTTGTGTTTGCCATCAACAAGATAGACAAAGACGGCGCCGATCCGGAACGCATCAAAAACGAACTCGCCCAAATGAACCTCCTTGTGGAGGAATGGGGCGGCAAATACCAGAGCCAGGACATTTCGGCCAAAAAAGGCACTAACGTGGACAAACTCCTCGAAAAAGTCCTGCTCGAAGCCGAACTGCTCGAACTGAAAGCCAATCCCTCCCGCCGTGCCACGGGTACTGTACTTGAAGCATCGCTGGACAAGGGCCGTGGCTATGTGACCAAAATCCTGGTCGAAAACGGTACGCTCGACGAAGGTGATCCGATCATTGCCGGCGAATACTCCGGTAAGGTGAAGGCCATGTTCAACGAACGCGGCAAAAAAATCAAACACGCCGGTCCCGCTACCCCCGTGCTTGTACTCGGCCTCGGCGGCGCCCCGCAGGCAGGTGAAAAAATCAAGGAAACTGCCACCGAGGGTGAAGCCCGCGAAATCGCCTCCCGTCGTGCACAAATCATCCGGGAACAAGCCACACGGGCCAGCAAGCGTATCAGCCTTGAAGAAATCGGACGCCGTCTCGCTCTTGGAAACTTCAAAGAGCTCAACCTCATCGTCAAGGGCGACGTGGACGGCTCCATCGAAGCGCTCAGCGACTCGCTCATCAAACTGTCCATGGAGAAAATCCAGGTCAACGTCATCCACAAGGCCGTCGGCCAAATCGTGGACAGCGACGTGATGCTGGCTTCTGCGTCCGATGCCATCATCATCGGCTTCCAGGTGCGCCCCTCGCTTACCGCCCGCAAACTGGCTGAAAGAGAAGGCGTGGAGATCAAACTCTACTCTATTATCTACGAAGCCATCGAGGAGGTCAAGGCCGCTATGGAGGGCATGTTGGAACCGACCAAGGAAGAAGAGATCACCGGCCAGGCCGAAGTCCGCGAGGTGTTCAAAATCTCCAAAGTGGGCACTGTTGCCGGCTGCCTTGTACAGGAAGGAAAGATCACCCGAAATCAGTATGTGCGCATTATCCGCGATGGTATCGTGATTTACCCCGTTCACGAAGGCCAACATGCCGAGCTCACATCGCTCAAACGCTTCAAGGAAGACCAAAAAGAAGTGCGTGCAGGCCTCGAATGTGGCTTAACAGTGCGCAACTTCAACGACATCAAAGTCAGCGACGTCATCGAATCGTATCTTATCAAGGAAGTGAAGGCGACGCTGTAATCCAGCACGCCAGACTTCTTTTGAATCCGATATTCCCATAAAATGCCTTTGCCCCACCAGCGAAGGCATTTTTGTTACAAACGCAACTCAAAACTCAACACTCAACACTCAAAACTTTGAAAGGAATCATCCTCGCCGGCGGCCTTGGCACCCGCCTTTACCCACTGACCCTGGCCGTGAGCAAACAGCTTATGCCCGTGTACGACAAGCCGATGATTTACTACCCGCTCAGCACCCTCATGCTGGCGGGCATACGCGATGTGCTCATCATCTCCACCCCGTACGACCTGCCCAAGTTTCAGCAACTCTTTGGCGACGGTAGCGCCCTCGGCATGAATTTTTCCTACGTCGAACAGCACATCCCGAATGGCCTTGCTCAAGCCTTCGTGCTTGGAGCCGATTTTATCGGCTCCGACCCGGCCGCACTTATCCTCGGTGACAACATTTTTTACGGCGCCGGGCTCGGCGAAATGGTACGCGCGTGCGCCAACCCCGATGGTGGAATCATTTTCGCCTACCAGGTAGCAGACCCGGAGCGATACGGGGTAGTAGAGTTTGACAAAAATTTCAAGGCCATCAGCATTGAAGAAAAACCCGCCCAACCCCGGAGTCATTATGCGGTGCCCGGTTTATATTTTTATGATAATTCGGTGGTGGAAGTGGCTAAAAACCTCAAGCCCAGCGCCCGTGGCGAATATGAAATCACCGATATCAACAGGTACTATTTGGAAAAAGGAATGCTTGAGGTGCGTGCGATGGGCCGTGGATATGCCTGGCTGGACACTGGTACCCACGAGTCTTTGATGCAAGC
>Ga0154020_10002307_pt1 | contig 23199 bp, 22 predicted proteins | sample Klosneuvirus_201_FD_109709 | JGI IMG/M metagenome (GOLD analysis project Ga0154020, IMG submission 109709) | Active sludge microbial communities from wastewater, Klosterneuburg, Austria - Klosneuvirus_20160825_MG | ecosystem: Engineered > WWTP > Aerobic digester > Activated sludge | place...
CCCGCGTACTCCGTTCTCGACACATCGCGGATCAGCGCGCTCGGCATCGTGCCACCGCACTGGTCGATCGGTCTCGCGCGCGTCGTCGCACGCACGGTGGAGCGCTGACGTGCGACGCATCCTCGTCACCGGCGGCGCGGGCTTCATCGGCTTCAACTTCGTGCGCGAGCTGCTCGCCGCCGAGCCCGCGTCCGAGGTCATCGTCCTCGACAAGCTGACCTACGCCGGGAACCCGCGGTCGCTCGCAGAGCTCGCTGGCGAGCCGCGCATGAGGTTCGTCCACGCCGACATCGGTGATCGCGCCGTCGTGCGCGAGCTCCTCGCCACGTCCATGCCGTCCGCGATCGTTCACCTCGCCGCGGAGAGCCACGTCGATCGATCCATCGACGGTCCCGAGGACTTCATCACGACGAACGTCGTCGGCACGTTTCACCTCCTCGAGGAGACGCGCCGCTATCTCGCGAGCCATCCCGATCCCGCGTTTCGCTTCGTGCATGTCTCGACCGACGAAGTGTTCGGCGCGCTCGGCGCCGACGGTGTGTTCGTGGAGACGACGCCGTACGCACCGCGCTCGCCGTACAGCGCGAGCAAGGCCGCGAGCGATCACCTCGTGTCGGCCTACGTCCACACCTACGGGTTTCCGGCGGTGACGACGAACTGCTCGAACAACTACGGTCCGTACCAGTTCCCCGAGAAGCTCATCCCGCTCGTGATCGCGAATGCGCTCGCCGGCGAGCCTTTGCCCGTCTATGGAACGGGGCGCAACGTCCGCGATTGGATCTACGTGACGGATCACTGCGCGGCGCTGCGGGCCGTGCTCGCGAACGGCCGCATCGGCGAGTGCTACCTGATCGGCGCGCGGAACGAGCAGCAGAACCTCGGCGTGGTACACGCGATCTGCGATGTCCTCGACGCCATGCGACCTCGCGCGGATGGCAGCTCGTACCGATCGCTCGTCGAGCTCGTGCCCGACCGGCCGGGGCACGACTTCCGCTACGCCATCGACCCCACCAAGATCGAGACCGAGCTCGGCTGGACCGCGACCGTCGGGTTCGCCGAGGGCATCCGCCGCACCGTCGAGTGGTACGTGGCGAACCGGGCTTGGACGGATGCGATCGGCTCGGGCGCCTACCGAGAACGCCTCGGAAAATCACCGGGTTCGTAACGCGCGGGGCCGCCAGGACAACTAAGCCAGATGGCGCGCATTCTCGTCGCGACGGTCCCGCTGACCGGCCACGTCCACCCGATGCTGCTGGTGGTCCGGACGCTCGTCGACCGCGGTCACGCGGTGAGCTGGTACGCGGCGAGCAAGTTCGCGACGAAGATCGAGGCGGTGGGAGCGACGTTTGTTCCGATGCGATCGGCGCGCGACTGGAACGATGCCAACGTCGACGAGGCGCTCCCCGAGCTGCGCGGCACGCGCGGCCTCGCGCGGGTGCGAGCACAGCTCGATGCGATGTTCATCGCGCCGGCGCCCGCGCAGCTCCGCGATCTCGCCGACGTGGCCGACCGCCAGGACATCGACGTGGTGCTCGCGGATCAGGCGCACCTCGGCGCGATGTTCCTCGCGGAGAAATGCGGCCTGCCCTGGGCCGAGCTCGGCATCAGCGCGCTCGGGTTGCCGAGCGTGGACACGGCGCCGTTCGGGACCGCGCGGCCACCCGCGCGCGGTGCCTACGATCGGCTCGCGAATCGCTTCCTGCGCTGGCTCGTCGACCACGTTCTGTTTCGCGCGACGAATCGGGCGTACCGCAACGCGCGCCGGCTCGCCGGACTACCTGCGGCGAGCTCGTACTTCGACGTGGTGTCGCCGGATCTCTACCTGCAACCGACGGTGCCGAGCTTCGAGTATCCGCGCAGCGATCTCCCGGCGCAGGTGAAGTTCATCGGGCCGCTCGTGCCGCCGCCGTCGGATGCGTCGCTGCCGATCTGGTGGCCGGAGATGCTCGCCGCGCGCGATCGCGGGACTCCGATCGTGCTCGTCTCGCAGGGAACGCTCGCGACGGATCCGCGCGAGCTGATCCGCCCGAGCATCGACGGTCTCGCGTCGGCGAACGTGATGACGATCGTCACGAACCCCGAGCCGATCGAAGCACCCGCGAACGCGCGCGTCGCTCCGTACGTGCCGTACCAATCGCTGCTCCCGCACGTGGCGGTGATGGTCACGAACGGCGGATACGGTGGTGTGCAGATGGCGCTCGCCGCTGGAGTTCCGCTGGTGGTCGCCGGCGCGAGCGAAGAGAAGCCAGAGATCGCCGCGCGCGTCGCGTGGTCGGGGACGGGCATCGACCTGCGCACCGGCCGGCCGCGCGCGCGGGATGTTCGCGGTGCCGTGGACAAGATCCTGGCGCGGACGTCATATGCGCAGAAGGCGCGCGCGATCGCGAAGGAGATGAAGGAGTATCGAGCGCCCCAGCTGGCGGCGCTCGAGATCGAGTCGCTCGTCGACCGGCGCAGCGCGAAGGCGGTCGCATGAAAGCTCTTGTCGTATTCCTGATCGCCAGCGTCGGCTGCGCGGGCTTCATCGAGAAGCGCGCCGCCGACACCACCTTCACCATCCTCGAGAAGTCGCAGATCGCGGCCAAGCGCCAATCGGATCTCGAGCTCGCACGCGCCGCCGTTCCGGGCGGCCTGTTGCAGCTCGAAGCGTTCGCGCTCGCGTATCCCACGCATCGTGGCTTTCGCGCGATGCATGCCGAAGCGCTGTGTCAGTACACGGCGGCATTCGTATTCGACGACTGGGAGGCCGCGAGCCTCGCGTCGAACGGCGAGCTCGAGCGCACTGCAGGGCGCGTCGTTCGCCTCGCGGCGCAGTGCACGGAGGCGAACCTCGCGCTCCTGTCGGCCGATTGGCGTACCGCGCGGATCGCGGGTGAAGCGGCGTGGCGCGCGCGTCTCGCCACGGCACGGCGCGGTGACGTCGGAGCGCTGCGCTGGATCGCGACGTCGGACGCGCTGCTCCTCGCGCTCGCGCCGCTCGCGAGGCTGGGGACCTTGCCGATCATCGAAGCGACCCTCGAGCGCGTGATCGCCCTCGCTCCCGGCGACCACGAGAGCGACGCCGAGATGCTCCTGGGCACGCTGCAGGCCGGACGCAGCGCCTTTCTCGGCGGGCCGAACGGTAGCGAGCTGTTCGCGCGCGCGAAGGCCCAGCTCGGCGCGGGAGCGCTGATCGCGGACGTCATGTACGCGCGCGGGGTCGCCGTCGCGACCAAGGACCGTGCGCTGTTCACGAGCACGCTCGAGCGTGTGATCGCGGCCGACCTCGAGGCATGGCCCGAGCGGCGCCTGGCCAACGAGCTCGCGCGGATGAAAGCGGTGCGCTATCTCGCCGCGATCGACGTGTTGCTCCCGCGCTGATCGGCGTTCGGGGCGCCGGCGTAGTCCCTACGAGCGACAGGGTTTTTCCGGTCCACAAACAGTGTTTGCTCGGGCGTGGAGATCCTGTACAAGTTTCTCCCTTCATGCGGATCGGTGACCTTCCAGTCGACGTCCCCGTGCTGCTGGCTCCGATGGCCGCAGTGACTGATCTTCCATTCCGGACCGTCTGTGAAGAGTTCGGCGTGGGGCTCACGATCACGGAGTTCTTGTCCGCGCACGCACTCTCGGTCGGCGATCCCAAGACCACCGGCAAGCTCACCGCGTCTCTCGATGGTCGTCGCTTCGGCGTGCAAATCTTCGGGCGCGAGCCGCACATGATGGACAAGGCGGCGAAGATGGCCGTCTCGATCGGCGCGTCGCTCGTCGACATCAACATGGGCTGTCCGGCCAAGCGCGTCGTCGCGGGCGAGTGCGGTTCCGCGCTGATGCGCGAGCCGCAGATCGCGCAAGAGCTCGTGCGGACCGTGGTCGCTGCGGTGCCGGCGAACATTCCGGTCACCGTGAAGCACCGCGCCGGGTGGGATCAGGCGCATCGCAACGCTCCCGAGTTCGCCTGCGCGATGGTCGAGGCGGGCGCGAAGATGATCACCGTGCACGGCCGCACGCGCACGCAGGGCTTCTCGGGCAAGTCCGACCCGGACATCATCAAGCTCGTTCGCGACGCGCTGCCGTCGCACATCCCGCTCGTCGGCAACGGCGATGTCGTCGATGTCGAGGGCTACCTCCGCATGCGCGAGCACACCGGCTGCGACGCCGTGATGATCGGGCGCGGCGCGCTGGGCAATCCGTGGCTGTTCGCGCGCCTGCGCGAAGTGTCGCAAGGCCGCCCCGATCCGGGCCCGCCGGGACTCGCCGAGCGCCTCCATGTGTTCCGCCGGCACGTCGGTCTGATCGAGACGCTCAAGAACGGGCCGCGCACGCTGCACGAGGTTCGCAAGGCATGCGCGTGGTACGCGCGTGGCCTCTACGGCTGCAACGCGCTTCGCCTGCGCGTGTGGGAAGCGCCGGATCTTGCGACCGCACGCACGCTCGTCGAGGATTACTTCGCACAGCTCATCGAGCGCCAGTCGCGCTTGGGCCTGTCGCCCGAGATGGCGCCGGGCCGTGACGAGATCGACGCCGGTTTCGAAGCCGGGGCCGCGTAAGTGCTCCGCGGTTCGCTGAAGGCCGACGACTTTCTCGTCGCGGAGAGCGTCGCCATGCGCACGGTCGTGGCGCAGGTCGAGGCCTTCGCCGACGGTGATGCTCCCGTGCTGATCTGCGGCGAGCACGGCACGGGACGCGAGCTCGTCGCGCGCGTGTTGCACCAGAAGGGCCCGCGCACCGGCGGCCGCTTCGTCGCGGTTCGCCCCACGTTCGAAGATGCGCCCGGCCGCGTCGCTACCGACGACGCGTGCGAGCGAGCGCGCCGCGCGCTGCGCTCCGCATCGGGCGGCACGCTGCTCGTGAAGGACGTCTCGGATCTCTCGCGTCCGTCGCAAAAGACGCTGAAGCGGGCGATCCGCGATCGCAAGATCGAGCAAGCCGAGCCGATGGACGTCCACGTCGTCGCCACGAGCGATCTCGACATCGAGTGCGCCGTCGACGCCGACATCGTGTCGCGCGACTTCTACACGCTGTTCGAGCCGCGCCGCATCGAGGTGCCTCGCCTGCGCGATCGCCTCGAGGATCTCGCGACGCTGTTCGAGCGCTGGGTCAAGCACTACGCGATCGAGATCGGGCGCACGAAGCCCTCGGTGTCGACGCGCGCGATCGATCGCCTGAAGGCCTATCCGTGGCCGGGCAACGTCGGCGAGCTGAAGTCGATCGCGCGCCGCCTCGTGGTGCGCGTGACGCGTCCGAAGATCGAAGCAGGCGATGTCGACGAGGTGTTGCCCACCGTCGCGTCGCGCGTGCCTCTCGAGGATCTCGCGTTCGAGGAGATGGTGAAGTCCAAGCTCGCCGGACTCCTCGCGCGCATCGATGGCTATCCGGTGCACGACCTCTACGACAAGGTGCTCGCGCGCGTCGAGCGGCCGCTGTTCGATCTCGTGCTCGCGCACACCGGCGGCAATCAGCTCAAGGCGGCCGAGATCCTCGGCCTCAATCGCAACACGCTCCGCAAGAAGCTCGCGGATCTCGGCTACGCCCAGAAGGGCAAGAAGGGCAAGCGTCGTGAAGACCGCGCCCTCGACGGCGACTGAACGGACCGATCGTCAGACGAGCGATCACCTCGCGAGTCTAAGCTTTCGAGGCTCGGACTAGCAGGCGAACGCGGGCAGGACCATCGGCGCGGACGGCTGGAGCATCGCGAGTTGGCGCAGCCGCTCGGTCGCGAACTTGCCGGCGAGGGTCGCGTACTGCTCGGGTGCGTACTCGCGCAAGGCCGGGAGGAGTTGCCGCTCTTCTTGCCGCGCGTGACCCGCGACCAGGTCGCGCAAGTACGACGCCCGCTTGCACCATGCGGTGGTCTGTGGTCGCGCGCCGACCAGCCTGGACAGCGCGGCCTCTTGGGCCAGGTGCGCGTCGCGAGCCTGGCGGAGCAGCCCGGTCAGCATCGGGATCTCGTCGAACATTCCCAGGACGATGTCTTCCGCCTCGGCGTGTGCCGTCAGGCCGAGGCGAACGCCGTCGAGCGCCATCCGCAGCTCGACCACCGATGCCTCGGGATCGAGAAGCTGCGTGAGCTCGAGCTGGAGATCTGCGTGATCACGATGCACGAGCGTGAGGAAGTCCGACGGCATGAGACGAAAAGCGTGCAGTCGAGATGCCGTGTGTTGCGGAAGTGGCGCGGGACACGGGTGGGTGCATGAAATGCGAGGGGCGTTACGCGGTGTCGTCGAGAATGGAGGCTTCTCGCGGGCCATCACGCACGTCGTGGCATTCGGCCCGTGTCCTGGCGCGCGTGCGGAATCGCCGTAGATGTGATTGTCCGACATCGCCCGGGATATGATCGCCCGCGTGAGGCCCGGTCTTCGACGGTTCGTGGCGAACCGTGGCGCCGTCGTCGGCGCGATCCTGGTCGTGCTGATGGTCGGGCTCGCCCTCGTGGGGCCCGCGTTCACGAAGGACCCGATCGCGCGCGATATCGACCACGGCCTCACGGCGGTAGGCGCACCTCTCGGGCCGAGCACCGATGCCTGGCTGGGCACGGATCAGCTCGGGCGCGACGTATGGTCACGGGTGATCGCCGGCGCGCGGGCGTCGATGACGATCGCACTGCTCGCGACGCTCCTCGCGCTCTTGATCGGCAGCATCGTCGGCTTGACCGCCGGCTATTTCGGCGGACGCGTGGACTCCGTGCTGATGCGGTTCGTGGACCTCGTGCTGTCGTTTCCGACGCTCGTGCTCGCGATCCTGCTCGCGGCGCTGCTGCGGCAATCGGATCTCGCGAGTGCGAACGCGCCCGTGGTGCTGACGCTAGGCAGCGTGAGCTGGACGACGATGGCCCGCGTGATCCGCGGCAAGACGATGACGATCGCGCGCAGCGAGTACGTCGCGGCGGCGCGGTCGCTCGGGGCGAGTGACGTACGCGTGGTCCTGCGTCACGTCGTGCCAAACCTCGTCGGTGTGGTGATCGCGATCACCGCGCTCGGCTTCGCGCAGAACCTGCTCGCGGAGTCCGTACTCTCCTACGTGGGCCTCGGTCCTCCACCGCCCGCACCGACGTGGGGCCGCATGCTGTACGAGGGGCGCATCTTCTATCGGACCGCGCCGCATCTCGTGCTCGCGCCGGGGCTCGCGATCTTGTTCGCGGTGGTCGCGTTCAACGTGCTCGGCGAGGGACTGCGCGATGCGTTCGATCCCAAGGTGCGCCGGTGAGGACCCTCGCGCTCGTCGCGTTGATCGCCGCGTGCGCGCCGCCGGATCGCGGACCGCGCTGGAAGCCGGCGGGGAGCACGGAGCCGCGCGCCGGTGGGACGCTGCGCTTCGCGGTGAAAGACGGCGTGTCGACGCTCGATCCGACGATCGCGTACGACGAGGTCAGCTCGTTCGCGCTGCGCTTGATGTTCGAGTCGCTCCTCGACTACGCGCCGGGCAGCACCGAGTTGGTCGCGCGCCTCGCGGAGACGTGGGACATGAGCGCGGACGCGACGACGTACACGTTTCGCTTGCGTCCCGGTACGCGGTACAGCGACGGGTCGCCGATCGTCGCCGCGGACGTGAAGTTCTCGCTCGAACGCGCGCTGTCCACCGCCGACTCGCCGTACGGGCAGTGGATCGCCGATATCGAGGGCGCGCAGGCGGTGATCGACGGCACGGCGAAGGACTGCACGGGCATCACCGCACCCAGCGAGCACGAGCTCGTGATCCGGCTCGCGCATCCGAACGCGGGCTTCGCCTACGTGATGACGATGCCGTTCACCACGCCGCAGCGCGCGGCCCATGTCGCCGCCGCGGGCGCGCAGCTGCGGCGCACGCCGCTCGCGTCCGGTCCGTTCATGCTCGCCGAGTGGAGCGAAGGCATGCAGCTCGTGGTCACGCGCAATCCGCACTACGCCGGCAACCAGCACGCGTATCTCGACGCGCTCGTGATGTCCGAGAACGTCCCGCGCGACACGCAGTTCTTGCTGTTCGAGCGCGGCGAGATCGATACGGTGGATCGTCTCGCGGCGCCGGATCTGCTCTGGGTGCTCTCGCAGCCAGCGTGGCAGCCGTTCGTGCACTCGCGTCCGCTGCTCGTCGCGTACGGCGCGCGCTTCGATGTCACGCAGGCACCGTTCACCGACAGGCGGGTGCGGCAAGCGTTCAACTACGCCGTCGACAAGTCGCACACGACGAAGCTGCTGAACGGAACCGCGGTCGCCGCGCACGGCATCTTGCCGCCCGGCGTGTTCGGCCGTGACGACGCGCTGCCTGCATACCCGCACGATCCAGCGAAGGCGCGCGACTTGCTCGCGGACGCGGGCTACGCGTCGGGGCTCTCCGTCGACTTCGTGACGATCGCCGACGAGGAAGCCGAGAAGATCGCGGCGTCGATGCAAGGCGATCTCGCGGAGGTCGGCGTCGACATGCGGATCTCGCTCGTCACCATCGCCGCGTATGTCTCGATGAGCGGTAACCGCGGCGGTCCCGTGTTCGCTTACGCGGGCTGGGCCGGTGACTCACCGGATCCCACGAGCTTCCTCGACGCGAAGTTTCACTCGCGTGCGATCACCGAGCACGCGGCGACGAACGACTCGTTCTACGCGAACCCCGAGCTCGACGCGCTCCTCGATGCGGCGAAGGCCGACGCCGATCCGGCGAGTCGCGCCGCGCGCTATCGCCGCGCCGAGAGGATCCTCTACGACGACGCCCCGTGGCTGTGGAACTACCACCAGGTGATGATCGAAGTGACGCAGCCGTACGTGAAGAACTACGAGCCGCACCCGGTGTGGATCCGAGACTTCGTAGGTACGTGGCTCGACCTCGGTCCCGACGGAGAGCGGGTGCCGCGATGACCGCGTACATCCTGCGGCGACTCGGTTGGTCGATCGTCGTCGCGTGGTTTGCCATGACCGTGGTGTTCGCGATGCTCGTCGCCATCCCCGCCGATCCCGCGCGTGCGCTCATGGGCACGCACGCGAGCGAAGAGACGCTCGCTCGTGTCAACGAACACTATTGCCTCGATCGCGGCATCGTCGCGCAGTACGGCTGCTGGATCGGCAACGTCGCACGCGGCGATCTCGGCGAGAGCTATCGCACGAAGCGTCCGGTCACCGAGATCCTCGCGGATCGCATCGGCCCCACCGTGCAGCTCGCGCTCGCCGCGATCGTGCTGCAGCTTCTCGTCGGGCTGCCGCTCGGCATCCTCGCGGCGATGCGGCGCGGCCGATGGCCCGATCACGCGGCGACGGTCGTCGGCATCATCGGCCAGAGCACGCCGCCGTTCTTCCTCGGGACGCTGCTGCTCTACCTGTTCGCGTATCGCTTCGAGTGGTTCCCGATCAGCGGCTACGGCACGGGCGGATTCGATCGCCTGCACCATCTCGTGCTCCCGGCCACGACGCTCGCCATGCTCGGCATCGCGATGTACGCGCGCGTCACGCGCTCCGAGCTCGTCGATGTCCTCGGCGAGGACTTCATCCGTACCGCACGCGCCAAAGGTCTTCCCGAACGTGCGGTGGTGCTACGCCACGCTCTGCGCCACGCCCTCGGTCCACTGGTAACGCTGATCGGTCTCGATTTTGGCGTGCTGCTCGGCGGCGCCGTGGTCGTCGAGTACATCTTCGCGTGGCCCGGACTCGGTCGCGAGGCTCTCCTGGCGACGCTCTCGCTCGATCTGCCCGTCATCCTCGGAGTTGTCCTGATCTCTGCGTTCGCGATCGCGCTCGGAAACCTCTGCGCGGATCTCGCGTACCTGTGGATCGATCCGCGCCTTCGGGACAAGTAGGCGTGCGTGGCGGCGCGCGTGTCATCGGCGCGCACGATCGCGACGCGAGCTCCTCGTCGCACCTGCCTTGCGAGGTCGTGTGTGCGTGGCGCGTTGCCTGCACTCCACTCGCACCAGGAGACCTCGCATGGCGATTCCTACGGAGATCACGTTTCATGGCCTCGACCCCAGCACGTCCGCGGAAGCGGCGATCGAGCGATGGGTCGCGCGCCTCGAGCACGTTCACGACCGGATCCTGCACGTCCACGCGACCGTGGGAGTGCCGCATCGCCACGGCCGGAAGCGCGAGTTCGAGGTCCACTTGAAGCTGGACATCTCGGGTGCCGAGATCGTGACGCGCTTGGCGAAGCAGGAAGACGTCTACGTCGCGATCGCGGATGCGTTTCGTGCCGCGCGCCGTCAGCTGCTCGACGAGGTCGAGAGCCGGCGTGGTTTCTCTCGCGCGCCGTTCGTCACGCGTCACGCGTCCGTCGTCTAGCTCAGCCGTCGTACGGTCGCGCGGTCAGGATGCGGGAGATCTCGCTGGTCAGGCTGCGCTCGAAGAACGGGCCGTGCGGGCGGATCGCATCGTAGCCGCCGGTCGCGGTACCGGTTCGAACGATCACGTACGGCACGGTGGTCGGAGCGAGGTCGATCTCGGCCGCCTCGCCGACGAGCGTGGGTAGCGTGATCGACGCGCCGTCGTACGGAGCGATGATCTCCCAGTAGTTCGGGTTCGGGTGGCTCCTGTCTTCGATCCAGAGCGTGACGAACTCGGGCGTCGCGCCGGTCTGGCTCTCGGACCACGAGATCGTGCGTGCGGCGCCGTCGAAGTTTGGCGAGGACGGTGCGCGGACCGCCATGTTCGCCACATCGATCGTCGACGCCGGCGTCGCGACGGGCTGCGTGACTTCCCAGATCGTCTGGACGTCCGTGTACACGAGCGTGTCGAACATGGTCACGCCGGGAATCGTCGGACAGTCCATGCTCGCGGTGTACGTCGACGACGCGTTCTGGGAGACGTCGGAGCAGCTCAGGAGCTCGCCGCGCGGCGTGACCAGCCGCCGATACGACTCGATATACGTCGCCGCCGGGATGTTCGTGTACGTGGTTCCCGAGCTCGTCAGCGGCGTCCACGCAACGCCCGTGAGATCGAGCGGCACGTCGATCGCCTGATCCAGCACGGCGACATAGGCAACGTCACGGTTCGACGAGTCCACCGCCCTGACCAGGGCGTCGATGCGCGGACTGCACAGGAGAGAGAAATACGACGAGCTTGTGGTGTCGCCGAGGGATGCGTCGCCGCACGTCGTCCGCATTGCGTACAACGGACTCGGGACGCCCGTATACGGCGCGATGACCACGTCGAGCCTCGCCGATTCCACGAGGAGGTCTGGAGAGCCCGTGATCGCGAGATCGTCACCGGGCTTCACTCCCATGATCGTGACGATGCTGCGGCTCGCCTTGTTTCGGTAGTACTCGAGATCCAGGGTCGTCACCGAGCTGCCCGCCGGCACCACCGCCGATGCCCGGCCGTCCGCGTCGGTCTGCACCGTCGCGATCTCGGACGAGTCCGGGCCTTGGAAGTACACGGTGTGATTCGCGATCGGTTGCCGTCCGGCGCGAACCGTGACGGTCGCGGTTCCGGGCGAGGCATCGAGCGTGGGCGCGTCTTTCAGCGGGCGAACCCCTTCGTCATCACCACAGGCCGAAATCAGGACTACGAGCAGGGCAGTGCGATGCATCGAGAGGGCAGACCGCCCTCGGTTCCGATGTGACGAGCTAAAGCTCGATCTGCAGGCCGAGCTCGACGACGCGGTTCGGCGGCAGATTGAAGAACGCGCTCGGCGGGCGCGAGTTGCGCGCGAGGAACGAGAACAGCATCTTGCGCCAGCGCGCGACGCGGGACTTGCCCGTGGTCAGGAGCGTCTGGCGACCGAGGTAATACGTCGTGTCCGAGTCGTTGACCTCGAGGCCGCGCTTCGCACAGCGCGCGAGGATCTTGGGCACGTTGGGCTGCTGCATGAAGCCCACGCGCGACAGCACGCGATAGAAGCCGTGGTCCATCTCGCGCACGGTGATCGCGGAGTTGCCGACGGCGAACGGTACGTTCTCGGTGACGATCGACAGCAGCACGACCTGCTTGTGCAGCACCTTGTTGTGCTTCACGTGGTGGAGCAGCACGTTCGGGATGCCGTCGGTGCCCGAGGTCATGAACACGGCGGTGCCGGACACGCGGGGCAGGTGGGTCTCGGCGAGATCCGCGAGGAACAGCTCGTCGGGGATGGTGCCCATCTCCATCGTCTTGGACAGCTCGACGCGTCCGCGCCACCACGTGGTCATGATCGCGAACATGCCGACCGCGATCGCGAGCGGGAACCAGCCGCCGTGCGCCACCTTGACGAAGTTCGACGAGAAGAAGGCGCCGTCGATGATCACGAGCGGGATGTAGAGGGCGAGGGACGCGCCGAGCGACCATCCCCAGTTGCGGCGGCACACGAGGAAGATCAAGTACGACGTGATCATCATCAGGCCGGTGACGGCGATGCCGTACGCGGCTGCCAGGTTCGAGCTGGACTTGAACGCGAGGACGAGCGCGACGCAGCCGACCATGAACGCCCAGTTGAGCTCGGGGATGTAGATCTGGCCTTCGTGCTTGTGCGAGGTGTGCACGATCGTGAAGCGCGGGAGGAAGCCGAGCTGCACGGCTTGGTTCGTGAGGGAGAACGCACCGCTGATCAGCGCTTGCGACGCGATGATCGCGGCCATCGTCGCGAGGATGATCATCGGGATGAGCAGCGGACCCTCGACGAGGCCGTAGAACGGGTTCGTGACGGTGAGGCCCTTCTCGAGATAGAGCGCGCCTTGACCGAAGTAGTTGAGCAGCAGGCCCGGGAACACGATCAGCGACCACGCGATGCGGATCGGCGACTTCCCGAAGTGACCCATGTCGGCGTACAGCGCCTCGCAGCCGGTGATGCACAAGCACACCGAGCCGAGGAGGAGGAAGCCGTCGACGCCGTGATGCGCGAGGAACCCGGCCGCGTAGTGCGGCGAGATCGCCTGCAAGACCTCCGGATGTTTGACGATGCCGGAGATGCCGGCCGCGCCGATCGATACGAACCACAGCAGCATGACCCAGCCGAAGACGGAGCCGATCTTTCCGGTGCCGTACTTCTGGACCCAGAACAGTCCGATGAGGATGCCGACGGAGATCGGGATGATCAGGTACTCGAGGCTCGAGCTCTGCTCGCCGAGACCTTCGACCGCCGACAACACGGAGATCGCCGGGGTGATGAGTCCCTCGCCGAACAGAAGGCCCGTGCCGAACAGCGCGAGGAGGATCGGGATGGCGATGCGATTGCGGTTCGCGACGAGCTTCTGCTGCACGAGCGCGGCGAGCGACATCGTGCCGCCCTCGCCCTTGTTGTCCGCGCGAAGGACCACCGCGAGGTACTTCACGACCACGACGATGACGAGCGACCAGAAGATCAGCGACAGGACGCCGAACACCGCATCGGGATCGGCCGCGTTCGCGCGATGCGGGTTGACCGGACCGAAGCACTCCTTGAGCGCGTAGAGCGGCGACGTTCCGATGTCGCCGTAGACCACGCCGAGCGCACCGAGCGAGATCCACGCGAGCTCCTTCTTGCTCGTGGGGCCCTTGTGCGCGTGCTGGCCGTGCGGACCGTGGTGGCCCTCTTTCGCGTGGCCCTCTTTGTGGGCCACCGGGCTCGCGTCGTTCGAGCCGGTTTGATCCGTTCGTGGTGCGGTGGACACAGGGCGGATCGGGCGCGAAGGCGCTACTCCTGGTAACACGTCCCGCGATCGGGTTGTACGTGTTGACACCGCCAATCGCGTCGGGCTATCGCATCCCCTCGATAGGGAGAACGCCATGAAACCGAGCGCTTGGAACCAGATTTCGGCAGTCGCGACCGTCGCGATGACGCTGCTCTTCGCAGCCGCGGGTTGCGACAAGCTCGGCGGAGGTGGCGGCAGCAATAAAAAGACCGGCTCCGGGTCGAGCACGGTCGATCCGGGATCGAACGGATCGGCGGGCGTGTCGACCGAAACAGGTCCGATCCTCGTCGGTCACTTCGCGTCGCTGACGGGATCCGAGGCGACGTTCGGCGTGTCGACGGATCACGGCGTCATCCTCGCGATGGAAGAGCGCAACGCAGCCGGCGGCGTGAAGGGCCGCAAGATCGCGCTCAAGACTCTCGACGATGCGTCGAAGTCGAGCGAGGCCGGCAACGTCGTCCAGCGCTTGATCAGTGAAGACAAGGTCGTCGCGTTGCTCGGCGAAGTCGCCTCGGGCTCGTCGCTCGCAGGCGGCAAGGTCGCACAGCAGTTCGGCGTGCCGATGATCTCGCCGTCGTCGACGAACAAGAAGGTCACCGAGGGTCGCGACATGGTCTGTCGCGTCTGCTGCCTCGACGAGTTCCAAGGCTACGTCGGCTCGAAGTTCGCGATGGATCAGAAGCTGACCAAGGTGGCGGTGCTGTTCGATCAGGCGGCGCCGTACTCGAAGGGCCTCGGCGAGACGTTTTCCGCCGAGCTCAAGGGACTCGGCGGCACGGTGACCACGTCGCAGGCGTACACCGCCGGCGATCCCGACGTGTCCGCGCAGCTGCAGTCGATCAAGACGAGCGGCGCGCAGGCCGTGTACTTGCCCGGCTACTACACCGACGTCGGCAACATCGTTCGCCAGGCGCGCAAGCTCGGGATCAAAGTCCCGTTCCTCGGCGGTGATGGCTGGGACTCGTCGAAGCTCGCCGAGATCGGCGGCGATGCGATCGAAGGCAGCTACTACTCGAATCACTACTCGTTCGACGAGGAGCGCCCCGCGGTGAAGGAGTTCGTCGACAAGTATCAGAAGCGCTGGGGTGAAGTTCCCGACGGCCTCGCGGCGCTCGGCTACGACGCGGCGCGCGTGCTGTTCGACGCGATGGATCGCTCGCCGTCGCTCAAGGGCAAGGATCTCGCGGCCACGATCGCGGCGACGAAGAACTTCCCCGGCGTCACCGGCGTCATCACGCTCGACGCGAATCGCGACGCGCAGAAGCAGGCCGTCGTCGTGCAGATGAAGGGCGGCAAGCCGCGCTACGTCGCGACGGTCGTGCCGAAAGGCTGGCCGGAACCGGGCGCCGCGAAGCCCGCCGATGGAAGTGCCTCCGGCTCCGGCTCTGCCGCGGGCTCGGCGACCGGCTCGGGCTCCGCCGCTGCAGGCTCTGCGAAGTAAGCAGTGACCAAGCTCCTCCAGACGCTCGTCAACAGCCTCGCGCTCGGCAGCCTGTATGCGCTGACGGCGCTCGGCTACACGCTCGTCTACGGAGTCCTGCGCTTCATCAACTTCGCGCACTCGGACGTGTTCACCGTCGGTGCGTGGTCCTCGTTCGTCATCGCGGGCGTGCTCGGCTTCGGCGTCACGGGCTCGCCGGTGTTCGCGATGCCGCTCGTGCTACTCGCCGCGATGGCGCTGTGCGCGGCGCTCGGCGTCACGATCGAGATGCTCGCGTACCGCCCGCTGCGTCGTGCACCGCGCCTCAACGTGCTGATCACCGCGATCGGCGTGTCGCTGTTCCTGCAGAACGTGGGGCAGCTCAAGTGGGTGTTCGGCACGCAGCCACAGCGCATGCCCGCGCTGATCGAGGATCGTTCGCTCGTCGAGATCGCGGGCGTTCACATCCGCCTCGTCGACGTCACCGTCGTCATCCTCGCAGGCCTGTTGCTGTTCGGGCTCGAGGCGCTCGTCTATCGCACCAAGCTCGGCCGCGCGATGCGCGCCGTGTCGTTCGACGAGCGCGTCGCTTCGCTGATGGGCATCGACGTCAACCGCATCGTGTCGATCACGTTCGGCATCGGAAGCGCGCTCGCCGCCGCCGGTGGCCTCCTGTTCGCGCTCAAGTACGAGAGCATCAAGCAGTCCGCCGACGCGACGTGGGTGCTGCTCGGTCTCAAGGCGTTCGTCGCCGCGGTCGTCGGTGGCATCGGCAACGTGCGCGGCGCAGTCGCGGGCGCCTTGCTCATCGCGTTCGTCGAGATGTTCGGCGCGGCGTACTTCTCGCCGCACATGCGCGACCTCTACGTGTTCGTGATCCTCATCGGTGTCCTGCTGTTCAAGCCGTCGGGCCTGTTCGGCAAGGCGGTGGTGGAGAAGGTATGAGTTGCACGAGCTCGCGAGTGCACACATGAGCCGCGATCCCACCGAGCGGCTCGCGGCGCGCGTCGACCGGCACAAGCCGGGCACGATCCCGACGGTGCTGCGCTCGGCGTGGCCGATCGTCATCGGTCTCGTCATCGCGCTCGCGCTCCAGGCCGCGATCGCGCCGATGATCGGTCCGTTCTACGCGAAGCTGTTGCTCGATATCGGCATCGCGATCGTCCTCGCCGCGTCGCTCAACATCGTCAACGGCTTCGCGGGGCAGTTCTCGATCGGCCACGCGGGCTTCATGATGGTCGGTGGCTACGCGGCCGCGCTGGTCACGTACTACGGCTCGATCAAGCTCGGCTGGGTCGCGCCCGACGCGTTCGGTGTCGACGTGCACGGCGGCTTCCTCGGCTCCGGCGACGCGCTGTTCATCTTCGCGTGCGTCTTCGGCGGCGTCGTCGCGGCGCTCGCGGGGCTCGTCGTCGGCCTGCCGTCGCTGCGACTACGCGGCGACTACCTCGCGATCGTCACGCTCGGCTTCGGCGAGATCGTGCGCGTGCTCGTGCAGCAGACGTCGGAGGTGCTCGATCCGAAGGCGGCGAACGAGCTGTCGATGATCGAAGCCGCGAAGCACATCGGTGGTCCACTCGGGTTCACCGGCACGCCGACATATGTCTCGCCCACTCCGTGGATCGAGGACGCCGCGGGGCGACAGACGGGCCACGCCGGCATCTTCTTCGCGTTCATGTTCGTGACGATCGTCCTCATCGTCGCGTATCGCTTGAAGTCATCGAGCAAGGGCCGCGCGCTGCTCGCGGTGCGCGAGAACGAGATCGCCGCCGAGGCGATGGGCGTGGACACCGCCCGCGTCAAGGTCGTCGCGTTCGTGACCGCAGCGTTCTTCGCCGGCATCGGCGGCGCGCTGTTCGCGCACGAGGTCGGCGTGACGCTGAACCCCAAGGAGCTCGGGTTCCAGAAGTCGATCGACCTCGTAATCATGGTCGTCCTCGGTGGCATGGGATCGATCACCGGTGTCGTCCTCGCCGCGACGGTGCTGACCATCCTCCCGGAGCTGTTCCGCGAGTTCGCCGAGTACCGCATGCCGGTCTACGCGCTCGCGCTGATCATCGTGATGATCGTGCGGCCGCAGGGCCTGCTCGGAATCAAAGAGGTCTGGGAGCTCCAGCCGCGCAAGAAGTACCTGCTCGGCACGCTCGTCGCGTCCGCGATCGGCCTCGTGCTGTGGCTCGTGCTCGGCTGGTTCCATCTCGGCATCGGCTGGGCGGATTCGCTGTTCACCGCGTTCAGCCTGATCGGCGCGCTCACGCTGATCATCGGGCTCGCCGGCGCGCTGCTGTTCGGCGTGCTCCTCCTGTGGACCACCGTGTTCGGCGAACCGAAAGTGCGGCAGTTCTCGAGCGCGGTTGCCGGCGCGGACCTCGCGCACGCCACGGACTCGCCCACGACGAGCGCCACGGCCCCGAAGGATGACGCATGACGTTCGCTCTCGAAGCGAAGCACCTGTCGATCGCGTTCGGCGGCCTCAAAGCCGTCGACGATCTGTCGATCGCGGTGCCGCCGCACGGCCTCTACGGACTCATCGGTCCCAACGGCGCGGGCAAGACCACGGCGTTCAACCTGCTCACCGGCGTCTATCAGCCCGGCACGGGCGACATCCTGCTCGGTCCGCGCCGGCTCAACGGACTGCGTCCATCGGCGATCGCGCAAGCGGGCCTCGCGCGCACGTTCCAGAACATCCGCTTGTTCGGCGAGCTGAGCGTGCTCGACAACGTGCGCACCGCCGCCGGCGTTCGCGCGAAGAGCGGCCTGTGGCGGAGCCTCCTGCGCACGCCGCGGTACATGGCCGAGGAGAACGCGATCATCGAGCGCTCGCTCGATCTGCTCGACGTCCTCGGCATCGCGCATCGCGCGGGCGAGCAGGCGAAGAGCTTGCCGTACGGCGATCAGCGGCGGCTCGAGATCGCGCGCGCGCTCGCGACCGAGCCCAAGGTGCTGCTGCTCGACGAGCCGGTCGCCGGCATGAACACCATCGAGAAGCAGGCGATGCGCGGCCTGATCGAGAGCCTGCGCACGCGGTTCGACGTCGCGATCCTGCTGATCGAGCACGACATGGGCCTGGTGATGGACATCTGCGAGCACATCACGGTGCTCGATCACGGCGAGACGATCGCCGCCGGCAAGCCGCACGAGATCCAGAACGATCCGAAAGTGATCGAGGCGTACCTCGGCGTGCCGGACGACGAAGCCGAGGCGGAAGCGTCATGAGCAAGACGCTGCTCGAGGTGAAGAACCTCGATGTCCACTACGGGGGCATCCACGCGCTCAAAGGCGTGTCGTTCTCCGTCGAAGAAGGCCAGATCGTGACGCTGATCGGCGCGAACGGCGCGGGCAAGACCACCACGCTGCGCGCGATCTCCGGCCTCGTGAAGCCGTCGGCGGGCACCGTGACGTTCCTCGGCAACAACATCACGAACGTGCCGGCGCATCGCATCGTCGCGCGCGGCCTCGCGCACGCGCCCGAGGGTCGCGGCATCTTCGCGAACCTCACCGTCGACGAGAATCTGCAGATGGGCGCGTACCTGCGCGACGATCCGAGCGGCGTGGCCAAGGATCGCGCGCGCGCCCTCGAGTACTTCCCGCGGATCAAAGAGCGCCTCGCGCAGAACGCGGGCACGCTCTCGGGCGGCGAGCAGCAGATGCTCGCGATCGCGCGCGCGCTCGTCGCGAAGCCGCGCCTCTTGCTGCTCGACGAGCCCTCGCTCGGTCTCGCGCCGCAGGTCGTCGCGCTGATCTTCAAGATCGTGAAGGCGATCGCGGCGGAGGGGACGACGATCCTGCTCGTCGAACAGAACGCGCACCAAGCGCTGCGGGTCGCCACGACCGCGCACGTGCTCGAGGTCGGCACCCTCGTGTCCTCGGGACCCGCCCAGGAGCTCGCGCGCGACGACAAGATTCGCAAGGCGTACCTCGGCGTCCATTGATCTCGCGCTTCACGCAACAAACCGTTGCGAGCGATCGCTTGCGATACGGAGGTTCGTTCGCCAGTATCCGCCGGATGCGAAGCCTGCTTGCCCTCTCGTTCGTGTTCGCCGCTGCCTGCGGCTCGAAGTCGTCCACTCAGACCACCACACCCACGGGTGGCGGTGATGGCTCGGGTAGCGCGACCGTCGCACTGCCGGACGTTCCGTTCGCCAAGCTCGACCACGATCAGCAGATCGAGTTCATGAAGACCAAGGTCATGCCGGCGATGGAGCCGATCTTCAAGACCCACGACGCGACGAAGTACAGCGAGTTCGGCTGCAAGACCTGCCACGGACCCGGCGCGGAGAAGGGCGAGTTCGAGATGCCGAACCCCGGTCTTCCCGTGCTCGACTTCAAGGACATGTCGAAGTTCAAGAAGGAAGACGTCGAGTGGATGGGCAAGGAAGTTAAGCCCACCATGGCGAAGCTCCTCGGCGAGCCCGAGTACACGCCCGAGAACCCGAAGGGGTTCGGCTGCGGCGACTGCCACACCGTCAAGATGTGAGCCGGTTCTCGTCGACGCTGTTTGCGAGCGTCGGCAATTCTCTCATGCGCGTGCGCGTGCGCGCGGACGCCTGATTCGCTCATCGCTAACGCGCGATGTTGCCAGAACCATGCGGTGCGGATCTCGCACCGGCGTGGCGTGTGCGTTGCACTTCTCCTCGACAAGGAGAAGGTCATGGCCCATCAGAAGAATCCAGGCGGACGCCCACAGCAGAAGCAGGACAAGAGCGCGGTCGAGCAACCGTCGCGCGATCCGATGTCCACGCCGGCCGGCGAGGACATCGAGCGTGATCGCAGCAGCAACCGCGACAAGGGCGATGTCGACTCCGGCAGCGTGATCGAGAACGACGAAGAGGTCGAGCTAGACGACAAGGACCTCGAAGATGAAGAGAGCAACAAGGTCACCGGGCGACACCCGTCGCAACGCGACCGCTGATCCTTGTAGCTCTCCCTTACCTACCTAGCTTTCGTTATTGGACCCGGCCGGTGCTTCTGCATCGCCGGGTCGTTTACGTGGTGGCCGCGTCGACGAGCGTGGGCGCGAGCACGCGAACGAGCTCGGTGGTCGCGAGCTCGACCAGGAAGCCGCGCGCGCCGCCGTTGATATAGATCCGCGGCAGATCTGCGATGGTTACCTGCGCGTAGATCGGCATGGCGCGCCGCAGACCGAACGGCGAGGTGCCGCCGACCTGATAGCCCGAGTGGCGATCGGCCACCTCGGGGGTGCACGGGCCACATGTCTTGACCCCGATCGCCCGGGCGAGGTTCTTCGTCGAGACCTCGCGATCACCATGCATCAGGATGCACAGCGGCTGCTTCGCGTCGTCCTCGAAGATCAGGGTCTTGATCACCTGGTGCTCGTCGACACCGAGGGCAGCGGCCGATGCCGCCGTGCCCCCATGAGGCTCCCACACGTAGAGGTGGGGCTCGAACTCGACCTTCGCGGCACGCAGGGCACGAACCGCCATCGTCACGGGGTGCTTGGGCACGACCCGATGATAGGGCTATAACGCTCGGACCGGCATGCAGGCGCACGAGCTGTCAGCGCACGTCCATCACGAGGACGCCGACGACGAAGAGCACAACAAGGCCGGCGAGCGCCGGACGCGTTGGGTCGTCGCGATCGCGGCCGTGATGATGGTCGGCGAGCTGACGGTCGGCTGGATCACCGGCTCGATGGCGTTGACCGCCGACGGCTGGCACATGGGCACGCACGTCGGCGCGCTCGGCCTGACGCTCGTCGCGTACTGGTACGCGCGCACGCGAGCCGGCACCGACACGTTCAGCTTCGGCACCGGCAAGGTCTACGCGCTCGCGGGCTACACGAGCGGTGTACTGCTCGCGCTCGTCGCGCTGTGGATGTGCATCGAGAGCGTGCATCACCTGCTCGAGCCCGACGTGATTCGCTACGACGAAGCGCTCGGCGTCGCCGCGCTCGGCCTCGTGGTGAATCTGTTCTCGGTGCTGCTGCTCTCGAAGGGGCACCACTACGGGCATTCGCACGGCGGGCATTCGCACGGCGGTCACGCGCACGGCGGTCACGCGCACGGCGGTCACGCGCACGATCACGATGGCCACGATCATTCACACGACCACGCAGGCCACGACCACGATCACCACGATCACGCACCCGCGGCGAACGGCGGCTCGGCGACGAAGCTCGCGCCGAACGGGAGTCCTGCGAAGGTCGCGACGAACGGTGGTTCGACGAAGCCCGCCGACCAAAAGCCCCAAGCCGGCACGCTCGACTTCAACATGCGCGCCGCCTTCATCCACGTGCTCGCCGACGCGATGACGTCGGTCATGGCGATCGTCGCGCTCGCGCTCGGCAAGTGGCAGGGCTGGTGGTTCCTCGATCCGGCGATGGGCATCGTCGGCGGTGTGGTCATCGTGTGGTGGGCCGGATCGCTGTGCCGGCAGGCGAGCGGACAGCTCCTCGACGTCGTCGGCTCGCCGAAGCACGAGCGCGCGGTTCGCCAACGGCTCGAGCAGATCGACGACGTTCGCGTGGCCGATCTCCATGTCTGGGAGCTCGGGCCGGGGCGTCGCAGCGCGATCGTCTCGATCGTGTCGTCCACCCCGCGCGACGTGCAGTTCTATCGGCAAGCCGTGCTCGACTCGGTCACGCTCGCGCACCTGACGATCGAGGTGCATGCCTGCGCGCTTCCCCACGAAGATGTAGGGAAAGAAGCGCAGTTAGCACATCGCCACGAGCATTGACCACGATCGTTTGCAGGCGTGCGGATTCAAGGCGTTGTAATTTCGCGCCCGCGTGGTGGCCTCGCTATTGCTGTTTCGCGGGTCGATGAGGGTGCTCGCTGCTGCGTGCTTGCTGGTGGCGTGCGCGCCGACGGACGATGTCGGCGATCTCGAGCTCGCCGAGCTCGATCAAGCGACCACGGTCTGCGGCTCTGGCCCGACGGTGAAGGGCATCGACGTCTCGTACTACCAGGGCGCCATCGACTGGACGCGCGTCAAGAACGACGGCGTGAAGTACGCGTTCATCCGCGTCTCCGACGGACTCTCGACGATCGACACCAAGTTCGAAACGTACTGGGCGCAGAGCCGTGCGAACGGGATCATCCACGGCGCGTATCAGTTCTTCCGCCCGAACCAGGATCCGATCGCGCAAGCCGAGCTGTTCCTCGACAAGCTCGGCAACACGATCGCCGACGACGATCTGCCTCCCGTCATCGACATCGAAGCAGCGGGCGGCCTCACGCCCGCACAGGTCGCGGCCAAAGCGAAGCAATGGATCGATCACGTCGAGGCCGCGCTCGGCGTCAAACCGATCATCTACACGGGCTTCTACTTCTGGCGCGATCAAGTCGGCGCACCCGCCTACGGTGCCGCGCATCCGCTGTGGCACGCGCAGTACACGTCCGCCGCGTGCCCGAACATCTCGGCCCCGTGGACGAAGTGGGCGTTCTGGCAGTACACGTCGTCGGGCTCCGTCGATGGCATCGCGGGCAACGTCGACACGAATCGCTTCGACGGCACGATGGCCGAGCTGATGGCGCTCACGCCCGGCGGCGGCAACGGCACCGGTGGTACGCCCCCGTCGTCGTGCGGCGTGATCGGCGCGGACGGCGGCACGATCGACGACGGCGACGACTGCTTCGTCGGCGGCGGTCCTTCGGCGTCGATGCGCCAGGTGACCACCGCAGGCGAGGGCGGCGATCTCGTGTGGACCCACGCGACCGAGGACACGACCGAAGCGAACTTCGGCCAGTGGAACCTCGACCTCGCCGAAGCGGGTCGCTACCAGCTCGAGGTCTACACCGCGGCCGCGTTCGCGGAGTCCAAGCTCGCTCGCTACACGATCCACGCGAACGGCGCGGACCAGGAAGTCGTCCTCGATCAGACCGCGGTCGATGGCTGGCAATCGCTCGGCGAGATCGACTTCGCCGCGGGCCGAGACCAGTTCGTCCACCTCGGCGACAACACCGGCGAGACCCTCGCGAGCAAGACGCAGCTCGTGTTCGACTCGGTTCGCCTCACCCGCATCGACGGCCCCCCGGTCGGCGGCGAAGATCCCGGTGAGGAGCCTGCCGAGCCGACCGGCGATGGCGGCTGCCGTACGTCCGGCGGAAGCTCGCTCTTGCTCGGGCTCGCGCTCGTCGGTCTCCGTCGCCGCAAGCCGCGCCGATAGCTCTGTCGACCCGCGCCGGCCGTTCGCACTCTCCTGCTCCCGCGAGCAGGTTTGGGCGACGACACCCCAAGCGGGACCGCCATGGCCCCAGGCTAGTCGCGTTGCTCTCGCTGTGATCGCGCGGAGTTGCCATCGTTC
>Ga0154020_10002308_pt1 | contig 23196 bp, 15 predicted proteins | sample Klosneuvirus_201_FD_109709 | JGI IMG/M metagenome (GOLD analysis project Ga0154020, IMG submission 109709) | Active sludge microbial communities from wastewater, Klosterneuburg, Austria - Klosneuvirus_20160825_MG | ecosystem: Engineered > WWTP > Aerobic digester > Activated sludge | place...
AATGGGCAGCTCCAGCCGACCCGTGATATTGATTTTTCAGATCACGGAACGCCCGGCATTCATCCCAAACCACATCAGCATGACCTATCGCCGAACAATCCTGACTTGGCCCCGCAAGGAGGACTTCGGAGGGGACCAGCGAAGCCACTATGAATCGATACTGGATCTTTGACGAAGACGGCTCCGCACAGCGATTTCCGCTGGCGAAGCTCGTCGCATGCATCGGTGAGTTGGTGGATCGAGAGTCTGCGCAGATTGTTTTGACTCGCTCGCAAGGATACGGGGAGCACGTCTGTAGCTGGGACGATCAGCTCGATCGCGTCGAAGCGCTACCGATCCCTTTTTCTACGCTAGCTCAAGTCGTGCATCAAACAGACGAGCTGTTCTACAACCTCGATGCGGTCTGCATGACCCCCGAAGGGTCGGTACGATTCGGTCTACACGACAGCTCCGCGCTGTTTGTGGATGCGCCAGATGCGCTGGCCGAGCGCTTGACTGCTGGATGCGCTGCGGTCCGAAAGGAGCCGGTCCCGTAATCCGCGATCCGATTACGCCGGTAGGAGTTGCCTTAGGCGCTGTAGATCCGACGGGGACAGGCTGGTTTGTAGAAGGGTTGCGAGTTGTTCGACATCGGTGGCTCCGCTTCCGCTGCGAGTTCCGAGCAGATCCGCCACTCTGCGCAGACCGACGTTTGCAACGGAGCTGGCGTCTGCATAGTGTCGAGCGGTGGTTGTGAAGGAGGCGTGACCGAGGGCGGCGGCGACGTGCTGGGCGGTGGCTCCGGCGTCGAGCGCGAGCGTAGCGTTGAGGCCGCGAAGACTGTGCGGACAGACGGTTGGGAGTCCGAGCTGCTGACAGAGGAGCTTCAATCGATAACGGATGATGTCTCGCGTGTGGAGTACATCCCCTGGAGGACCAAGGAGTGGTGCATCGGCAGGCTTTCCTTTGGCGTGAAGGAGGAGGACTTCGCGCAGTGCATCGGGAATCTGAAGCCTCCGTTTGGCATTGTTCGTTTTGCCAAACGGGACCCACAGAATCCGGCCCTCATCATCGAGATCGCGCACCACGCGGACCAGCGATTCGGTTGGACGAAGTCCCAGGAAAATCTGCATCAGAATCGCGGTTGATCCGGCATCCAGAGTCTTCGCTCGCTCCATCGCAACCGCGACCAGCTTGCGCGCTTCATCGATGCGGAGCTGCTGTTTGCCTCGCTTCGGACGTCCGATAGGGGACACGTCTGCAAACGGATTCTGCAATACGTAGCGACGAGAAATCGCCCACTTGTAGAAGTGTTTGACGCGCCGCAGGAGCAGGTGATGGGAGTCGTTGGCGATCGGCTCTCCGTTTGACTTGGTGCGCTTGGTCTCATCGAGGTACATCTGTGCAGCGCGCTCTGCATCAATCGCGGTGAGCGGCTCATCGAGTGGGAGGAATGGCCGCAGCATCCGGCGGACCTTGTCGGAAGTGTCTTGGCTCACGCCTCGATCGACGAGGTTCTTTAGGTATTCCTCTAGCGACTCCTCAAACGAGCGGGCGATGTGCTTTTTGATGACGCCCTTCAGATCATCGCGCAGCGCCAGTGCGGCCTCGTAGCTGTCTGCGACGAGCGATTTGCGCGTATCTCCGTCGAGCATCACGATTCGCCACTTGTCCCCGTTCTTGTAGGGACCAAGTACGCGCGCAGACTTTTGCATGGTGTGATCATGTTCGCACGTTGCGGCGTCGCCGGGAACCGTAGTCATTTCGGATACATGCGACTTGGTGCGGAGTCGGCGCTTGCGATGGGACTTGCGAACGGACTCAGCGAGAGCGGATAGGTTCGGCACAGACGGTCGGCTGGGCATGATGTGCTCCGGTTCCGTCTAATGCGAGGCCGTGTTTGCGTTGAGGGTCTGCTCTATGCGACGCAGACGAGAGAGGAGCAGTGTGGCAGCCCCGATGGACAAGAGTGCAAGCAACGCGAAGTAGCGGTGATGCGGCCAGCGTTCCCATGCGAGTCCGATGACTCCCGCAAACGCATTGCCCACTGCCGCCGCCGCAAACCACAGGCCAACCGCTTGCGAGGTTCGGTGTGAGGGTGCAATGTGCGTGACGAGTGACAGACCGAGCGGCGAGAGCAGCAGCTCGGCCACCGACAGGAGGAGATAGCAGCCGGTGAGCCAAGCCGGACTGATTCGGCCCGCTTCTCCTCCATTCAGTCCCGCAAACGCCAGCACAACGAATCCTCCGGCGGTGGCGACATACCCCCAAGCCATCTTAGCCAGCGCCGAAGGCTCTTTGCTGCGACGGCGGAGCCAAGACATCCCAGCCATTAGGAGTGGTAGCAGCAGCAGAACCATTAGACCGTGCAGTGCCGCGCAGTGGCCCGGTCCGATGGGGATGCTGCGAGCGGACAATATGACGCTGCGCTGGGTGTGCGACTCGGCAAAAACAGAGAGCGAACCGCCTGCCTGTTGCGCGGTGAGCCAGAACACAATCGACAGGCCACACAGCCAGCACACGGCGATCCAGCGCTCTCGATTCATGCGGACAGAGCCGTCGACCGATTCTGTCTCCATCCGTTGCTGACGCCTCTTCGGCAGGAGTCTGGCAAAGGCGACCAGCACCGCACAGCCCATGCACATCACGACTGCAGATAACTGAAACAATCGGTCCCAACGACTCCCGACGCGCAGCCACTCTCCGCACAGCGGCCCCACCATCCCGGCCAGGTTGACGGCGAGGTGCTGCCACAGAAAGCCGTGCTCTCGACGAACATCAGCGCCGTCGAAGAGGGAACCGAACAGCGTGCTGATACTCGGTTTGAACAGGCTGTGGCCGACGATCATCGTGGCAAGTGCGGGCCAAAGCAGCGATGGAAGATCCAGCGCCAGCGCTCCATAACCGAGCGTCAGCAGCGCCCCGCCGAGCAGCAGCGCGCCGAAGGGTCCGAGCTTGCGATCGGTCAGGATGCCAGCGGGCAGTCCTCCGACGTAAGACAGCGCGGACATCACGCCAAGCAGCAGCAGGGCCGACGGCTCACTGAAGCCGTGGCGGTGGTGAAGGTACACAGCGAACAGCGGCAGCATCGCTAGAAACGCGAAGCGCTCGCAGCCCTGCACGACGCTGAGCAAGACCAGGGCATACGTCGGGCGTATGGACATGGATGTCCCTCCGAAGCGGCGCAACTCCATCTGGGAGAGCGGTGATTTGAGAGCGTTACCTTGTGCTACCGGCGACGGCACCAGCGCATGCAGCCAGCGACGGTAGATGGTAGAAACTCAGGGCACACGAGGGGCAATCGGGCCATTTTCCGGGTCTCCCGCAAGCGCAGTGCTTGAGTTGAGAAATCCCCGTGGTACGCTGCGCCGTCCCCACGGGGTCTTGATCGGGCTACCGAGGACACCGCCCGCACCGTCTGAACCACGGTGCGGGCCTCATCTCGACGAAACAGTTATTCTAATCGGAACACTGCACAAATAGATGGATGGAGTCAAGAACAAAAAGTTCGTGCTGACGGCTGCGCACTGTCGCTCGGCGCGCGGCCTGCTTCACCTGACTCAACAGCAGGTAGCAGAAGCTGCCGGGGTCAGCGAACGGACCATTCAGCTTTTCGAGGCTGAGGAGCGGCGACCGTACCGCGAGACGCTCAAGCGTATTCAGACGGCGTTCGAGCAGCGAGGGATTGAGTTCTTAAACGGCGGGTCGCCCGGTGTTCGTTTGCATCCCGAGCGCAGCATGGTGCAGTGAGGGTCGGCTCGGCTTCGTGCGCCGCGTGTTCATCGATGGGGCGGCATTGAAGTAGGATCGCTACGGCGATGGCTTGCTCGCTTTCTTCGCAGCCAGCTTAGCCAGTAGATCGAGCGCCGTCTCGGACTTCAGGAACTCTTCCAGCTCGCGGTTTGCCTTCGGGTCGAGAGGTGGTGGAGCAGTTTTGTTCTCCGCCTCAGACGCCGCTTCCGTTTTGGATGAAAGTATCCGTCGCAGCAGCAGGTCGTTGTCGTCTTCGTCGCCCTCGCCGTCATCATCGTCGTCGTCATCATCGAGGGCCGCAGACTGTGCGGGAGGTGGCGGCGGTGGCTGAGCCTGCTGCGCCCGCAGCAGCTCCGTCGCGAGATCTTCGAGCTGGTCCCACTCAAACGACTTGCGCTTTCGCCGCTTGCGCGCTTTCAACTGCGCAGACATGTAGATATCCAAAGCCCGCTGCGCGACGCCTCCAAAAATCCCAACATAATCCGGTGGAGGTGGTGGCGGCTGCGGCATGGGCGCAAAACGCGGATCTTTCAAGCGCTCCGCGACCATATCAGCCATTTCGAGCACTCGCCTGGATGCGATATCCATGGTCTGTAGCATCCGCTGCGCTTCTTCTCGATATGCACTCTGCGTCGCGAGCAGCTCGCGCCGCATCATCGAGTTCAGCTGAAACGCTTCCGCCACTTCGCGGGTATGCGTCGATTCTTTGGTCACCGCAAGCCGCTCGCGCTCAATCTCGATGCCCGCTTTTTCTTCATGCTGAAGCGTGGCGCTGCGGATCTGACTCACCTTCGCCAGCGCCAGTTCACGCGCCAGGTTCGGGTCATCCTGCGCCTCATCGTCACTCTCAGCGGGATGTTGTGTGGATGTCGTATGCGCTGGTGGTGAATGTTGTACAATGGGCTGGCTCGGCGCTGCCTGTGCTTGAAATGGTTGACCAACCGTCACCGCAGGACTTGGAACGGCTGCCGGTTGTGTCGCTGCGGGTAACTTCGGCGGAGCCGAGACGCGCGGTGGGCCTTGCAATGGACTTTGCGAAATACCAATCGGAGTGTTTCCGGGTAGATAGACTGGCACGCTATTACGTGTTGGAATGCCGCGAGCATCAAAAAAATTGCAGAGTGCCATCCCGCTTAGCTCTGCGGGGATCAGTCGTGGCGACATCGAACCGACACCAGGCATCGAGCCAACACCATTGACTGCGTTTAATACGAGCTGAACCGTGGTCTCCGGTGGGCGCATGACCATGATGACGGCTTCGGCATTGTGATTCACAGACTTACTCCGATCGCGTGGCACGACGAGATCCCGAAGTAAAATTGCAATATTGCGAAATGCTCTGGCTCGGGATATTAATCAGCACTTCACTGACCATCATGGGCCGATACGCGGCGTCGAAATACTGGATGCGATAAACCCCCGCGCCGGGTAGTGGCGGTAGCGTCGACAGTGGCAGCGGCGTCGCGATGCCAGGAAAAAGTCGCCACTCGATGCGCCGACGGAAAGCCAGTCGTACAAAGGACGCTTGAAATGCATCGCCGTACTGATTGATCGTCCGCACCGGATCATCCGTCGTAATGGCCACTTGCATATTGCGCGGTCCACTCTTGCGACAAATGTCCGAGCAGTAGAACTGCTGATGATGTGCCTCGCGAGGAATCATCCGTCCGCAGATGGGATTTCTACACTGCCTCTCCATATCGCCATTGTCCGCTCTGTGTGCTGCCGGTCAAGTGGCAGCAGCAGATAGGATCTCAATCAGCATCACCATCCTGACCTGCTAAACCACATACACCCACCAGGAGTTTTCCTGAAATTGCGAAACAAAATGGAATTACGAGATCAAAGTTCGAGGCGAAGATTCTGTTTGCAAAATCAAGCACTTGATCATCTGGGAAATTAGCTGCGGCATACAATCTGCGCTTTGCAATTTTCGTGCTGAGACTTAACGACTGGGAACGAAAAAGAAAGTTCGTGCGAATCGCTCACAAGGCGACCTAGAGGTCTTTTGTGCGCGAACACTTGAAACAAGCACTTGAAACGAGCGATTGAATCGAGTGTTTGTTTCGGCTCTATGAAATCGATGTCCAAAAAACGATCCACTTGTTGCGCTTTTCAAACGATGGGAAGTTTGCGGTATGGTGATTTTTCCGTTGAGAATGGGAGGTCGGCTGCTCAATCTGCATAACAGCTCGGATAAGTCGGTTTTCAGCCGTCCTTCGGCCTCGGTTTTGGTGGTGTATTCCGGCTCGTGTCTTTATGCTCCGCGTCCATGAGCTCGCGACTAAACGAGATGGAAAACGAAGGGCTGGTGGTGATCGGACGGGTGGTGGGAAATGAGTACGACTCTCCCGAGCCGGTCGAGACGCTGGCGAAGACGGTCGATGCGTGGGGCGAAAAGCTGTCGCTGCCGCTTGGGCTTGTGTACTGCGGGACGACGATCAACTGGCCGGATGATGTGAAGTACACTCCGATCGTCATCGGGCTGGTGACATTCAGCGGATTCGGAGACGACGACGAGCCGGTGGCCGGGGAAGTTGTGCCCAGCGAGATGGACATCGCGCGGGCGAAAGCGATTCCCGAGGAGTTCTGGAATTCGCTGCGCGAGGAGCATGGTGTCACTCTGTCAGCGTCCGACGAGGTATATCTGGCGGCAGCGGGCTGGACGTGGGTGTCGATGGGGAGCCCAGAAGGCGAAAGGGTATGCTCCGTTTCGACGGAAGACGACGGCTACCGCGTGATTCCGGAAGAGATCCGCTCGGGAACCTGGGAAGTGCGCGTGGGTTATTGCTGAGCGGTTGTCGGTCGCATCGGTCCATGGCGGAGAGCGGGGCTGTCATGGAAGCTTCAGTAGCGGCTCGATCAGGAGGGTGTGGAGGGACTCTTCATCGGTGAGCTTGTCGAGCGGCACCAGAAATCCATGGACCTTCGACGCATCGGGGAGTGCTCCGTCCGAGTACACGTCTTTCAGCACCTCGGTTGTGCCGGGGTCCGTGGCGAGAAAGTCGAGCATCCGCGAGCCGTTGGTCCATCGATGCCAGATTCGCTCGTGCTTCGCTGGTTTGTCGAATTGGCCATGGATAGCCAAGACTTGAGCGTCTTCGAACTGCTTCACACTCAGCAAGACCACTATGAGCAGTGCCTCGGTTGGCTTATCGGTGCGCAGGAAGCTGCGGAACACGCTGTCAAGAACCCAGCGGTGGGGCTTTCTGAGCGAGTTACTGAGTTCTCCAATCTGACTGCTCGCTGGTGGCTTCCATCCCTGTTCTCCGAGTTGTTGCTCGCAGGATACCATCAGGCTCTGCAGGTCCCGGTAGAACGACTTCAGAAAGACAATGGCTTGTTTGGCATTTCGTCCGACGGACATTGAGCGACCTCCTACAAACCGGGTTAACCTGCTTGCTTCCAAAACTTGGCGCGCCCCACGGGGGTCGAGCCCTTTTGGCGAAACCAACTGCGTTTTTGCCAGAACCGTGGGGATTCCGAACACCAGGCATCCGAAGTTGTTTCTTTCGAGGTGAAGCCAATAAAGCGACGGAAGCCCTTATGCGACAGAAGCGTCGCCAGATCCACGGCTGGCAGAGCCTTGTCACGCGCTGCGATGTGATGAACCACTTGCCACATGTCAAACCAGGAAAGCCAGCCAAGCCTCATGTCTGGCCCTCCCGCCCTGCGCGAGAGCAGAAGTTCGTCTGTTGGCGGGGTCGCGTGGGCGGTCAAATAAACTAGCGATGCGCAGATCGGTGGAGCGTCAGCAGAGTCGCCAGTTTGCTTCGCCCGTTCCTGAGCGCGCTCATCGCAGAGGTAGCGCCAATACCGAACAAGCTGATCCTTGTCGATGTCAGCAAGCTGCTCTTCCTCATCGTTGGCATCCGCACCGCGCTTGACGATCTTGGCGGCGCCGCTCTTCGGTGAGTAGAGCTTGACCTCGATCACCAGCAGATGCCGAAGCCGCTCTTGGTCATCGAAGAGCGACAGCAGCACGTCCGGTTCCCCATGCGGTCGACGTCCGCGCCACATCTCTAACCTGCAGCGGACCACCGTGCTCGAATCGAGCCAGTTGCGGTCCATCGGGAACCCTGGACCTCGCTCCTCATCGATGGGCCTAATCCGACGAACCAGTTCAGGCATCCAATCGGACAGCGGCAGGTACCGGAGCAGCCCAAATACCGTCGACGTCAGAAGATCCTCGGCTCGTTCATGGGCTCGGCTGTGATGCTGGCCAAGCTTGCCGTGTACTTCCGCAAAGATCATGGAGCAGAGGTTACACGACTGTTGAGTCCTTGGCTCTGCCTCGTGATAATGCTCGTTGTCTACCAATGCCCCCCCACTATCATCGCGACGAGCTTGAGAAATCATGTTTAGTCTAGAGGTCGCCGGAAGAGCTGCTGCGATTGCAACTCGCCTGCAGTCGGAATATGCGGCAGCCAAGCAGTCTCTGGATGACGCAGAAACGGATGAGCGCGAAGCAGAGTGGTCTGTGTCTGGGCTGGTCGCGGAGGTACTGGCTCAAGCTCGATTAGAATCACCGCCCTGGGATCGAGTATCTGCTGATGCAGCGCTCTCAGCTGAAGCAGGACACGGCAGGCTTGTTGCGAGTCTACGGGAACTTGAGAGTCGTCGGATGGTCCGCTTCGTACTTGGCGAGGTGGAGATCCCCTGGGGCGCACGGATCATGCAGAGCGCCGATTCGTTGGACGAGTCTGAACGGATAGCAATATCGGTACTGACAGACGCGGCGCAAATCGAGCGGCAGCGCTCACTTTGGATCGGACGCGAGACGCTCATCGAGATCGTCCAAAACCACTCGAGGGCTCATCCCGGAACTCCTCCCATAGAGCAACTCCCAGCGGGTCAGCTTTTTGAGGCGCGCGAGCTTGATGGAGTGTCCGGTTTTCGGATCAAGGACAACTGGGGAGGGAGCTTGGCGCGCGGAGCGGCGTTTCTCTGGCACCGGTGGCTGCGGCATCAGCCACGCGGTGTTGAGCGGACAGCCATGCTGCTTTCTTGGCTGCAGCGAACGCGAGGGCTCACCCACTGCTCGGACGCAGTTGCCCATATGCCTCGTTGGGCGAAAGAAGTTTGGCTCGACACGGCGATGAAGATCCTCCTAGAGGAACCCGATCTGATTGGCTGGTCAGATGAGGGCGAGCGTCTACGGTGGGAGCTCGATTGGCCACCTCACGCTGAAGGGGAGTGGGTGCCACCCTTCGATGATCCCAACTGCAAGCAGACGATTGTCGATCGGTATATGTGGCTCCAGGAGTTTCAGGAGCGGTATCGCGGGCTGGTTCTTCGCGACGAGGCTCGCAGCCAGATCCACGCGCTGATCTCAACGATTGTTCGCCACGATGACCAACCCAACATCGCCTTCGTGGAGCGCTGCGCCCGCATCCGGGCGCTTGTAGAGGCTGGCGCGACGCGTCCCTCGCTCTTGCGTATCGTTCCCAGCTTCGTCTGCCACATGCGGCCCCCTGCCCTCGGCTGGCTTGCCGCAAATGAGAAAACTGCATCGTTGGCATTGATCCTGATGGACGATGTCGAACTCAATGGCTCGACATGGGACACTGGCCCCGAACGACTGTCGCGTATGGAAGGTCGTCGGACCGAGCTGTGGACGGAACTATTCGAAGTATTCCTGATCGCCGTCAGGTCGCTGGACGACACCGCACTCGCGAAGGCGGTAGATGAGTGCCTCAACGCGGTCACGATTCGGTCCATCACTCTTCGCTACAATCGTCCCCATCTGGACGAGACCTTGAACAACGCAGCTCGGGTGCGTCGCGACTACGCTCTGCAAGCGCTCAAGGAAGCGACGCGTAGCGGACGGCATCCACCCAAGCACGGAACTTGGTTTCAAGATGTCTTTCTCGTCAGGACCGCACCACATCTCTTGGAACTGTGGCGTTCTCGCAGCCAGCGGCCTCCGCGCCCAAACTTCGCTACGTTTCCCTTCGCGGAACTTCACTTGCTGTTCTGGCTCCTGGGAGAGATTGATGCAGCAGGTCCCATCTCTCCTTGGCTGCCGTCCTCGAGAATCATCGCCTCACAGATTGCGGAAATCTACTTGCGCGAGCTTGTTCGCAGAGGCGAAGGTTCGAAGGAAGTATATTGGCCGGGCGACGAGCCGCGCATCACCTCTCTGGCGTGGCCGCTAATCGGCCATTCGCTGGACGAAGCCGAGTACACGCGCTTCCTTCGTCCGATGGACTGGAACATTCGTCTCGATGAGATCGGCTCCGCTTTGAGTGGAGGCGATGCGCTGTTGGCCGTAGCGTATCGGACCAATCGAGCAAAGCTGCACTTACGAGTTCTGCTCGGCCTCCACTCGGCGAACGCCTCCAGCATGGACTCCGAGCGAACCACCTCACTGGAAGACGCCATTGGTGAGCTCTTGGTGCTAAGAGCGCCGCAGTCCGTCGGCGGAGGAACCGTCGAGTTATTCCGGGGACCGGAGTGGGGGGCAAATTCTCCGTTGGGCGAGGACTTAGCCTCGAAGTTCGTCGATGAGTTGTGGCGATTTTCGTCTGATCGACGGCTCGCAATTGTCGGGCGATGGACGAGGGAGACGGAAAGCCTTGCCGAGCTTCTTGCGCTCGCAGCGACACTCGATTTCCCGCGCGAGCTTCAGATCCTCCGAGCGCGCATCGCAGAGTTTGATGTCAGCGACTATGTTGGTCGCCAGCACAGGTTTGACCGGCTGGAGCAGATGGCGATGGATGCGGCAGTCGCAAAGCTGCGCGACATTGCTCGATCCATTCTTGATTATGGCGACCGAGCCGCCTTGAATCACCCATACGCTGAGAAATGGAGAAGGTCTGCCTTCCAGACCAGGCTTCTACTTGCATACGAGGAAGGAGAGCTCGCCACCATCGACACGCTGGTCCCCGGTCCAGCGCCAGATGACTTGCCGACGGATGAAATGCGCAAGATCCGACTATTCTATCGAGGACTTCTGCTCCTTCGGCAAGATCCGGTTGCCGCTGAGGCTGCCTTTTCGGAGTTAGTCCGCAAGAACCCAAACGGGGGTCCGGCGCAGCTGAATCTGATGGTTGCGCGGATGGAGATTGTGCGTAGCCTCCCGTCTGTACGTGAGCGTCGGGCGAGGGCGTTGGCACAACTCGATGAGCTTGAGCGACTCGTGCCGGTGTTCTCTGCTACGGCGATGCCACGCTGGCGCGCCAACGTAAGCTACTGTCGACTGGATGCCTATGACATGGCGGAGGAGGATGGACGCTTTGACCAAGAGTGGGCCACGCTTGGGGTGCGAGAGAAGCAGTCGGTCTCTTTTCTTAAACTGCTGCGCCGTAATTCCTTGCGCCGCGGAAATCGTCAGGCTTTCGATTCGGCGTGGCAGGCCGCGCAACCGCAGTTTCAGAACGTCGATGGTTCATCGTGGGCTGAATTTGAGCGCCTGATGAAGGAAGAATCAGTTTCTGCATCAACAGTTGACCCGCCTGGAGTCGAGCTAATTGCGCGCTCGCATCGGGAGGCCAGTCCATCGGCTGCGGAAGAAACGAACGTGCCTAGCCCAAAGCGTCCGCGCAAGGCGCATCAATTCCTCCCTGGTATGCCCTGGGCTGAGCGGGAAACGCTACCAGGACGGCAGCAGGAACTCGATCGACTCGTAGACTTGGTCCTAGATCGTCGTCCTGTCGCTTTGCTCGGTCAACGACGGTCAGGAAAGACCTCTCTGCTCCGCCACCTCGGTCGGCGTCTGTCGGCTGAACGCGAAGTCATCTACGTCTCGCTAGATGGGCACAGGATCGTAGACAAGGATGACCTCGCACTCGCGTTGTCACCGGTGAATCTGGATGACAAGCAGGGTGCCGCACGGCGCATTCTTGCCGATCCTGCGACCCCCAAGCGGGTCTACCTGATCGATGAGCTCGCGTATCTCAACACCTCCGACCAAACGGTCTTTGGCTGGTTGCGCCAGCTCTGGCATGTCGCTGGCGGAGTGGTGCTTGCGGGAACGCCCTGGGATTGGTGCCAGTTGATGGAGAGGTCCGGACGTGTCGTCCCTGGCTCATCCTTCGGTAACGATCTGACGAGAGAGGATGTGGGAGCGCTTTCCAAACTGCACGCCATCGAGTTCCTCATCGGTAACAGCGGTGAAGACAAGCGACTCGACGAAGCCGCAGCGCTTCGGATCATCGAGCGATGCGGAACCTGGCCGTACTACCTGAATGTGATGGGCGAGGCCGTGCTCCGAACCGATGGAGAAGTCGATGAGCAGGCCGTTGATAGTGCTTACGAGAAGGCACTGCTGTACGGGGCCAGCGCGATCTTTAAGGCCCGATGGAAGGAACTCCCAACGCTGATAGGAAACCTGCTTCTGGCCCATCCGGGAGCGCGGCCCGATTACTACCAATTGGATCGTGCCCTTCGCTTGAAACTGCTCGACGTGGGCCTCTGTACGCCGGCGGGTCAGTGGCTAGAAGATCGGCCCTTTTATGACTGGATTGAACGCTTCGCGTGCGAAGAAGAGCTCTAGGTCGCCATGTTTACCTTCCAAGCGAATCGAACATATACGAAGGCACTTGATCTATTCACGGAGGAGTACGCTGGTATCGTTGAGAAGATCAGCCACCCGCCACCCGATGGTTTTGTTTGGTTGTTTGTGTCTCGTCGTCGAGGAAGGAAGACATGGACCCTCGAAGGATTGCATGCTCACATCGGGGACCAGAAGTCAAAGGTGACAGAGATCCGACGCGGTCGGGGTGAGATCATTCCGAAGGGAGTTTCCGGTTTTGTACATCTATTCGATGAGCCGGCTTCGCTATTGGAAGAGCCAGACGGCGCCACGAGATTTCTGGAGGCCTGTCGCAGGATTCATGATGCTGGCGAACGTATTCTTCTTGCACTTACGCCTCGTGAGTTGCACAGCATTTTAGAGAAAGGACTAAACGGGAGACCCATCGAGGAATTTGGAACCCAAGTACCCTTTCTGAAATACTCGTCTTCGCACGCAGCGAATCAGGCCCGGAGTTCAGGCGCAGCGGCTCTGCTCCCTCTGCTGCCGCCAGACTGGACCCGAACTCCATACTTGTTGGAGCTGGTCTTCGAGACACATGAAAAGAATCCCGGCCTAGAGAGCTCGGGGCTATTGCGAGCTGTTCTCGAAAGCGCTCACAATGAGCGCTATCCGTTCCTCGTCTTTCGTGACAGCTTGAACGATACTCAGCGACAGGCCGTGCTCCGTGCGGCTCACCACATGAGTTCGGTTCGGACGGTTGATCATGACTGGCTGTGCGAAACGGGCTACCTTCAGCTTGCTCCTGACTGTGAGGCTGGTTATCGGCTCTCGGATCCTGTCCTTGCGGCGAACCTTTCTCCCCTGCGAATCCATCACCTCTCTGATCTGCACTTTGGCCAGAATACTGCGATGAGCGTCGACAACAAAACCGGCGGATTACCGCTTGGAACCATGGCGGGACAGAAGCCCGTTCGTGATGAGTATCTGGGTTTCGTGACGAAGCTGAAAGCGCAAGGTACCGCACCACATCTCATCGTTGTTTCAGGAGACATCGGAGAGCTAGGAGATGCCGAAGAATATGTGGCAGCGAAGACGTTCTTCGAACGGCTTCGCAAAGAACTGGCTGAAGATCTACAGCTCGATGATAAGAGCCCTCGGATTTTGTTGGTAGGCGGGAATCACGACGTCGAACGGAGTACTGCCCAGGATGCAGATCGCCAGAAGCGGCACCGGACCTTCGCAGAGTCTTTCTCGCTCACGGAATACCCACGTCCCGAACTCGAGAAGGCGCCCGAAGCAAGAAATGTTGCGACGGTGAAGTATGGTGAGTTTAGACTCGAGTTCCTGCTGCTGGGCTCTGCGGAGGCCGGTCAGGAGGTCGAGGACAGAGTCAAAGAGGGGGAGAAACTACGGAAGCTAGAAGAGGATTCTGCGAGTGTCGCTGCGGGAAAAAAGGCGATGTCCCCTGATCAGATCGAGCAGAAGGCAATCGAGTATGCGCGGATTGATCCTGGGCTCGTGCATCATGCGGATCTCGATCGCGCGGATCGCCATCGATGGACGAGTTCGGTACGAATTGCGGTGCTGCACCATCCAGTCTCGCCGCTGCCATCCCTTGAACTTGCAAGGTATGCAGGACTCCTCAATGCGGGACGAGTGAAGGAGGTTCTTTTCAGCCACGAGTTTGCCCTGGTGCTACACGGGCATCTCCACAGCGCGTGCCTGCTCGAAGAAAGGTGGGCGGGCCAGTATGACAACTGGATACTCCGCATCGCCGCGGCTGCCTCATTGGGCAGTCGCCAGATCGCAGAGAAAAACGGATTCAACGAGATTCTCCTCCAGCGCCACCTGCTATTCAAAGGCTCACAGAAAGACCCACCAACAGCCAAGCTCATCGTTTATCAACGTGAGCGGAGCGGAGCATATAGTTGGCCCGTCAAGGCAACGCTGGGTCCCTTCCTGCCTGGAAGACGGGATGAATCGATGCACTGAGGCGGGAGTCGGGTCCACATGCCCGTCAGGAGGATGCGACAACGCCAGTCTTTCCGATTCGAAGACGGTCACGCTCGTGTCTAAGTTCACCTTGATGGTGCGGCGGCAACTTGTAAGCCGTACTTACAAGTTCGAACGGAGGGTGCGCGGCAGACTCAGCGCCCGCAGATCGCGAAGACCCGACCGAAAAATCGACTTCGCGATTGAGCGCTGTCCGAAAAGGGTTGGTTCGGGCGTCCCTTGGATCACGGTGAACCTTTCTTGTACCGTGGTCGAACCTCTCAATGAGTGATCTGGTATCCAAAGACCTGCGAGCCTGGTTTGCGCACCGCGATCGAGCGGCTTTCGAGCGCGCTTATGTGCGGCTCCAGAATGAAGCCGGTGCGGTACTTCGTCGGCTGGAGCCGTGGCGCACGCCGGAGGAGCGGACGCAGCGCGCTCAAGAAGTCGTGCACTTGCTGCTGTTTCCTGTGGACTCAAGCGGTAGATCGATTTCTGCTTGTAAGCTGCTGCCGGAACTCGACCAGGCGTCCGCTGCCCCTGCCTACCGTGCAAAGGTCTTTTACAGCGCCATCATCGACGAACAGCGAGCCAGGCTGCGCCATCAAGAGCTGGAGCAGGGCTTTGCGAATCCGCTGACTGCGGCGGCTGTCCGCGAGGCACGGCGCCAGCGCCGAGAACGGCAAGCGGTTGACGAGACGGCTCGCTCGAAGACGGACCCTTCTCTGTCTGTGCTTCCTGCCGCATCGACACGCATGCAGATCGAGGAAGACATCATCGTTCGCATCATCGTTCGTCGCGCGCTGGGTCGTATGTCCAATGTGCGGAGCCGCGCGATCGTCGCAGTGGAGCTAGGGTTTGACGTAGCCCCATTTCTGGATGAGCTGGCACAGCGACTTGGACGCGATGCAGTGGAGCTTGCCGTCCAGCTTGAGGCAATTGCCCCAGGGGACGAGAGCGCACTCGTCCGCGTATTCCATCCACCACCCGAGCCGCTGCTCAAGGCGAGCGAGAACTTTGCCCGTGCGCGACGACGAGCGTTACAAGAAGTGAGAAGTGCGTTCGCGCTGGAGGGCAGATCATGAAGCTGCGACCGCTTCAACATCTAGCGCTGCGACGCGAGAAGGTGCTCAAGCACTACTATCGCGAGGTTGAGCGCTGGTGGTACCTGAGTGAGCAGCCGGAATCAGACTGGCGCGAGCAGTGTTTGCAAATCGACGGGAAGATTGATCGAGGAGCAGCACAGGAACGGCTGAAAGACGGCATCGTCTGCCGTGTAGTGGCTCGCGTCCTCGACGATGGTCACACGCGGTGGTTTGGAACCACAGAGCGCGAGTGCGACGATGCAGCGGAGTATCCACATCCCGATCCCAAACGCAGGCATCTGATCTCGGAGCACGGAGTCGTCGTGGTGATTGTCCCGAGACCGGTGGAGAACATCCTGGTCACGGCCTTCCGTCCCGATCCGATCACCCCAGATACACCGGGCTTTGTACGTGCGGCGCAGTCGTATGTGAAGCGCTGCGCGATCCGCCGTGCGCACCGCCGGACGTCTTATCAGAAGTAGGTTCGCATCATGTCGACAGCCAACCCAGATTCAACCCCAGATGAAGCCGAACTCCTCGACGAGCAGCTCCGTGCAGCGCTGGTGGATGCGCAGGCGGCTCGCGCACCGGCCTTCGAGGTTGCGCTACTCGCTGGGCTGCGCGAGCGTTTGGCGGGCCAGCCGGACATCCTGCGACTGGCAGACGACTGGCTCGATGGAGACGGAGCTGAGCAGATCGCGCAAGAGATACCTGCCATTCGCATTGCGCCGCGTGTCGAAGCCCTGCTTTCCCAGCTCGATGAAGACGATGAGGAAGAGCGGACCGAAGCCCTGCTGGCATTTGATGAGCTGTGTGCGGGCTTTACCTACTGTGGCTTTGGGTCGCGTTGTGATGGGGCTGCTCGCGTCATTGCACGAGCCATTCGCGCGACGCCACAGGTCTGGTCCCCGCTCTCGGATTTCGCTTCACGGGTTCTTCAGCATGCGCCACCACTTGCGGACGATCCTGCCGGGTTGGTCTGGCGCGCCATCGAGGCTGCACAAGCGCTGTCGGAGGCTCCGAACCAGTCACCGGGTGAAGCGATTCCGATGCTGCGTTTCATTCGTGAGCCTGCGCGACTGGCAGCCAGCAGCGGCAAGATACAGACGAAGACCGCGCCACTGGGATCCGTCGCGGAGGTTGCTTTGGTCGAATCACCCGAAGGCGTAGAGCTGCTGATTCGTGCGAATGCTGACGACGCGATTGTCTCGGCGGAACATGAAGGCCAGGCGCTGATCTTGCATTCGGTGCATGCTGGTTTCTGGTCTTGTCCGGCAAAGCCCGGCTTGTACGTCTTTACGATCAATGGCACACCGTACCCGTTCGAGATCGTCTGAGCCCAAGCCGATGGGGGGCACTCCTATCGACGAACTGGAGCGACTGTACCTGGCTGGTCGCGAAGCAGCCGCGCTCGACCTGGCCGTGAGACTTCTGCGGGAACGCTCCATTCGTCCCTCCATGGCTGTCATGGAATCCCTGCGGCACCAGTGGCCGAATCGGCTGGAGCGCATCCATCCTGCCGCACTGACCCCGGAGCGCCGGAAGGACTGGGACAGCGTAGCCGCGCTGGGGTTTCGTCGACCAACACCACCAGATTGGAAGCCGGAGCCACCGGTCGGCATCGTCGACTTTCCCGTGCTTGGTCGAGGCGGAGCCAGTGACCGCCTGGTGCGGTTACAAGTCGATGTGATCAGCGGTCGGAAGGACCGCCTGCCCAGCGCCAAACAGATCACGCCCGCTGCGCGGAACGCGATCGTGTCTGCGCTTGAGGCCGCGCGGACGCTGCTGCCACAGAGAGCATCCTTTCACGTCACGCTGCCGGACATCGGTATCCCCATTGATGAGGAGTCGCTGGGTTTGCCGGTTGCCATCGCAGCGATCTCTGCTTCGCTCAAGTGGGGCATCTCGGAGCGGCTCATCCTGACTGGATGCCTCACTGCTCAAGGCGTGGTCGGTGCTGTCGATGGTCTTGCGAAAAAGCAGCACCTGGCCCAAGAAGAACGTCCGCTGGCCGAGCTGCTCAACCCAGAGTCCGTCCCTACACTGAGCCGCGCGGTGGCCCAGGTGTTTCGGTCCAACCTTGCGAAAGGCCGTTGCCAATACCGCATGTTGCTGCGTCGCGAGGTCGAGCAGGAAGACGTCAGCCGATACCGTCGTGTTGGATTGGCAACGGAAAACCCCATCGAACTACGCAAAATCTTCGTCGAGCCCGAGCTACTGCCCGACGCTTCTGACAAGGAGTGGCGGAAACAGGAGAGAGAGCTGGCCCAGGCGGTTGAGGAGCCAGGGATTGGTTCGGCAGAGCAGGAAGTACGTCGTCAAGTCTACAGAGCTTGGGTCGGACGCGACTTCTGCCGGGGCAGCGATGGAGCGACGGAGCGGCTTGCTTGGAAGACCAATTATAAGACACACCGAGCGCTGATCATCTGCGGCGAACTTGGCATGGGTAAGACGACGCTGCTGGCTCGGCTCGTGCTCGACAGTCTGGGCGATTCCAGCGCTGCGGATGACAAATCACAACCCGCAGCTGCTCTCCCGGTATTGGTATCGGCAGCGGATTTTTCCAGCAAGGACGATCATTCACTGGCAGCATTCGTGACGCGAGCCGTGCAAAAGAGGTGGGCGGAGGCTCCCCGCGATGTAGTCGCCGCGCTGGTCGATGCGTTTCATGAGGACCGGATCGAGCTGTTTATCGATGGTCTAAATGAGTTGGAAGAAGCAGAGCGACCCGAACTGCTCCAGCGACTGGCTGCTTGGCATGCGACGCGCCCAGCGATGAGATGCGTGTTGACTACGCGGCCTGCGGCCCTTGCAGCAGTGGCCGTTCCGCAGGGTTTTCGTGTCTTTCATCTGGCCGGACTCTCTGAACAGCAGGGCTACCGAATGATGGCCCATGGCAAGCCATACCACGATGCTGAGCTATCGCGGACCTTGCACTTCATCCGCTCGCAGAATGCACTGCGCGAGATCGCGGCCAACCCACTTCTGCTGATGCTGACGTCACGGCTGAAGACGAGCGAGATCGAAACATTGCGCCACTGGGTGGATGTGTACGAGCGAACCATGCCGCTGCTTCTGCGTGGGCCACATGGAGCTGCACTTCCCGAGTTTGACTTCCGGCTCTGCATTCGTGCGTGGTCATCCGTTGCCGATGTATTGCAAAGGCGCGGCCAGCTCACGCTGCGTGAACACGAGGCACGGCAACTCATCGGGCGCTGTCTTAGCAGATCCAGTGAGTCGCGCGAGCGGAAAGTAGAAGAACTGCTCGCCGTGGCAACCGAGCACGGCGGTCTGCTCACGAGGCGCGGTCGGCACGACCAAAGCTTTTGGCATCCATCGTTTCAGGAATACCTCGCAGCGGTTCAGTGGTCGGATGCCGTTTCCGAAAGCGCTCGCGTCGATTCGCTCCTTCGGGACTGGCAACCGCTGGTCGAGCGACGCAACAACCATGAAACGCTGCGACTCGCGCTGGGGAGAATGGCGTTTCATCAGGGTGAGGCGCAGAGACGACTCGCGGTGGAACTGCTGACACAGATTGCTAACGTACCGCAGGAAGACTCACTTCTCGATGGGGTCTGGCTGTGTCTTGCTGCTGATGCGAGCCTAGACGGTGTGCCGGTGTCTCCGCGAGTGCGCGAGCAGCTTGCGATTCGACTGTCCGAACGAGTGCGACGTTTCGATGATGTGCAGGGTTCAGAGCGTCTGACTCGCCTCGCTGCTCGCCTGCTGACAGACAATGCTCCCTCGACACAGATCATTCAGTCCCTGGCGAAGTTGGTCGAAACGCCAGACCGCATGTCGAGCGAAGCGCTGGAATTGACCATGCGGCTGCTGGCTGCAGCGTCGGCGACTGATGATGCCGCGGTGACAGCCTGTCGCCGCATGTACGAGCGCGTTCGCCCGGCGAATGAGGAGCGGCGATTTTTATACATGGGCGGCTGGCAAGCGGATGTCTTTCGCATCGCTGCGCTCGGCTTGCTGCGCGCGGGCATTGTTCCGGATGGAGCAGCGGTTCTGGTGCTAGGTCCCAAAGACTCTCTTAGTTCATCCTACGCTCGACCGGACGTGGTCAATGCTCTGTTGTCGAACGCACTTGCGGCTGATGAGCTACGACCATTTCTGCACGATGAGGATGCTGCTGTACAAGCCGCTGCGCGATGTCTGTACGCCGTTGCGAGGCCACTATCCCCTGATGCCTTCGAGTGGATGCGGCAGTGCATTGAGAAACGCGAGTACACAAACGCCTGGCTCCGCATCGTGGCAGAACGTGACCCAGCCGTTGCCAGGCAGCTGTTCGAGATGGCTACCGCGAGCGACTACGAAGCTGTGCGGGGCGTCCTAGGGTTGCTGATCGACGATCGTGTTGATACCAAGCTGCTCGTCTCTCTTCTTGTCCCATGGCTCGTCGCGCAGCCATTCAGTAGAGAGCTCGTACATAAGCTTCCGCTTCGTTCGGTGAACGAATCAGATGGTGATGTAACGCCAGCGGTTCGCCGAGCGCTATTTCATCAGATCGAGTCTGTTGCGACATGTGGCAGTGGTCCAGAAGCGGCGCGCGCACTCGGCTGGTTGGTGTCGCTGTTTGGTATGCCGACCGATGCCGCACGGAAGCGGGAATGGCGCAAACGGATGGGAGCGTTTGCTGCGGCTGCGCCACATAACGAAGCGAAGGACTGGCTGTCGCTGCTTGTGGAGCACGAGGACAGAGCTCTTGCCGGCGTACTGGCTGCGCGTCTGATTCGTGACGTCGATTCGGAGAAGCTGAGGCCCATTGTTCGCATCGTCGACATGATGGATCTTCGAAAGTGGTGGCCTCGCAGAGTCTTTGCCGCAGTGAATGCGAGGGCGCTTCGTGCGGCAGCGGCTGAATGTTATGATGAGGTCCTTACATGCTCGGTATTGACGCGGGATCACAAGCTCAATGGGGTAGCAAGAGCGCTTGAGATCGTTGCCGCTGCGGACAGCGGCTTACCATCCTGGGCTGCCGGATTTCAGTTGCTGCGGCTGCGACGAATGAATCGCGAGCTGGCGATCCGGATGCTGCGCCAAATCGGCCAAGCAGGCGACGGCCATCTCGCTCGCGAATGGTATGTTCTATATGAATGGATTTGGCAAAACTGCGGCGATGATGAGGGCGTGATTCGAGCGATGATCATTGCTCCCGCAAGCGCTTCGTCTGACTATCGTCGCATGATGTTGGACGACTATCTCAGGCGCATCATCACATCGTGTCCCGAGCGCGTGAACCTCCTGACTGAGCACCTGCAAGATACCAAAGGCGCTGAACGGGAGCAGGTGCGCCAGCTACTGTCCTCCGTTTGTACCGGAAACCAGGACTCAAAAGCTCTCATTCATCAGCAGCTCTCGATATGGATCGACGATCCAGATGTTGGCCCCGACGTCGTCTACGTCCTTGCCCGAGCCGACGTACCCATCGACGAGAAGATGCGAAACACCATCGGGCGGATGGTGCAGCGAAAGGACGAGCTGGGACAGTGGGCGACCGAGTGGCTGGAGTTCGAAGAAGAAAACTTGTCCGAGCGCTGGATTTCCTGGGAAGCGAAGCTAACCAGCGCCAACCTCGATGAAGTCATTGACGCTGCGGGGAACCTCCTGCGAGCGAAGCGACATCCACCATCACTGGTCTGGAACCTTCGGCGTTGTCTGGTCGCATCCCCCGTGCAGGCGCTACGGGCGGCACTCATCCTGTACGGCCAATACGAGCCGATTTCAGATGCCGTACCCAAGCTGCTTGAGTGCCTCAGCATTCACGACCAGACGCATATCTTTGAGACGTTCTGGGTCATCAAGCGGAGGCGGCCCAACGTCATCCATGTTGGCCCTCACATCGTCATTTCCCGAGTTCAAGAGAGTGAGGAGCAAGACGACGAGGATACACAAGACGCTGTCGGCGACCCACCACCACCAATCGGACGCGACCGATTCCGGCCAATGTTTGGCTACCACGAATCCGTGGCTCAATGCGCGGCCAGCTTGCTTGCGGAAATTGAATGCCGAGAAGTCATTCCCACGCTCATCGATTGGCTTCGTGACTGCGACGACCGGCGGTCATACTTCGCAAGGAATCTGCTTCGATTTCTGGAAGCGGAGTCCGAGCCAGGCTTCTGCGACTGGCTGCTCGAACAGGTTCAGCTTGGCAACTATGGGGAATCCATCTCTGCGTCGAATGTGCTGTTTGAAGCGGATATGGCACCTGCAAGACACCTCAAGGCGCTCCTCGCCAGTTTCCCCACCGATTACTCTTCGAGGCAGTGGTCGGCTGGCTGCCGGATCTTGATCTTATGTGCCACCCGTGAGGACGCGGCACGTGCAGCAGAGGAAACGATGGGATCGCTCGATGTCGAAAAAGCCTGGCTGCTCGCGCGCTGGCTCATCGGTGTGGGTCGCTCCTCCGCTGTTATCGCAGCAGCCTACGTGAGTGGCGAGATCAAGCTGCCGAATACCGACTACAGGGATCCGGTAACTGCTAGGTTGGCAAGAAGCGAAAAGAAGGAAGCCTGGCACGCTCTGTTCGATGAAAATCGTTTGCACAGCGATGAACACGTCCTGCGTGAGTTTGCTGTGCGGCTGGGTGACAGCAATCCCACCGAGCGAGCCCATGCTGCGTGTGCAGTCATCGCATGGCTGGGCAAGTCGCGGCACATTCTGGATGAGAACCCGCAGTCGATTTCCTTGGTGGGACCGCTCCGTGAGCCGCTGCTCGCAGCACTGCGCGCTGGTCTTGACGGCGATGACATCGCCTTTCGATGCTACGCGATCGACCATCTTGATAGGCTGGGCTGCTTCGATGATACCGTCTTATCGGCAGCCATCCTGTGTTTGCATGAAGTGTTCGGTGGAGGCCCCTCTCGACACGGCTGGGGAGAGCCGCTGTCGGAATCCGATTGGGAGAGCGCCGCGCTAGAGGACCGTCTGGATGTCGCGCGGGTCTTGATCGGACGGGGGCTCAAGACGGAACCCATCAAGATGCTGACCCGCTTTGTGGCACAGCCAACGGAGAATCTCTACTTCGACTACTGCTGGATGAAGGCGCTAAAACTCCTCGTAGAATGCGGGACGGAGCAAGCTCTGGTGCGGCAGGTTCTTGCGAGTCATCTCGAACGAACACGATTTCCATTTCACCACTTCAGGGAACTGCTCCCGCTGCTACAGCAGGTGAATGGTTGCGATGCCCTGCTCCGCTCATTGATTCTGGAGCAGTTTGCCCAGGGAGACACGCTCTCTACCTACCTCATACGTCAGTGGGCACATCGGGAGTTCGTCTACGCTGAACACGACGAGCAGGAATCGAACAATGTCGAGGGCGCTCGAGGGCTTGGATGCCAGATTCCAATGGGTGGGACCGCTCTCGACGTTCGAACCGCGCAGATCAAGTGGTTGGCTGCGCAAAACGTACCGCCCGAGCGAATTCGGCCTGCCATGGTCCTCCTTGCCGTGCGCTACGATGAGGAGCGCGCCACAAGAATGACACAAGCCATTATCGACCGGCGCACGGACACGACGGCGAGAGAGCTGGTCGAACGAGACCTGGCGTCGGATGAAAGCGATGGCCAAGGACAACAGCTCTCCAAGGCGTGGCTTCTCGCCGCGCTGACGGATGCAGCGCACGGAGTCTGCTAAACTGACTTGGACCGTGCGGTGGCCGCCGTTAGTCGTAACATCGGGGGAGATTGCTATCTGTATCGCGCAGTGCGCACATTCCCTGAACCCACCGTCGCTGGATAAGCTCTAGGGAAAGAAGCCAGATGAATTTCCGTCGAAGCGCGCTTCTTTAACGAAGCCAAGGCTGTCAACGACATCAACCATCCGAACATCGTCGATATCATCGATTTCGGCGAGTCCACCGTCGAAGGAACGACCTTCAAGTACATCATGATGGAGTTCCTC
>Ga0154020_10002309_pt1 | contig 23194 bp, 20 predicted proteins | sample Klosneuvirus_201_FD_109709 | JGI IMG/M metagenome (GOLD analysis project Ga0154020, IMG submission 109709) | Active sludge microbial communities from wastewater, Klosterneuburg, Austria - Klosneuvirus_20160825_MG | ecosystem: Engineered > WWTP > Aerobic digester > Activated sludge | place...
ACGAATCCGAATACCAAAAACGAGTCCTCAAGGGCCTGACGAGACGAGCTGCCGACCTCGGATTCCAACTCGTTCCCAATCAACAACTTACAACGGAAACAACAATGTAGTTCATTGGAAGTCATCGATATAAACCAGCCGAGTGGGCAATTAAGAAGTAGGGTAATCAAAGTACCGAACGATGGTCCTGTGAGTGCATTGGCAATCAGCGGCAGAGCGACAATTCCCCACAATACCATCGCGTGCCCTGGTGTTTGAGGTGTATCAGCCCAGAGTCGTAATGTTCGAAGCAATAAAAACTGTGAGGCTAGAAACACGCCAAGGACTAGCCACGGCCGATCTGGCCATTTAGGTCTTTCGATATTTACAAAGCCAAAATCGCCGTCTGTAACAGTTGTCACAAATAACACCGGCAGCATTGCCCAGAAGCAACCAATGAGTGCGGCCTGACCCCAGTAGAGAAAAATGGTTATCCAGATCATTGAATGCACCACTTATGTTGTTTGAGTGTATGAGTGTTTCGTAATATAAACTCAATTGATCTCGTACTTTGGATAAGCCAAGCTGCAATGGTTGCATTCGTGACAAAACTGTCTGTGTGCAAGACGCATTAAAGAATAACCTCCCAATGGTCTGAGGCTTCGGCAATCCGCAGAATTCGTGTTATGACGAGTTTCCAGTAAAGCGGATGAGTTGTTTGCCACGAAGCCTGCGTGTTGACACCGTCTGGAAATGCAAGAAGCATTAACGTGATATTGCCGCGCGTGGCTTCGAATTTTTGATCTTTTTGCGGACTCCGGTGTCGCTCAACGTTTAGGCGATCGGAATAAGCGAAGGGATTGAAAGGCACTCGATGTTGCTGGTCGGAGGAATCGCAGTAAATCACGTCTTTCGTATGAAACGAAGGCACCCTCCGGAGCGGTGACATTGTCAGGTCGCGTCTTGGAGGAACCGGGAATTGTCTGAGTTCTGAAGCCATAGTCTTCACCAACTTGAGTTGCGTCAGCGTCGATTTGCCCAATCCAATCGTCTCAGCAATATACGGATGTCCGGAGTGGTCTTCGAGTTCAATATGGAAAATCCTTGAGTCTCGGGCAGAAGTCACGGTGCTGAATCGGCTCGTTCCGGGTCGCGTTTCGGTATGTCTGCCGAAGGTTCGTCAGCTCCTTGAACGCCACTCTTTCCCTTGCCGCTGTCCCGGACTGCAGATGCCACAACGTGGCGAATTCCTCTGGCGAAGGCCAGTAAAGAGCCGAAGCATTGGCCGCACGCAGACATTGCATTGGTTCATGCGTCGATAAACCGAAGAACTGCTGCAATTGCGGAAGTGATTCGCTCGTCGTTTCAAATCAGCACGCGCTCGACTTCATCGAGCGTGACGCTGTCTTCGACTCGGTTGTACATTTGTGTCGTGGTTGCTGAGGCGTGAGCGGCCATTTGCTGGGCTTTTTCCAGCGTTCCGCCGTTACGCATATACTCTGTGATGCCTGTCGCTCTGAATGTATGGGAGCAAATGTGAGGCGAAATTCCGAGGGCGATTGCACGGCGTTTGATCATCCGGAGTGCGTCGTTTCGGTGCATGGCGTTGAGTGTCAAATATCGGCGGCGACCGATTGTGCGGAAGAGGGGACTGGCTGGCTGAACGTGCAGCTCGGCTGCTGCCATGTACTCCAACAGGTAATGTTCGGCGTTGTGGTGAAGCGGCATTTCATGGTGTCTGCCACCCTTCTCGTGCAGGCGAACCCAGTACCGGCGATCGCTCAAACGCACGTCCTGAACCTGCATCCTGAGTGCCGCTCCGACACGGGCAAACGTATGTACCATCAGAGCAATCAAAGCCCTGTCCCGTAGTCCCGCGATCGTCGTTGTGTCGATCGAATCCAGCAGAGCCCTCGCTTCCGTGGCTGACAGGATCGGCGTTTTTCCTTTGCGAATCACCACCTTTGGCCCCTTCACCGCAGCAGCCGGATTGACTCGCAGAATTCCGCCGGTGACGAGGTAATCAAACAGCATCCGCAACGCCGCCAGATGTTGTTTGACCGTCAGGTCGCTGTAATGTCGCTGCAATTCCTCCACATACGCCGCCACGATCACCGGTTCGATCTGTGACAACAGCACCTTGTGCGATTCAGCCCAGTCGCAAAATCGTTGCACTGCCCGCATGTACGCGGATCGCGTATTCGGATTGCGGATATTCGCCGTGAAGAATTCGACAAACCGCCGAATTGTGTCCGCACCTGCATCCCGAATCAGAGCAGGCACCGCGACACCGGAGGTCGCGGAAAGTTGACGTTTGCCGGAAATCAGTACGTGGTCGTTCAACTCAGAAGGAGAAAGTAGATGCTCCGATAATACGTGGCATAAAAGGCGTTATGCAACGTCATTTTTGGACTCAGAATCGGGCGATCAAAACACAACAAGGCCGAGACTGTGTCAAAGAGATTGCTGAAATCCGGACGCAGAATGAGCCGGCGTTTGACCGTTCCCCGAAATACCAGCATCAAATGGTTTGAAATGTCGGGCGTTTGTCAGGATGCTACTTGCCGCATTGAATTCCACTTTGCTATGCCGCTCGTTCGCGACTGGATTTTCAAGAGCAATACCCCTTATGACTCGAAGACGAAGAAACTCGCCCTCCGATGACCTCCACGCTGAATTGAGCACAACGTTCACCCTGCTGCCGTGGTGGGCTGGTCCTCTGTTTGCCGCAGTTATCTATAGCGGCGTTCGATGGTCACTGGCATTGATTATCGTTCCCGGTGACTCGACCACTTCCGGCGGCGGCCTCTGAAAGGTAATCCATTCGTTCACGCCCTCGTTCGCAATTGCTGCCGCAGGATTTGTTCTGATCACCTGGTTAGGCGTGCAACTCAAACAGTGGAGTAATCGCCACCTGCTCAACTCCCAGTCCGGGCTGGCAAGTATCCGCGACCTGACCTGGAGAGAATTCGAAGATCTGCTATGTGAGGCGTTCCGCCGCGAAGGCTACGTGGTTGAACACACCGGAACCGACGGCCCTGACGGTGGAATAGATATCCGCATTCAGAAAGGGTCGATTCGTTCCATCGTACAGTGCAAACTCTGGAAGCGGCAGCAGGTGGGAGTTGCCATTGTGCGGGAAATGTTCGGCCTGCTCCACAGCGAAAAGGTCGACTCAGCGATCGTTGTCACGTCCAGCAGTTTTTCACCCGACGCTTCAGAATTCGCGAGCTGGAAGCCAAACGCCGGGGCTCAGCGTCAGGTGCCGAATTCGCGGCAAGATTCGCAGCCGAAGCCCCCAAATCTGTCCTTCGTAATTCCGCCCTGCCCAAAGTATGGCGGCGACATGACAAAAGGAACCGCGAGAAAGGGCTTACGCGCTGGTCAGTCGTTCTGGGGCTCTCGAAGATATCCCGATTGCAGCGGCATCGTGAACATCCGGGAAATCTGATCTCTTTCAAGAGGCAATTCAGTCCTGAGCGTCTTCCCCGGTACGCCATCACCATCCTGATCAGTTGGAGAAGGGAAGATTACCGAGTACAGGCATTCGGCCAAAAAGTACTGACTTTTACAGACTGAGGACTTGCAGGCATTCCTTGCAGAGATCAGACGATCGACCAGAAAAACAGCTGGAAGTTTGCGACCAAAACAAGATTCTGAGGCGCGTGACTAGACGTATACGGATCGCGAACCGAAACTCCTGATCTACATCGACGGCCTCGCGTTCCATTCCGAAGTCCGCCAATGGACCCTCTCAAAAGCAGTATCACACGATGAACCCTCAGCCTCCGAATCATTGGCTTCGATTGCATTTAGCACTTGCTGAACGCCCAGAACGCCCGCGGTTGGTGATTTCGCACTTCAGTGGTCAAACCGCTGAGATTGTTCGTGAACTTTCGCTAGCGGAATCAATACCTTATTTGCCGGAGTTCCTCAGAGAATCGATGTACCAGCGCCCACGTTATTGGTATACGTTTGAATTTACAGAACTGACTGCCGAAATTGCGATCACTGTTCGCAACGCAGGGCAGACCTTTTTGGATAAGATGTCAGAGAAAGAACAGCCGGCGTCCCTGCCGTTGTTTGCCACTTGCGACAGCCGGGAGTTACATCGGCAGTGGGCTCTGCTCGTCCAGATGTTGCTTGCGTCTGAACGCGATCTTCCAGTGCCCGTCGAAGTCGTTTCTGCGCCTGATCAATTCGTTGAATCGCCAAGACCCCTAACACTGCCTGTCAGAATCACGGGAGTGGGCGGTCCAATGGTCAGGTACGCTCTTGAATCTCTCGAACAACAGGCATGGTATCTTCGTGGAAGCGCGGTTCGAGACTTCGCTCTTCGCGTGGAAAGTGTGCCACAGGAAGACTGGCGGTCGCTGGAGCTGGGCAAAGTCGGCGAGATTATGGTCACCAGCGATGAAGAAGAAAGGCGTTCATTGTTCCGTTTCGCGGAAGACATCGCGCGTAATCAAATCGTCCCTCGCTTGATCATTATCCTCGGCTATGAACCATTTCCATATTGGCTTTCGTGGTGGAGACACTCTGAATTCCCGAAGGGCGTGGCTGTTGCTTACATACCGGTTCGCGGTATGCAATCAGCGTCTGAAGACCTGCGTTGGTTTATCGAGGAAATCGTTCATGATTGGCCTCTCCACGACGCGATGCACATTTTGCGCGAGCAACGGTTTTTTGAGGAACTCCGCCAGAATGAAAACAGCGATGGAAGACTCTGGTGGCGATTACCCTGGTTGTATTCTGACCCGGCGTCCAACCAAAGCCTTCGTTTTTCGTCTGTTCTGCCGCAAATTCTCGAGTCGGCATCTCGCTTCCATTCTGTCACCCAAGAGGTTGATGTCGATCGTTTTTCCCTTGCGATGGCACGCAGTGTGGGGCCGGAGGATGCACAATTCATTCGAGGCCTGTTATCCAGCGCCCAACAATTGGCGACGTCTTTCCGAGAGGCTCAAACGAGGGCGATATCCTTCGATAAAGAGAGCCACGGACTAGTGCCGATGGCACGGTTGATGGCCGCCACCGGGCAATTTTCCGAAGACCAAAAACAAATCGCGCGGGAGTTCAGCGCACTAATACGGGAACCAGGAATCGCGGAGGCATTCGAGCACACCCAGGAGCGAAAAGTAGATGCAAGGCTGTTTCATCGAACGCCGGAAGGTTCCGTTGTCCCACTTTCAGGCTTCGAGGGACTGAAACCCGGGATGTCTTTGCGTTTGGCAATTCACATCGGTCAACGCGCCGACGGAAGTCTTGTTGTCGGAGAACTTCCGGCACTTGATCCGCTTTTACCACAGCTCGAAGACGATGAAACTCACGATCTGGACATTGTCGTTTTCCCGAAGGACTTTCGTCTTGAATCGGCGGCGACCCAAACCGTCAGGCTATCGAGGTTCGGTGGGACCACGCCCGTGGAATGGGATCTTGTTGCACCCAATGTGCTGCGAAAACCACCAACTGAAGAGACTGGAAAAAAGATTCAGACGTCGTTGAAACGTCCGATGGCCGAGGTTGGGTGCGAAGGTGGCGTGCGGAACTCCGTTTCAGTGTTTATCGCAATAATCAACTCTTGCAGTCATTCCGTCTCAGAGCTGTGCTCGGAAACAGGAAACCCTTCACGCGCGACCGTAGAATATTGATCGAGTGCGACTTCTCACAGACTCGCCGTTTTGGTCGGCTCGGTGAAGTTCGACCTCGAATCCTTTCTCTTGCCGTGAATGAAGATGACTCGGGAGGGACGCACACGCTGATGTTGGTCAAGGATCGGAAGCGTGTCGCACTCCAATGGACCGAGGCATCGATGAAGATGCATACAGAAAGCGTCCGCCAGACGCTCTTCGGAGCATTATCGACTGCTGACAAGAAATCTGCGTTCCGGTTTGACCTCACCACCCAGAAGCTTCTTCCGCCCTTACTCGCCGCAACGTCATACGACAATTCGGTGCGGGATCTTGCGAACGCTGGCAGCGAGCTATTCAACCAACTCTTCCTGCGTAACGGGAGTGCCAGAGACCTACTAAAGGAAGTTTGGGAGACGGCAGGACAGACAATGCAATTCGTGCGGAATGATCCTGATTATGCATTTCCATGGACACTGATCTACGACTATCCGATTCCCAAGGCATCCGACGATTCCCCTCTTCTAGTGTGCAACGGGCAGTCGCAATCGGGCGCGGCGTGCTCGTGTGGAGACAATCCACCCGGTTACTGTGTCCGAGGATTCTGGGGAGTGCGTCATATCGTCGAACAACTTTGCAAAGCTCGACAGCATCTGGATGGGAAGCCGGGAAAAATCGCCACCGCCCCCACTGTGCCGACGGTTTGCGTCATACCGTTCGTCACCGATCCATTCGTAGATGGACTCATCTCGAAGATTCGCGGATTGAATCAAGACCACCAAATTCATAATCCACTCCCGAAGATGTTTCCGGACTCAACTCGAGATATAGGGAGTCGGCCAGCGTTGGTTGTATTCGTCGGGCACATGGAAGAAGAAGTGACGAACTACGGGCTTCGCAGACCGAGACTTCTTCATGCTGGCAAGCCTGTGTTAACACTGGCTGACATTGTTTCAGAAATCCGCAAATACGGTGAGTGGGACACTCCCCGATCGCTCATTCTGCTGATGGCGTGCGGCAGTGCTGCCTCACGTGTTGATACTGGTACGAGCCTCGCCGCAGCGTTGCTGCAGTTGGGTGCAGTCGGTATTCTGGGTGCTGAATGCACAGTCTTCACCGGCATGGCTTCCCGAGTTGCAGCCGACGTTACCCGTTGGCTCTTCCAAGGAAGCACGATGGGAGACGCCATGCGCAAGACCGTTGCGAATCTGGCCGCCGAAGGCTGCCCGCTCGGACTTGCTTTCACTTACCTCGGCAGCGCCGATGCGGTGTTACCTAAATGAAAACGATCCACATTGTCCTCAGTTATCTTGCTCTTTCCGCCGTAGTTCCAGCTTTCGCTGACGACGCGAAACTGATCGACTTCCCTGCGGGACTGAGCTTCCCGCTAGTTGAGAAAGGAGACCAGCTGTCAGCCCGCATCCCAGTCAACCCCGGCCCTGAAGCACCAGTGCTCAACAGCTTGCAAGTACAGCGAAGAGATGTGTTCTCTGTTGAGGGCCGCCCCGAATCTCTCACAGAAAAGATCTTCTTGAAATGGGAGCCTGGAACCAAGGATCTCGGATCGGCACTCGTTGTGTCAGCAAAGGCCGAGGACATATTGCCCGGCGCGTACACGCTGGTCGTTGATATTTCCCCAATTGATACGACGACTGTCAATGTCCGACAAGCCGCCACGTTCACGCTCCAGCGTTTGGCACCACAGCTCACCTCTCTGCGTTCGGTAAATGTATGGCAGGAACGGGGACTTTTCAGCACGGCAAATACCAATGGACGTGTCAACCTTAGCGAAGCCACAAACAAAGCGGCCGTCCGCGCGCTCAGCTTCAACGAATTGAGGAATCCTCCAACCGTTCAAGGCCCGGAAACGGGCAATCTTATTGTGAAAATGACCGAGACCGCGATCCCCGCTGGCGGCGGAGTGGAATTGGAGGTTGTTCCAGAGGGAGAATTCCCGATCGGGAAGACTACCGGCAAGCTCTATGTGCGCTCACCACAACTCGCCGCACCATTGACGATTGACTATGAGGTCACGGCTGTGCGTACGTCGATCTGGATCGCGATCTGCGCCGCCGTTGGTGCGTTCTCCGGCTGGGGCGTGCGGATCTTTCTACAGGCGCGGCGAGATCGACTCCTCGCGCTCATCACGGCATCAGAAGCCCTGGCGGCACTTGTTAAGGCCAGGATTTCCATACCGGACGAAGACTTTACAACTGCCGTCGAGACCGCTGAACGTGTCTTGAAAGAGGCCACTGCAACAGGCAAGCCACCACAGATTACTACCGCTTCCGCGAAAGCTATGGAAGCACTTGCCGTTGCCGAAACCGCGCTGAATGAACGACGCAAAGCATTGTCGGATTCGCTTGTACCTCTTCACAAAACGTTGCACCAAAGTTGGCAGGTTCCCCCCGCAGTTGCGGAATCCCTGGGCACGGCCCGAACGGTTGCCGATGGTATCCTTTCGCTCGCGGAGTCTCGAAATATTAAGGCCGCTCAAACGCGACTGAATGAGCAGATCCCCAGAGCGTGCGTCTCGTTAGCCAACGCTGCGAGCAAATGGCGAGGAGATGCGGCAAAATACCTCGCTGCACTTGCTGACCATCCCCCGGCGCTTCCCGAACAGGGAGACGTTCGGCTGGCCGAAGCGGTCGTGGCATGGAAAAAGCAATTTGGAGACAACCATGACTATGTCGTCGTAGAGCGTGCCGATCTGGAAAAAGAACTGGCGGCAACGCACGCGGCCTTCCAACAGGCTCGAACTATCTTTGGTGACTTGCGTACAAATGGACAGGAGGTCGCAGAATGGGCACGTGATCTCTTTGTCCCCCCAGCCAACGCCGCGCATTTCAACGAAATCGTGAGCATCGCCAAGTCGCACGCAGACTCGCTCGCTGCAGACCTCGACAATCCCGACTCGAATCGAGCGGTGCCAGCGCAGCGCCAGCGTGACGAGAAGGCCGCTTGGGAGAAAGCGCTGCTTTCATCAATCCCAAATGCCGATCCTGCACAAGTGAAAGCCAAGCTGGAACAAGGGCAGTGGACTGCGGCCGCGCAGATCGCCCGTGAGCAGATGGTTGCACTTAGCCGCTCGACCGCGCGTGAACGTGATTCAGTTGAAGAGACCGCCCTCGGTCCCGAAGCGAGCGCCGAAATACCAACCCCAATCGGTACATCAGCACCCGTCGCGCGTGGCATCCCATTTCTGACCTTGCCCGTCATCGGCACAAGCAGCACGGCTGACTCACTTCGCCCTGTGCCTGAACTCACTGGCTCCGTAGCGGAACGCATAGTGCTAGCTCGCGCCGAAGGATTTGCTGCATTTGTTCAAACCGCCATCCTTTCGGTCATCTTCATCGCATTGGCCTACGGCGTTTATGGTGGACAATGGATCGGCACTTTTCGCGAGATGCTCGGGATTTTTGCTTGGGCTTTCGGTCTTGACCTTACGGCCGATTCCCTTGCACCGTTGCTCAAGAAAGTCGGTAATCCTCCGACTGCAACTTAACAGCCCAGAAAATCTGGGCTTCACGATTCACGGCGACTGGAAGGTCGCTGAGTTCCAGCACCGCTACAACAACCTTCAGCAACCCCCGGGAATTCCCAACGGAGCACAGTCAAGCAACAGCATTCACTCACCGCATTGGTCAGTAGAATTTGCTTGTTTGTCAGGCAGATTTGATGTCAAGGATGTTTACGGTGGACGAATACGCTTGCATACGTCGGGCTCATCGGGACGGGATGAGCATTCGTGAGATCGCGAGGGAGTTTCATTATTCGGGTTACAAAGTGCGTGAGGTGCTGCAGGGCGGCGGTGAGCCGCAGAAGATTCATCATAATGCGCGAGTCATTCATGCAACCTCCACATGCGATCAGCTGAATGCGCTGCCCAGCATTCACTGGAACCTGAGCGTAGCTGTTGCCGCCGTCTCCGACGATGACGATTCAGCGCGTGCCGGGGCGTTTTCGACCATTGAGGTTTTTGTTCGGCGATTTCGGAGGTCAGGGGCAGGATCTTCAGGGCGGTCTCAAACGAGACGACGGCTTTAAAGGTCGGAATAGCGTTATTGCCGTAGGGCGCGATGAGGTCCGGGATCTCTTCCCGAGGCATGCCTTGCCCCTCGGCAGCGACGGCTTGATCGCCCAGAGTTGGTCCCAACATCTCGAATGATGAGCGCAGAGATTTCGCACATAGACCAGATGTTGAAAGATCGTCACCAGATCAGGCGATTGTCGAAGATGTGAAGCTCGGTCATGCGATGCGCAGCGTGATACGACTTGTCAGCGTCTTCCAGCAGGTTGTGTGGTTCCAGCCGAGGGCGTTGATCTTTGCCGATCTAGGTGAGTTCAAGTTTCGTTTTGGCCATAGGTCAGTGGTCAGTTTTCAGTGGGCAGATTTCAGGGAGGAAAGCAGTTTGCGACCGGCGGCAGTGAGGCGGTACTTTTGCAAGCGGCTGTTCGGTTTGTCGGGGATCGTGAGTTCAAGGAAGCGGCTGTCGATAAGTCGCTGGAGTCCCTTCTTGAAGTTTCCGGTTCGACTGCTGTAGCCAGCGACCGCCAACAGGGCTTTTCCAGTCGTTTCACCTTCGGAGCACGCTGATAATACATCAAGTTGCCACTTTTGCAGATCGACTTGGGCCTCGACTTGGGCCTCGACTTGGGCCTCGACTTGGCGGGTAACTGCTGCCGATTCTTTCACTTTGAATTGCCGGTGCATGGGGAGTTCGACCACGAACCACAGGCGGTTCTCGTCGGTTGTGAATCTGGCTTTGGGAGATCCATTGCGTTTCATCGCAACCCGAATCTTCGGGACGCCCGTTCCACGGCCTTCGGTCATGTCGAGTTCCTTGAAGAACTCGCCGATGCGGCGGTTGCGGTAACGACGGGAAACGAACTCCGGTTTCTTCAGGTCGATCGGTCGGATCGACGCGTCGGGACCGGGATAAGAGACAATCTGCATCGACTCGGGGTTCACGCGGACCTCGACCGGCTCGCGCTGGTCGTACCCACGGTGATACATCGCGTTGACGAGCGCCTCTTCGATGGCCGTCATCGGATAATTGAAGAATCGAGTGGCTTCCGGGCGGTCGGAATGCTTGAAAACCTTCTCCACGATGACGTTGTTCTGGATATACCGGAGGGCGGCGCGAATCTGCTGATGGATCGGTCCGTGCAGAATCTTCTCGACGATCTGGTCGCCCCCAGCTCCTTCCGGAAAGATCACGACGTCGATCTGCGTGCCGGGCAGAAACTTTTCGGGAGTTTCGCAAAAGAACAGGATGCCGACGTTGCGAGGGGTGACCGCTTCTTCGGGACCATCGACCACGTTGAGCAGTCGCGCAAGTTCCAGGAGCGACGCCTTTGGCCGCTCCTGATAGAGGCGGCTCCCGATCTCTTTGAGGAATGTGCGGATCAACGGCAAGCTCAGGTCATCGACGCTCGCCGCGCGGCACATCCGATCGTCGAACGGAACGGTCGCCGCCAGACTCAGCAGTTCACGCTGATCTTCGCCCTTTGCTTCGACTGTGCTGGAATATCGGCGGATGTAATAATGCGGCGTGCGGTGTTTTGCAGTGACCTCCTTCGGAGCCGAGTATGGACGGGTTTGACCACCCGGAGCCCACAACACGACCAACGCTTTCTCCGCAAAGGTCTCGATGCTGAGCACCGGAAAATACGGTGGCTGAATCATGTTGGCGTATTGCAGCAGTTCCCGCTGGATCTTGTCCAATTGGTTCTCGGGGACGCCATCTGGCGGAAAGATCGGCTGGCCGTCTTGGTCACAGTCCTGGCCGATGACGATATAGCCGCCGCCAAGATTCTCGAAGTCGTTGGCAAACGCGCACAGCGTGCGGATGATGGGGTCGGGATTCCAGCCAGCTTTGTATTCGATCCGGTCACCCTCGACGGACCGCTGCCGAAGCAAATCTTCCAAGTTGATGGGGAGCTTACTGCCTGTACGCTGTGGACGAGGGTTTGGGGGCATGGATTCGGACATAGCTTACGCGAGCCTCCAGCGAATCGTGAAGACATTCTGCCGTGAGGTGCGCTGCTGGAACCGGGCTTCGACATCGGAAATGAGCGAATCCTTCCGTTCCTCGATCTGATCCTGGGCGTCGAGCAGCGTGCGTTTCTCCTGGTTGCGCTGCTGTTCCAGTTCATTCACACGCTTCTGAGCCGCGAGCTTGCTCTGCAGTTCGCCAGCGAGCCGCTTCACTTTCTTCGCTTCGTGGATTTCCAAGGCGATATTCTTGAGTTCACGCTCCAGATTCTCCTTGAGGTCATCCACCTGATGCGGATTCAGGTCCACAGTTGCGTTGCTGAGCGACTGTGCAAGTTTATCTGCCCGATCGGCCCCGACTCGTTTGGTCAGTTCAAATGCAAAGTATTTGGAATGGTAAGCAGTGAACGGCGGCTCGCGCACTGATGCGATCACCGGTGCGAATCGTGTCGCGGTCGGTCTGGAATCCAAACTGTCATCGACAGACGTCTCTCCGTGCAGATTCAAATCCGCCGACGGTTGTCGGACGCTGATCGCAGGGAGTTGTTCAGGTATTGTCGGCATAATGGGGAAATATTCATCTCTGGAGCGTCTCAGTATATCACGGCGATGTTTTGTTCGAGAGTCAGTGCGAAAAGGCGTTCGACAGAAGCACTCATGCCCCCAATTGAGTGTCCGCAGAGTGTTTGATTCTGGATCTCGAATGCAACCATCGTCGCCAGATCTGCGCAATGCGAAATATGCAAATGGACAACTCGACCGCTGACGATATGATAACAATTTGATTCCCTCAATGCTGGCCGATAACCTGATAGGTTTGACCTTAAACATCATGTTGGAACAATTCGAGGGAGAGTTCAGTGTTGCCGCACGAAAATCCGTTTTCTGGTATTTCTCAATTTCAGAAGATGCTGGAGTCAATGACAGCTACTTCCAAACTCCTCCGTGACTCGCCGCTCGAACAGTTCAGGATTAACGCGATAAAGTTTGATCAGTTGGTGACGGCAGGGGTCCGAGATTTTGATCAGTTGGTGAATGTACAAGAGAACTTGGGGCGTTCGATCGCAAATTCACTCTCAAACCAACTCTTGGCTGACAGCGTCGCGGTTGCTGCATTGAATGCAAATCTTGATAGATCTTTGAACTTTGGATTCACCGAACGACTATCAAAAATGTTTAGCGAAAGCTACTTGAACGCTTTCAATTCACTTGGAACACAACTGCGCTGTTTCGGTATCTTTGAGTCTTCCGATGACTCCGACGATATGGATGTTGAGATTTCTGAATTGCCTGACGACACAACTTCGACCGGAATACACTCTGATGCTACAGAAATATGCGAACGACTTGAGATTGTCCGGTTTCTGCCGTTTCGACTGCTCAAAGCCATTCTCGGTCACCCGAATTTGATGAAGAAAATTTCTCCCCGAGAGTTCGAGGAGCTTGTTGCAGAACTACTGCATCAGCACGACTTTGAAAACATCATATTGACGCCACGTTCAGGAGACGGCGGGCGCGATGTAATTGCAACTCAGAGGTGCGCCGGTATTCCGGTTCTGTTTGCGTTCGAATGCAAACGCTACCAGAAGAAGGTAGGTATCGAGACAATGCGAACTTTGCTCGGCACTGTGACACACACTCGAACGAAGGCAAATGTTGGAGTATTGGCGACCACATCTGAGTTGACAAAGGGTGCCAAGAAATTCATTTTGCATGAACCTTCAATAAAGGCGCACGAATTCAACGACCTTGTGAAGCTACTTGAGGATATCAAGCACAAGATCCAGTAACTCCACTTTTGCAGTCGCCGAGTCGTGACTGCTCAGCCGTATTCAGATTTCTGACCAAGTGGAATTTTGCAGAACGCACTACAAGGATGGGCCACATTGACGGAACGTACAAACCAGCACTTCGTGCCAAAATTCTACTTCCGCAATTTCTCAAGCGACTCTTGTACAATTGGGTCGCTGTTGATGCGTGATGGACGGACAATTCTCCGTGCCCCGATAAAGGGGCAATGCGCAAAAAAGAATTTCTATGGATCAAAAGAATTGGAGTCGCTGTTCTCGCAAATAGAGAGCCGGCACAGCGAAGGAATTTATGCCGCGCTGGACGTCGCCAACAATTTGGAGAGTGAAGATCTCTCAGCCAAAGAAATAGCGGATTTTCTTGGCGCAGTCATGTTTCAACGCAGCCGAACCGCCCTTGAAATTGCGAAGTCAAAATCTGCACACGAGAAGATGGCACTGCAAATGTTCAGACACCACATCAAGTGCAGCAAGAACATTGATCGAGCAGTTGAAATGATTTCGCACATTGATGCGGGAAATGTAACCCTTACAGAGAATCCTGCCACCACCGTCTGTAGGTCCATTTGTACGGCATTCGATCTCATATTGGGCATCACTGATCTCAATTTGTGTCTACTGCGCAACCGCACCGACTACCCGTTTATCTTCAGCGACGCGCCTGTTGTCTTCTATAACTCCTACTGTGGAAACGTCCGCAATCGCGGTGTACTCGGATTACAATGCCCAGGATTACAAATCTTCTTTCCGCTGGATTCGTGGACGCTGGCATTATTGATTGACTCTGAAAAATACGATGGGCCATTCCGGGGTTTTTTACAACATGATCTCTACAACCGCAGCGATGTCTCACAGATTAATGCGCTCCAATTACATCATTCTCTGAACGCAGTGTACTTTGGGAATCCCCAACATGAACAGTACGTATTCGAACTTTGGAACGCGCACCGGCATTCAATAAGGTCAATCCGTGATCAATATGTGATAGGTCCAGATTTGTGGGTGGACGGAAAACCCCCGGAGGGAGAATTGCACCAAATCTTTGAACCGCAGATCAACTTCGACATGTCGTTGTCGTTTATCGAATGTAACCCAATTTCCCAACAAGACTATGTTTATTCACCACGAAGCCCTGAAATCCGAGAAGAGCTGATGCAACGTGAGACACAAAGGAATTTTCACGAGTAGGCGATGTCTCTTCATGCGAATATCGTGAGCGTTCGAGGGTGCTATCGACTTGACAGCAAAAACGTGACATCGGCATGAAAGCTCGTGAGGCGCAACCTGCAGGCAATTAGGCTTGCTTGACGTGTCATTGCGTGGCAGAGTCTCGCGGATTGACTGAACAGCTTGAGCCAGATTCGGGGGATACTGAGAAGCTGGCGATGAGTCCAGATTCACCGATCTATGGAATCCGCTGGCCAGCGAATCGACTGACGTCAGCTCAGATGAGAGCACTGCGTCAGATCAGCAAGGATGTACGATTGCCGGTGACACAGTTGCTCAAAGATGCCGTTGATGTGTACGTGATCGTCATGCAGCGAGAAATGCACGCGATGATGGTGGCTGAGCATGCAGATGGGCATCAAGAGGGCGAACCGCACTTGAATGATGTTCAAGCGGTCGAATCCCAGCCACAGTCGCCGACGGACTGTCATGTGACCGAAGAAATGCCGCCACCGCTGCCTGGCTTTTTGTTTTGATACATGACGAGCCAGCAATGATGGAACGGTGAATCGTTCGCTCCGACATCAAATTCTCTAGAAATCGCCTCGCCCTTCCATGACCGGGGTGGTATGCTATTGGCATGAGTACGACTCTCAATAAAGAAGCCGATGTGCTATCCCGCTTGGAGGTATCGCTGACACCGGAAGGTGCTCGTGATCTCCTTAAGATCGAGTTTTCGTCGCAAGACCGGGAACGAATGAGGGAGCTTCTGGAAAAGGCGAATCAGGGCACGAGAACTCCCGACGAGGCACGGGAAGCCACAGAATTTGAACGCCTTGGCCATGTTTTTTCCATGCTCAAATCGGTCGCCCGCCGTACGCTCAAACACGCCTAGCATATGAGTGCTTCACTCCGAGATCAGGTTCGGCAGCGAGCCAGGAAACGCTGTGAATACTGCCAAGTTCCTGAAGATTTCGACACGCTCGTGTTTCATTGGGACCACATCATCGCGCAGAAGCACCGCGGCCTCACCGTTTTGTTGAATCTCGCATGGTCGTGCTTTGGATGCAATAATCAAAAGCAAAGTGATATCGCTGGTATTGACCCCCAAGGGAAAGCCGACGAAATCGTACGATTGTTCCACCCCCGCAATGACGACTGGAACGAACACTTCGCATGGGCCGGTCCGGAACTCCAAGCCAAATCTCCAATCGGGCGTGTCACGCTTTATGTGCTCGGCATCAACCTTCCGCACCGCGTGGCTTTCCGCCAGCTGCTCATTGATGAAGGCGTATTTCCGCCTGCCGACGCATAGCTGCCCGTGCATAGCTGGGTATGATATTGTCGGTATCGCATGCTTCGATTCGAATGCGACAAGTGCGGCGCGTGTTGTAAGGGAATGCTGACCGTTGAGGCGGATGATCTGGATGTGCTCATCGCTTCAACGGATTGACGGGAACCGATTGAAGTCAAAACAGTCGATCGCGCGGAACATCGGGTGCATGAGATTCCTTCAGATGTGCCTGAGGAATCTGCGATGCTGGTTCGGATGCGGATGCTGTCTCCGGTTTGCCAACGGCATGATCGCCATCTTGCTCCTGCATTGCATTGAGCAAAGCGGCTCGGACTACATCAAGGGCGTTAAGCACCGGAAGCAATTGCCTGTGATTCAGCGTTGCAACGGCTGTTCGCAACTCTTCCGCTATACGACCGACGTCCAATGAGCCCATCGCTGAGAACTGCCCCTGCGGATGAAGTTGTGTGCGTTCGATCACAAGCCGCTCGCTCCAATCTTCCGCATTGACGTCCCGAGCCATGCGTCGAACATGAACATGTTCAATCGGCTGAACGGGTAGGCCGTTCCGTGTGAGCCACGAAACGTCCTCGCGCATGTCGTCCAGTACTTGTCTCAAACAATGGATTTCTGAAGATAGACGATCGACTGATTCCATCAGTGGGCTGGCCTGTTCAACCGGTGCGGCGGACGGGGCTTTTCGTCGAGAGGGCATACCGAGCACAAGATGCCAGAGTTTTTGTCGCCTCGCCAGCTGTCATCCGATCCATTGAAATGATCGAGTTCGGAATTGCATGGCTACACAGGAACTGGCATTCTGTTTCAACTGATTGTGTCAGAGGTTCTGCCATCATCGGCGACTCGGATCCACCGCTTTGAATCGGTCGATCCACAAAATCCGGAGTGCATTGACCACATTCTGCAGATTACACGTTGTCTCGCCCGGCGTCGCTTTTCAGGCGAATGGGATAAAGAAGACCGCGTCAATGATTCTGTGAGCAGAGCATGGGAAATTGCAAAGCTCGGTCGAGGGACGCCGGCCACGGTGGCTTACTTTGCGATTCGGAACGTTGCGTCTAATGGCCAGTTCTCACGGTCAAGGCGAAGCATCGATCACACGCAGCCCGGGCAAACAGCAACTCGAACAGGAGACTGCATCGCATCAAGTGTCGAACCGGATCCCGCTACTCTCGCCGTAATAAAAGTCGACTTCGAAGCGTGGCTGGATCAACTACCCAATCGACTCCAGCGGGTCGCGATACTCCTGGCGACGGGACTCAACACTGTTGACATCGCCCGAATCATCGGCTGCACAAGAGGCAACATCTCCGGAATCCGCAAACAATTGATCATCGACTACTCCCTATTTGAGGAAGGCGAGCCCGAGTGAGTCTTCTGACGAAGACAAAACTTCGACCTTCATGGGGTGTGAACGGCAACCGTTTCCGTGGAGCCGTGATGAGGGTAATGGTTTCAAAGAGTCCACACCGATAATTTGCTCCCCAAACTGTCAATTGCAGGCAAACGTCTCATTACACATACCCTGTCCAAAGCGGAGTTGCATCGCCGCGTTCCAGGAAGTCACGGCAGTTTATGGCGGACGGGCACTTGTCCAGGCAATCTATCGCGTGCGACATCCGCCCATTCCAATATTCAATTAGGTGTCGAAGACTCCAATTTGGGTGCCGCTTCAGTTCATGAATTATCCGTTGAACCAGCATCGACAAGTAATTTTGAAGATTGTCGAGAAGTGGTACAGTAAATCGCACTTCCTCACCGTCATGAACTAACCTGTTGCGCGCCCGATAGATTCGAGCAATTTGCCATTCAAGCCTTTGCTTCGACGCCTTCAATCGCGAAGAAAGCTTTCTCGGATCATGAAGCGTCTCCCATGTTTCGTAAAGTCGAAATCGAAGGAGCGGATGGTCGGCAAATCCGAGGAGATCCAACATTTTTCTTCCGTTGCACTCGGAAGTAAGTGTTACCAGCATGTCTTCCTGAGAAGCGAGGTTGCGATTATTCGGATTGAAGCCCGAACCAAAGTTCGCTTTGCCGGTTTGTTGACTGAAACGCTGGATAAGAATTGTGAGATAGCGTGTTGTCCGGTGAACGTGACGAGAAATGACCAAAGGTGTGAGCAGTTCACAAACTCGTTCCAAGATAGTTTTGCCTTCGTGAGCTCCCGCAAGCGTTTCAATAGACGCCCAAAGGCTCACGAGCCGTGTTCGTGTATCGGCACTCCCGGAGGCAATCGCAAGCTGCTCAATGGCTGCCAGAATGCGCCGGTCCAAAGGGTGCGTTGATGTGAGCTCGATCACCTCCTTGATGTCCCGTCGCGCATTCGATCTTGGAAACAGGCGTCGGAAAGCTTGCTCGGTCTGAACGAAAATTCGATCTTCGTTCTGATGAGAAACGAGAGCCTTCGAGTGCAATCTGAGGCTCGCTGGGTTCGTGTACATGCTCACAAATCCGATCATACCTTCTAATTGTTTTCTCGCTTTTGCCACGGCGTGTCTGATCGAACGTTCGGTGACGGACATTCGCACATGCAGTGTCTGGTGTCGAGGTGCAGTCAATTCATCGCGATAGTGTTTGGGAAGCGAATCGTGAGACATGACTTCGTGCCCTTTTTTCCGCACGAGAGAGTGCATCTCGTCGATGCTACCGATGATAGACAGCGTGCATAAGAATTCCTGGTCACCCTTCTGCGTCAGATTGATCATGTCGCGAAATATCGAGTCGGGTGAACGAGCCGCGTCTTTGGGCATTGGGTCCCATAAATCGTCATCTTCTTTTCCTTGCTGAAAAGCAAAAGTTGCCAAGCCGCGAATGGCTGACATGGCGGCTTTCTTCCCGCGTGGCAAATTTGCGATCGCATCTCCGGAGTTTGCTTCAAAAGCGTTCCAGTAAAGGTTACGCTTTTCGATCAAGATCTCTCCACCAGCAATGATGGTATCAGCACTGGAAGCCTCAAACAGTCGATTGACTCGAGTTCGATATTCGGGGATCCGGCACAGGATATCGTCTGCGGACCTAACCATGAGATTCAGTTCTGACTGAACTTTTTCGATGTGGGGTGCCATGCGTACTTCGCCCTTCCACAATCGGCTCAGATCGACCAACTCTTCGACTAATGATGGCACGTTGTGAAGTCGTGGTTGAAACGAATCTGGAGTGAATCCTTCGAAAAGTTCATGCCACGCGGACAGGAGAAACGTGGAAGCCACATTTTCAGAATAATCAGTGTTTTCAGTAATCCACATGGCAATTCGGCAAAAAAAAAGCACCTGCGGATTGCAAGTGCTTTATATAGGCAGGGTCGAGGGTGCGGTAGTTCTTGACACCACCGACACCGAAGACCCTTTGCTAGATTGGTGATCGTTGAAGTATACCGCCGTCCGGCTTTGAGTCAAGAGATCCCGTGTGCTGCAATTTTATCGGCTGACCCCAGTTTCTAGTGGATCAGAATACCATTCTTCGTGACATTTCGCGAAAAAACTGGAATTCTTAGAGAGCGTGGCAACATTACCGGCGAATTCCACGATCTTGCATGTGGAACGGCGAGTTTTGTGCTGCGGAATGAATCTGTTGCGCAAGTGTCATTGACGCCGGTGCTGACCAAGTGCTGGTGTCAGCAGGCGGGGCGATTCGCATACTGCGATTGACTTTGCCGAGGTAGAAAACCCGATGTTTGGTGTTCTCGTTGATGATTTGAGGCCCAGAACCATGTTCCCAACCCTTGACTACAACATCCATATAAGGGTTCGACCGTTGCACGCTCAATCCTGGACGTCGAACTCGCGCCGAACGAAGTCGAGGGTCCTTTGATCACGCAACTTACAGACAATGTTTGGGTTGGCAAAGGCCCCAGAAAAAGTCTTAGCCTCTTCACGCGGAAATGTCTTGAGCCATTTCACACCTACAACCCATTCACATTTGTTCGGGTCGTTTCGATTGTGAGCCATGTCCGCGATTAGTGTAAATTCGAGTAGAGCTTTTCTGCGACCATTCGGCGTGAAATCTTTGACGGGGCACGCTTCCTGAATCACTTCGCCGTAGCCGACGTAACCCTCTCCCTTCAGGTAAGCAAAGACCTTGTTTCCAAGTGCGAGTCTGGTCAGTTGCTCCGTCCAAGGACGCCAGCCTGCGGCGAGAAATCCATATTTCACACAATCATCCCAGTTTCGGTGATCACCATCTCCGACGTTAAAGAACCAGAAACCTGACCATGATGTCGAACGCCTCACATCGGATCGTTGCTCGACCTCTTCGGGGTCGATAAGCCACGCACGGCCAACGAATTCCTTCTTACCCTGCTTGAAACATGTGAAGAATACGACGTTAATGTTCAACGAATGGCGGGTCGAAAGGTATTGGACAATCCGTTCCGACGAATCATCCAACTCTGATGCAACAATCACGATTCGGTGATCGTTGTTGACGACTTCAGGCAAGGACACGCCGAATCTCTCTTGGAATGCTTCGAGCAATGGCTTCTTCAAATAGTCCTGGGCGATTTCCTCAACCTGAATGGGAAGCATGCCTGCGATCCACGAGGCATAGTCCAGAGCTTGGGCGATGACTTCGCGTGGAGTCCGATCACGTTTGAGTTCTAAGATTACAAGATCGGCCTGCTCGTCAATAGCAAGCAGATCAATTCGGCCACTCGTCGGCGTCCGCAACTGCCGTCCGATAATCAACAGATTGAGGCCGAGTAGGGAAACGTCGTGGGCGATCCAATCCTCAAGACGTTTTTCATCGTCGAGACGTTCCTTCGTTAAAGCTACAAGTCGCCCGTTCTCGACTCCCCAAAGAACGATGTTGAACGACATCCAATCAACTCCGAACGAGCTATTCGAAACCAATCATATCCAGTACTTAGCGCTGCAGAACTGTGAAGTAAGGCTGAAGTCGGCATGATATTCCGGTTTTGGAGGCCCAACTCGTGATGTTGAACTTTTCCGCCTCGTGATTTCTGTTGACGTAAGCGCATTTACTGCCTGCAGCTGGGCGGCATGGTACGAAGTATATCGGTCGGTGGGATTGTTACCAGTGTCATCAGATTCTGAAGATGAATCGAGACAGAACAACTTAGAAGAATTCACACGGTCACATTCACGAGGCGAACCGTGTTTCCAAAACTGCGTTGCGTCACACGCCTGATAATTTCCGCCCTTTCCGGATCAATTTCATTGATCGGTGGCGGCAGTGTCTGCATCGAGAACGGTTTACTTGGCATACCATCAACCAAGAGGCGGACGCAGGCGGTGTATTTGGGGAGGCCGGTGAGGTTTTCAGTTGTGATTTGGCCAGGATGTTTGCCGAGTTGTTCGGCTAGGCGTTCTGCGTCGTCACTGCCGACCTGGAACGTGATGATGGAGCCGACGTTGCCGAAGACGGCATTGGCGGTGGGATCGTCCAGTTGAGACAGATACTGATGCGCCACGATCAGAGACAAACGATACTTGCGGGCTTCGCTGAGGACGGATGCAAAACTGCCAGTCGTAAAATTTTGGAATTCATCGACGTACAGAGAAAAATCACAACGTTCAATTTCAGGGACGTCGGCTCGAGTCATCGCTGCCTGCTGGATGCTGGTGACCAAAAGAGCCCCGAGCAATGTCGAGTTGTCTTCGCCGAGTCGGCCTTTCGACAGGTTCACAATCAGCACTCGACCCTGATCCATCACTGAGCGCAGGTCGAGCGACCTTCCGGGCTGACTCACGATGGCTCGAATGTTGGTGCTGGTCAGGAACGGACGGAGCTTATTCTGAATCGCCGCAACTGCTTCCGTCCGATAGTTGTCGGACCAGCTCGCGAACTCATGCATCCAGAATGACCGTACGATCGGATCGCGGATCAGCGGCACGACCTGTTCGCGGTAGGCTTTCTCGCCAAGCAGCTGCATCACCGACAACAAATTGCCGCCACGTTCGACGATGGCGAACACGGCGTTGCGGAGCGTGTCCTCCAGCCGCGGCCCCCAACTATCGTACAGTTTCTTCATGGCACTCACCACACCCGAGGTCACCTGGTCAATCCGCGAGGCATCATTGCACTCCAGTGGGTTGAAACTCAAAACATGCTCGCGGCTGCCGGCATCGAACAGGATCACATCATTCGTTCGATGTTTCGGAACAAGGGCGGTGATGGATTCGGCGAGATCCCCATGCGGATCCACCAGACAGATGCCTCGGCCGGCCAACATATCGGCGACGATCATATTCTGGATGAGCGTCGTCTTTCCCATGCCGGTCTTCCCGACCACATACAGATGCCGCCTCCTGTCTTCCAGAGCCAGTACTACCGGTCGCCGATCGTCCCGGAACAAAACCCGCCCCAACATCGCCGCCCCCTCTTCTTTCTCTGAGTGGAAAATCGCCGGAGCCTCCAGTTCCGTGAACTCGCTCGCCTGCATCCGCTCCGCCTGTGCCGCTTCCGTCGGTGGGTGCCAGAGAGTGGCGAGTTCCTCATGCGACAGCAGGAAACTCGGCACATGTCCCGCAGTCGTGAGTCCACGCTGAGTACGACTTACCGAGAAAGTCGCCAGGCGAGATTTCGTGAAAGCACCGAACGCTCCCGCCATACGTCGTAATCGCTCGCGAGCTTCGAAGCGTGATACGTTGGGGCAACAAACGACAAGCCGGATGCTGGATTCGAACAAATGCCCGCCGAGTTTATCGGCGGCCGCCTGCAGATCTTCTTCCCGTTCGTGCAATCGGCTGGTGGACGTGTCGAGACTGGTGTGGCTCGGTTGTGGCGTACAACGAGCGAACAATCCCAAAATCCACGCGACAAACCAGAGTCTCGGTCGCGTAACATGGGCCGCAAAGTACCCAGCCAAGCGGTGATGTCGGCGAAAGAATCCACGGTCCAGCAATTTGACGGCTTGCCGAGCGTGATGGCAGCGACGGCGAGACGCTGGCCGAATACTGATTTCGATGCGACCCGTGAGTCCGGCATCCGGCAGAATTGCCCGCAGCCGTCCGCTGACTGGATCCGCAAAAGTGTGATTGAGCAGATCTTCAAACTGGGCATGTCGCAGAATCGGAAACAACTCCGGAAGCAAACGGAGCGTGCAGGTCCAAGTGCCAGCTTCGTCGGATGTTGGTTCCTCCATTGGTGAAATTGTCGCGTGCGGATAGCTGGCAATAATCGGTTCCAGAACCGTGTCTCGATCCACAGGATGACATTGAATAAAGAGTCCGACCTGGGTCTCGGACGATGCGTAGCTGAGTGTCACTGCATGTCGCAATCGAGCCTGATGGATAGCGGCCAGTGCCTTCTCCATGTAACGCGGACCGCGCGTGTTATTGGCCGG
>Ga0154020_10002310_pt1 | contig 23194 bp, 14 predicted proteins | sample Klosneuvirus_201_FD_109709 | JGI IMG/M metagenome (GOLD analysis project Ga0154020, IMG submission 109709) | Active sludge microbial communities from wastewater, Klosterneuburg, Austria - Klosneuvirus_20160825_MG | ecosystem: Engineered > WWTP > Aerobic digester > Activated sludge | place...
ACGCGCGGGGCCAGGTCCACCAGGCCAGCGGCCTGACCCTGCAACAACGTGAGTTCCTCGGCCCAGCGCAACAACCCCGCCATGGCGGCGCTGCGCCGGTTGAGACGGTCCGCCGTTTCCACCAGCCGCGTGGCGCGCTCTCCAAGACGCTCCACATCCGCCAGCGGCGCCGCATTGGCGCGCGCGGCCTCCAGCTCCTTGCCCAGGGCATCCACCGCCGCGGTGGCCTCGGCGCTCTCACGCTTGAGGGTGTCCCCCAGCGTCTGGATGCGCATCACCAGCTCGGCGGGACCCGGCACCTGGTGTTCGGCGCTGCGCAGCGCCGGGAACCGTCCAGACGGGGTGCGCAACGCCATGAGCTTTTGTGCGTGCAGGGCCGCGCCAAAGGCCACGGCGTACTGCGGGTCCACCTCGGTGCTGGGCGGGCGCTTGAAGTACCGGGCCACGCCCGTGCGAATGAGCGGCACGCGCACCGGCCCGCCCACCAGCACCACGTGCTCCACATCCGAGCTGCCCAGCCCTGCATTGCGCAGGCCCTCGTCAAAAATCTTGAACATACGCTGCAGCATGTCCATGCACTGCTGGTTGAACTCCTTCTGCGTGAGCTCGGCGGTGAACTGCACCGGGGCGCCGCTTTTGTTGCGCAGGAACCCGGAGAGGGAAATGGTGGCGCTGTCCTGGTCCGCCAGCGTGTTGCGCGCATCCTCACAGGCCAGCCGGATGCGGTGCATGGCCTCCACGTCATCCTGGGGATCACAATCCAGGCGCGTGGCCAGGTCCTTGAGCACCCACTGGACAATGCGTGCGTCAAAATCATCCCCACCCAGGTGCGGGTCTGACGCCTGACCCACCACGCGTGCCACGCCCGCCTCCACGCGGATGGTGTGCACATGGCAGGCGGACGCGCTCATCTCACACGTGAACGCAATGACCGTACGGTCCGTCCCCAACAGCCCGCTGGCCTGCAGTGCGGCGGTGGTCTCATCCAGCAGGTCCAGCACCAGAAAGCCGGCCTTGCCCAACGCTTCCCGGATGGCCAGGCGTTGGGGCTCGCCAAATCCCTCGGGGACGGTGAGCACCACGTGGTCCACCTTGTTGCCACAAAACTGCTGCGCCAGCTCCTTGATGTGGGCAAAAAGCCGCGCGGTGAGGTCTTCTGGCGCATGCGCCACGCCATCCACGCGCACCCGCACGCTCTCATTGGGCCCGGCCACCAGCTCAAACGGCAACACACCCTGGGCGTGTTTGACGGCGCCCGAATAGAACGTGCGCCCCAGCAGGTCCCGCAGGCCAAACACCGCGGCTTTGGGGGTGACCTGCAAAAACGGGCGGGCATCATTGCCCGTCATGACGTCTTCCCCGGAGAACGCCACCACCGCCGCATGGTTGGTCCGCCCCTGCGCGTCAGACACGGCCACCGCGCGCCCATCCAGCACCAGCGCGGCCCGCATGTTGTGGTTGCCCAGGTCCAAGCCCAGTGCCACTTCCATGGACGTTCACCTCCGTTGTGGAGGAGCACGCTACTTCGCCCCGCCCACCCCTCAAAGCTGTTTCACCGCGGGGTCGGTGACGGCGTGGTCTTCCGCGGGGTGTTCTGCTTCACCACCCGCCGGCAGGGGCGTTTGCATGGAGGGATGCTGGTCTGGGGGAACCCAGCGGGGCTCGTCCTGGAGCTCGGGACGGTCCAGCAGCAGCTCATGCGGCCCAAAGGTGCCTTTGTACTGCAGCGACGGGCATTCCCGGACCCGGTAGCCCAGGTACAGGTGGGACCGTCCCCGCCGCCGCGCGTGCTCCACCTCAAACAACACGCTGGCCACCCCCAGGCTCAGGCGCGCGTAGGCGGGGTCAAAATAGAAATACACGCTGGACAACGCGGTGGGCGTCTCATCCACAATGCCCACGCCAATCAGCCGGTCCCCGTCATGGTAGGCCAGCTCGCGCGCGCTGGGATGTGGGAAGCAGAACTGCAGCGCGTACTGCTCCTCATCCAGCTGGTCCTCATTCCAACCGCGCACCCGTTCCCGGGACGCGTGCCACGCGTGGTACAGCGCCATCCGCTCCGACGTCACCCTGGGCACACCCACGCGCACCTGGATGCCTCCGCACTTTTTGTACGCGCGCTTCTGGGACCGCGTGGGCACAAACGTGTCCACCGGGATGCGCAATGACACGCACGCCTGGCAGGGGCTGCACCGGGGACGGAAGTACGTGGGTCCAAAACGCCGCCAGCCGTGGACCAAGAGCGTGTCCAGCTCGGTGGGCGTGACGTCCAACATGATGCGGGACTCCATGACGCTCTGCGCGTCTGGGAGGTACGGGCATGGGCCCGGCGGGCTGATGATGTGCTGGAGCAGGCGCGCCATGAACGCAGGCATTGTTGGCCACGCCAGGGGCTACGGCAAGGGCCCTGGTGCCATAACGCGCGCACGGACCTCACCGCACCCTGAGGGTGATGCGAGGGCCACCGCTCATTTTCGCTTGACGGGAGTCCTCCCGGGTTGGGCTTGCCTCCCGGCTCGTGGCGGCCTCCCGCGCTTGGCCGGCTGGGCGCCGCTGAAATCCATGAGCGCTTCCACCGGCGCTTTCAATAGGTCCGCAAATGCACAAATGCTGGCCAGGGTCAGGTTCTCCTGCCCGCCCTCTACGGACTGGATGTATCGCACCGAAACCCCGGCGCGCTCAGCAAACACCGCCTGCGACCAGCCGCGACCCGCTCGCAGCTCCGCAATCCTGCGTCCCACAGCTGCACATATGTTCCCGTCGCTGGCATCGCGTTCGCCGGTGTTGCGCTGCTCAGCTACATGCTGAGCCAGGCGCTGCTCAGAACGTTTGAGTCGCTACAGCGCGAGGAACAACAGAAGGCTGTGGACAAGGTTTATTCCGCGGCGGTGAACAGCTTCTTGAATGAGGCATGGACGCAGCTTGGGAAGAGTGGGGCCCAACCTCCGGCGCCAACGCCTCCAGCCGTGCAGCCGGCGCCGCCCCCAGTCGCGCCAGCGCCAAAGTCTTCCTGAGCAGAAACTTGCGCCCAACCGCCCATCTGCCGTGCCGGACAGACAGTCCGGTGATTGACTACACCGCCGCACTTTGGGCGCGTTTTTCCTTCTGAAGGGCGCCCGCTGCGCGTCCAACCCATTGAAATTTGGGCAGGAACGGTCCCGGACGGACTTGGGGAATCCCCAAACGGGCGCGGAATGGTCCCAAGCATGATTGGGGCAATGCCCAACGCGCAACGGAGGGTCCGGAATGCCTTTGGGGAACCGCCAAACCCGTTCTGGACTGTTCGAAAGCCGTTTGGGGAATCCCCAAACGCGTTCTGGACTACCCCCGCCCACGGTTCCTCACCTGTGGTGTACAGCGTTACGCGCCCTGGTGGGACTGCTCCTCACGCAGAAAACAGCCCCACACAAAGGTGAGCAAGGTGGAAACGTTACGCGCGGTTCCTACCGCCACCCCGCCACGAACGCCCACGACCGCCAGCATGCCGGGCGTGCTGTCCTGCAGCCGTTGAACCACCGCAAACACGGTCTCGCCAACAAAGGCCACTTCTTCATTCGGTGAGCCTGGGATTCGGTGCAGTTCCACCGGAACTCTCACAGCACCCCAATGAAGACACACAGTGCGCAAGAAGATACCCCTGGGAGGGTGTTGTCACCTGGAGGGCTACCCCACCACGGCAATGGTCACACGCCGTCAACCTCAGCTCCGGTCGTGTTGGCCACCTCTTCGGTTTGGCCGGGGCGGCGAGCGCTGGGACGCACCCGCGCCGCAAGACCATCCTCCCCCCCAGAGGCCAGCAATACGCTGGTCAGGTTGGCCACCGCGCGGAATACAGTGTTGAACTCAGCAAGCGCGCGGTCCCGTTTCTGCAACGTCTCCTGGTTCTCTTTGGCCTCACGGTTGATGGCCTCCATGGCTGCACCCATGCGCCGTGCTTTTTCGTCCAGCCGCGTGGCCAGTTCTGCCGCGGGCAACGCGTAGCCGGGCAGCAGGGAGGGCGGCAGCGCCTCCCGGCGCAGGCCCGCGGAAACCACGGCGGCCTGGCGCTGCATCTCTGAAGGGTCATCCGGCGTGATCCCAAGCAGCCCAATGCGCGCGAGGTAGTCCACGCCGGCAGCAGCCTCCACCGTTGGGCGCAGCCGAACCAGTTCCTCGCGCAACGCGACGCGCGCGGCATCCCGCTCCTTGCGCACCGGAATATCATCCGACAGCTCGATCACATGGGCCGTTTCAGCGCTCAGGAGCGTTTCCTTGGACCCCTTGAGGCTGGTGGCCCCAGCCTGAAGCAGCACGACGGCCGCGTCCCCCGCGCCGGCCCCCAACGTCTTGGACAATGCTCCACGCACGGTGCTGGCGTGAGTGGTGGCGGCGGCAACCACCGCATCAGCAGACCGCACGCTCAACGTTACCGCTCTGGACAGTTCAGCCATTGTTCTACCTCCCCATGCCCCACACTGGTTTGGTTTGTGAGGCATGCGCTTTCTAGCGGAAACTGCTCAGAAAACCAATGGTCACTAATTTTTGCGGCGCCTTTAGATGCCCCGCGATCCGCTCGCACCAGACGGCAAGACATCTGGTCAACGGCAACCGCCGCGGCCCCAGATGCGCGGGTGAGAACCAAGGGCAACCAAGCGCGATGAAAACTACGAAGTGGACCGTCGCTCCGGCTATGAGTAGCGCGCAATGTCAGCATCATTTTGAGGGGGAGCGGAGAAATGATTGCGGTCCTTAAACCAATAGGGCTGCCCTCCGAGGCTGCTCGTTGACAGGGGCGATACGTTGCCGCAGGGTGCCCAAGGAGCCGGTCAGGTCGCGTCAAAGCGTTGGCGAAAGTTGCGGAGGAAACAATGAAAGCCCAGCTGCTTAAATTTCTGACAATGGCGTTCGCCTTAGGCTCATTGGCGGCATGTCAGGGTTCGCCGTCCCAGATGCCCGCCCAATCCCAGGGCGTGAGCACAATGTTGCTGGGGCAGAACGCGGAGCCCTCGGACGAACACCTGGTGTTTGGGCAGGTGGTGTCGGGCGCCGCCATTGCACGCCTGGACCAGGTGGCGGTGCGACCATCCCCAAGCGATGGCCAACGGCCGCCGTCCAACAGCCCGGGGCCGGTCACAGGCGAGCCCAGGCCGCCAGAAGCAGACTGGCTTGACGTGCTTCAGGAACGCCTGGTGGAGCCCACTGGAGAAGATATCGCGCTCTTTGCACAACTCCCAGACCTGCCATTTGCGTGGTCTGAATTTCGCAACCCGTTCTTGTCCCCCGATGACCGGCAGTGGCTCCTCGATGAACGCATCTCATCTCTGAAGGAAGCGAACGCGGTCCTTCACCATGAGCTCTTGAAAATTGGCGCGTCACAAATCGAGTTTCTTGGAGCTGGCGCCGGTCTGGCATTCCAATTGGCCCCAGAGGCCGTGCCCCAGCTGGAAGCTGTGCGCCCCCTCCTTCAATGGGTGAAGATCGATGATGTTCCGCTGAAGCCGCTCGCCGCCTACACAGGGGTCGATGTTCGCAACGGGATCAGAACGACGTCTTTCGGCGACAACTATGATGGGGATTCCGGCGGAAGCGCCGGCTGGGGTGCGGTACGCATCGGGTTCTTTGAGGTGTATGAGGGCGGAAGCAGTGGCGACGTAAACTGGCCCGCCCGGAACCATCCAGGCTTCAAGTTCTACTCCAACGGGACGAGCAGAATCATGACGCAATGGAACTGCAAGACGAACCCCTGCTCGGCCAATACACTCAGCAACGATGGCATCAGCGTATCGCACGGGACCGCAAGCATGATGGTCGCCCTGGGCAACGTTGAGTATGGGCAGGACCCCGAAGTGACGTCCGCGACTGAGAGAAAAAGGAGAAGCGGAGTAGCCAAGGATGCGCTCGCCCATTTCTACAAAGTCGGCGTCGACGGCACAACAACTCCTGCCATGCGAATCTCCGGACACAGCCGAGCACTCGATCGAGCCCTGCTTGATGGCGTCCACATTCTCAACCACTCGATTGAGTCTTCTTGCTCGTCGGTGTTTGGCCAGCCCGGGGCGTGCACGGCCGCGTGCGACTGGGGAAACACCGCGCTCTCAAATACTGCCAACGCAGGCATCCTCCATGTTTTTGGTGCCGGCAATGGGGACCATAACGGGGGATACACTGGAGCGTGCAGCGTCCACTGGCCCGCAGGTCGTCGGGACGGGCTCACCGTGGGCGGACTTGACACGTTTGACGCTTCTTCACCCTATGACACTGTTGGTGTCTGGAATGATGCATCCAATCCGGGTCAGTCCAATGGTAGCGCGAGAGGCGGTATGACCTTCACGCTTTACAATGGGGTGACAATGGTCAGGGAGTTCACTTTGCTTGACCTCGCAGCACCGGCTGTCCATATCCTTCAATACTATCGGTCCGCTGATGCATATGACGGCAACCCCTCAACGAGTGCATACGACACAAGCCCCCAAGTTGGGACGTCGCTTTCTGCTCCGGTAGTCGCTGGAGCGGCGGCGGCGCTGCGCGACGCATTCTATGACTTGGGGTGGGGAACAATGAGCGGGCGGCTGCTGCAACTTCAAATGCTCCTCATGGGCGATGGATGGAAGTTCGACACCAACTCTGACCCTGGCTACGGCAGCGACCGAGTGACCGGCCTTGGGCGGCTTCATATGCACTACCCTGGCTCGCCGAGCATGGTTGCGCCGTGGGGTTGGGGGTACCACGTGGTGACCCTGGGCGGTTCCTATGGGAATACTGCCCAATTCCCAGTGTGGGATTCTGGGCCGGAGTCCGGAGCCGTAACCACTTGGAAGCTTGCGCTTACCTGGGCGGAGACGGGCTCTTACTCCCAGGTGGCCGACATCTATGTTGATGTTCTTGACACCTGTCCACCGGGGGGGGGCGGCCCGGTGGCCGTGCTCTCCGATTGGTCATACGATATTCGGAAGCGCGTTACCCTTACCCAAAGCCAGATCGGCGGGAAATGCCTGGAGTACAGAGTTACAGCTTGGGGAATGCCCGCGGGGCAAACACGGCAGGTCTATGTGGCCGACTACTTTGACAGCGGAAATCCGAATGATCACTGAGACCGGTCTTGTTTTGCTCACGTGCACCGCCCTCCTGGGCTCCGGGGCCGTTGGGTGCGTCAGCGGCAGTGGTAGTTCTGGTGGAACGCTGGATGGCGCGGCGAGTGCGGACGCTTCCGTGAGCGCAACGTGCGGCTTGCCTGGTCCGGGTGGTGATTGCTCCACTCCGCCCAATACGGGCGAGGCGCTGTGCTGCCCATATCTTGCAACGCACTATGACCTCGTTGCCAATTGCGGCGAGCCGGCCGGAAGGAACCACAGGACCTATGGCTGCTTCATGGTCCATGTGGACTACTGTGCAAGCACCAACGGGCCATATTGTTTTGTGATGAGCACCCAAGACGCCGGCGTGGACCTGACGCAGGTCTATTATTTCGACACCGCATATCCTGGCCTTGAGGAGCTTGGGCTCATCAGGTGCCCCGCGTCCATTCCGACGACACCGCTGCTTGTGGATGGTGGTGGTCTGTGTCCGGCTCCTACGCCCTAGCTTGCGCGCATGGCGCAGTGGGGCGGCAGACAGCACTGCGTCCTCTCGGACGGCTCATCACCAAGCCCTGGTGGGTGTCATCCCTGGACGCTGGCAGGCGCCCCGAATGGGGAGGTAGAGGACCCGGGCCTGGCACTGTGCGGGCGCTTGGACGGGTGTGCGGATGACGGCGCGGTTTGTGGTTGGGATTGATCTTGGAACCACCAACACGGTGGTGGCCAGCGCCGCGGTGGAAGCGGCCGAAGCGGAACACCCCGGCCGCGCACTGCAGGCATTCCCCATCCCGCAGATGTTGTCCCCCGGCGAGGTGACGCCGCTGGCCGCACTGCCCAGCGCGCTCTACCTGCCCCACCCCAGTGAACTTCCCGCGGACCAACTCGCGTTGCCGTGGTCACAAAACACGCCGTCCGACGCTGGCCCCACGGTGCTTCTGGGCGAGGTTGCCAAGCGCCTGGGCGCCAAGACCCCGGGGCGGCTCATCACCAGCGCCAAGAGCTGGCTGTGCCACGCGGGGGTGGACCGTGAGGCGCCCATTCTTCCGTGGGGCGCGCCGGATGAAGTGCCGCGGTTGTCCCCGCTGACGGCCAGCGCGCTGGTACTGCAACACGTGCGTGATGCGTGGAACCATCAGCACCCAGATGCGTTGCTGCAAGACCAGCAGGTGGTCCTCACCGTTCCCGCCAGTTTTGACGAGGTGGCGCGGGAACTCACGGTGCGCGCGGCGGCCCAGGCCGGACTGCAACGGCTGACGTTGCTGGAGGAGCCACAGGCCGCGTTTTATGATTTTGTTGCCGCACAGGACACCGCACTGGCCACTGCGCTGCGGGACAAACGCCTCATCCTGGTGGTGGACGTGGGCGGTGGCACCACGGACCTGACGCTCATGGAAGCGCAGGTGAAGGTGAATGGCGACGTAGCGCTCAAGCGCCTGGCGGTGGGGGATCACATCCTGCTGGGCGGGGACAACATGGACCTGGCGCTGGCGCGGCTGTGCGAGCAGAAGGCGCTGGGCGGCAACGGCAAGCTGGACGCCGCACAATGGAGCCAACTGGTGCACGTGTGCCGCCTGGCCAAACAGGCGCTGCTGTCTGAGAAAGGCGGCCCGGCCAAATACGGCGTGAGCGTGGCCAGCCGCGGCAGCAAGCTCATTGGTGGTTCCATCAAGGTGGAACTGGACCGTGACGAGGCGCTGCGCCTCTTGGTGGACGGGTTTTTCCCGGTGGCCGCGCCGGACGCGCCCACCACGCGCACGCGTGGCGGCGGGTTGATGGAGCTGGGACTGCCTTACGCGTCTGAGGTGGCCATTCCGCGGCACATCAGCGCATTTTTGTGGCGTCATGCCGCACAGGCGCGCGTGGCGTTGGGCCTGCCGGCGGACAGCCATGCACTGCCGCGGCCGGATGCGGTGCTGCTCAACGGTGGCGTGTTCCGCGCGGTGGCCATCCGGGAGGCGCTGGCCAAGGTGTTCCAGGCGTGGTTCCCCGCGCAGCAGGGCATTCCGCTGCTGCCTTACACGTCCCTGGATGCCGCGGTGGCCAGGGGCGCGGCGTACCACGGGCTCACCCGCCGGGGGCTGGGCCACCGCATTGGCGGCGGCACCGCGCGCGCGTTTTATGTGGGTCTGGATGGAGACCGCGCGTTGTGCCTGGTGCCGCGCGGACATGAGGGCACCGACGACCTGAGCGTGCCCCGCACGTTTGCATTGACGGTGGGAAAACCGGCGCGGTTTGCGCTTTACGCGTCCACCACGTTGTCCCACGCACTTGGAGAGGTTGTTCCGCTGCAACCGGCGGACGCCTTTGAACCCCTGCCGCCCATCCAGACGGTGCTGGAGGGAAAAGGTGGCGAAGTTCCCGTGCAGCTCCACGCCAGCGTGACGGACATTGGCACGCTGGAGCTGAGCTGCGTGTCCCAGCAGCAACGTTGGAAGCTGGAGTTCCAGTTGCGCGGCGGTAACGCGGCTTCCAACGCCACAACGGAAAAACGCGTGGAGGGCAGCATCCCGCAGATGCAGCGCGGCATGCAGGAAGCGCGGGATTGGGTGGAGCGCATCTACGGTCGGCGGCCGCAGCCGGTGGAACCCAAGGACATCAAGAACCTGGGGCGCACGCTGGCCAAGATCCTGGGTGAACGGGAAACATGGAACACCGCCACGCTGCGGGAGTTGTTTGGCGTGTTCTGGGCGGGCGCGGACCGACGACGGCGCAGCAACGATCATGAGCGCATCTGGTTCCAGCACATTGGGTACTGCCTGCGGCCGGGTTTTGGGGCGCCGTTGGACCAGTTCCGCGTGACGGATGTGTGGGGCGCGTTTGAACCGGGCATCACGCATGTGGCGCAGACGCAGAACTGGGTGGAGTGGTGGGTTATGTGGCGGCGCGTGGCTGGTGGCCTCAACCGCAGCCAGCAACAGCGCATCCTCCAGACGCTCACCCCGCACCTCAAGCCGCACACCGGACGCACCCCACCTCCCAAGCCCAAAGGCCCCAAGCCCGAGGGACGGGATGAAATGGTGCGCCTGCTGGCCAGCCTGGAGCGCATCACCGCCGAGGAGAAGGCCGAAGCGGGCCGTTGGCTGCTTACCGAGCTGGACGCCCCCGACGGTGCGCGCCGCAGCTGGTGGCCCTTGGGGCGCATTGGCGCGCGGGTGCCGTTCCATGGGCCGGTGAGTGACGTGGTGCGCGTGGCCACGGTGGAAACGTGGCTGGAGAAGTTGCTGGCCCGGGACTGGAAGACCACCGAGGGCGCCGCGTTTGCCGGCACCATGATGGCCCGCCACACCGGAGACCGCGCGCGGGATGTTTCCGACGCCACGCGGGACAAGGTTGTGGAACGCTTGGCGCAACTGCCCAACAGTGAGCGTTGGATCCAGCTGGTCACGCACGGTGAAAAAGAACTGGCCGTGGAAGATCAGGCGCGCGTGCTGGGAGAGAGCCTGCCGCCGGGCCTGCGTTTGATGGAGGAAGACGTGGCGGATTGAGGCCCCCGGTCGCCTCTACCCCGACGCCTGGGCGGGCAACCACACCAGCCACAACACCTCCACCACCGTGTCCGCCTTGCGCGGCTTGATCTCGCGAACATCCAGCGCCGACTTGCCCTGCAGCACCCCATCAAGCGCCTTGGCCTGCTGCTCCAGCTCCACATCCAGCGCGGCTGCGCGTTCATCCAGCGCCGCAAGTTCCTGCTTCACCAGCTCCACGTTGACGTGTTGACCCCGCGCGCGGGTGGCGGCGTTCACGCTCTTCACGGCGCGCCGCACATTGGTCTGCGTCAACGTCCCGCGTCCCAGCAGCGCCCCCAACAGACTTCCGCCCAGGGTGAGCGCGGTGTCCACCGTGGCGGCCTGCGCCTGGGCTTCCCGGTTGCGCAGCTTGTCCTCCAACGTCTGACGTTGCCGGCGGATGGTGTCCAGCTGCTTTCCCAGCTTTCCCTTCAACTGGTCCACCGCCGCATCACGTGCCTGACGCCGGGCCAGGTCCACCAACGCCAGGAAGTCCGCCTCAGACTGGCCAGCCTTCTGGGTCACCTTGAATCCGGGGCACGTCCGCAGCGTGAGCGCCTGGGTCCGCAGCACCATGTCCGCGCAGGTTTTGCCCCACGCCGCATAACTCTTCTCGCGCGCGGCCTCCGGGGCCAACGGGGCAAAGACCACGCCCTTGGGCGGCGCCTCCAACAGCGCGGGCGCATCCAGGGAGACCTGTGCGTGCTCAAAGGGCTGCGTGACGTCGGCAAGAGCGGCCAGTACGTGCTGGGTGCGCCACAGGTCCACATTGGTTTTGACATCAGAAAAGTGGACGCGCACGCGCGCATAGAGGTGCGGTGTCAGCACCGCGCCTGGTGGCACGTCACCAAAACGTTCCACCACGCCCGCCGGAAGCACCGGCCGGCTGCCCCCCGCCGTTGCTGTCGTCGGCGGGGCGGGCGCGGCCACCGTGCCCGGTTGGCCCACGTTGAGGCTCTTGAGCTGCGCGCGCGTCAGCGGGCCCCGTAGGAAACACAGCGTGTGGCGGCTCTCCATGACCACCGGGCGCGGCTCATGGACGCTGTGGACCAGGAACTGCCGCTTCCCCAACGACGACAACAGCCGATCCAGATCCGCACGCGGCAACCCCGCGTTGGACGCGCCCTCCAGACCGTCCAACAACCGTTCCTTGTCGCGTTCGGTTTGCAGGCGGCCCAACAGCCACGTCCCCATGTTGGCCAGCGCTTTGTAATCCAGGTCCACCGGGTTCTGCGTGGCCAGCACCACGCCCAGGCCAAACGCGCGGGCCTGCTTGAGCAACGTGAGCAGCGGCAACTTGGACGGCGGGTTGGCCACCGGCGGCAGGTAGCCAAAGACCTCATCCATGAACAACAACGCGCGCAGGCTGGAGGTGCCGGGCTGGGCGCGCACCCACGTCAACAACTCGGTCAACAACAGCGTCACAAAAAACATCCGCGCCGCATCATCCAGGTGCGCCAGGGACAACACACACAAACGCGGCCTGCCCTGGGGCGTACGCAAGAGCGCACCAATGTCCAACGGCTGGCCCTGCGTCCACGCCGCAAAACTTGGGCTGGCCAGCACGGCGTTGAGCGCCATGGCCAGCGCCGAGCGTTCCTTGGCGGGATAGAACGTCTCCAGGTCCAGCACGCCCACGGTGTCAAACGGTGGCTTGAGAATCTGCCCCACCAGCGTGGCCAGGCTCAGATCCTCGCCGTGGACGGCCGCGTGTTGCAGCAGTTGCCCCAGGAACACCGCCTCACGCGGGGTGGCTCCGTCGGTGGACACGCCCGCCAACGCCAACAGCCCTGCCGCGGTGGAACGGATGTGGTCACCCAACCGTTCACCATCCTCGAGCACATCCGGCGGGGGCGCGCGCAGGCTCTTGAGCATGGCCAGCGGAATCCCCGCAGACGATCCCGGCGTGTAGATGGCCACCTCCACCGCATTGTGAAAACGCCCGACGCGGTCTTGCGGCTGCAACGTGGCCTCCAGCCCGGCCTTGTGGGCCGCTGCGGTCTGCTGGGCCAGACCATCCAACGTCAGCCCCTGGCGTTGTGCCTCTCCCTCGTCCAGCCACGGCAGGTAGTCCCCCGGCGCCAGCGCCGGAAATGACAACGCCAGGTTGGTGAGGTCCCCCTTGGGGTCCAGGATGATGGCGGGGATCCCGTCAAGCGCTGCCTCCTCCAGCAACGCCGCGCACAAGCCGGTCTTGCCGCTGCCGGTCATCCCCACGCACACCGCATGCGTGGTGAAGTGCCGGGCATCCAGGATGAGCGGGGCGGCGGTGGGCTTTCCGTCCGCCACCAGGCGTCCCAGGTAGAACGCCGCCAGCCTCTCAATGTCCGCCAGTGCCATGGTTCCCCTCGACAGAAGCCGCGTGCTTGGAGCGCGCGGTCATAGGCCCGCTGCAACCACCGCCTCAATCCACCCCGGGGTGTGCGCCTCACCCACAGCAGCCGCATGCATCAACCCGCCGTGACGTGGGATGAAGGTTCCACCTGATGAGGAGGCAACACATGGTGAAGCACGGTTTGTTGGGTTTGTGGGTGGTGGGCCTGCTGTGCACGTCCAACGTGGCGTTTGCCCAGTGGCCGGAAGGCGTCACCGTTGTGAAGAGTGAAAAAGGCAAAAGCGTGAGCGCCAAGGGCAAGATGGAGGACGGCAAGCCCATTGAAGACCTCACCTGGGCGGCCAACAGCTCCATGGCCTGTTTCCCGGCCACGCAGAATGAAAAGTTCCGCGGCAACCACGTCATGTTCGCCACCGACCTCCCGCCCAAGTCCATCATGACGGTGACGGTGGTGCCGGATGATCCCAAGCAGGACCTGTCCATCTGGGGCTACAGCGTGGGGACGGACAACTTCCGCACGCCACCGGGCATCCCCAGCTGCGTGGCGTGTGAAGCGGAACACAAGTGGGACCGCCCCAAGCGCGGCAAGACGCAGGACCACACCCGCACCATCACGTTCAACGCCATTGGCAACCCCTACAACGTGCTCATTGGCGTCAGCGGGCCCAAGGGCGCCACCGCCGGCGGGTTCACCCTCAAGGTGGACCTGAAGTAGACGCCGCCGTCCAGCCAGCCTCAAAAAACGGGTGCGCCGCGGTGCACCAATTCCCCCCAACATTTCCGCCGGTACACCCCCGCACGCTCTGGCCCAGGTGCGGGGCGGGCGCTATAGGACCGCGGCCATCTTTGACGCCGTCTTCCACGGCGTTGTGGCGTGGGTTGGGTCCATGCGTCTTGTGTGCGGTGTTTTGGCGGTCCTGTCCTTGAACGTGGCGTGCTCCAGCAGCGGGTCGGGCTCCACGTCATCCTCCAGCTCCACCGGCGCACCGCCGGTGTACCAGGAGAGCCAGGGACTCAAGGCGTGCGTGGATGCACAGCTGGAAGCGGGGCGGCCGCTGCAGCCGGGGGAGCGCTGCTTTTCGTACCGCGCCATTGGTGGCGTCTCCATGGGCGGCGGAAGCGCCGCACGCATTGGATTCCACTACCCGGAGCTGTTTGACACCGTGGGCGTCATGGGCACGCCCTTTGCGGATTTTGATTACTTCTTCAACATGCTCAAGACCAACCACCTCTCCGGGTTCTGCACCTACGAGCAGTTGATGCAGGTGCTCCAGACCGACCCGGCCATGCTCAATGACCCCGCCGCCATGAACGTGTGGTGCGGCACCAACGGCAACATGGTGCCGGGTGACCTGGCGGTGCCGGACAGCCAGTGCTGGGCGTTCCGCAGTGACTTCAACCACTACTGGCGCGGGCCGGACCCGGGGCGCGGCGGAAGCTTCAAGCGCACGTCGCTGTTGGAGATCATGCAGGACATCTTCTCCACGTACGGCAACCCCAACTATTACAACCCGGAAAACCCGTACATGCCGCCGGGTGTGCCGCTCAGCCGCGCCATCCCGCCGGGCCTGCCCAGCGCCGAGCGCAACATGCGCCGCGAGCAGTCCTGCGCCAACCCGGTGGTGCTCAACAACTTCAAACATGCCTACAACCCGGAAGGGACCTTCCCGGTCATCACGTTTTGTGACTGCACCGCGTGTGATGACAACGTGATTCCCACGGCCAACATGGACAACCCCGTGGATGTGCTGTTGGCGGTGGATTACAACCGCAACGGCAAGCGGGACTACGGGGAGCCTGTGCTGTTCATGGGCAGTGAGCCCTACCGGGACTTTGGCGCCGACGGAAAAGACACCGGTGAGGTTGGCAACGACCCCATGGATGACTTTGACCCTTACACCAACATCACCGGCCTGGCGCACAACGCGCGCTATGATGAAGGTGAGCCGTATGATGACGTGGGCCTGGACGGCGTGGCCAACAGCGGGGACTACGGCGAGGGAGACGGCCTCTTCACCATGGCCCCCAACCTGGAGCGCGCGCTCAACGACAGTCCCACCCGCTGGTTTGACCAGATGAGTGACAACATGGCCCGCCGCCTGGACGTGTGGATGGACGCGGGCATCCGGGACTTCATCAACAGCGCGCAAATCACCAACCGCCTGTTTGCCGCCATCAAGCGCCGTGACGCAGACGCGCGCCTCTACCATGACTTTGCAGACCTGGCGGACCTGGCCCCCGGTGAAGGCTACCTGATGACCAGCGTGGACTTTTCCCCGCAGTCCATGGGCCGCAACGCGTACCTGCTGTACGGCAACCCTTCGTTCTGCCCGGGCATTGACGCGGTGGATGGCGACGGAAACCACGTGGGCCGCCCCAACCAGGTGGTGGACCGCCTGCTCACGCTGTTTGGCTTTGTGGATGCACGGATGCCGGGTGGGGACCGCAGCTTCATCAACGCCGAGTCCGCGGCGGATGATCACCCGGACGGGTTCCTGGCGCATCTGAAGCTTGAGACCTACGCATCCCAGGCCTTGGGCCGCCCGCAGGAATACGGCCTGGTGCTGCCGCCGGGTTATTTCTATGACTTCAACGCCACCAAACGTTACCCGGTCATCTACTTCCTCCACGGCCAGGGACAGAACGCCCGGGACATGGTGGCCCTGGGCGCCATCTTCATGGGCTACATGTTCCAGAGCGCGGACAGCAGCGTGTTGGACCGGTCAGACATGCAAAAGTTCATCCTGGTCTTTGCCGACGGGGAATGTCAGGGCAGCGAATGTTTCACCGGGAACTTCTACAGCAACTTTGTGGGCCGGGATGGCAACGGGCCACAGTTTGAGACGGCGTTCCTGGAGCTGATGCGCCACATTGACGCCAACTACCGCACGCGTCTTCCGGAAGTGCATTGATGGTCTTCCGTGACCGGATGGGGCAGTAGGCCCGCGCCGTGGCGGCCATCCTGGGCCCCCTGGAGGGCTTCTCCGTTGCCGGCACCGGCGTGGCGTTCCCGCGCCGCACGTGGACCAACCTGGAGGTCCTGCAGGGCCTTCCCTCGGCCGCCTGGGGAAGACGCGCGCCGGACCCGCACGGTGAACAGCTGGCGTTTATGGCCGAGTCCCTGGAGGCCACCCAGGGCGTCCACACCCGCGCCTGGGCGCACGTGCCCTGGGAACCGCTGGACCACGCGCAGGAAGAAACGGTGGTGGACCTTGCGGTGGCCGCGGCACGCCAGGCCCTGCAGCGTGCTGGGGTGGCCGCAGCGGATGTGGCCATGTTGTTCTGTTCCACCTCCACGCCGCACCGCATGACGGCCACGGTGTCTGCGGCGGTGGGGCATGCGTTGGGTCTCACCGCGGCCTGCCAGGACGTGCGCACCGGTTGTGCCGGCGGATTGTTTGCGCTGGCCGGCGCGGTGATGGCGGTTCAGGCGCTGCAGCGGCCGGTGCTGCTGGTGGGCACCGAGACGTTCAGCAAGGTCATCCCCATCCACAAACTTGCGGCCACGTCCTTGGGTGACGGCGCGGGTGCACTGGTGCTGGTGCCCGGGCAGGGCGTGTTGTGCAGTGCATGGATGCAAACGGATGGTGGCCTGGGGCGCATCATCACCACCGACGGAGCACTGCCACCCACGCAAGCGGAGCTGGAACGGGGCGGCTACCTGCTGGGCGGCTCGCCGGAGGAGCTCATGACGCAGGTGCCCGGCAAATACGTGGAAGCCATCACCGGCGCCCTGAAGCGCGCCGGACTGACGTCGACAGATGTGGACCTGCACGTGCCGCATCAGAGTGGGAAGTCCACCATGGAAGAAGTGGCGCGCGCGTTGTCCATTCCGTGGGACCGCACGGTGATGACGCTGCCGCGGCACGCCAACATTGGGGTTCCGGGTTGGATGGTGGCGCTCTCCCTTGCGGTGGACGCTGGACGGTTGAAGGCCGGCAACACCGTGTTGTTCTCCGCGGTGGGCGGCGGAATGTCCTGGGCGGCCGCGGTGATGCGCTGGGCCTGAGAAAGGAACACGCGCGTGAAGGTCTTTGAGCCGCACAAGATGGGACAAGGCGTGCGCATCCTGGGCACCGGCACCTGCCTGCCCGCGCGGGTGGTCACCAATGATGACCTGGTGGCCATGGGCGCACCGTTGTCGTCGGAGGAAATGCTCAAGCTCTCCGGCATCCAGACCCGGCGTTGGGTGGTGGACGGGGAAGCCACCAGTGACCTGGCGCGCGTGGCGGCACAAGAAGCGTTGACCCGCGCGGGCGTTGGGCCCGCCACGGTGGACCGCCTCATCCTGGCCACGGTGAGCCCGGACCACCCCAGCCCGGCCACCGCGTGCCTGCTGCAACACCAGCTCAACCTCCCAGCCATCCCGGCGTACGACGTCACGGCAACCTGCAGCGGGTTTGTCTACGCGCTGGAGCAGGCCGCGCGCGCGGTGTGCACGGGTGACCAGCATGTGCTGGCCATTGCGGCAGACACACGGTCGCGCTGGCTCAATGTGAAGGACCGCGCCACCTGCGCGTTGTTTGGTGATGGCGCGGGGGCGGCGGTGGTGGGCCGGGGGCCAACGGGTGACGGCTTGTTGGCCGCTGGCGTGGCGTCGGACGGGACGGGCTTCAAGTCCGTCTTTGTGCCCATGGGAGGTTCCCGTGAGCCCACCACGGCGGAGGGTGCAGCAGCACACCGCAACACCATCTACATGGCAGATGGTCCCCAGGTCTACATGAGTGCCGTGGAGGGCATGCTCACCACGGCGGAGACGCTGCTCAAGCACCTGGGCCTCACGTTGGGGGATGTGGACTGTGTGGTGCCCCACCAGGCCAACAAGCGGCTGCTGGAGCGTTTCATCCGCCTGGCGCGCCTGCCGCCGGACAAGGTCCACGTGAATGTGGACCGGCTGGGCAACATCTCCGGCGCGTCCACCGCGGTGGCGTTCCATGAGGCACTGCGGGACCCCAGGATGTGCGCGGGGCAACGCGTGCTCATCCTGGCGGCTGGGGCGGGCTACACGGCGGGGGCGGTGTTGTACCGCGTGGACCAGGCGTTGCTGGATGCGGCGCGGGGAGCCTGACGTGGACCTGGCCTCACACATCTGGGTTGCGTTGGAGGCCATGCGCGCCAACCCGTTGCGCAGCTTCCTCAACATGCTGGGTGTCATCATTGGCGTGCTCAGCGTGATTCTGCTGGTGAGCCTGGGAGACGGCCTGCGCGCGTATCTGGGAGACACGTTCTCCACGCTGGGAAGCAACCTGCTGGAAGTCCGCCCGGGACGCAGTGAACGCCAGGGCGGCCCCCCGCCGCTCAACAGCCCCCGCAAGCTCACCTATGAAGACGCACGCGCGGTGATGCGCCGCTCCCGCACGCTGGAGGCGGTATCCCCCGTGCTCTACGGCGGTGGAACCGTGCGCGTGGAGAACCGGAAGAAGGAAGCCAACGTGGTGGGCGTGGGGCCGCAGCACCTGGACCTGCGCGCGCTCAAGCTGGGCAGCGGGCGCTTCCTCTCCACCGAAGATCTTGAGTCCACCCGCAAGGTGTGTGTCATTGGCATGACGGTGGTGAAGGAGCTGTTTGGCGAGGAGAACCCCCTGGGCCGCACGCTCTACATTGCAGATGCGCCCCACCGCATCATTGGCGTGATGGCCCCCAAGGGCACCACCTTTGGGTACGACTGGGACGACGTGGCGTATCTCCCCGTCACCAGCGCGTTGGAGCTGTTCAACCAGGACGGGTTGACCCAGTTGCTGGCCCGCAGCCGGGACCGCCGCAACATGGGCCCCAGCATTGAGGAGGTGCGGGACATCCTCATGGAACGGCACGCCAACCAGGAGGACTTCACGGTGCGGTCCCAGGATGACCTGCTGGAGACGTTCAACGGGATTGCCAACACCATGACCATGGTGCTGCTGGCCATTGCGTCCATCAGCCTGCTGGTGGGCGGCATTGGCATCATGAACATCATGCTGGTGAGCGTGAAGGAGCGCACGCGGGAGATTGGCATCCGGCGCGCGGTGGGCGCGCGCCGCGTGGACATCATGTTGCAGTTCCTGGTGGAAAGCGTGGTCATCTCCACGGTGGGTGGACTTGTAGGATTGGCGGTGGGCGCCACGCTCATTGCCACCGCGCAGAAGCTGGTGCCGGATTTGCCGGTGATGCTCAGCTGGTGGGTGGTGGCGGTGGCCATTGGGTTCAGCGCGCTGGTGGGCGTGTTGTCCGGCGTGGTACCCGCGCAAAACGCGGCACGGGTGGATGTGGTGGACGCCCTGCGTTACGAATAGCGACGTCAACAACGCTGTTTTGGAGAAGGCGCCATGGGCACCGAAGCTTCCCAGGACCCGGATGTGGTGGTGGTGGGTGGTGGCCCCAACGGGCTGACCGCGGCGTGTGTGCTGGCGCGCGCGGGCCTGGGCGTGCGGTTGCTGGAGGCCCATCCAACGCGCGCGGGCGGCGCGGTGGGCAGTGAAGAGGCCACCCTGCCCGGCTTCATCCATGACGTGGGCGCGGCGTTTTTTCCTTTTGGGCGGTTGTCCCCTGCGTTCCAGGAGCTGGACCTCACCGCGCACGGCGTGGCCTGGAACCACGCAACGTATGAGAGCTGCCACCCCGCGCCGGACGGCAGCTACGCATGCATTGCCCGTGACGCCAGCATCAGCGCGCAACACTTTGGGACCCCACAGGACGGCCAGGCGTGGAAATCCCTGGCGCTGTGGCACGCACAACACGAACACGCCATTCTTGGCGCCATCCTTGGGCCGTTCCCGCCGCTGGGCGCAGCGTTGTCATTGTTCCCGGGTGGTCTCCTGAAGCTGGCAGCCATGTTCACCCGGTCGGGGCGCGGGCTCGCCAACTCACTTTTCTCGTCGGAAGCCGCCCGGCGCGTGCTGCCCGGCCTGGCGCTGCACGTGGACGCGGGTCCGGATGACCGGATGGGCGCAGGCCTGGGCTATGTGCTGGGATTGACCGCCACCATTGGCGGCTACGCGGTCCCCACCGGCGGTGCGGGAACCATTGCCACCGCGCTGCAGTCCATCCTGGAGAAACACGGCGGGACGGTGCAGCTGGGAACGCGGGTCAAGCGCGTGGTGTTGGACCACGGGCGTGCGGTGGGCGTGGAACTGGAGGACGGCACCCACGTGCGCGCGCGGTTGGGCGTGTTGGCCAACGTGGCCGCGCCAACGCTGTACCTGGGCATGGTGGACCCGGCGCAGGTGCCCATGGGTGTTCTCGACGCCATGGAGAAGTTTCCGCTGGGTTTTGGCACCTTCAAGATGGACTGGGCATTGAGCGGCCCCGTGCCGTGGCGCACACCTGAGGCTGCACAGTCCGCCGTGGTCCACGCGGGAGACAGCGTGGATGATCTTGCGCGGTTCACCGCCCAGGTGCGCGCGGGCCAGCTGCCGGACCACCCGTATCTGGTCATTGGCCAGCAATCCCTGGTGGACCCCACCCGCGCGCCGGCGGGTGAACACACGTTGTGGGCGTATTCGCGCGTGCCCTCCAACATCGCCGGGGGTTGGGAGGCACACCGGGAGTCTTTTGCCGACCGGGTGGAGGCACGTCTGGAGGGCCTGGCGCCGGGGTTCAAGGCACGCATCAAGGCCCGGCGCATCATGGCGCCACCGGACCTGGAGCGCATGGATGCCAACCTGTTGGGCGGGGACATTGGTGGCGGCTCCAACGCGTGGCACCGGCAGCTGCTGTTCCGTCCGGTGTTCCCGTACTTCCGCTACAAGACGCCGGTGGAAGGGCTGTGGTTGTGCAGCAGCTACGCCCATCCTGGGGCCGGGGTTCACGGCATGTGCGGGTACAACGCCGCAAAACTGTTCCTGCGTGACGTGGTTTGAGCCTTTTCAACGGACGCGCGCACGTGTACGGGAACGCCGTCATGCGGCTGCTCACTGTGTCCATGGTCCTCTTGTGTCTGGCGTGTGGTGCGCGCCAGGACAATTCGCCGCCCATCCGGGCGGACCTTCCCGCCGCAATTGCCGTGACGGATCCAGCGCGTCTCAACGGAACCTGGGCGGTGGTGGTGGAGCTGGCCACCATTCTCACGCTGCCGGTGTTGGGAGACCGCAACGCAGGGTCCCAGCAGCTGTGGTTGCACACGCGCACCTGGGACGCGGCGGCCAACGTCTACCAGGAGCGCGCGCAGTGGTGCGCCATTGACGTGTGGGAGGTGGAGGGAAACAAGCTGTCCATCCCGGACACCACGCTGCAAAAGCACGCACCCATGGTGTTCACCTCCACGCTGGATGGACCGCGCGGGTTCTTCCGCATCCCCACGCTGTTGGACGTCTGGGGGCTGCGCAACCTCCCGGACCCGGCGAACACGCCGCTGCCCACGCGCCATGACTTCACGCAATCACCGCAACAGGATTGGATCTTTGATGAGGATGAGGACGGGAAGCTGGCCACCACCGGCAACACCACCGGCATCACCGGCGGCGAGGTGTACCAGGTGGTTCGCGGGCTCTACACGTTTGAAGGCAGCGTGGTGACGCCGGACCGCATCCAGGGCCTGGTGGAGATGCGGCGTTATGAACAGAACGTGTTGGATGCCACCAACAGCCTGGCCAAGGGTGAAGGCATCATCCGCCAGGACCCGGACCAGCGCCTGACCTGGTTTGACATGGTGCGCCTGCCTGAAGGGTCTCTCTGCCCCGACGTGCTGGCCGCCCAACGCAACGGCAGCCTGGCCACGCGCCGGCCGTTCTGACCATGGCCCTTGGAGCCACCCTCTACCGGTTCACCATCACGCTGCAGCACGTGGACCGCGGCATCTATGAGACGTTGGATTTGCGTGCGGCAGCCCACCCATCGGAGACCACCGCCAGCGTCATCACCCGGGTGCTGGCGCATTGTTTTTTCCAAGAGGAGGGCATGGCCTTTTCCCGCGGGGGACTGTCTGACCCGGATGAACCTGCGCTTTCCGTCCACACCCTGGACGGCCGCATGACGTTGTGGGTGGACATTGGCGTCCCTTCGGCCGAACGCCTGCACAAAGCCTCCAAAGCCTGCGCGCGGGTGGCGGTGGTGACGCACAAACGTCCCGGGCTGCTGCTTGAATCCGTGGCCAGCGGCACCATCCACCGCCGGGAACACCTGGAACTCTACGCGCTGGATGAGGAGCTTCTTGCGCAGTTGGATGCGGTGGTGAAGAAACACAACACCTGGGAGGTGACCTTCACCGACGGAGCGCTCTACGTCACGGTGGACGGGACGTCCCATTCCGGGACGCTTCAGCCGCTCACGGTCTGAGACACAACGTGGGTCACCGGGGCTGGCGCAGCGTTGTGCACTCCGGTATGCGCGCCGCCGTGCGAACCTCCATCCTGCTGTGGGCCGCTGTGTTGTGTGCCTGTCCCCCGCCTGTCACCGGGCCCGTTGCGCCAGCGGAGATTGCAGGCACGCAGGTCCACATGGACTTTGGCGGGGACCTGCAGAACCCACGGTTCTTCTACCGCTTCCCGTTTCCCAGTGACCTGCGCCTCACCCCCCAGGGAACGCCGGACCTGCGCGGCTTTCCCAACGTCCAACAGGTGGCGGTGGTGGAAATCCTGCGCCAGACGGCAGCATTGCACCAGGGATTCAACGCCATGCCCGTGGGATTTCTCTCCTTCACCTCGGAGATTGCCCCGCATGCTGAAGAAGACGTGATTGCAGCAAGCCCGGACGCCCCGCTGCTGTTGTTGGACGTGGACCCGGATTCCGCAGAACGCGGCAAACTTTTTCCGCTGGTGGCCTACACGCCCGGGCTGGATGACTACGTGCCGGAGAACTTTCTCTCGCTGGCGCCGCGCCCGGGCATCATCCTGCGCCCAAAGACCACCTACGCGTTTGTGGTGCGCCGCCAGCTGCGGGACGCCGCGGGCGCGTTGTTGGGCGTGCCGTTGGCCATGGAACAACTCAAGGCCTCCACCGCGCCGTCCGGTGCGCTGGGTGCTCCCGCCGTGGCGGTGTACGCGCCGTTGTGGGACGCATTGGCCACTGCCGGCGTGCCGCGCGCGGATGTTGCCGCCGCCACGGTGTTCACCACCGGGGATGTGGTTGCGGACCTGGAGCGCATCACCAACGGGTTGCTGGCCCGTCACTCCGTCACCCTGGACAACCTGGCGCTGCACCCCGTCATGGGGACGCGGGACGAAGGGTTCTGCAGCCTCACGGACACGGTCACCCAGCCGCAGTTCCAGCAGGGGACACAACCTTTCGACAGCCAGGGTCTGTTTGAGTTTGATGCGCAGGGACTTCCCATCCAGCAGGGCACCATGACGGTGCCGGTGTTCCTCACGCTGCCGCGCCGTCCC
>Ga0154020_10002311_pt1 | contig 23194 bp, 17 predicted proteins | sample Klosneuvirus_201_FD_109709 | JGI IMG/M metagenome (GOLD analysis project Ga0154020, IMG submission 109709) | Active sludge microbial communities from wastewater, Klosterneuburg, Austria - Klosneuvirus_20160825_MG | ecosystem: Engineered > WWTP > Aerobic digester > Activated sludge | place...
CCGAGAGGCCGCGCTCCACCGCCTTCGCCAGCGCGCCGGCGGCGCTCGTGTGGGCTCCCACGCGCCCGCTCACGGCCCGTCGGGCGTCCCTTTTCGCGAGAAGCGGCGCTGGAGGCCCCTCGAGAGCGCGATCTGCTTCGCGTAGTTCAGCGACAGGATGGCCGCCGGCACGCCGCTCAGGTTGATCGGGAGCGTGGCCGCGGCGAGGAGGAAGTGGCGCGCCTTCTCCGCCCTCGTGAACTCGGGGTTCTTGAAGTCGGTCACGGAGCGATAGAACTTCGTCAGGTTCTCGTAGACGTCGCCCAGGACGCCGGTGAAACCCATCTCCGCTCCCCACGAGAGGCAGCGGCCCTCGCGAACCGACTCGAGGAACTCCTTCCACGTCTTGCCGGGCGCCATCGTGTAGACGGTCGCCACCGGCGGATAGGTGTGGGCGTCCGAGCCCCCCACCAGCGCCAGCGAGCCCTTCTTCCGCTTGGCGGCGGTGAGGATGTCCTCCACGAGGTCGTTGTGCTGGTACGCCATCGAGCCGTTTTTCACCTCGAAGACGTCGAAGAGCGAGAGCATCGTCTCGACGAAGCTCTCCGGCGCCTGGCGGAACCGGTACGACTGGAACATGTGGTTCGCCGAGTAGAGGAGCCCCTCGGCCCGCAGGTACTCCACGAGGTCGAAGATGTTGCGGCGCTTCCTGTTGATCACGGCGTGCTGCGCCAGGTCGAGGTCGAAGACGTTCACGTGGATCCGGTGGCCGGTCTTCGGGAAGAAGGTCTCGATCTCGGCGGAGACGAAGAAGTCGTCGTAGTCCGGGTGTCTCTCGCGGAAGCGGAGGCAGCCGTCGACCGTGTCGTGGTCGGTGAACGTGACGAAGTCCATGCCGCGGGCCTTCGCGAGCCGGTAGACCTCGTCGGGGTCGCTGTAGGAGTCGCGCGAGTTGGCCGCCTTGAAGTACTTGAAGATGGAGGCGTTCGTGTGGAGGTGCAGGTCGGCGCGAGCGAACGGCAGGGCCAGACCCTCCAAACCGGCGCCACCGTGGGCGCCCGGGACACCGCTCTCCGCCATCGGGAAGGAGTGTTGAGCCGCGCGGCGGGGGAGTCAACCCCGGTCCTGCTAAAGTCGACGGCCGTGGGAGGCGTACTCGGTCGCGTGCTCTATGCGTTGATTCTCCTGGGCGTGCTTGCCGCGACGAGCTGGATCTCGTTCTCGAAGTTCGTCCTCGGCAAGTCCCTCGACATTCCCGACCTGACGAGCCTCAGCCTGGAGGAAGCCCAGGCGGTGGCGGCGGAGGTGGGGCTTTCCGTGGCGCCGGACCCGTCCAAGGACACCTTCGACGAAAAGGTGCCGCTGCGGCGCATCCGCCGTCAGATCCCGGCCCCCGGAACCGCCGTCAAGATGGGGCAGACGGTGCGGGTCTCGTTCTCGCTCGGCCCGCACACCATCCGGGTCCCCGAGCTCTCGGGCCTGACCGAGCGAACGGCCGCCCTGTCGCTCCGGCGCAGCGGCCTCCAGGAAGGCGCCGTGGCCGCGGCGCACGTCTTCGGGGCGCCCGGCGTCGTGGCCCAGGGTGTCCAGCCGGGGACCGTCACCACCCCCGACGCCGCGGTGGACGTCCTCTTGAACCGGGGGGCTCCGGAGCCGACCTACGTGATGCCCGACCTGATCGGCCGCGACTTCGACCGGGTGAAGCTCTCCTTCGAGGCGCGCGGCTTCAAGCTGGGGGGCGTGAAGAGCCAGGTCTACGAGGGGGCGGCGGCGGGGACCATCCTGCGCCAGTTCCCGCTCGCCGGGTTCCCCGTCACCGTTCGCGATACCCTCTCGTTCGTGGTCGCCTCTCCGGAGCCCGTGTCGTGACGCCGGCTCGCATCGCCCCGTCGATCCTCTCCGCGGACTTCGGCCGGCTGGCCGACGCCGTGAAGGCGTGCGAGGCCGGGGGCGCCGACTGGATCCACTTCGACGTGATGGACGGGCATTTCGTCCCGAACCTCACGGTGGGGCCGATCGTGCTCCGGGCGCTCCGCGGCGAGACCCGGCTGCCGTTCGACGTCCACCTGATGATCGAGGAGCCCCTCCGGACGCTCGACCAGTACCTCGACGCCGGCGCCGCGCGTGTGGCCGTCCACGTGGAGGCCGAGCCTCATCTCCACCGGTTCGCGCAGGTCGTCCGGGGCAAAGGGGCCTCCCCCGGCGTGGCGATAAACCCGGGGACCTCGCTCGCGGCGCTCGACGCCATCCTGCCGAGCGTCGATTTCGTCCTGATGATGACCGTCAACCCGGGCTGGGGAGGCCAGAAGCTCATCCCATCGCTCGACCGGATACGCCAGCTCGCCAGGGCGATCGCCGAGCGATCGCTTTCGGTCGAGATCGCCCTCGACGGCGGGGTCGGCCCGGGCAACATCCAGCAGCTCGTGGAAGCCGGAGCCGGCCACTTCGTGGCGGGCTCGTCGGTTTTCGGGCGGGGCGACGTCGGGCGCGCCATCGCCGACCTCAAAGCGGCGGCACGAAGTTTGCCCTCCGCGATCCAAGGAGTGACGACTTGACGCGTTTCTCGACCGCCCTCGGTTTTTCCCTCGCCCTCCTCGCGGCGGGGTGCTCGTCGCTGGATCCGGCCACCCGGCTCACCCGCGAGCTCCTCTCCATGCCGAAGGAAGAGGCCTACGCGCGTGGCGACGCCTTCCTCGCCAAGAAGAAGAACGAGCAGGGCCGGCAGTACCTCAGGTTCGTGGCGGAGAACTACGCGAACGACCCGATCGGCAAGCAGGCCGCGCTGCGCCTGGCCGATTCGTACTACGACGAGAAGACCCCCCTCGGGTACCTCGAGGCGCTCGCGCGCTACAAGGACTTCCGGAACCGCTACCCGTCGCATCCCCGGTCCGACTACGCCCTCTTCCGGCTGGCGCAGTGCTCGGACCGCCAGGCCGAGAAGCCCGATCGCGACCAGACGAACACCCGTTCGGCCGTGGCCGCCTACCGCGACATTCTCCGGACCTATCCCGATTCCCCGTATGCCTCCGAGGCGCGTGCGCGCCTTCGCCTGATGTGGGAGCTCCTGGCGGAGCACGAATTCCGGGTGGGTCACTTCTACTTCAAGAAACGGGCCTATGCCGCGGCCCGCGGCCGGTTCGAGACGATCATGACGGCGTTCGGCGAATACTCCGGGATGCCCCAGACGCTCTACGAGGCGGGGATCGCCGAATCGAAGCTGGGGCGGCCGGCGGACGCGCGCACGCTGTGGGACAAGCTGGAGAAAGACTTCCCGGCCAACCCGCTCGTGAAGAAGCTCCCGCCCCGGCCGAAGGAGATCGTCCCGGCGCCCGAGGCGGTCACGAAAGTCACGGCGCGGTAGGCCCTTCAGAGCGTGATGTGCGTGCCGTCGAACCGGGTGAGCGAAAAGCCGTCGAAGGGCTCGCCGTACGTCGCCGCGTGATCCCTCAGGAGGCTGATCGCGACGGCCTCGCCGAGACGCATTCCCTCGGTCCCGTCGGTCCGCCAGTGGACTCCCGCCGTGTCGCGCCCCAAGGAGACGTTCGACGCCAGCTTGTTCAGCTCGCCGCCCAGCGTGAGCGGCCCACCCGTGTACGGGACGAGTGAGAGGCCGTCAGGAGCCGCCTCGACGGGGCTCGACAGCACGAAGCTTTCGTCGAACCACGCCTTGAGGATCGTCACGCACGCGCCCGCGATGGTGGCGTGTCCCGCGGGGTACGCGGGATGCGTGGGGCAACCCTCCGGATACGCCATCGGCAGCAGATAGCCGAGGTTCTTCTGGTTGAGGAGCGGCAGCACCTGCGACTTCAGTAGCTCCTCGCGGATCGGGTATCTCGCGTTCCGGGTCAGGTGGTTGTGGACGCGGCCCGAGTAGGCGTCCGGCCGGAGGCGCCGGTGGACGATCCACTTCTGGTACCACGCCGCGCGGAGCCCCTGGTTCGCAGCCCGCGCGACGAGGTCGAGGAGGTGCGGGCCGCCGAAGCTCGCGAAGCCGGACTGCGTCGGAGAGGTCCGGTACGGATTGGCGGCGTCGGGCCGGGCGCCCAGGCCCAGGAGGATGAGCGCTCCGTTCAGGAACGCCTGGTACGAGAAATCCCTGTGGACGTACTCCGAGAGGTCCCGGCCGTTGCGGAGGTACCGGGTCGTCGGGTCGAGCTTCAGCTCACCGTAGGAAGGGACGCCCCGCTGGATGCCGAGCCACTCGGGGTAGTTCGTCAAGAAATCCTGCCCGGCCTCCGGCACGCGATATCTCTGCGGCAACGTCATCGGCCCGTACGGGATGTCGCGGAAGAGGAGCTGGGAAAGGTAGGGACCGGTGAGGTCGCCGGGGGTCGAGCCGCGGAAGAGCGTGGCCGGGGTGACGGCTCCGCCCGCTTTGGGCCCGCGGAAGTCGCTGAAGGCCGACAGGTCGGCCGCGGCCTGCGCCATGACGCCGTCCGTCGCGAAAGTGGAGAACGCGACGTCGCGCGTGTACGCAGCCCAGTAGACCTCCGCCATCTCCGAGGCTTCCTCGGCGCTCTCGAAGGCGGGCGGGGCGGGGAGCGAGAGCTGGTGGGAGTCGGTCCCTTCCAGCGTGAAGGCGTAGGCGCAGAGCGGGTCTGCGAGCTTCGCCCGGTCGCCCATCGGGACCCTGTCCAGGTCCGCGATCTCGCCGCTCTCGAGCGCGTCGACGAACCTGCCGTAAGCAGCGGGGTCCACCTCTCCGAGGTCGTCATGGGGGAGCGCCTTGGTGTAGCTCGCGATCCGAGACGGGTACCGGGCCTCGTCGCCGTTGGTGGGGTGCGCAGGTCGAGGCAGCAGCTTCTGCCGGAGCGCGGCCTCCGCCCTGATCCGGAAGGCCTCCTGCGAGCGGCGCTTCGCACCGTCCGTCACGGCCCCGAGACTTGCCTCGGGGGGGACGGCCGTCTCGCCGACGGCGCCCTTCGCGCAGAGGGCGGCGGCGGCGGTTCCGACCTTCTTCAGGAAAGCACGGCGATCATCGGGTGAGGGGTCTTTCGCCAAGGGGCACCTCCAAGAACTCTCGGGATCGAGGGCAAGTGTCTCCCGGCCGCCCGGCCGCCGACAAGGTGCTCGGCGTCTAGTCGGTGCTAGCCCAGGGGTGAGCGTCCGACCCGACCGGAGGAGAGTCGAATGGCCCAGTCGGGCTCTCCGCTCGGCCTCGCGTGGCCGGCGACGCCGCACCCGATCGCCTTCGGGAGCGGCGGGGCGTAGACTCGATCCACAGAGTCGTGGACGCAAGAACCGAGAAGGCGATTCTCGACGCGCTGGTGGCGCGGGGTCTCGTGCCGGTCGACGAGCTCGGCGCGCCGAACGAGGCGTCGCGGCTCGTCGACCTCGTCGAGCGCGGACTGGTCAGCGACGAGACGATCGCGGACCTCGCGCGCGATCTCCGCCGCGAGGCCGAGCCGCCGAGCGACCCGACGGCGCCGTTCGCGGTGCCGGGCCAGGCCGTCTCGCTCCCACGCCGGCTCGCGGGGCGCTACGTGCTCGAGGGGCTCCTGGGGCAGGGCGCGATGGCGCGCGTCTACCGGGCCCACGACGCCGTGCTCCACCGCGCCGTGGCGCTGAAGCTCCTCGAGGGGGACGACCCGGGTCGCGCCGAGCGCTTCGTCGCGGAGGCGCGGGCCCAGGCGCGCGTCCGGCACGACAACGTCTGTCAGGTCTTCGACGCGGGGTCCCTCGACGGGACTCCGTTCATCGCGATGCAGCTCGTCGAGGGGGAGCCCCTCCACCGTGCCGCCGAGAGGATGACCGTCCCGCAGAAGGCGCGCGCCCTGCTCGAGATCGCCGAGGGCGTCCACGCGGCCCACCGGCTCGGCCTCGTCCACCGGGACCTCAAGCCCTCGAACGTGATGGTCGAATGGAAGGACGGCGCCTTCCATCCTTACGTGGTCGACTTCGGCCTCGTCCGCGACCTCGAGGGCCCGGGGCTCACCGTGACGGGCCAGACCGTCGGCACCCCGGCTTACATGGCCCCGGAGCAGGCGCGCGGCGAGATCGCCGCCATGGACCGCCGGACCGACGTCTACGGGCTCGGTGCGACGCTCTTCCACGTGCTCACGGGGCGTCCTCCGTTCTCGGGCGCGACCGCGCTCGACGTGATGCTGAAGGTGATCGACAGCGAGCCGCCGTCGCCGCGCTCCGTGATCGCCTCGGTCCCCGTCGACCTCGACACGATCGTCCTCAAGTGCCTCGAGAAGAACCCCGATCGGAGGTACGACTCGGCGCGGGCCGTGGCCGACGACCTCCGTCGCTATCTCGAAGGCGAGCCCGTCCTGGCGAGGCGCCAGACGGCCGCGGGCCGGCTCCTCTCGAGGATGAGGAAGAACCGGGTCGTCGCCTCGGCGCTCCTCGTCGCCGTCGTCGCGCTTTCGGTGTCCGCCCTCCTGCAGTGGCGCACACACCGGGCCGCCGAGGCTCGGACGCGCCTCGCGCAGCAGTACGGGCGGGAGCTCGAGAGGATCGACACCTGGCTGCGCGTCGCGTTCCTGCTGCCGCTCCACGACGTCCGCCCCGACCAGCGGCGCGTCCGCGAGAAGATGGCCGAGATCCGGAAGACGATGGCCGAGGTGGGCTCCGTCGCCGTCGGACCGGGGCGCTACGCGCTCGGGAAGGGGCACCTGGCCCTGAACGAGCCGTCGGCCGCGCGGACCGAGCTCGAGGCCGCGTGGAACGCCGGCTTCCGGCCGCCCGAAATGGCATACGCCCTCGGCCGGGCTCTCGGCGACCTCTACCAGCGAGCCCTCGAGGAGGCGCGTCGCGTTCCGGGGCGCGACCTCCGTGAGGCGCAGCTCCGGACGGCGCGCGAGGAGCTCCGCAAGCCGGCGCTCGCCCTCCTGCGCGACGGCCGCGGCGCGGTGGGCGACTCGGTGGCCTTCGCGGAGGGGCTCGTCGCCCTGCACGAGGAGCGGTGGGACGACGCGCTCCGCAAGGCGGAGGCGGCGGCGCGCGAGCTTCCGTGGCTGTACGAGGCGCGGCTCCTCGCCGGCCACGTCCATGTCGCCGTGGGCCGGAGCCGCGAGGAGAAGGGCGACTCCGCGGCCGCGTTCGCCGCCTTCGAGCGCGCGGGCGCGGCGTACCGTGAGGCGCGCGAGGTCGGGAGGAGCGACCCCCTCGTCTACGAGGCCGACGCCCGGCGCTGGCTCGCCGTGATCGACGCGAAGGGGCGCCGCGGCCAGGATCCGCACGAGGCCGTGGATAAGGCGCTCGAGTCGGCACGGCTCGCCCAGACCGCCGACCCCGGGAGCCGCGTCGCTCCGGACGTCGCCGCGCGCGCCCTCTTCCGCGACGCGCTCTTCGCCATGCTCCACGGCGGCGATCCGGCGCCTCGCCTCGCGGAGAGCGTGCGGATCGCCCGCGAAGCTCTCGAGCGTGGGAGCGATTCGGCGGCGCTCCGGGCGGATGTCGGCTCGGCGCTCGCCGTCCTGGGGGAGGGCGCCCTCTCCCGCGGCGAGGACGCCCGGCCGGTCTTCCGCGAGGCGGTGAGCGAGCTCCAGCGGGCGCACGCGCTCGATTCTTCGTCCCCCACGGTTCCGAACGCCCTCGGGAACGCTCTTCTGCTCTCCGCCGACGCGGCCGCCCTTTTCGGCGACGACCCCTTGCCCCTCCTCCTCGAGGCCCGTGAGGCCTACGCGGCCCTCGCCGGCCGCCACCCCGACCTCGCGAGTCCGGCCGTGAACCTGGGCCACGCCTACCAGCGCCTCGCGCGGGAAGACGTCGAGCAGGGGCGCGACCCCGGCCCGAACGCCCGGGAAGCGGAGGCGGGGCTGAGGAGGGCCATCGCGATCGACCCGAAGCTCCGCTCGGCGCCCAACAACCTGGGTCATCTCCACCTGACGCTCGCCGAGCACGAGGCCTGGAGCGGCCGGGATCCGAGGCCAGCCCTTCGTCAGGCGGTCGGGCTCTTCGACACCGCTCTCGTCCTCGATCCGGCCTTCGCCTTCGCCTTCGTCAACCGGGCCGCCGCGAGGACGCGGCTCGCGGCGGCCGACGCCGAGAGGGGCGGCGACCCGGCGCCTTCGCTCGCGGCCGCGCGGGCCGACCTCGAGAAGGCCAGGTCGATCAACCCGGGGCACTTCGAGCTCCACCTGCGCCTCGCCGAGCTCGCGCTTCTCGAGTGGAGGCTCGGGCGGGGACCGGAGAGGGCATCCACCGCGGCCCTGGACGAGGCCGCGCGGCGGAACCCCCGGAGCGTCGACCTTCCCGCCGTCCGGGCCGAGCTCGCCCTGACGGGCGCCGTCGTGTCCGGGAGAGTCGACCCGAAGGGTTTGCGGGCCGCGCTCGACGGGCTCGCGCCCCCTCTCGCCGCGCGGCCCGGAAGCCGGCGCCTCACGTCCGTCCGCGAGGCGCTTCTCCGGGCGCTCGAGGGGGCTGTCCCCGAGAGGCGGCCGGACGCTCTCTTCCCGTGGCGCGTCGGGCGGCGGGGAGTCGCACCGTGAACGTCGTCGCGCGACGTCCCGGCCCTCAGCGCTTGCGATCCGCGCTGACGAGGAGGCGGATCTCGACCTCGCGCGCGATCAGGAGCTCGCCGCCGCTCCAGCGCGACCCGAGGACGCCGTACGCCGTGCGGTCGATCGAGAACGCCGTCTCGAAGCCGATCAGCTCGCTGCCCGACGGGCCGGGACCGCGGCCGAGGAGGCGGAGGGGCACGGTCACCTTCTTCGTCACGCCGTGGATCGTGAGATCGCCCGTCACGTCGAAGAGGTCCTCGCCGCGCGGAACGACGGCCGTCGAGACGAACGACATCTTCGGGTGGCGCGCGACGTCGAGGAAGTCGTCGGACCGGAGCGCGCTGTCGCGGCCGCCCACGCCGGTGTCGACGCTGTCCGTCCGGACCTCGAGCTCGACCTTCGACCGCCCGGGCGCCTCGAAGTCGACCGCGATCGTGCCGCCGAACTCCCGGAAGCGGCCCTGCTCCTTGAAGACCTTCCACTTCGTCGCGGTGAAAGAGACGGTGCTGTCGCCCTTGCGCACCTGGTAGACGGCGAGCTCGGCGCTGGCGGAGGAGGCGAGGAGCAGCACGAGGAGCGGTGTGAGCCCTCGCCCCGCCTGGAAAACCCTGTTCCGCATGTTCCTCTCCCTTCGACACACCAGACGGGTCCGCCGGGCGGACCGTTAACGAACGGGCGCTGCGGTTCGTGAACGGCGCGGGTCCGTTGACCGCCTCTGCCCGACATGGTCATATTCCCGCGCGAGAGGGAGATCCTTCGCAGGAGGCCTACGATGAGATTCCTGAAGCTCCTCACCGCCATCCTTGCCGTGGCGGTGGCCACGACCGGGCGGGTCGGCCTCGGTCAATCGGGAAAGTCGGAATACCGCAACGTGGATTCGCAGCTGATGCGCAAGTACCGGGACGCGAACGCCTACCTCGAGAAGGCGAAGACCTGCTACGGCAAGAAGGACATCGAGGGGACGAAGAAGAACCTCGACGCCAGCTTCGGGCTCATCTCCGAGTTCGGTGACGCGCACCTCCTGATGGCCAAGGTCCACTACGGCGAGAAGAACTATCCGCAGGCGCTGATCGAGGTCACGAAGGCCAAGACCGGCCACGAAGCCACGGCCGGTCTGATGGAGAGGATGCAGCAGGACCGGATGTCCGAGCTGCGAAAGCGGCGGCAGGAGAAGGACGAATCGCTCACGGACCTGCGGGCGCGGCTCGCGAGGGTCCCGCCGGAGCAGCAGTACGCGATCCAGGATCAGATCTCCAGGCTGGAGAGGGACAAGCAGGATATCGACCGGATCGTGGACGCCCCGCCCGTCAACATGAGCCAGGTCCCCGCCGAGTATTTCTTCCTCCACGGCAACATCCTCCTCCGGATGCAACGCCACGCCGAGGCGACGGACCAGTACAACGAGGCGCTAGAGATCAACCCGTCCTATGCCGAAGCCGCCAACAACCTGGCCAGCCTCTACTACTCGACGAGGCAGTACGACAAGGCCATGGCCCTGGCAACGAAGGCCGAGGCTGGCGGCGTCCCGTTCAACCCCGACCTGAAGAAGGCGATCGAGAGCGCCCTGAAGCCGGCGAAGTAGCCGCCCCGCACGCGAACCAGACATGCAGCTCGCCCGGCTCATCGGACCGCTGGCCGTCGGGGTCGTCCTGGCAGGCCTCTCGTCGGCGCAGGACGCCGTCCTTCCACGTGGCTTCTCGCCGCTCGACCTTCCCGGCGCGGACCTCAGGCTCGTGCCGGAGTCGGAGCGGCCGTTCCGGCGTGTGGTCATCGGCCTGGACCCGAACACGACGCGGTACTTCATGGTCCCGTCCGTCGAGTCGCTCGACCCAAAGGTCCGCGACCCGCGAGTCGTCTTCCTGCGGCGACAGCTCTACTGGATGAACTTCGAGCTCGTTCACGGCAACTTCACGAAGGTGGCGCCGGCGCACACACGGTTTTTCGTCGCGCTCCCCGATCCCGCGTTGAACCCGGAGTCGCTGGGGAACGAGGAGGAGGTGTTCCGCGAGTACCTGGCCGTCCGTGCGGGCTGGACGAAGGAGCAGATCGCCGATCGGACTCGTTTTTTCAAGGTCCCGATCGCGATCCGGTATCCCCAGGACATGGCGCAGCCTCTCGGCTACGACGGGCGGAAACGGCTCGTCCTCGGCCTCGGCATGGATGTGGACCACGCGTACCGTGAGGGGGTGAAGCGGCTCGGCGACCTGTTCCCGAACGAGTTCGCGGTGAGGGACCTCCCGGAGGTCAACACGGAGGGGGGCGACCTCGACCTCACGTGGCTGCCGGAGCGGAAGCTCGGCGTCCTGGTCGGGCACAACCGGATCCTCCGCTACCTTCATCGGAAGTACGGTTCGGTCCACGAAGGGCGGTCCGTCCCGCGCGCCAGGATCGAGGAGGCGCGGAAGGCCTTCTCGCGCGCCTTCTTCGACCTCGAGGTCGTCATCCTGAACGAGGAGGCCCTGCGGAACCCTCGCTTCATGACGAATGAGCTCTTCCATCTCGACATGGTCGTCAACGTGCTGAGGAGCGGCACGAACATCCTGGCGTTCGTCCCGTCGTACGCGGAGCAGCCGGTGGACGCCCTGACGCACGTCCCGCTCGCCGAGGAGCTGAGGTCTCGGGTACAGCGGGAGTACGACTGGGTCGCCAACCAGCTCTCGACCCGCGGCTACCGCGTCATCCGCCTGCCGTTCGCCGATCATCCCGTGCGCAACCCCGTGAACGTGGCGAAGTACGTCGATCCCGTCACGGGCCGGGCAGTGGTGCTCCTCGGAAAGTACCCGTATCACTTCGCCACCACGCCGGGCGGCAAGATCCCTCAATTCGAGCTGGAGGACGCCTTCACCCGCCTCGAGGCCGTCGTCGACGCCTGGCGCGCGAAGCCCACGGATGCTCGCTGGAACGAGGTCACCGCGACCCTCCAGAGGACCTGGAAGGAGATGGACCGGATCTCCGCGACCCCGAACCCCACGTTCTCGGACCAGGCGCGGGTCTACGAGATGAACGGTGTCAAGGTCGTGCCCGTGGCGATCTATCCGACCGGCGAGGGAGGGCTCCACTGCCTGGGCCTCGCTTCGAACGAGGGGAGCCGGGACTCGGAGTCGACCGGCTCGCCGGCCGTCGCGACGATCGGGTTTCGGACGGCACGAGGGGGGAAACGCTGATGCGCGGAGCTATCTGGATGGTCGTCGCGTCGACTCTCGTCTTCGCACCGTGCTGCGGCGCGGTCGAGGGCCCGGCCCCGTCGAGGAAGGTCGCGACGCCGCGAGCGACGCCCCTCGCGAAGGAGCGCTCCTACGTGAACCCGCGGCTCCCGAAGGACGAGGACCAGCCGCCTTTCAGCGATGCCGTGCGCGTCGGGCAGACGGTCTATGTCTCCGGAAAGCTCGGCCTCGGGCCCGACCGCAAGCCGCCGGCGTCCGCGGAAGCCGAGGCCCGGCTGGCCCTCGACTCGATGAAGAAGACGCTGGGCGAGGCCGGCCTCACGATGGACGACCTCGTCTCGGTCCAGGTCTTCTGCTCCGACGTCGCGCTCTTCGACACCTGGAACAAGGTCTATCGGACGTACTTCACGAAGGAGTTCCCGGCGCGCGCCTTCATCGGCTCGGGGCCGCTCCTCTTCGGCGCGCGCTTCGAGGTGACGGGAATCGCCGTCGCCCGCTGAGCGCGCGTCACCCGGACGCGACGGGCAGGCCGAGGCGCGCGAGCAGCGCCTGGAACCGCGGCTCGTCCCGGAGCGGCGCGAAGGCCGGCTCGACCCCGAGGTAGACACAGTGGAAGCTGCGGGATGCGACCGCCCGCTCGAGATGCGCGAGCGCGCCGTTCCGGTCGCCGAGGGCGGCGCGGATCTCGGCGAGGGCGTACGGGTCGCCGCCGTTCCCGGAAAGGCGCTTCTCCTCCTCTCCCAGGACGGCGTCGTAGCCGCCGAGGTCGAACGCCGCTTCCAGCGTGCGCTGCCGGTTCGCCGCGCCCCCGCTGAGCCTCGCGACGGCGATCTTCTCCGCGAGCCAGTCCGCGTCCCGCCGCTGCCGCGCGGCGATCCTCATCGACACCTGGTGCAGGTTGATGAACTCGCCGTCCAGATCGAGCCCTTCGCGGACGAGGACGAGGGCTCGGTCCTCGTCCCCCGAGAGGAACGCCAGCTCGGCCGCGTCGGCGAGGACCGGCAGCGCCACCGGGTCGATCGACACCGCGCGGTCGATCTCGGCGCGGGCCGAGCCGTGGTCGCCCCGCAGGGCGTGCCAGAGCGCGAGCCATTGTCGTGCGGGGACGTTTTCGGGATCGCTCTCGAGGGCCTTCGCGAAGGCGCCGCGGGCCTCCGCCCAGGACCAGTCGTGGAACATCGCCGCGAAGCCGAGCGTGGCGTGCGGCTGGGCGAGGGTCGGGTCGAGCTCCAGCGCCCGCCGGGCATGCCCCACCGCGTCGGCGCGCCGCGCGAGGTCGAAGACGCAGGCATCCGCCAGGCCCGCGTACGCCGGCGCGTAGCCCGGGGCCAGGGCGATGGCCCGCTCGAAGAGGGCCAGGCTCCGCTTCAGCCCGGCGTCGGTCCGCCGGTTCCAGTAGTACCGGCCGCGCTCGGTCGCGATCCGCGCGGCCGTGGGCGGGTCGGCGAGGACGGCGCCCGATCGGTGACGGTCCCCCTCGAGCCCGTCGGCACGGCGTTCCGTCGCCCGGTTCGAGAGGAAGGCCGCGAACGAGAGCGAGGCCGCCACCACGACGGCCGCGGCGGAGCGCCGGAGCCAAACGCGCCGGACGAGCTCGCCCCTCGCGTCGGCCCGGGCCTCCGGCACGATCGCACCGGAAGGCGGGAGCGCCTCGGGGACGGGAGACGCGACCCCGGCCGGCGTGGCGGGCCCGATCCAGCGGTAGCCGACCCGCGGCACCGCCTCGATCCAGGCGGCATCGCCCTCGGCCTCCTCGAGCGATTTCCGGAGGAGGGCGACGTTCTGCTTCAGGTTCCCCTCCGAGACGACGACGTCCGGCCATATCTCGCGCAGGAACTCGTCCTTGGACACCACCCGCCCGGCGTTGCGAACGAGGAGCAGCAGGATCTCGAACGGCTTGGCCGTCAACGGAACCCTCACGGTGTCGCGCCACAGGATCCGCTCCCGCTCCTCCAGTCTGAAAGGTCCGAAGGCGATCGAGCTGGGAGAAGACACGGTTTGACCTCGTTTGACCGGAATCTTACCGGGAAATTGACTGGCGGACGGCCGATCGCGGCCGCATCGTTCCTTCACGTCAACGTCACGAGGTGCAATATGAGTATCCCGAATACCCGCCTGCCCGTCCTTGCCCTGTCCGCCCTGACGGCCTTGCTCTGGTCCGGCCTCGCCTGGGGTCAGGCCCCCGTGTTCACGAAGGGCGCGAGCACGTCTTCCGAGGGCGTCGTGACCGACACGGAGCTCGTCAGGTCTAGCCAGGGGAGCTACGAGCTGTGGACGGGCTTCACGACAGGGAATGTCGGGGTCATCCTCATCCAGAACGCCACCTTCGGCGGGCCGATGATCAAGGCGCCAACCGGGCTGCCGAGCGTCGGCTCGATCGGGATCGGGGACCTGGACGGCGACGACATTTTCGACGTCGTGGCGACGAGTTACAACTCCGGGACCATCGCCGTCCTCCTGCGGAACTCGTCGGGAGGCTTGGGCCCCGCGACCCCGTACCCCATCCCGGTGGGATCGACGGATGCCGTAGTCATCGATTGGGATGCCGACGGGGACAAGGACGTCCTGGTGTCCCTCTACCTGACGAACAAGATCGCCGTCTTCCTCAACCAGGGCAACGGCGTTCTCGGAACGGCCACCACCATCGACACCGGGATGGGCCCGAACGGGATCACGGCAGTTGACCCCTACGAAGTCCCCGACGTCTCGTTCGGTGCCTACGCGCCTGGTCTCAGCGGGCCCGGCGCCAGAGCGGTCGGTGTCACCGCGAACTTCGTCGATGGCACCAGCTCCGTCGTCTCATCCGGTTCGTGCTCTCTCCCCAGCAGCTCCGCTGCCGACGGTGGCCCGGTCGACATCGTCGTCAGAGACGTCACTTCCGATGGGCGGCTGGACCTCATCACCCTCAACCAGAGTTCCGGGTCCGTCTCGGTCAACGTCGCGGGCACCCGCGGGATCTTCGGCGCCCCGATGAAGACTCCCGTGGGAGCCAATCCGCTGAGCTTGTCGCTCATCGACTTCAACCTCGACGGCGGCAACGACGTTCTCGTGACGAACCACGTCGGCTCCACCGGCGGCGTCTCGATCTACCGGGGAAACGGCACGGGCACCTTCATATTTGCCGCGAACCTCTACCCCGAGCTGGGAGCCGGCGGCCGCGTCGAGACGGGGGACTTCGACGGCGACGGCAAGCCGGACATCCTTCTCGCGCGCCCGTTCGGCGCGGATTCTTTTTTCGACATCTTCACGAACTTGACGCCGGTCTGCGGGCAGACCTCCAACGGCCTCTGCATCGGCTCCCGATTCCGCATCGAGGTCGACTGGTCGACGGCGCAGGGCGGCGGCCTCTCGGGCGCCGGCACGGCGGTGCCGGGAGCGCTGCAAGGCTTCAAGGACGGCGGGCTCTTCTGGTTCTTCAACCCGGAGAACCCGGAGATGCTCGTCAAGGTCCTGAACGGCTGCGCGACGAACAACCGGTTCTGGGTCTTCTCGGCGGCGACGACGAACGTGTCTTACACGCTGACGGTGACCGACTCCAAGACGGGAACTGTGAAGACCTACTTCAACCCCGATTCCACGCCGGCGCCCGCGATCCAGGACACCGAGGCTTTCGCGACGTGCCCGTGACGATCCTCTGGTGACGGGAAACAGCCGTCGAGCGATGAAGGCTCGACGGCTCACGGGCCCGGTCGTCAGCGGATCTTCGGATTCCGAACGGGCGCTGCCCCGTCCGACGGCGTGAGGAGGAGAGCCGTCACCTGGCCCTCTTGGTCCACCTCGAAGCGCACCGTCGCGGGGATCGACTCGAAGAAGAACTCCGTCTTCGACGACGGCCGGAGCGGGAACGGCATGTTCCTGCCCCGTGCGTTGTAGAGGAGGCTGCCGGCCTTCGTGATGCGGCGGACGCTCGTCGCGTCGGCGCGGTACTCGCCGACGAATCGCGACAGCTCCTCGTCCGAGAGCTCCACCACGGTGCGAGGCGCCGCGAACGGAGGCACGGCCGAAGCCGAGACGCGCGCCGCCCCCACCGGCTCGCCCTTCAGGAACCCGCGCATCGCGTCGAGGATCTTCGGGGAGGCGAGGAAGAGCGCGTCGCCGTGGCCGGCACCCTCCACGACGAGGCTCACCGACCTCGGAAGGGTGCGGGCCACCTCCTCGGCATTCCGCACCGACGTCCGCCCGTCCAGCGTGCCGCTGATCAGGAGCGCCGGCACCGACGCGCGGACCGGCGCGCGGAACGCGTCGCCGAGATCGGGAACGCCGATCGCGGCGCAGACCCCCGGAAACGGCAGGTTGATCGCGTCGCCCAGGAGCGTCGACGGGATCTCCGTCGCGATCTCCTTCACCCGGGCCGCGGAGGCACCCGACGAGCAGTCCATCGCGGTTGCCATGGCCGAGGGCGTCCGGCCGAAGCGGAACCGGGAAACGGCCAGGGCGAGCGCCGTGACGTCTCCTCGCTCGAGCCGGGCCACGAAGTCCGGCAGGTACGCGAAGGTCTCCGGCCCCGTCAGCAGCTGCGCGATCGCGAGCTGCAGGTCGAGCGGCCCGACGACCACGCTCCCGCCTTCCCCCGTGAGGGGATGGACCAGCGTGACGGCTCGCGGCTTTTCCGCCAGGGACGCCCGAAGCCGCGCGATGGAGCCGAGGAGATCCGGCACCGCCGCGCGGATACGGGGGTCGGCCGCGGCGAGCGCCGCGACGCGCGCGAGGAGCGCCTGCTGGTCCGTCGGCCGCTTGAGCGTGTCGTCCAGCCCTTCGACTCCCGCGAGGATCACGCGGTCGATCGAGGCCTCGTGCGCCTTCAACGTCGCGAGCGCGAGGTGAGTCCCGTAGCTGATCGCCCAGAGAGAGATCTTCGGCACGCCGAGCGCCTTGCGGAGGTCTTCGAGGTCCGCGGCGCTCTCCCTCGTGTTGTAGGCCGCGAGGTCGATCCCCTTGGCGCGCAGCCCGTCCGCGCAGGCGGCGACCGCCTCCTTCATACCGCTTTCCGCGGAAGCGCGGGAGAGCGGGGCGGCGGAGTCGATGGCGTAGAAACCCTCGCACGCGAGGCTGGGCTCCGAGCGGCCCACGCCCCGCTGGTCCAGCGCGATCACGTCCGCGATCTCCCGGAGCGCCATGAAGACCGGAAAGCGCGCGCCCCGCGCCGCGTCGATGCCCGAGCCGCCCGGACCGCCCGCGAGGTAGACGATCGGCGCGCCCGGCTTCTTAGCCGTCGACCTGAAGCGGACGAAGCGAAGGCGGATCGATCTCGAATCGGGCTTCGACCGGCTCTCGCGCACGGCGAGCTCGCCCAGCTCGGCCGCGATCTTCGTGCCGTCCTCGGCCTTGAACTCGTGGGGCGTGAACGAGAGCGGCGGCCGGTCCTCGGCCGGGGCCGGAGCGGCCAGCCCGGTGGCGAGAACGAAAGCGAGCGGAATCCGTATGACGACGCGCATGACATCCCTCCTGTCGTCGAGTGCTACGGGTGGGGCCGGGCGACGTTTCGGCTGCGCCGGTGAACGTCCCGTTCCGCCGGTGAACGACGCGCGCGGCGTCCGCAGACGCGGCGCCATGGCCCTCTTCGTCGTCCTCCTCTCCGCCCTCGCCCGCGGCGCGTCGGGTACGGCCCACGCAGGCGCTCTGCCCGTCATCGGCATCCACGACTTCCGCATGCACGTGGGCGACGTTGCGGGCGCGGCTCTCCCCGGCTTCGATGACGCGGGCTTCTCGCCCGTCTCGCTCGCGGCCGTCCCGCAAGCGCCGGACGTCGTGTGGCTCCGCGCGACGGTCGACGTCTCGCGTCTCGACCGCAGGGCGCTCCAGCCCCTCGCGCTCTTCTTCGCCGGGATGGCCTCGCACGAGATCTACTGGGACGGCGTCCTCGTGGGCCGCGGGGGCATCGTGGGAACGTCGCCCGCGATGGAGACCCCCGGGCCCATCCAGGCGATGTACACGCTTCCCGAGACGGCCGTGTCCGCCACCCGCCACACCCTGGCCCTCCGCCTCAGCTCGTTCCACCGGGGCTTCTCGCCGCGCCGCGGGCTCTGGACCGTTCTCGTCGGCGACTCGCCCACGCTGACCTCCTGGCTCGCGCGGGAGACCTGGCTCTCCCTGACGGCCCTCAGCGGCATACTCCTGGCGACGCTCTTCGCGTTCGCGATGTTCCTCGTGAACGACCGCGATCGCGGCTTCCTCCTGCTCGGCACGCTCGGCCTCTCCGTCGCCGCTCTCCTCCTCGCCGAGTCGTGGCGCTCGCTCGTGGGCTACACGTACGACCGCCACCTCCTGCGGCTCCTCGTCGTCACGGCCCTCTCGTGGCTCGTCTCCGTGGAGCTCGTCGCTTTCGTGGTGACACGCTTCCCCTCGCGCGACGTGCGAAGGAGTCGCATCGCCCTCGCGCTCCCCGTCGTCGCCGGGGGGCTCGCGGCGTTCCTTTCCCCCTCCTGGGATGGCAAAGCCCTCTCCATGCTCGCCCTCGGGATCACCACCTCCCTGGTGTGGGCGGCCGCCGCCGCGATGCAGAGGCGCAAGGGCGCACGCCTCGTCCTCCTCGGGCTCACGCCCGTCTTCCTCGGGCTCGTCCTCGGGCCCTTCGGTTTCGCGAGCGTCTGGATCTTCTTCCTCGTCCACGGCCTCTTCGTCTGTCTCCTCGTCGCCCACGCGCTGGACGTGCGCGACGCACGACGGAGCGCCGTGGCCGTCGAGCTCCGGTCCGCGCGGCTCGAGATCGAGGTGCTGCGGCGCCAGCTCCAGCCGCACGTTCTCCTGAACACGCTGACCTCGCTCTCCGAATGGGTGGAGCAGGAGCCGAAGACCGCCGTCCGGATGATCGAGTCGCTGGCAGACGAGCTGCGCCTTCTCAACGACGTGGCGAGCCGGAGGCTCATCCCGCTCGCGGACGAGCTGGCGCTGTGCCGCGCCCACCTCGCGACCATGGGCTTCCGCCGCGACGTCCGCTACACGCTCCGCACGGTGGGTCTCGACGAACGGGACCTCGTGCCGCCCGCCGTCTTCCACACGCTCGTGGAGAACGCCGCGAGCCATGGTTTCGATGCTCCCGATGTGGCTCTGTGCCTGTCTGCCACGCGAAGCGGACGGTGGGTCCGCTATCGCTTCGAATCCCCCACGGATCCGGGAAGGAGCACGCTCGCTCCCCGTACCGGTACCGGCACGCGCTACATCGAGGCCCGCCTGCGCGAGGCCTGGGGTGACGCCTTCACCTTCACGCAGGGTCGAGAGGGCACCACGTGGGTCGCCCGGATCCGCGTCCCCGCGACCACACCGAGGGAGGCTTTCTCGACTGCCGGGGCGGCTGTCGTCGCGAGGAACGTTCTGTCCGCAGGCGTGAGATGAGGGTGGCCATCGTCGAGGACGAGCCCCTCGTGGCGCGGCGGCTCCACCGCATGCTGCGTGACGTTGCGGGCGACGAGGTCGAATCCGTCGCCGAGGCTCGCTCGCTCGCGTCCGCGATCGAGCTTCTCTCGAAGGAGCCGGTCGACCTCCTCTTCCTCGACCTCGACCTCCGTGGCGAGGACGGCTTCCGCCTGCTCCAGGAGGCCGCCGCATCGCGCTGCCAGACGGTCGTCGTCTCCGCCCACCGGGATGAGGCGCTGCGGGCCTTCGAGTTCGGCGTGACGGACTTCCTCGCCAAGCCGTGGAGCGAGGAGCGACTGCGCCAGGCGCTCGACCGGGTCCGCGGTCGGGAGGCGCCCGTCGCACCGCGCGGGCGCGCCCTGGTGGTGCGACAGGGTCGAGCGCTCCGCACGGTGCCCGTCGCGCGGCTTCTTTTCGTGAAGGGCGCCGACGACCTCACCGAGCTTCACACCGACGACGGCGGCGTCCACCTGCATCAGAAGACGCTCGCTGCCCTCGAACAGATCCTCCCCGCCGAGTTCGCCCGCGTCCACCGTTCCTACATCGTCTCGCTCGCGCGTGTTCGAGCCTCGCGACCCGACGCGCTCGTCCTCGAGAGCGGGCTGACCGTGCCCCTCGGTCGCCTCTTTCGAGACGACGTGCGCCGCCGACTGGGGCACGCCTGACTCAGGAGCGAGAGGGTCCGTCTCGACGAGCCGGATGAAGGGCCGAGGCGTATACCACAGAAGCGGGACCTGACCCCGTACGTGGGCCCCGCACCGCGCCGTACAGGAGGGCCACGGCGATCGTCAGCCCGCAGCCGACGACGTTGTACCAGAGGAACGCGAGCGGGCTGAAGGCCCAGCAGAGGACGACGGCGATCTCGCCGGCGATGGCGCCGACGAAGGTGGCCGTGCCGCCGACGCGCTTGAAGTAGAACGCGAGGAGGAAGACGCCGAGGATCGTGCCGTAGAAGAGCGAGCCGAGGATGTTGACGACCTCGATGAGCGTGCCGAGGCGATTGGAGAACTGGGCGAAGGCGATGGCGAGGAGGCCCCAGAAGACCGTGGCGAGCTTCGAGACGCGGACGTAGTGCGCGTCGGCCTTCCCCTTCCGGATCAGGCGGCCGTAGACGTCGACGACGGTGGTGGAGGCGAGGGCGTTCAGTGCGGCGGAGTTCGACGACATGGAGGCCGCGAAGACGACCGCGACGATGAGCCCCACGAGGCCGGCAGGCAGGTAGCGGAGGACGAACGTGAGGAAGATGTAGTTCGTGTCGGTGGACGCCTTCGCCACCTTCACGGCGTCGGTGCGGACGGCCTTCAGGTCGCGCTCTTTCCCTACGAGGGTCGTCCGCGCGCCTTCGAGGCGGACGTCGTCCTTTGCGCGGAGAGCGTCGATGACGTCGCGCGTGGCCGTCCGGCGCGCCTCGAACGCCGCGGCGTGGCGCTCCTCGATCTGCCGGAACGCCGCGGCCTGCGGCCCGCTTCGCGCCTTCGCCACCTCGACGGGGTTGAAGAGGACGGGCGGCGCGTTGAACTGGTAGAAGACGTAGACCATCACCCCGAGGAACAGGATGCCGAACTGCATCGGGATCTTGACGAGTCCGTTGAACAGGAGGCCGAGGCGGCTCTCGGTGGTGGAGCGCCCTCCGAGGTACCGCCCCACCTGCGACTGGTCGGTGCCGAAGTACGACAGCTGGAGGAAGAAGCCGCCGACGAGGCCCGACCAGAAGTTGTAGCGGTCCTTCGGGTCGAAGGCGAAGTCGATCGCCTTCAATCGGCCGAGCTTTCCCGCCACCTGCGTCGCCTCGAGGAACGACACGTCGGCGGGGAGGCGGTGGACGATCACGACGAACGCCGCCGCCATCCCGAGGATGCAGATCGCGAACTGGTGGGACTGGGTCCAGTTGACGGCGCGGGCCCCGCCAGAGGCCGTGTAGACGATGACGAGCCCGCCGATGACGGTGTTCGTGACGTAGATGTTCCAGCCGAGCAGCACTGACAGGACGATGGACGTGGCGTAGATCGACACGCCGGTCGACAGCGCGCGCGGGACGAGGAAGAGGAACGTGGCGAGCGTGCGGGTCTTCAGGTCGAAGCGCTTCTCGAGGTACTCGTACGCCGTGTACACCTTCAAGCGCGCGTAGACCGGGACGGCGGTGATCGACAGCACCACCATGGCCACCGGCAGACCGAGGTAGAACTGGACGAAGCGCATCCCGTCCACGTACGCCAGCCCGGGCGTGGAGAGGAACGTGATGGCGCTCGCCTGCGTCGCCATGATCGAGACGGCGATGGTCCGCCAGGAGGCGCCGCGGCTCGCGAGGAGGTAGGAGTCGAGGTCCTTGTGGTGGCGGTTCCGGAACGTGCCGTAGACGACGATGAAGAAGAGCGATCCGAGGAGGACCACCCAGTCGACAGGGCTCAAGCGAAGGCCTTCGTGAAGGCGAAGAAGAGGACGATCAGGAGGACGAGCGTGCCGAGGACGACGGCGTACCACGCCCTCCACGACGGGAGGAGCGGCGGCTTCTCGTCGCCCTCTTCCATCAGCGCCTCGACACGAGGTTCACGAAGAGGCGCGCGGCACCGGGGACGCCCGCCGGCAGCTCGCGGAAGAACGAGAGGCCGGTGTAGATGAAGTCGCCCTTGCCGTACGTCGCATACAGCAGCCCGCCCGCCTTCTCGGGCTCGCCCGGGTCGTTGCAGGCGAGGACCGTCTCGTACTTCGGGTCCCACGTCGTCGCGAAGTTCAGGCCGCGCTCCTGTACCCAGCCGTCGAAGTCGGCGGCGGAGATGGCGTTCGGCGTGGACAGGAGACCGTGCCGCGGCGCGGTGAGCTTCACCGGCGCCTCCTCGACGGTGACGCGCTCGCGCGAGAGCTTGAACGGATACGGCCCGATGTCGGGCGTCACGAGGTCGTTGTTCACGCTGTACTGCACGACGAGGCGCCCGCCGCCGTTCACGTAGTCCAGGAGCCGCTTGTTCAGCTGCTTCAGCCGGGTTCGCGTGTTGTAGGCGCGAACGCCCGCCACGATGGTCCCGTAGCGCGACAGGTCCTGACCCTCGAGGTCGCCGTCCTCGAGGAGCGTCACCGTGAAACCGAGCTGGCGAAGCGTGGTGGGGACCTCGTCGCCCGATCCCATGACGTAGCCGATGGAGCGCGTCTTCGGCAGGCGGACGTCGAGCTTCACCAGCCTCGACTCCGCGGGCGCGATGAGCGTCTGGATCGGGATGTGAGGATAGTCGACGCGCGACACGGAGAGGGCGGGACCGGCCTCGGTCTCGGCGGTCAGCGCGCCCGAGGCCGCGCCGGCGCCGGCCGCGAGCGTGAAGACGAGCGGCTGCTCGTCTCCCTTCGCCTTCAGCGCGAACGGCGCCGTGGCGGGCGTGACCTTCCAGCCCGCGGGCGCCTCGAGCGCGACCGTGCCCGTCTGGTTCGCGTCGTTCGCCTTGACCAGGAGGCGGACCGTCTGCCCGCCGTCGCCCGCCACGTAGTGCATCTTCTCGTCGAAGTTCACGGCGACCTTCGGCAGGACCTCGAAGGGGCGGTACAGCTCGCCCTTGACGGGATCGGTCCAGCGGAACTGGACGGGCGCCTCGAACGCGAGCTCCTCCCCGCGCACCTTCACCACGAACCGCGCGAGGAGCGCGGGGCGCGATTCCGGCAGGCCGATCAGCGCCGGGTCGGTCACGTCGAAGAGGCCCTTCCCGGGCTTCTTCCTGAGCCAGTAGGGGTTGGTGTAGGGGAGGTCGCCCGGAACCGTCACCTCGAGGTCGGTCTTCCACGGCTGGTTCGGCGAGAGGGGCGCGCCGTTCGCGGTCCTGTCGAGCAACGTGACGCTCTCGACGGTCACGGGAACGGCGGAGCGGTTGAGCGCGAGCACGGAGACCTTCAGCGCGGTGCCGGGCGTCGCGGAGAAGTCGGCCGCGATCGCCTCGGTCCAGAAGCCCATCGCGCCGCGGATCGCCTCGGCGACGTCGCGCCGCTTCTCGTCCACGTCCGGGCTCTTCGGCAGCTTCCCGAGCTCCTGGTGGATGCCGAGGAGCGCGGGGACGCTCGCCGAGGGGTTCCGCGCGTCGAAGCTCCGGTAGGCCTCGTCGACGAGCTTTCCTACCGCTGCGCCGCCCGGGATGCGGCTCCACGTCAGGTCGACGCCGTCGAAGAGGTCGCTCGAAGGCGCGTCGCCGAGGCGAGGCTGGAAGTCGTTCAGGAACGCGCCGCGGCGCTCGGACGAGCCGAACCCCTGACTCTTGTGCATGCTCCGGC
>Ga0154020_10002312_pt1 | contig 23190 bp, 22 predicted proteins | sample Klosneuvirus_201_FD_109709 | JGI IMG/M metagenome (GOLD analysis project Ga0154020, IMG submission 109709) | Active sludge microbial communities from wastewater, Klosterneuburg, Austria - Klosneuvirus_20160825_MG | ecosystem: Engineered > WWTP > Aerobic digester > Activated sludge | place...
AATAGAGTGATAATAGTATCTATTATGGATAGTCGCAAGCATCAATTATTGACCATGGTAATAGAAAGTTATATTAAAAATGCAGAGCCGGTTGGTTCTAAATTTTTGGTTTCTTTTGGCGGGTTGGATTTTGGTGAAGCAACAGTGCGCAATGAACTGCGCGCACTTGAAGAAGAAGGTTTTTTGATGCATCCACACACATCAGCCGGCAGAATTCCAACAGAGAAGGGGTATCGATATTATGTTGACCAGCTCAATTTAGAAAAAAATAATTTTCCAAAACAAGATTATCAAACGTTGTTAAGTTCTGTATCCGCAGAAGAAGACTACGAGCTATCAAGAAAAAATTTAGCCAAGGCAGTGGTAGAACTTTCTCAGGAAACAGTTATTATTGCATTTTCACCTGATAAAATATATTACACAGGGCTTGCCAATTTATTTAATAAAACAGAATTTGGTAATGTGGAAAAAGTGGCAAATATTTCTGCGATGTTTGATGACTGCGAGCAGTATTTGGAAGATTTTTTTAATAAAGTAGAAGAGTCTCCACGATATTTTATTGGCAGTGAAAATCCGTTTGACGAAATGTTGAGCGTTATTTCTGCGCGATTTGGCAAAGAAGGTATTGTGGCGTTACTTGGTCCAAAACGCATGGACTATAAGTATAACTTTAGTTTAATTAAAAAATTATTGGAGATTATTTAAGTAGCTATACATAATATGACAGATGAAAATATATTACCTGATGAACAAAATGTACAAGAAGAACCAAAGGTTCAAGCCTGTGAAAATTGTGAAAAGTGTAAGGTTGAGATGGAAGAATATAAATCCGGTTGGCAGCGCGCTTTAGCGGATTATAAAAATTTACAAAAAGAATCAGCTGATATGCGGGGCGCTTGGGCAAAAGCAAGTGAGCAATATATTTTAGAGGAGTTTATCCCGGTATATGAGAATTTTAAGAAAGCATTTGCTCATAAAGATGGCATGAATGATGAAAAAAGCTGGCAGCAATGGGCGGATGGTATCGGTCATATTAAAAAACAGTTCGGCGATATCTTAAAAAATTATCAAGTGGAAGAAATAAAAACTTTGGACATGGCATTTGATCCTCATTTTCACGAGGCGATCGGAGAAGAAGTCTCAACTGAAGCCGAGCCGGGGATGATTTTAAAAGAGGTTGAAGGCGGTTATAAAAGAGGAGATAAAATCATTAAACCGGCGCGCGTGATAATCGCTAAAAGCGCATAAAGAAAATATTTTTGGCGCGATTAAGTAACATTTGAAACTTCGTTTATTATTAGTAAATATATTTATGAATCGAGATAATTTTCGTTTACCATCAACAGCAGAAGGACAAGGTACAAGTGATGGTGTAGCCAAGGAAAGTGAAGGGGGGTTAGGCGAGCTTGTGGATGATGTAAAAGAGTATTTTAGTTCAAAAGGAGCATTTGGTGGAAATGATGAAGGAAAATTAGCGCTTTCTGGATTTTTGACTGAAATAGATAAAGATAAAAATGATTATCCAAAGATTCTTGATGCTGCTGAGGCATTAGTAGAAAAATGCGATGTTAAAGACCTGATTGCCTTAGTCCGATTTGAAACAGTAGATAGGAGTATCTATGAACATTTGTTAGTTAGATATTTGGAAAGCAAACAATACAAAGATAATCCAAATTTTTTTAAAGTTGCTGAAGCGTTAACAGAGCTCGGAGGTGTTAATTATAGTTTAAAAATAGAAGTCCGTCCTTCAGACAGTGTAGATTCTCCAAAGATATATTTTTTACTGAGCAAAGTTGAATCGTTATTTAAAGAAAAAAGCGAAGACGAGATTGTTGATATGGTGCGAAAGGGTGAAGTGCATGGATCTATCGTAAAAAGATTGTTTAAAGAAAGGGCTAAAAATCAAGATGAAGTAGGGCTAAAGATTGCTCGCGTCATTGAAAAAGTTGCCGACATATCATTTGATGATTTGTTTGAAGATATTGAGGCGTCTTTATTGGAAGGGATGGCGGCAGGCAAGAGTGTTGCTGGTGTTATCAAAGAAGAGGCTATAGATAAAGACACCCTTAGAGTTTTATTGACTGATTATCAAAATGGCAGTAGGGCCGATATTTATGATTTAAAAAATTCGCTTGCAAAATATTTGTTAGAAGAAAACCCATAATTAATAATCTAATTTCATTTATATGTCTAAAGTTCTCGGAATCGATCTTGGTACCACTAATAGTTGTGTGGCAGTGATTGAAGGCGGTCAGCCAAAAGTGTTAGAAAACAAAGAAGGCAATCGTACGACCCCTTCTATTGTGGCGATGTCAAAAGCTGGTGAGCGATTAGTAGGGCAGTTGGCAAAACGCCAGGCTGTGACTAATCCGCAAAATACGTTATATTCTGTTAAGCGTCTTATTGGTAGACGATTTGAAGACGCTGAAGTGCAGCGAGATGTTTCGTTATTGCCATTTAAAATTATTAAAAGTGATGATAAGGTAAAAATTGAAATGCAAGGAAAAGAATATACACCGCAAGAAATTTCAGCGATGGTGTTGCAGAAATTAAAAAGCGATGCTGAAGAAAAATTAGGTGAAAAAATCACTGAAGCGGTTATTACCGTACCTGCGTACTTCGATGATTCACAAAGACAAGCCACTAAAGATGCTGGTACAATTGCCGGTCTTAATGTGTTGCGCATTATCAATGAACCAACTGCTGCTGCATTGGCGTATGGTTTTGATAAGAAAAAAGATCAAAAAATTGCAGTATATGATTTAGGTGGTGGTACATTTGATATTTCTATTTTGGAAGTGAGTGCCGACACAGTGCAAGTGTTATCCACAAATGGTGATACTCATTTGGGTGGTGATGATTTTGATCAAGTAATAATTTCTTGGATTTTAGAAGAATTTAAAAAAGACCAAGGTATTGATTTGAGTAAAGATCCACTCTCATTACAGCGTATTAAAGAAGCCGCGGAAAAAGCAAAGATCGAACTTTCTACTGCTCAAGAAACCGAAATCAATCAGCCGTTTATTACTTCTGATGCTTCCGGCCCTAGACATTTGGTACTAAAGCTTACTAGAGCAAAATTAGAAGAACTTGTAGGTGAGTTGGTGGAAAAAACATTGGTGCCGGTGCGTAAAGCGTTGGAAGACGCAAAGCTTTCTGCTTCTGATTTACATGAAGTGGTCATGGTCGGTGGTATGACTCGAATGCCGCTCGTATTGCAAACAGTAGAAAAATATTTTAATAAAAAACCAAATATCAGTGTGAACCCGGATGAGGTTGTGGCTATTGGCGCGGCTGTACAAGCGGGTGTGTTGAAAGGTGAAGTACACGATGTGCTGCTTCTTGATGTTATTCCTCTTTCATTTGGGTTGGAAACCATGGGTGGTGTAATGACTAAGCTTATTGAGCGTAATACCACAATTCCTACGTCCAAGAGTCAGGTGTTTTCAACAGCGGCCGATAATCAGCCAGCAGTAGAAATTAATGTATTGCAAGGGGAACGTCCTATGGCAGCTGATAATAAAACGCTCGGTCGTTTTATTTTGGATGGTATTCCACCTGCACCACGCGGTGTGCCGCAGGTTGAGGTAACATTTGATATTGACGCCAATGGTATTTTAAATGTTAAAGCCAAGGATAAAGCAACCAATAAAGAGCAGTCTATCCGCATTGAAGCATCCACGGGTTTGTCTAAAGAAGAAGTGGAAAAAATGAAACAAGACGCGGAAGTGCATGCCGCTGAAGATAAGAAAAAACAAGAGCTTATCGAGGCGCGTAATATTGCGGATACCATGGTGTATACGACTGAAAAGATGATGAAAGAGGTGGAAGAAAAGAAAATAGCAATTACCGATGATGAAAAAAATAAAATAAATGAAAATTTAAAAATTGTTAAAGAGGTAAAAGATAAAGATGATGTAGAGCTTATCAAAAAAGCATCTGAAGAATTGTCTAAAGTTGCTCAAGCAGTTGGTGCTAAAATGTATCAGGCGGGGCAAGCCGGCGCGCAACCAGGTGCAGATCAAGCTGCTTCGGGTGCTGAAGAGAAAAAAGATGATAATGGACAACAGGGACCGATTGAAGGTGAAGTAGTTAAGTAATTATAATCTAGTAACCCGCCTCACAATAGGGGCGGGTTACCTTGTCTTTATTCTATGCTAGAATCAACTATTGAGATTAATAAAGAGGTTCAGCTACTTTCTTTTAGAGCCGAAATACAGAGCTTGAAAGAAAAATTACGTGGTATAGATGGGACGATTGTTCAAGTAGATGTACATGAATTAGGGTTGGAAGAAATGCAGATGTGGGAAAAGAGTAAGAAAATTATTAAAAATTTTTATAATACCGTAAAAGATGTTGTTAGTTTTACGGATATTAAAAATAACGAAGAATATCGCTTAGAAGTTAAAAAAGAGTTGCAAGATATTTTTTCAAATGAGCCCGGAGATCAGTTGAATGGCAGACATTTTTTTTCAAATTGGTTAGTGAATGTGCTGAGTACGTTGGCTTATGATTTGGACAATATTTATGACCAGGCTAGTTTTACAGAAGGAAAAGAAGCGTTAAAAGATCAGTTATCAACACTAGGTGTGTTATAATTAGGTTTTATTATGTCAGAGTACTAAGAGGAGATGAAGGTATAAGAAGCTTAAAAATAAAAAATTATGGCTAATAAAGATTATTATAAAATTTTAGGTGTTGAAAAAAATGCTTCTGCCGACGATATTAAAAAAGCTTTTAAAAAAGCGGCAATGCAGCATCATCCGGATAGGCCGGGTGGGGATGAGGCAAAGTTTAAAGAAGTAAATGAAGCATATCAAGTATTAAGCGATGCGGAAAAACGTCAGCGGTATGATCAGTTTGGCTCTGATTTTGAGCAGCAGGGTGGTTTTGGTCAGGGTGCCAATTGGGAAGATATTATGAGCTCGTTTAGGGGCGGTGGCGGTTTTGCCGGTGGTGATTTTGGAGATATTTTTGGCGACCTGTTTGGTGGTGGGCGCAGCCGAGGTCCAAATAAAGGGCGTGATATTCAAATAGATGTAGAGATAGATTTTAAGGAAGCGGCTTTTGGTGTAGAAAAAGAGATTTCTTTGCGCAAACAAAACACCTGTGAAATTTGTAAAGGTACAGGTGGTGAACCGGGTAGTAAAATTGATACATGTGGAACTTGTCATGGGCAAGGTCAAGTTACACAAACACAGCGCACGTTTTTAGGTGCGATGCAAACAGTAGTTGCTTGTAGTGATTGTCAAGGATCCGGAAAGAAGCCTAGCAAAAAATGTAAACATTGTCATGGAATGGGCGTGGCGCAAAGTAATTCAAATGTAACCGTTAAGATTCCTGGGGGTATAGATAACGGTCAGTCCATTCGTTTGGATCGTTATGGAGAAGCAGCTCCTCACGGGGGTGTTCCTGGGAGTTTATATGTTCGTGTGCGTGTGAAACCTTTAAAAGGCTTTGCGCGAGACGGGTATGATGTATATACCGAAGAAGAAATAAATTTTGTGCAAGCCGTGTTGGGTGATACTATAGAAGTGCACACATTAGATGAGGTAGTAAAATTAGTAGTTCCTGAAGGAGTTGAATCCGGTCAATTGATACGTATTAAACATAAGGGCATGAATCGTTTAGAGGGTGGAAGCAGAGGGGATCATTATGTAAAAATTAAAATTAAAATACCCAAGAAAATCGGTAAAGATGTTAGAAAGAAGCTGGAAGAGTTGAAAAATCAGTTATAGACTAATAAAACATGTCTGTTTTCCATGTCTTTCAGTCGCAATACAAAAAAAGATTTTGAGCAATTTTATCGAGAGCATGTAGATAAAGTATATCGCTTTGTTTTTTTTCGTACCCAATGTAATACAGAGTTGGCACAGGATCTGGTTTCAGAAATTTTTATCAAAGCGTTGCATAATTTTAGCCGGTATGATGAGAAGCTTAGTAAGTCGGCTTGGATTATGACAATTGCTAAAAATCATGTAATCAATTATTGGCGAGATAAAAAAAATATCGGTGCTCTGCCAGAAGATGACGCGGAGTTGTCTGAAGGATTTTGGCTAAAATCAGCAGTAAATTTGTTTCAAAAAGAGCAAGACAAACAAGAACTAAAAGAGCTTTTAGAAGCCTTAGACAGCGATAGCCGGGAAATTGTAACTTTTCACTACATTCTCGGGTATAGTTATGCAGAGATAGGAAAAATGAGAGGAATGTCTGAAACAGCGGTGAAGGTAGCCGCCCATCGAGCAATCAAAAAATTGTCATCTAGTATATGAATTTAAAGACACGGTACAATTTATATCAATTACAAAGAAAGTCATCTCCGAGTCGCGTATTTAAGCGTGATTTGTCTAAAAAAATAGATGCCGCTTGGAATGTTTCTTATGGTCAAGTTCCATGGTATCAAAAAAGTTTGTTACATCACAACGTTGCTATAGTGGCAGTATTAGTGCTTGTGTTGGTTAGTGGTGGGGGTGCCTATGCATATACTGACCCTGAGATCACCGAAGGAGATGTGTTGTTTCCAGTAAAACAAGCATTGGAACGAGTAGAGGAGGTTGTTCAACTGACACCTGAAGCAAAAGCCCAGTTCTATTTAAAAAAAATTGAACGGAGAGAACAGGAGCGTAATATTCTTGAATATAAAAATATTAAAAAAAATAACCAGTCGGTCAGTATAGAAAAAAAGGACACCTTGATTTCAGATAATGTAGGCACAAGCACTAATGATGATTCTCGAGGTGCATCCCAGAATGTAAAAGAGATAAAAACTAAGGAAAAGATTAAAAAAATTGAAAAAATTATTGATCGTACGGAAGAAGAATTGGTAAAAGCGAAAGAAATTATAGAAAAAAATAAATCACGCAATGCCGTTTTATCAAAAGAGGTTAAAGAAAAGATTGATAAACGCCTAGAAGAAAGAAAAAAGCGTTTAGAAAAAATTCAAGAAAAAGAACAGGACCGAGAAAACGAGCAAGAGGTACATGAAAGAGAGTAAATAGTGTCAGCTGTTTATATCTCTGGTAGCAATGACGCTATCAGGCAAGAGGGTCGATAAACAGTTAAATAGTATATTAAAAATTATTCACATACGATGATTATTCATCAGTCAGATAATATATCTGATTTAAATAAAATACGGTATGAAAAAATATTTAATAGCATCTTTGGTCGCAGTTATATCTCTTATGTCTTTAGCTCCTGCATTTGCTAAAGAAGAAGAGAATCGTGGTAGAGAAATTTCTGAAGTTAAAAAAGAATTGCGTGATGATAATAGTGGGTTAAAAGACAAGATAAAAGAAGTGGAAAGAGCTTTCAAAATGGCACCACGTTCTTTGACACTTGTAGGAACTTTGGCAAATGTTAGTCTTGTTACCACCACATCCTCAACAGCTGAAATCACGTTGCATGTTACCAAGGTATTACCAGGTACTCCTAAAAAATGGCCTACTTCCACTGTACCATATCCTGAAAAAGGAAAAGATATTGTGTTGAAGTTAAATACAAAAACCTCTTTACTTAGAGCTTATGGTGGAAAGATGAAGCTTTCTGAGATGGCGGTAGGGGATGAGGTACGGGTTGTTGCAAAATATACCAAAGCCGGTGTATTAGAAGTAAAAGTGGTAAAAGATAATTCTTTGCACATCATCTTAAACAGAAAAGGTGTAGTGGAGAGTATTGATGCTGTAAATGGAGCATTTGTTCTGAAGCAAGAAAAAAGAACCCTAACAGTTAAAACTACAACTGCTACCAAAGTGGCTCTAAAAGGCACAGGAGTTGTTGCTTTTGCTGATATAAAAGTAGGTGATAAAGTAAGTGTTGAAGGTATTATCAATCTTGCGGCTAAAACAGTGGATGCTCGCACGGTTACTATCGCAAAGCGAGAAGTTCCTCAGCCAACCCCAAGTACTACTCCAGCTCAATAAACTTTAAGCAATAATTTGATAGATAAAAAAATCCGCCCATAAGGCGGATTTTTGTTATAATTGCTGGTCTAATGTTTTGTTTACCCACGCATCAGCCTCTTTGTTATTGGCTCGAAGCGTATGTCTGAAGGTTGCTTTTTTAAAACCACTGGCAAGATTAAATGCTTGTAGGAATAATTTTTGCAAGGTTGGTTCTTTAACTCTGTATTGTCGGTTCATTTGTTTGGTAACCAGTTCGCTATCCATAATACATTCTACTTCGGTAGCGCCTAGTTCTTTTGCTTTTTGCAAGGCGGAGATGAGGGCGGAGTACTCAGCAAAATTATTAGTTTGAGAGCCTAGGTAAGTGCCATATCCGGCAATTGTGTTGCCGACACTGTCTTTGATTACTACGCCAAGCGCTGCGGGTCCTGGATTGCCTCGAGCGCCGCCATCTGTGTAGGTAGTTAGCTTCATAGGTTATGAGGTTAATAGTTTGCTTTCCAAATCCCGTTTGTATTTTTACTGGTAAAATATAAAACTTTACCAGTGGTATCAGTAAGAGCGGCTTTGATTTTTTCCGTTACTAGTTCGTGGGTGACCAAGTAGTAAGGGAATAGCACTGTATTTCTTTCATTCCAGATTAAAGCGAGAGTGTTGTGTGAGTCGAGAGGCAGAACTTGTTGTAGCTGTTCTCCTGACCGGTTGAGCAGTCTAGGCTCATCTCCTTCGCTGTAGGTCCATAATTCCCATTGTGACCAAAATAGCCACCAGTTGTTATAAGGGGAAACTAAAAATTTTTCTGCATTAATGGTATGTGTGGTCTGGTTGTGAACCAGGATCATTTTTTGATCGATTTTATTTTTAATCAGCAGTGTATTTGCTCGAGCGTCTAAAATTTCAAGAGGTTTCTCGTTGTTTTGTTGTGTGTTATTTGATAAGAAATTTTTTTGATCAAGTTTGCCGGCAATCGATTTAAAACCCAAAGTATCTTTTGTTGCGACGTAAGTTTGGGAGCTTTTCTCAGGCTGGATAGTCCATAGCTGCCCATCGTATATCTGCCAATCAATATATATGTTGGCGGTAGCAATTTGGGTTTTATCTGTGAGAGGGTAGTATACGTAGATGTTTTCTTTTGTGCTGTAGTATAGCTGTGGTTCTGTGGAGTTGTTCCAGTTTATTTTTTCAATAGGTGTATTTTGTTTGATGCTTTTTATTTTTCTTGTTTGATTTTCCGTGTCTATGATTGTGATTTCTGTGTAGGGTTTTTTTGATGAAACAATAGCAACAAAATTATTATTGGTTGCCCACACAAAAGAAGGCTTATCAATTGATGGCATGTTGGCAATGTGATTTTTTTCTTGAGATGCCGTATGTAACATCCAAAAATCAAGGTTTGTTGTGCTGGGAACGGTATATATGAGAGAAGATCCGTTTGGCGATACAGAGAAATCTTCTATGCGATCGGTGATAATAATTTCAGCTTTGGTTTTTTTAATTAAGCTTATTTCTTTGATATAGTTGGTCTGTTTATTTTTTACCTCAATTTCTTTAAACCAATCCATGTATCCGGAGGCGGTTAAATGAAGGTTGTATTTCCCAGGGGTGATATTGTTGAGGCGTATAGGTAAATCTTTTTGTAGTTTAATACCATTAAGCGATGCGGTGGCGTTGCGTGGCTCAATATCAATACTAATAGAGCCGGTTTCTTTAAGTAGTCCATTTTGCCAATCGTATCTATACCCGGCTGTATAAAGAATAATGAGAGGTGATATAACAAAAAAAGCAACTATGAAAAGTATGAGCATAGCGAGACGGATTGGTCGGGTAAATTTAGTGCCTGGGTACTCCATGTGCTTTTTTGACGGGTAATGAATTTTATAATATACTTAATACTAACTTAAAAATAAGGTTTAGCCAATACCTGGCTGTTTTTACTCTAAAATAAGCTTAAAATTTATCACCATGTCTTATCTTATTATTAATGGAGGAAAAAAATTAAAAGGCGAAATAGTCAATCAATCTTCTAAAAATTCAGCCGTCGCATTGTTGTGCGCTACACTTATGATACGAGGAAAAACAACATTGTCAGACGTGCCGCAGATTGAAGAGGTTAACCGTATCTTAGAGCTGTTAACTAGTATGGGTGTGCAAATAGAAAAAATTGCGCCAGGCAAAATCAGTATAGATGCCAGTGGTAAGCTTGCTTTGCATAAGATTGATCGCCATGCTTCCGAGGTTACCAGATCGTCATTGTTGTTATTGGGTGCACTGGCTTCACATCATGTTAGTTATAAATTGTATAAATCAGGGGGGTGTCGCTTGGGAGAACGAACGGTGCGACCTCATTTATATGCATTGGAAAAATTTGGTGTCAGTGTTGTATCCAAACAAGATTTTTACGAAATTAAAAATAATCCATTGCGTGCAGCAGAAATTGTAATGTATGAATCAGGAGATACGCCGACCGAGAATGCTATTATGGCGGCAGTGCTGGCTCCGGGAAAAACTATCATTCGTATGGCTTCTGCGAATTATATGGTTCAAGACCTGTGTTATTTCTTGCAAGAAGCAGGGGCAAAAATAGAGGGTATTGGTACAACTACGCTTACTATTGAAGGTGTCAAAGCATTGAAGAAAGATGTTGTGTATTCAGTTATGCCCGATCCTATCGCAGCGATGACGTTTTTGGCGGCAGCTATTGCGACAGGTTCTCGGTTGACGGTAAAGAATTGCCCGATGGATTTTTTAGATTTAGAGTTATGTAAGTTAGAACAAATGGGTCAAAAATTTATTGTAACAAAAGAAAAACATAATAGATATAGAATGGCGAGCATTGAAATCTTGCCGTCAAAATTAAAGGCGTTGCCGGATAAAATTTATGGGAGACCGTTTCCGGGATTAAATATCGATAATTTGCCGTTGTTTGTGCCAATTTTGGCAAAAGCATACGGAAGAACATTGGTGCATGATTGGGCGTATGAAAATAGGTCTGTGTATTATTTAGAAATGCAAAAATTGGGTGCTCGAATTAATTTATTAGATTTGCACCGCGCTTGGGTTGAAGGTCCGACGACATTTAAGGCAAATGAGATTGTCTGTCCGCCTGCGTTGCGTCCAGCAGTAAATGTGTTGATTGGTATGATGGCAGCAAAAGGCAAATCTATTTTGCGCAATATTTATGTGATTGATAGAGGGTACGAAAATTTGTACGAGGTATTTAATAAAGTCGGAGCTGATATTAAACTTGTTACAGAGTAGAACATTTATCTTTTAACATGTATTTTTTTATATGCCAGATATTTCACCGGTAAAAATGAGAGCTTCAAAATATGCGAGTGTGTATCTCTCGTTGATTTTTTTTATTATTTCATTTGGCATGGGTGTGTTGGTAGGTAAGTCTTGGTATATCAAGCAGACTGTTTCCGATGCCAATGGTGCAGTGCAAATTGAAAAGATTTTAAATTTAAATCGTTCAATCAATAAAAGTTCCGTTGATTTTAATCAGTTTTGGCAGGTGTGGGATCGAGTGCAAGCTTCATATGTAAAGCAACCAATCAAAGAAACAGATATGCTTTATGGAGCAATCCAAGGCTTGGTCGCTTCTTTGGGCGATCCATATTCTTTGTATTTTCCACCACAAGAGGCAGAAGAGTTTGCTAAAGATTTATCTGGTGAGTTGGAAGGTATTGGCGCGGAGATTGGTATTAAAAATAATCAGCTTATGGTTATTTCGCCGTTGCCTGATTCTCCTGCAGAAAAAGCAGGTTTGCGTCCGGGAGATAAAATTTTTAATATTGATAAAGAAAGTACTTCCGGTATGGATGTTGGTGCGGCAGTAGGAAAAATCAGAGGCAAAGCAAATACTAAAGTTGTGTTGACTATCATTAGAGAAGGGCAGACAAAATCCGAAGATGTTTCTATTACACGATCCAAGATAAATGTACCGTCTGTGATGTTTTCGGTCAAAGAAAACAGTATCGCTTATATGCGAGTTATGCAATTTAATGAAGACACAGTTCCACAAATGAATAAATATATCAAACAGCTAAAGGCTTTACCGGCAAAGGCAATCATTTTAGATCTGCGTAATAATCCGGGAGGTTACTTGGACGCAGCGATTGAAATGGGAAGCCAGTGGATTACAAACGGGGTAGTGGTGAGTGAAAAAGGAAAAGATGGTCAAAGTAAAGATCATCAAACATTTGGTCAGCATCCATTAGCTGGTATCAAGACGGTGGTGCTTGTCAATAAAGGTTCTGCTTCGGCATCAGAGATTGTGGCGGGGGCATTGCAAGATACAAAAAATGGCGTACTTATTGGTGAACAAACATTTGGCAAAGGTTCGGTTCAAGATTTCCAGACTTTCCCTGATGGTTCTGCTCTCAAATTAACGATTGCGGAGTGGTTTACTCCAAATGGAAAAAATATAAATAAAGAAGGTGTTAAGCCTGATATTGAAGTAAAAGAAGATTGGGAAAATGAAAAGATTGGCGAAGATACCGTATTAAGCAAGGCATTTGAAGTTATTGCTTCCTCAACGTTTAAATGGTAAATTTTTTATAAAATTTTCTCAAAGAAACAAATAAAACAATTGTATTTTTTATGTCTCTATCAGAACACGCAAGGGGTCAGCTACTTAGTCGACTTTGGAACGTGGCAGCAGTAGTGTGTTGTTTTTTTGTATTAATTTTTTTATTGACTAACATTCCTGAATTTAAACAATTTGCTGCGCCTGGCTCTAAAGATCCGTTTGCTTTTCTTTATATTATTTTTTTGGGTATTAGAATAGGATTTTTGTTGATTCCGCTTGTGTTGCTGGCTTTTGGTTTGCATTTATTTTTTGAAAAGCTATATCAAAATGATCAGAGCGATAAGCTGTACTATTTTGCGATTTTACCCTTGGTAATAATTGGTACACTTGTATCCGCTTTTAATCTCGAAAAGATAAATGCCGTGAGAATTATGACGGGTAGCGATAGTGCTCGTATAGCTGCAATTACTCAAAATTGGGCAGTAGTATATGATTATAAAATCATTCGGTGGATGGGAGAATTTACCAGTCCGTTAATATATTGGGCGGCGATAAATGAAGCCACCCCTTCTTCTGTGTTAGGAGATTTTTCTTTGCTAAATATTAATTCGATTAATAAAGAGCTGGCTCGTAATACCAACACTCCAGATTATGTACTTGCAAATTTGGCTGCTCGTGATGATCAGTACAGCGAAATAATTTCAAGGAATTACTCAGCTTCGGCAAATACATTACGTATACTTTATAAGTATGAGTCAAGAAGTTGGTATACCATCAAAAATTTATGGAATAATCCTGCGACTCCAAAAGATATACGCGATGATATACAAAGGAAGTTTAGCAAAGAAAAGCTAGATCTTATTTTAAATATTAAAGATAAATCTTCTTATAATTAAGCAGAATAATTTTGGTTAGCAGGTATTGGCAGAGGATTTGATTTTAAAATACAAAACCTCCTCTTAATTTAAGAGGAGGTTTTGTATATATTCATTAAATTTTTTCTTCCCAGCGTCGATCGGTTTCTACCTCTAGTTCTAAAAATACTTTTTTATTTAATGCAGTCTCAAGTTCTTTACGCGCCGCAATGCCGATTTCTTTGATGGAGCGACCTCCGGCACCGATGATCATTTTTTTGTATCGGCTGTCATAGGTGTATACAATGGATTTTATTACAAACATATCTGGTTTTTCTTCGATGTCTGTAACTTCTACATGGGTGGTATAAGGCACCTCTTGTCGGAGTGCTTTAAATATTTTTTCTCGAATAAGTTCGGCAGTCCAGAATTTCCTGTCGATGTTAGTAATTTGGTCAATAGGGTATACCGGCTCTCCCTCAGGCAATAGTTCAAATACCTTATCTTTTAATGGTTGAATATGCCTGTTTTCTTGGGCGGATAATTCAAACACTGCTGCAAACTCTTCACCCAAAGCCAAATAGTCTTCTAGATAAGCTCGTTCGTGTTTTGGTAGGTCTGATTTATTGATTACAAGTAATTTTGGGATGTCCATGTTTCTGATCATTGCCAGAGTTGCTCGTTCTTCAGTCCCTAAAGATTTAGTCGGGTCTACTACATAAATAATGATATCTATGCCTTGAATAGCCTCATGAGCCCGTTGAGTGAGCTTACCGGAGAGAGGGTTTCCTTTGTCTTTAAAAATACCAGGAGTATCAACAAAAACAGCCTGCCCTTGCGCGGTATTTAGTACTCCATGTATAATGTCTCTGGTAGTTTGTGGTTTATCTGTGACTGCTGCAATCTTTGTTCCGATAAGGGTATTAAGCAAAGCAGATTTACCCACATTAGAGCGACCGACGAGCGTAATAAAGCCCGATTTAAACATATAGTGTGAAAAGTTAAGTAAGCGTATTTTGCTTGCATTATAAAGGAAAAAGCCAATTAAAGCAAGTGTTTATATGAAAGTCATTTTGATACAAAATGTGCCTGGTTTAGGCAAGATTGACGATGTTAAAGACGTTTCCGAAGGGTACGGACGCAATTTTTTATTTGCGAAAAATATGGCAGTTCCGGCAACCGATAAAGCTGTTAAAGATTTAAGTTTTCGTCGTACCCGTATTGTTAAGGACCAAGAGCAGGAATTGCGGCAGCAGCAGGATTTGGCAGAAAGATTAGACGGTTTTGAAATCTCTCTTAAAGAAAAAGCTGGTCCCGGAGGTGTTTTGTATGCGTCGGTTGGCCCACAAAAAATAGTAGATACGTTAATCAAGTCAGGGTTTCGTATAGATAAAAACCAGATTATTATGAAGCCGATTAAGGAATCAGGCGAATATAGTGCAACGATTAAGTTTCAACACGGCTTAGAATCAAAAATTCATATTATTGTAATCAAATCATAAATAACTTTTTGTTATATATAAATTATTGTTTTTATGAACAGTAAAACCAAGTATATATTTGTTATTGGAGGTGTCTTGAGCGGAGTGGGAAAGGGTGTAACCACGGCTTCAATCGGTCGTATTTTTAAAAATCGCGGTTTTGCTGTTTCGGCTATTAAAATCGATCCGTATATCAATGTGGATGCCGGCACAATGAACCCCGTTGAACATGGTGAGGTGTTTGTTACTGAAGATGGTGATGAAACTGATCAAGATTTGGGCAATTATGAGCGTTTCTTGGAAACCGATATTTTTTCATATAATTATATGACTACAGGTCGGGTGTATTTGAGTGTGATAGAAAAAGAACGCAGCATGTATTACAAGGGTAAATGTGTGGAAGTAGTGCCGCATATTCCGATGGAAGTAATTGGGCGCATAAAAACCGCGGCTGCCAAAACAAAAGCGGATGTAATGGTAATTGAAGTCGGTGGCACTGCCGGAGAGTATCAGAATATTTTATTTTTAGAAGCAGCTCGAATGATGAAGCTTGAAAATCCTGATAATGTTGCTTTTGTATTGGTTAGTTATCTGCCGGTACCGGGTCATTTGGGAGAAATGAAAACCAAGCCAACGCAATATGCTTCGCGCACTCTCAATGCAAGTGGTATTCAAGCTGATTTTATTATTGCGCGCGGTCCGGATGAGCTTGATAAGCCACGTCGTGAAAAATTGGCATTGTTATGTGGCTTGCGCAGTGAAGATGATGTGATTGCGGCGCCGGATGTACAGAGTATTTATGAGATTCCACTGATTTTGGAAAAGCAAAAATTTGCAGAATTGTTGATGAAGCGGTTAAAAATGAAAGCTCGCAAGCCGATGAAAAAAGAGTGGGATAATTTTGTTGGCACTATTAGTAATATTAAAAAATCAATTAAAATTGCCGTGGTTGGTAAGTATTTTGCTACTGGTGGTTACACGTTGGCAGATTCTTACATTTCGGTTATCAATGCCATTAAGCATGCTGCTTGGCATAATGGGGTGCAAGCTGAGTTGACTTGGATAGACGCTGAAGAATACGAGAAGCATCCTGAAAAAATAAAAGAATTAGGCAAGTATAGTGCGTTAATTGTGCCGGGAGGATTTGGCACGCGCGGCATAGAAGGGATTATTGCTTCCATACAATATGCGCGCGAGCATAATCTGCCATATTTAGGTTTGTGCTATGGTATGCAGCTTGCGACTATAGAATTTGCCAGACATGTTATGGGGTTGGTGGATGCTCATACGGTAGAATGTAATCCTAAAAGTAAAAATTTGATTATTAATATCAATTTAACTCAGGCAGAGAATGTTAAAAAACAACGGTATGGCGGCACGATGCGTTTGGGTGCGTATGATTGCGTATTAAAGTCCGGAAGCATTGCTCGCAGTGCGTATAATTTGGAAAAAATCAGTGAGCGTCATCGTCATCGTTATGAGTTTGATAATGCATATCGAGAAGCTATGGAAAAGCAGGGGATGATAGTGACCGGTGTGAATCCACAGTCTGATCTGGTAGAAATTGTTGAGTTAAAAAAGCACCCATATTTTGTTGGGGTGCAGTTTCATCCTGAATTTAAGTCGAGATTTTTACAGCCACATCCGTTGTTTGTCAGTTTGATAAAAGCTGCGATAAAAAAGAAATAAATTATCGCCCGCTCATGCGAAGTATAGTATTGATGGTGCGCAGCAGAATAGAAATATCCAGAGTGAAATTTCGGTTTTTGATGTAATACAAATCGTATTCTAGTTTTTGTAAATTTTCTTCAATAGTTCCATAGTAGGATTTATTTATTTGAGCCCATCCTGTTAGTCCGGGTTTGATTAAATGCCTTAATGAATAAAAAGGCATTTTTTCTGTTAGTTGGGCAACAAATTCCGGTCGTTCTGGACGAGGGCCGATAAATGACATTTCTCCTTTTAAAATATTGATAAATTGAGGGATTTCATCAAGACGAGTAAGGCGTAAAAATTTACCGACAGTTGTAATGCGCGCATCTTGAGAGGCGGCAAATTGCGGTCCGTTTGTTTCAGCGCTTCCGTCAGCAGATAAACTTTTCATTGTGCGGTATTTGTAAACTTTAAAAATCAAACCGCCTTTTCCAACTCTATTTTGAGAAAAAAATATTTGTCCTTTGGAGTTTAGTTTTATGGCTATGGCTATAACTGGAAAAGTAATGAAACAAAAAATACCGACAAATAGAGCTAATAGATAATCGCTTAAAATGCGTAAACGATCATAAATCTTTTTTTGTTGTTCTTGCAGATGTGCCACAAACCAGCCTTCAGAAAAAGTAAAAGGGGGAATGCGGTGCATGATTGATTCGTAAAAATCAGATAAACTGATAATGCTAATTTGTTGAAAAAGACTTTGGTACAGCTCTTGTACTATTTGTTTATCAGTTCCCATGTGAGGCGATAAAACAATAAGGCTCGTGTTTTGGGTATGTACAGCCTGTAACTCTTTAATGCTCGCATAAGATGTGATGTGGTGTTGAGCTATGATGTTTGAATTAATTCGACTGGTTTCTATGATGCCGGTTACATGGTAACCTAGCTGTGGTTCGTTTTTTATTTTTTCTATAAGCTCATGCACTTCTTCGGTAATTCCGACAAATACCACGCCAGATGTCAGTTTGGTTGAGATAAATTTGTTATATACAAACCTCCAAGCTGCGGTGAGCCCAAAACCAAATAGAGAGGTAAGTAGCAGTATAGTTTTTGGAGAAACGTCTTTTCGAGGGTTGATATAAAAGTATATAATGCCAAAAACTATCCAAGCAAGGGCACTGAGTATGATTCTTTGAAAAAATAACCAGGAGTTTTTTGATTTGCTGACATCGTATAATCCAGCTGTAAACATTACAATTGTTGCCAAAAAAAATAGACCGGTCATGGGCGCAATGAGCTCTAAAAATTGAGTGCTAGGGAGTTTTAGATATCGTAAAAAAACCGCCAAGTATAAGCCTATGTATAGGCATGCAAAATCTCCGATAAGCAGTGTAATTTGTTTTAAACGATACATAATCGTGATATAATTGATTTATTCAATCTATGAATAGACTTTACTCTATTTTAAGCAAAAAATCAATAGTTGCCATCTCTATTTTTGTGGCTATCTTTGTGTATAGCAATAAAACAGTAGCCAAGGAGCCTGCCGATCCAAGTTATTCTTTTCAGCAGGGTTTTTATACTCAAATTGGCGCTCCAGCAGCGTGGGATATCACTACCGGTAGTAAAGAGGTGGTGGTGGCGGTAATTGATACGGGAATTGATGATACGCACCCGGATTTAATTGGTAATATGTGGACTAATACCAAAGAAATAGTATCTAACGGACAAGATGATGATGGTAATGGGTTTGTTGATGATGTCCATGGGTGGAATTTTGTTGAAAATAATAATAATACAAATATACCGGTGATTATCGAAGCTGATGATGCCGGGGCTGTGAATCATGGCACATTGTTAGCCGGGCTTATTGGCGCGCAAGGAGGCAATGGTCTGTCAGGTGTTGGTTTGAATTGGAATGTGCGTATTATGTCTTTGCGAGCTATAGATAATGGCGGCGGTGGCAATTTGGCGGATATTGCTAAAGCGGTCAATTATGCTGTGGACAATGGCGCACATGTTATCAGTATTAGTTTTGTCGGTTTTACAACTGAGCCAAGTTTGAGCGCTGCTTTATATCGCGCATATCAAAAAGGTGTGGTCGTAGTGGCAGCCGCCGGCAATAGTCGTAATGACAGTAGTGGTAATGAGAATCTTACGAAAGTAAAGCAATTTCCTATCTGTTTAGATTATGATTATGTCCAAAATTGGATTTTAGGGGTGGCGTCAGTGAGTTTGCAGGATACACTTAGTTATTTTGCGGATTATGGCAGTTGTGTAGATATTTCAGCTCCTGGTGAGCAAATTTTTAGTACGCAAAAAATTGCCCCTGAATCAGGCTTTGTTAAAGATTTTGATGGCAGTTGGTACGGTACTTCTTTTTCTGCGCCATTAGTTGCCGGAGGTGCCGCCTTGATTAAGTCTGTTCGTCCGGATTGGGGCGCAAAAGAAATTATAGATGTTTTGTTGCGTAGCGCCGATGATATAGATCATTTAAACCCCGGATTTGCTGGGCAAATAGGGTATGGACGGTTGAATGTAGGGAAAGCATTACAAATGGCGCGTAGTGCTAAGATCAATCCGGTTAAATCGCCAATGACCTATACTACTCAGCTTGTTAAAAAACAAAAAAAATATGCAGTACAAGTATCAGGTAATGGTAAGATAGTAGCTATTTTTTTCATCAATAATTATGCTGCAAAATTTTCTCGTTGGGCAGTGTCGGATAATCTGTTTGTATATACGAGGCAATCTGCCAATTCCATTACCGTTGATGTATGGGATCTGTTAGGTAATAAAAAAATATCCAGCCTTAAATTGCCTGGTTTTACCGCTTTGACAGATTTAAAAATTGAAGCAGTGTGGGGGCTTGAGGAGAATGCTGTGTTATTTGCAAAGAAAGGCAAAGAAAATAAAAAAATTATTATCGATATTCCCAGCCAAAGTTGGAAGGTGGAATAACGAAAAAATGGTGGGGCTGCTATAGAGGGGATGCTCGCTGCTGGTTCGTGGTTAGCGGACCGTTCGGTGGCAGGATTGCAAGGCCCTTGTTCTGAAATCTTCACGGATTAAAGAATATTCCCAGTACCCTAGGATCTATAGAAGCCCCGTGTATAATAGTGGTTTATTTTTGCGATATTGTCAATAAGGCAGGGTAATGTTATAATTTAGCTATAATTTAGTCAGTGTTAAGGACAATATAATGTATGGATACTCCTATTTTTGAGAAAAAAAATGTGCTTGTTACCGGTGGTGCTGGTTTTATTGGATCGCATCTATGCGAGCGATTGTTAAAAGAAGCAAAAGTGATTTGTTTGGATGATTTTTCAAATTCCTCGCCTGCAAATATTAGTCATTTATTGCAATATCCTGATTTTGAATTTATTAAATACGATGTCAATCAACCAATAGATTTGGATTCTTTTGAAGAGCTTGATAAGTTTAAAGTAAAGTTTCAAGGCATTCAAGAAATTTATCATTTAGCGTGCCCTACGAGTCCTAACGATTTTGAAAAATTAAAAATGAAATCATTGTGGGCAAATTCTTCGTCAATGATTAGTACGCTTGATCTGGCAGTAAAATACAAAGCCAAGTATGTGTTTACCTCAAGTTCCGTAGTATATGGCAACGCCACGGATGAAAAATTTTCTTTTAAAGAAACCGATCAGGGTGTAGTTGACCATCTTTCGCCCAGAGCTTGTTATGATGAAGGTAAGCGTTTTGCTGAAACATGTGTAGCGACATATCGTCAGGTGTATGGTATTGATGCCAAAGTGGCACGCGTTTTCACCACATACGGTCCTCATATGAAATTGTTTGAAGGTCAAATGATTCCCGATTTTATAATCAATGCATTGAATGGAAAAAATTTAATTATCAATGGCGATGAATCTTTTTCTGCGTCATTTTGTTATGTGACTGATATTGTAGATGGTCTTGTGCGTTTAATGGCAACGGCACCTGACGTGCAGTTTGTAAATTTGGGAGACGATAAAATTATAAAAGTGGTTGATGTGGCAAAATCTGTAATTGGAGCTACCAACTCATCTTCGGAGATAGTTTTTGAAAAACCGTTATTGTTCTTAACACGAAAGGGTGCGCCTGATTTAGCTTATGCAAAAGATGCCCTTGGGTGGATGCCACTTGTGCGTTTGCAAGATGGTTTAGAAAAGACTATTGATTATACTATTGCCAATAAAGAAGCGTTATTATTCAATCGTGGATATTAGCGTATGGTTTTTATCATTGTACCAGCGTATAATGAAGCAAAAAAAATTGGCCGCGTTATCGCTGGCCTTTTTGAACATGGTTTTAAAAATGTGGTGGTAGTAGATGATGGGTCAAGTGATGAGACTGCTGTGCAGGCAGCTAAAGCCGGTGCAATTGTGTTAAAACATGCGGTCAATAGGGGGCAGGGCGCGGCGCTGCAAACAGGCAATGAATTTGCTATAAAAAAAGGAGCTCAGGCGGTAGTGCACTTTGATGCAGATGGGCAATTTAATCCGGCTGATATTTTACCAGCGCTTCAAATGATGCGGGAGGGAAATGTGGATGTAGTGCTTGGTTCGCGTTTTTTGGATACACGCTCCAGGATTCCTTGGACTAAAAAATATATTTTATTGCCGATAAGCAGACTAATCAATCGTTTTTTAACCGGATTATATTTAACCGATGTTCATAACGGATTTAGGATTTTATCTAGACGAGCTTTAGAAAAAATCAATATCTCGCAAGATCGAATGGCGCATAATTCAGATATTGTGAAGCAGATTAAAGAGAAGGGATTAGTGTATATTGAGCATCCGGTAGAAGTGGTTTACCATGAGTATGGACAAGGTTTGAGTGGTGGTGTGCAAATTTTACAAGATATTGCCAAAGCTAAAATTTTTAAATAAATATGTTATTTTTTATTCAAGCGGCACTAGTTATTTTTTTCTTTTTTGCCATTATCAAAGTAGTGGCGCGTTTTAGAACAGGCGATCTTTCCAAAAAAGACGCAATCGTGTGGGTATTTTTTTGGATTATTGCTTCAGGAATAGTGTTGGTGCCCAATTCAACCGCGCGTGTTGCTGAATTATTTGGTATTGGTAGAGGTGCGGATTTAGTGGTGTATGTGGCTTTAGCCGGTTTATTTTTTATCATATTTAGATTGATGGTAAAAATTGAAATGTTAAATAAAGACATTACCACGTTAACCAGACAAGTTTCTTTAAATCAAGATATGCCCGCTGAAAAAAAGTAAAGTTATGAATATTGCTCATGTTGTTTCTACATTTTCACCTCAGCTTGGTGGTATGGGAAAAGTATGTTTGGATGAAGCTCTTGGTTTGGCGAAGCGGGGGCATGCCGTTACTGTGTTTACAGTACAGTATGACCGACAAGATTATACTGCGCATGACGCACAGTTTCCTTTTCCTATAGTGCGCTTAAAACCATATATTAAAATGGGCGATGCCGGGTGGGTGCCTCAATTACATTCAGTGTTGAAAAAAAATTTTGATATAGTGCATGTGCACTATCCGTTTTATGGAGGTATTGAGTGGTTGTTAGGGGTTAGAATGCCGCTTGTGATAACATATCATATGGATGCGCAGCTAGCAGGGTTAAAATCTTTGATTGCGCGCGTGTATGATATGTTCTGGCCGAAATTGCTATTTGCAAAAGCAAAAAAAATTATCATAGTTGATGCCAATTCTGCTGCTAAAAAAATTGCTATTGATGCTTCTAAAATGATTGCGCTTGCTAACGGTGTTGATATAAATATTTTTAAACCATGTGTGGTTGGTGCAGAGCAAATAGGGTTACCTAATATAAAAAATAAAAAAGTTATTTTGTTTACGGGTAATTTATTATCAGTAAAACGCCTGGATTTGCTTCTTGAAGCATTTTGGCAGTTGGCTGACATGGAGGCAGTTTTGCTCGTGGTGGGAGGCGGTTCTCAGTTGTTTGCATATCAACAAATGGCAGTTCGTATGAAAATTGATCATGCTGTATATTTTGTCGGTGTGTGTGCAGATACAAAAATGCTCGCTCAGTATTATAATCTTGCTGATTGCGTGGTTGTGCCGTCTGACTACGAATCATTTTCGTTGGTGGCGATAGAAGCAATGGCATGCGGTAAGCCCTTGGTGCTTAGTAATATTCCCGGCTTAGCCACTAAAACTTCCTCGGCTATTTTTTTTGAAAAAGGATCTGTAGTTAGTTTGGTCAATGCTTTACGCATGGCTCTTAATGTGTCGTCGGCGGCAAAGCAGCATATTGCCACGGTTGAAATTGCTGAAGTTAAGCAAAAATACAGCCTGCAAAATCATATTGAATGCTTAGAGCAAGTTTACCAAGATGTTATTAGTAGTAAATAATTTTAATATGTCTGATGTGCAATCTTCTAATCAGTTTGACTATGAAAAATCCATCTGGGGGAATGGTCATGCCGGTATCCGCATAAATTCTCCTACCAGTTTTCGGTTGCGCCAAAGTTTGCGTGCGATAGCGCATTTAAAACCTGGGTCAAAAGTGATGGAACTAGGGTGCGGTGCGGGTCAGTTTATCCGTGAAATTAAAGCTTTGCGACCAGACTTAGAATGTTATGGCTCTGATATTAGCAGTCATGCCGTTGCACTTGCCAAGCAATCAAATGATGGGGTTATATATGATTTGAGTTCAGATACAAAAGTGCCGTATGCTGATAGTTATTTTGATGCCGTGCTTATTTTTGATGTGTTGGAGCATGTTTTTGATCCGAGTGCAATCATGGCAGAAGTAAAACG
>Ga0154020_10002313_pt1 | contig 23189 bp, 18 predicted proteins | sample Klosneuvirus_201_FD_109709 | JGI IMG/M metagenome (GOLD analysis project Ga0154020, IMG submission 109709) | Active sludge microbial communities from wastewater, Klosterneuburg, Austria - Klosneuvirus_20160825_MG | ecosystem: Engineered > WWTP > Aerobic digester > Activated sludge | place...
CGTGCACGCGGTCGCGCTCGGCGCTCGCGGCGATGCCCGCTCGGCGGCCGACCCGACGACGATTCGTTGGATCGACTGACCATCGACGACCGACCGCCCTGACCGCTGCGACCGACCGCTACGATCGACGGACGATCGACGGACGATCGACGGACGATCGACGGACGATCGACTACGGGACGATCGAGACGGCAGCGTCGGCGTCCGGTGGCCATGCTTCTTTGGCGAGCCACGGATCGAAGCCGGCCGACTTGATCGCGACGAGCATCGGCTTCGTGACGTCCTTCGGTGAGCCGAGGGATGCGTCGTAGGAGACGAAGATCGACTCGGTCGAGACATCGAAGCCCAGCTCGTAGACCGCCGGCACGTCGGCGAGAGCGGTGCGCACCTTGAGCGGACAGGTCTCCTCGCAGTACATGCCGAGCGCCTTGATCGTCACCTTGGTCAGCGCCGCGGGCTTCGCACGCGGGGCCTTGGGTGTCGCGATCGCGTGGGCCTGCTCGTGAGCGTTCGCGTTGAGCTTCGCGTTCGCATCCTCGTGCTTGGTGCACGCGGCGAGGAGCACCAGGAGCAGCGCGCGCTTCATCATCGTGCAACGCCTCAGCGACGACGCTTCTTCGGTTCTTTCTTCGGCGGCACCGGCGCTTCGGCCGGGCCCGGTGCGCCATCCGGCGGTGCGTCCGCGGCGGGCGGATCCGGGAGATCCCACTCTTTGATCAGCTTCGGATCGAGGATCGCGGCGATGCGGCTGATCTCGGTCTTGGGCTCGAACGTGTCCTTCAACGCCTCGAGGCCCTTCTTCGCCTCTTCCTTCTGCTTCGCCGTCGACTTCTTCGAGAGGAACGTCGCCTCGATCCCGACGAGCGTGAGCGCCGGGGTCAGGTCTCCCTCGGCGGCGATCGGTTCGAGGAGGCCGAGCGCGCGATCGGGCTCGCCATTCTTGAGGACGATCTTCGCTTGGAGTCCGAGGGCCGGCAGGTAGCCCGAGTTCGCTTGCAGCGCGTCGTCGAGCTGCTTGCCAGCGCCGGCGATATCGTTCGCGGCGAGCAGCAGCTCGGCGAGCGCGGTGCGCGATCGATACAGCAACGGGTTCGGCGAGACATCGGTGACGTCCGTCGTCGCTTGCTCGAGTGCCGTCTGTGCACCCTTGGCATCGCCGGTCGCGATCAGCCCCATGCCGAGCGCGTGGCGACCGATCTTGCTCTTCGCACGACGAGCGAGCTTCTCCAGCGCGTCGGCCGCCTCGGTGCGCGTCTTGCCCTCGCTCGAGATCATCTTCGCTTCCTCGCGGAGGATCTGGGCTTCGATGTTCTCCGGGGCGAGCTTCAGGACTTCGTCGGCTTCGCCGAGCGCTTCTTTCGCCTTGCCGAGATCGAGCAGCGCATAGACGCGCAGCATGCGCGGACGGACGCCCTCGATCTTCGACGCGACATCGAGCGCCTTGTCGGGGTGACCGGAGGCGATGTGGAGCGCGGCATCGATCAACTGGACCGTCGGATCGTCCTCGGCCTTGCCCTTGCCGTACCACGCGATGCGCGCGCGAGCCTTCGCCGCGTCGTTGAGGTTGCCGGCCGAGTAGTACGCCCACGCGATGCGCGCCCAGAACCGCGGCTCGTTCGGTGGCTTCTGCAGCGTTGCCTTGCGCAGCGCTTCAGCGGCCTTCGGGAAGTCTTCGATGCCCGCGTTGGCGAGCGCGAGAGCGAGGTTGCGATACGAGCCGACGCGCGGCCCGAGGTTCTTGTCGAGCTTGACCGCGAGCTCGTCGATCGCTTCGTTGACCTGCACCGACGCTTCGGCGCGCGCCAACGACCGGCCCGCGACGGCGAGCGGATGATCCTTCGATGCCATCGTCGCTTTGTCGTAGAGCTTGATCGCGTCCTCGAGCTGACCGTCGTCGGCGAGCAGATCACCGTAGTCGATCATCGCGACGACGAGACCACCGTCGCCATCGGCGGCGGCCTTGATCTGCGCCTTCGCTGCCTTGCGCTCGCCACCCGCGAGCTGTGCGCGACCCTTGAGCCACTGCGCCCAGCGATCGTCGGGCTTCTTCTCGAGCTGCGTGTCGAGCGACTTGAGCACCTCGGCGAGCGTTGACTTGCTCGCCGCCGCGATCGCGCCCGCGTTGCCTTCACCGGTGCCGAGCCGCGACAGCTCGACGGCGGCCTTGCCGATCACGAGCTCGCGATAGCCTTCGTCGTTAGGCTTGATCTCTGCGATCGCCGACTTGTACGCCTTGTCGACGCGATCAGCGTCGGTACCGTAGAGCAACGCTTCGAGACCGGCGGTCTCGACGACGTACGCGAACGTGAGGATGTTCGAGTTGTCCTTCTCGAGCGACTCGCCGAGCTTCTTGAGCGATGTCTCGAGGCCGGCGAAGTCGCCGTTCTCGATCGACTGCTTCGATTCCTTCTGCAGACGCGCGACCGCTTCGGCCTTCTGCTTCTCGCTCCACCAGTACCAGGTGCCGCCGCCGCCGATGCCGAGCACCAGGACGACGAACAAGAAGATGAAGGCGCGGCGCGTGGAGCGGCCCCACCGGCGATCGGGACGCAGATCGAAGTCGTTGTCGGGGACGCGCACGCCGGCGACATCGAGCAGACCGCCGGTGAGCAGATCGTTGAGGTAGTTTTCGCCAACGGCGGCGGACTGCCGGAGCGCGGCGGCCGCTGCGTTCTGCGGGCGGTCTTTCGACACGAGCCGCGGACGCACGCCCTCGACAGAGATCGGCGGCGGCGCGGTCGATTTCGGCGCGCGCGGTCCGTTCGCCGGCGGAGGTGGACGCGGCGGTGCGGGCTCGGGTGCTCCCCCGGTGAGCTCGGGGAACAGCGGGCTCGGATCGCGCATCGGCTCGGCGTTCATCGTCCGCATCTGCGGCGACGCACGCGGGACTTCATGCGGCGGCGGCGGGCCGCGCCGCGGTGGCGCGGCCGTGGGTGCGGTGCGCGAGCGAAGGATCTCCTGGCCGTTATCGGTCTCGCCGCGCGGCGGAACCGGCGTCGGAATCGGCGCGGGCGGATCGAGGTCCTGCCCCGCGCGTGCACGCTTGAGCATCGCGAGGATCTGCGGGCTCGTGGGATCGAGGTTCTGCGCGTGCTGCAGCACGGGCACCGCGCGCTCGAAGTCCGAGCGACGTAGCAGCACTTCACCGAGCAGCGCGAAGCCCTGTCGGTTCGTACGGTCGACCTTGACCACGCGGAGCAGCTCGCCTTGCGCTTCCTTCCATTGATGCATCTCCGCGTGTGCACGCGCGAGCATCACCCGGCCTTCGAGGCTATCGGGTGCGGCCTCGAGGCCGAGGTTTCCGACTTGCACCGCATCTCGTGGACGACCGAGCGCGAGGTAAGCCTCTCCGAGATCGATGAACGCTGGCGACGCCGGGTCACGGCGTACCAGATCGATCAGCTCCTCGATTTCCTGAGCCGTCGGCCTGCGATCCCCTTCGATCATCAGCACCTTCAGGGTAACCCCATTGCCCCCACCGCGGCAAACCTACATGGCGTGTATGCTTTTCCGCGATGGGCAGTGACCTCGGCGTGTTGTTCCGGATCTCGACGTTCGGCGAGTCGCACGGACCCGGGCTCGGCGTCGTCGTCGACGGTTTTCCCGCGAAGTTGCCCGTCGATCTCGCGCACATCCAACGCGAGCTCGACCGCCGGCGGCCCGGCCAGAGCCGGCTCGTCAGCCAGCGAAAAGAAGCCGACCAGGTCGAGATCCTCTCGGGAGTCCTCGACGGAACGAGCCTCGGGACACCGATCGCGATGCTGATCCGGAACCAGGACGCTCGCCAAAAAGACTACGAGGAGATCGCACGGGCCTATCGGCCGAGCCACGCCGACTACACCTACGACGCGAAGTACGGCATTCGTGCCGTCGCGGGTGGTGGCCGTGCGAGCGCTCGCGAGACCGCCGGACGCGTCGCGGCGGGTGCGCTCGCGCAACAATTGCTGGCGCGCGTGGGCGTCGAGATCGTCGCCTGGGTCGACGAGGTCTGTGGGATCCCGGCGACCGTCGACGAAGCGAGCGTCGCACGCGCGCAGGTCGACACGAACGACATTCGCTGCCCCGACGAGGAGGCGGCGAAGCAGATGATCGAGCGCGTCGAACGGGCGCGCAAGGACGGCGACTCCGTCGGTGGCGTCATTCGCGCCGTCGCGCGCGGTGTCCCGGTCGGCTGGGGCGAGCCCGTGTTCGACAAGCTCGAAGCGGATCTCGCGAAGGCGATGATGAGCATCCCGGCCGTGAAGGGTGTCGAGAACGGCTCGGGCTTCGCGGGCACGCTCCTGACCGGCAGCACGCACAACGACATCTTTATCCGTCGCGCCGACGGCGAGATCGGGACACGCACCAATCGGTCGGGCGGAATCCAGGGCGGCATCTCGAACGGCGAGCCCGTCACGCTGCGGATCGCGTTCAAGCCGACAGCGACGATCATGCGCGAGCAAGAGACGGTCGATCGCGACGGCAACCCGACGACGCTCTCGCCCAAGGGACGTCACGACGCGTGCGTGCTTCCGCGCGCCGTTCCGGTCGTCGAGGCGATGTTCGCGCTCGTCCTCGCCGACCACTTCCTGCGCCATCACGCCCAAGCCTCTGTCCTATAAGTGCTTCCCGAAGGAGATCGGCGCCTCCTTCGATAAGGTGTCAGGGTGGGCCCGTAGGGTCGATCCATGGGCCCGATCACGCAGCAGCTCGTCGAGGAGCTGGGCTACGACCCCGACGACGGCATCCCGCAGGTGCGGGAGATGCCCGAGGTCGCGATCGGCGAGGTCGTGCGCGCGCGGGCCGGCGCGGTTCCGGTCGCGGTCGCGCGGCTCGGCAGCGGCCGGCTGGTCGTCGTCGTCGATGAATGTCCTCATGATGGCGGACGGATCTCGGATGGCTTCGTCGAGGGCGAGCGCCTCGTATGCTCGCGCCACAACTGGGAGCTCGAGGTGGAAGCGCTTGATAATGGTGTGGTCGGTCGGTGCCGCCGCGCGTGCAAGCCGCTCTAACCCGCTGGAAATGTTGATCCGCGGTCCCGAGCATGCGAGCGTCCGGGGACGTGGGCGCCGTCTTGGTCCATATCGATCTCGACGGTGATCATGTCGAGCCGAGCTCGCTCGCTGCACTCGCTGCTGGTCGCGCCGTGGCGTCGTCGTGGGGCGGGACGCTCTACGCGGCTCTGATCGCGCACGATCCATCCGCGCGGCGCCCGGCCGTCGGCGACGATCCGACCGCACCGATCAGGATTCACCCGACGACGAATCTGCAGCAGGTGCAGAGCGAGCTGGGTCGCGGCGGCGCCGACAAGATCGTCGTCGCGATGACCGAATCGCCGGTGCTGCCGATGTGGTTCGCCGTCGGAAACGCGTGGCAGAAGGTGCTCGATCACCTGCGGCCGCGCCTCGTGTTGTTCGGCGCCGAAAGCCCGTCGGCCGCGGAGCTCGGTCCGCGCACGGGCGCTCGCCTCGGCGCGCGACTGCTCCTGCGTGCGCGCGCGATCGGCGTCGAGGAAGTCGAGCTGCGCGATCGCGACGGTGGTTACGTCCGCGCAAGCGATGGCGGTGCCGCGGTCGTGCTCGTCGGTGGACCTCCCCCGCCGATGACAGCGGATGTCGACATCGACCTCGTCGTGCTCGATGCCAAAGGCGGCGCCGACGACCGCGTCGAGCTGGCGGGCGTCGTTCCCGCCGAAGTCGGCCACACCGTCGGTGCGATCGTCGCGCTCGGCGACGATGCGACGGATCCCGCGATCGCGAAGGAGGCCGCGCGCCTCGCGCGGTTGCTCGATGCGCCGGTCGTCGGCAGCGCGAACGCCGCGCGCGCGAACGCGATCGGCCAAGGCGCCGTGATCGAGAAGAACGCGCCGCTCGCCCCCGAGGTCTGCATCGCGATCGGCAACCCCATGATCGATCTCGCCGGGACCACCAGCGTCGTGCGGATCGGCGGTGGAGGCGGCAAGGCGATCGATGGCTCGCTGTCCGGGCCGATCCTCGTGAACCTCGCGGAGCTGCGACGCGCGCTCGAGGAGCCGAGCTCGTGAAGGTCTGCGTGTGGCTCGGCAGCGCGGCGCCGTTGCGATCCATTCGCTGGCTCGACGGCGCGATCGCGCTGGGCGCGAAGTTCGGCGAGGCAACGACGATCGCCGCCGGTGATGCCACGTGGCTCGATCTCGCCGCCGATCGATCGTCGCGCGCGGGTGTCGCGAGCGCGGGTGTCGTCACCGATCTGACGCTCGATTATCTGGGCTGGGCGCAGGTCGCGTTCGCCGCCGCGCGCCACCTCGGGGCGACGACGATCCTCGTCGACGAAGCGAGCCGCCCCGAGCGCTTCCCCGAGGTCGCCGCGATCGCGGAGCTGATGGACGCGGTGCAGCTCACGCACATCGTCGCGCTCGCGCCCGACAACACCGTGATCCACGCGAGTCGCGCGACGGGCCGCGGCGAGCTGCAGACCGTGCGCGTGCGCGGCCCCGCGGTGTTCGGGATCCGCGTCGCGGGCGCCGCGATCGACGAGTACCCGACGCCGATGCCGTCGTCGTCGATGAAGCGCCTCGAGCTATCGACGCTCGGCCTCGATCCGGTGGTCCTCGGCCACCGCGCATTGCCGCCGCGCGCGAGCCGCGAGCCACGCCGCACCGTCGATCGAGTGGCCGAGCATCTGTCGGCCCACCTCGTTCCACGTCTCGGCACGCGACGAGGCGGTTGATGGCGCAGGCACGAGTTGCCTCGGTCGATCCTGCGACGAGCATCCCGCGCGTTCAGGTGATCGCTCCGGCGCCGCTCGGAGCGACGGCGCTCGCGGCGCTGCGTGCCCGCGACATCGACGCGCGACTCGGCGAGACCACGCCGGATGTCGGCGCCGATGGCGACGTGATCGCGTGGGCGCTGTCGTCGACGCCGACCGCCGCCGCGGCCGTCGAGCTCGCGAAGATCTGTGCGCGCGCCGCCGCGCTCGGTCGGCCCGTGTGCGTGCTCGCGCCGTTTCCGGATCCACCGACTCGCTCGCACAAGACGAGTCGCGCTGCGATCGAGCGCGTCGCGGCCCTCTCGTACCTGCGCGCGCACGGCGCCGCCGTCGGTCACGATGTCGACGCGTGGCTCGAGTCCGTCGTGCTGCTCGTGCGGTACGGAGCACCGCGCGGACCGCACGCGGCCGTCGTCGCGCCGAGCGGCTCGTGGCTCGAAGCGCAAGCGCTGTCGATCGCCGCGGAGATGGAAGCGCTCAACGTGCGTCCTCCGGTGATCGGCGGCGACGAAGTGACGGACGTCGTGGTCTACGATCCCGCGCTCGGCGCACCGCCGTCGTCGACGCCCGGGATGCACGTACCCGTCGCGCCACGTGCCGAGCTCGCGACCGATCCCGCGATGCTCTACGGCGCACGCGCTGCGCTCGCGGCGATCACGATCCTCGGCCGCGCGAGCGAGCGCATCGCGATCGGCCTCGGACCGGCGCCCCGCACCGCGAACGCGGAGCTCGCGATCAACACCGAGCTGCTGCAGAAGCAGCTCGCGAAGCTCGAGTCGCAGATCGGTCACCTCGGTGATCACGAGACCAAGGTGCTCCTGCGCTCGTACGGCGTGCCGATCACGCGGCAGGTCGTCGCGACCACGCCCTCGGCAGCCGTGAAGAAAGCGCGCGAGGTCGGCTACCCCGTCGAGATCAAGCCGTGGGGTCACGATCAACCGAGCGAGCCCGCCGGATGCCCCGTCGAGAAGAACGTCACGAGCGACGCGTTCGTCCGGCAGGCGTTCAACGCGATCCTCGCGTCGGCGAATCGCGGCCCCACCGGCCGAGACAGCGCGGTCATCGTTCGCGAGACGCCGCCCCCCGGCCGCGAGATCGGCGTGACCTTGCTCGAGCTCCCCGCGCTCGGCTGGACCGTGGTGCTCGATGCACCGGGCGCCGGTCAGCTCGCGGCCCCTGCCCCGCTTCGCCTCCTCGACGCGCAGCAGCTCGCGGCGCAGATCATCTCGTCGCGCGCTGGTGACGCGGAGCCCGACCGCGCCGGGCTCGCGAATCTATTGCGGCGCGCATCGCACCTCGCCGTGGATCTCGCGGGCCGGGTGACGCGCATCGACTTGCCGCGCGTCATCGTCGGCGGGCGCGGCTCGCGTACGCTCGTCGTCGATGCAGCGCTGGAGCTCGCATGACCGACGCGACCGTCCCGAGTGATCTCGAGCTCCTCGAATCGTGGCGTGCAGGAGATGCCGCGGCCGGCAAGCAGCTGTTCGAGCGGCACTTCGATTCCATCTTCAGCTTCTTCGAGACGAAGTGTTCGAGCGACGCCGACGATCTCGTGCAGTCGACGTTCCTCGCGTGCCTCAAGGCGAAGACGCAGTTCCGCGCCGAATCGAGCTTCCGCACGTATCTGTTCACGATCGCGCGCAACGAGCTCTATCACCTGCTCCGCACGCGCCAGCGCAAGGACGCGAAGCTCGACTTCGAGCTGTCGTCGATCGCCGAGCTGATCTCCACGCCGGGCACGAAGCTCGCGCGCAACCAAGAGCATCGAAAGCTCGTCGAGGCGATGCAGCAGCTGCCCGTCGAGCAGCAGATGTTGCTCGAGCTGCACTACTGGGAAGAGATGGACATCGCCGCGCTCGCGACGGTGTTCGATGCACCCGCCGCGACCATCCGCACGCGCTTGCATCGCGCGCGAAATGCGCTGCGCGAGCGGCTCGAGTCGATGGCGCCGCCCGAGGCGCTCGAGACGCTCGAGTCGATGGACGCGTGGGCCAAAGCCGTTCCGTTCCGGCCTCAGTGAAGTCTCGCGAGGAGCGCTTCGGCTTCCGCGGTCTGGCGCGTCGCCTCCGGATTCATGCGTAGCTCGTCGAGCGCAGCGGTCGCCAGCTCCCTCGCGCGTGCCGCGTTACCCGTCGCCGCGAACGTCATCGCGAGGCCGAGCTCGCCCTGCGCGCGCCAGAGCGCGTCGTCGATCGTCGCGAGCCCTTGCTCGAGGAGCGTCTTCGCGCGCGGCCCGCGCGATTCCACGCGCGCGAGCCCGAGCGCGATCCGTGCCATCGCGAGCCCCGCGTGCTCCGGGGTCTTCGCGAACACCGCGACCGCGGACTCCGCGTGGGGTGCGAGTAGCGACCGTTTGCCCGCACGGAGCAGCGCCATCGCGTAGCCGAGCTCGACCTTGCCCACCTCCTGCGCCTCGGGGCCATCGACCTCGACGAAGATCGCCTTCGCCTCGTCCCAGCTCGCGAAGGCCTCGTCGAACCGATCGAGGCGCGCGAGGACTTCGGCGCGGTTGTGTAGATCGGACGCCGTGTTGTAGCTGTGGTCGCCTTCGGTCGCGCGCTCGATCGCGAGCGACCGATCGAACATCGCGAGAGCCTCGTCGAGATGGTTCGTCCGGCCGAGCGCGACAGCGAGCGCACCGAGCGCCGCGAGGATGGTCTGGCCGTTCGGATCCAGCTTTCCGTCGACGATCGCGAGAGCGGCCCGTGCGGCGATCAACGCGTCCTTCGGCCGGTGCAGCTCGATCAACACGAGCGAGCGCTCGACGTCGATCGCGGAGAGCAGCTCGATCACGCTTCGCTTCGCGGCATCGGTCCTCGCGTCATCGAGCGTGGCGAGCGCTTCGTCGAGCCGTCCCACGAGGTGCAACGCGCGTCCCCGCTCCATCAACGCGACCGCGAGCGGATTTCCGCGTCGCTTCGAGGCTGCGAGAAACTGATCCGCATACGCGACCACGTTCGTGACGTCGCTCGTGTCGTGCGCGACGAGCACGCGTGCGCGCGCAGCGTGCGCCTCGATCGCCGGATCGTTCGACAGGGCCGCTTCCGCCACCGCGAGGCGTGCCCATTCACGCGCTTCTTTATCGCGCGAGGTGTTGAGTAGAACGCTCGTCAGGTTCGATGCTGCATTCGCCGCGGTCTCCAGATCGCCGACGCCCCGCGCACCGAAATACGCCTCGTGCAACTCGTCGTACGCGTGATCCCACTCGCCGCGGTACATCGCGATGGTGCCGATGAGGAGCCGCGCCTGCGGCGGCAGCGGCGGATACGCGAGCGTCGCGGCTTGCTGCACGAACACGCCGGCGAGCGTCCCCGCCCGCCGCACCTGCCCCGTTTGCGCGATCACGATCGCGCGCGCGATGTTCGCTTGGAGCGCGCGCACCGCGGCCGCTCGCACGGGCTCGTTCGGCGGAGCGACGAGCGCTTCGAGGTACGCCGGATCGGAGCACGGCTCTGGCTCGGGAAGGCTGTCGAGCAGATCGACGCCCGCGCCGTGATGCGCGGACTCGAACAGCTCGACCATCGACACGAACCGCTGGCGCCGCATCGCGAGGCACGACAGCCCGCGATCGAACAGCCTCGCCGACCAGCCGCCTTGTCCCGCCGTGCACACCGCGCGGTGCTCGCTCGCCCATCGCCGCGCCCACGCGTCGAACGCTTGGACCGCAGCCGGACCATCGGTGCCCGCCGCGCGCCGCACGACATCCGCGTGGCTCGGCGACCAGCTCGTCGCGATGTCTGCCTCGCCACCGCCGCACGGATCCGGAGCATCGGACCGCAGCGTGCCCACCGCGAACGCACCACCTGCCAACGCGAGCGCCGCACCGACGAGGATCCGGCGTCGCCACACCGTGCGCGGATCGCGATCGAGCGCGGCGACGAGCTCGGCCATCGATGCGAAGCGATCGCTCGGCGCGGTGGCTGTCGCGCGCGCGAGGATCACCGCGATCCACGCCGGGACGCTTCCGCTCGGGCCGAGCGCCTCGCGCAGTGACACGCCGAATGCGTACTGATCCGCCGCGGCCGTGATCTCGCCGCCGGCGAGCTGCTCGGGTGCCATGTAGCGCGGCGTTCCACCGCCGACCACGCCCGTGCGCGGCGTCTCGCTGCTCGCGAGCCCGAAGTCGAGCACGCGCACGCGGCCATCGTCGCCGACCACCGCGTTGTCGGGCTTGAAGTCGCGATGGACGAGGCCCGCTTCGTGCGCGGCGACCAACCCCGCGGCCGCGGCTCGATACACGGCGACCGTCGCGCGATCCTCGCGCTTCATGTCGTCGCACCACTCGCGCAGGTTCTTACCGCGCACCCACTCCATCACGAGGTAGACGCGATCGTCGACGACACCGACGTCGAACACCGGCACCACGTTGGGATGGCTCAGCTTCGCGAGCGCTTGTCCCTCGGCGACGATCCGCTCGCGCGTGGATCCCGCGGTCGCCTTGACGAGCTTGATCGCGACGCGTCGTTCGAGCTCGGGATCCCACGCTCCCCACACGACGCTCATCCCGCCCTCGCCGACTTTTTCGAGCAGCTGATAGCGACCGATCTGAACGCGTTCGCTCGTGGCGAACAGCTTCTCGGCGATGCGGGCCTTCGCGACGCGGCGGATCAGCTCGTCGGCAGCCGGGCGTGGCGGTATGTCCTCCGGATCCCCCGCCATCGAGATCGCAGGATACACGCCGGACGCAGATAACTGCGCGAATCCATGAACGACATCGCCCTGACGATTTCGTGAAACACGCGGAGGCGACCGGGCTCTACCACCCTCGATGAGACTCCTTCCACTGCTGTTCCTTGCCGCGTGTGCCCTCGACGAACCGTCCTTTTCGGAGACCGAACAGGAGGTGAAAGCACAGCCCGGCGATTGTCCCGCCTACGGGTGCGGCACGAACTCTCCCGAGACCGAGGGGCGTCCGTTCTGGGAGCAGAACGAGCTCGGAGTCACCAACACCGATGGCATCCGTCTCGTCCGTTTCACGAAGTGGATCAACGGGGTCGAGGTGGACTTCCGCCCCGACGTGTTTCGGGCCGAGCTTTTGGCTCGCGACCGGACCACCAATCAGGTCATCTTGAGTGGCATGGGTGTCGCGGGTGCGGTGTTCACGTTCGAAGACACCATCACCCAGAATCGCTACTACATCACGATCGCGGGCGCGGCGCCGATGCGGATGTGGGCCAGCGCGCCGACCGCGATCGGAACGCTGACCTGGAACTACGAGCTCACCTACTTCAGCGACACCAACAGCACGCGCCGCAACCTGTGCAAAGCCGCAGGGCAGCCGACCGGCGACTCGATGAACCCGTTCAACGCGGTGTTGTTCGACGACGATCGGATCCTTCCCGACGACCTCGTGGTCGATCGCGAGGAGGCGGACTGGTTCACGATCGGATGTGCCGGCTCGGCCCTCGCGAAGTTGCATCTCACCGGACACACGAAGGCCGGCTCCGCGATCGCGATGCGCCCGACGACGCTTCCCCAACGAACCGCGTTTCTGAAGTTGCTCACTGCTGACTACTGCGGGACGGGCCACGCGTACACGGTCGCGAACATGGAGCTGCACTATCGCGACGTCAGCGGAACCGTAAACACGTCGCTGAACGGCGAGCCCGTGGAGGCACTGTGGGGGCCGAATGGAGCGATTTGCGTCGGGACGCCGCGCGTCGAATACAGCCCGAACCTCCTGTCGTGGGGGCTGTTTGGGCCCTCGATCAGACACGAGCGGGCACGCTTCGGATGTCGGCTCCCACGGCCCTGCACGACCCCGACGTACTCGTTCGGCTACAACTTCGGGAATGCCTACGCGATGAGCACGAACTACTGATCGCGCAGTGCGTGAAGGCGCGCGACGCGACGGTCGTAGAACACGGTGTGATCGAATGGGGACACGCGGGTCGATAGATCGAGCGCTCTCGTGATCGCATCTGCAGACGCGGCGTGCGCCGATCGTGGTTGGGCAAGCGCGACAACGACAAGCGCGTCGATCGCGCGCCATCGAGAGAACGCCTGATCGGTGGCGAGGAGCTGCTCGGCGATGGCACGCGCATCGCTGCTCGCACGAGCAGGCTCGGTGGCGATACGCAGGTATGCGTGAGCGAGGCTTCCGTCGATGTCGTCCCCGAGCCAACCACTGGCCTCGCGAGCCACGCCGAGGTCACCGTCGTCGAACGCGAGCCAAAACAGCTCGTAGCCGACCCAGCCGAACTGCGTGGCGAGATGTGGATGAAGGCGATGGATCCGCTCGCCGACGTCGTGCAGCTCCCGACGTGCGGTCGCTCCATCTCTCGAGAACGCCGCCGCTGCAGCGCGAACCTCGAGCGTGCGTGGATGGTCTCCCCCGACCACGGACACGAGCTCGCTACGTTGCTGTGCGAACAGCTCCGCACGACGAGCGGCATCGTTCTCGACGAGTGCGAGGTTGCCGGGAGCGGACGCGAGCTCGTAAGTCTCGCCCGTCACCGGCGGGCGCGCTGCGAGCGCAGCCTCGAACATTACGCGAGCACCATCGCGATCGCCCTTCGACATGCGCAGCGAGCCGAGGTTATTGAGCAACAACGAACGCTCGAACGCGCCGGTCGGCCCGAGGCCCTGCGCGAGGTTCTGGACCATCTGCGACGCTGCGATGGCCTGCTCCGACGAGGCGGGCAACGTCGTCGATGCCGTGGCGATCGCGAAGATCTCGCGCGCGAACGCCTCGACACCTGTGGCCGTATCCCCAGCACCGAATGCGATCGATTGCGCTTGATCGAGGGCGTCCGCAGCGCGTGCGCGCTCGCGTTGGAATAGGAGTGCGATGCCATACGCGAGCTGCGCGCGTGCAGCCAGTGGTTGGTATCCGAGCCGCGCGGCCGATGCGGCGGTCGCCTCTGCGACCGAGACCGCGCTCGGATCGATCGCGAGGGCGAGCACGCGTGCGCGTGCGACCTCGTTCGCGAGCTCGGCGGCGCGTGGCGCGAGCATCATCGATGGCGGCGGCACCGTCGACGATTCCGCTTCGAGCGCGCAGCGCGCCGGATCCGGCAAGCTGCGCGCCGCGAGCACCGCATCCGGCAGGCGCGATGCCTCCGCACGCGACAGCACGTCACTCGCCGCCGCCAGCCCCGCCCGCGCGCGAGCGAGGCACCCGCGATCCAGCTCGTAGCGCGCCGGTGGCAGCTCGCCCGTATCGGCGGCCTTGCACGCACCCTGCGACGCCGTCACCCAACGCGTCGCGTAGGCGTCGAGCTCCGGTGCGAGTTGCCCAGCGACGATCTCGCCGTATCCGCCGAGGCCGCGCAAGCGCCCGACTAGCGTCGTGCGCAGCGTGTCGTTCCATACCGTCGCGATCTCGGCGCGCGCACCGCTGCAGCGCTCGACATGATCGCCGCGCATGGTGCCCGCTGCGAACGCGCCCCCGGCCGCGAGGACCGCCGCTCCGACGAGGATCCGCCGGCGCCACACGATGCGCGGATCGCGATCGATCGCGGCGACGAGATCGGCCATCGACGCGAACCGCTCGGCCGGCGTGGGTGCGGTCGAGCGCACGAGGATCGCTTCGATCCACGCGGGGACATCGGTCTTGCCGAGGGCCTCGCGGAGCGACACGCCGAACGCGTACTGATCCGCGGCGGCGGTGAGCTCGCCGCCCGCGGCCTGCTCGGGCGCCATGTACCGCGGCGTTCCCGCGCCTCGGGTCACGGTCCCGTCGCCGCTCGTCGCGCCGACGTTTTCGCTACGCGCGAGGCCGAAATCGAGGACTCGCACGCGACCGTCGTCGCCGACGACGGCGTTATCGGGCTTGAAGTCGCGATGAACGAGGCCCGCTTCGTGCGCCGCGAGAAGCCCCATGCCCGCGGCGCGATAGACGGCGAGGATCGCGCGATCGTCGCGAGCTTCGTCGGCGCACCACTCGCGCAGGTTCTTGCCCCGCACCCACTCCATGACGAGGTAAACGCGCTCGTCGATGACGCCGACATCGAACACCGGCACGACGTTCGGGTGGCTCAGCTTCGCGAGCGCTTGCCCCTCGGCGAGGATGCGATCGCGCGTGGAACCGGAGGTCGCGTTGACGAGCTTGATCGCGACGCGTCGCTCGAGCTCGGGATCCCACGCGCCCCACACCACGCCCATGCCGCCCTCGCCCACCATCTCGATCAGGTGATAGCGACCGATCTGCACGCGCTCGCCGCTCGCGAACAGCTTCTCGGCGATGCGGGCCTTCGCCACGCGACGCGCGAGCTCGTCGGGCTCGGGACGCGGCGGCAGCTCGTCCTTGGTCGTGTCGCCCGACATCGAGCGTCCAGGATACACGGGCGAGCTAGAGCTTCTCGACCGCGGGCGCGAGACCTTTGCGGCCGTCGTCGCACTCGACCTTCGTGAAGCCGTGCGACTTCAACCGCGCGGGGCTGATGCCCGAGAGCTGGCGGATGTTCTGCACCTGGTAGTTCTTGTCGTCGCGCAGCAGCCGCCCGATCATCTGCTTGCTGCACATCTCCCACTTGATCTTCAGCGTCGTGCCGTCGGCGCGGATCGTCGCGGGGTTCTGATCCTGATCGAACACGTCTTCGAGCATCGCGGCGAAGTCATCGCGCGCGGCTTGGTCGTTGATCGGCGCGGGCGTCTCCGTGACCGGCGCGGCGGGTGTCGCCGACTTGGTCTGGCGATACGCGAACGTCGCGAGCGCGGCGGCGCCGACGAGCCCGGCGAACACGAGGCCGAGAAGCTCATCCTTCGCGAGCGGCATCTGGGTCACATCCTCCACTGGCTGGGTCTGTGTATGGAAGCATGTTCTTCTCGGATGTTAGCGAGACGGTCACCGACTGGTTCAGCTCGGTGCCAACTCCCATAGCGCCGCCCGAGGTGGGTGTCGCGGTGGCTCCGGCGATCGACACAGAGCTGTCCGATTCCGAGGCCATGCCGATCGTTTCGAGGGGCGACGGCAGTGGCGCCACAGAGGCATTCGGACACTTCGCCGAGGACATCCCTGTCACGGGTGGCCAGGACGTCGCAGCACAGGCCACGCAGAAGCTCGACGCGTTCGACAAGATGACGGCAGAGGACAAGACGGAGGCGTTGGATGCGATGACGCCCGAGGAGATCACCCAGCTCACGGATGATCTTCCAGTCGAGGAACGCGAGCGCCTCGTCGAGCTCGCGAAGCTGTCGCCGCATCCGGACGCGAAGCTGAAGCTGTTCATGGCGGGCCAGTCGGCGAAGGTGGAGGCCGATGCGGCGGCAGAGCTCGACGCGAATATGGATCCGGAGACCGCCGCGAAGATGAAGCAGCGGCGGGAAGAGATCGCTGCATCCACGCTCGTGGAAATGCAGCGCGAGGACGAGTACCTGCGCGCGGAGGGGAAGAAGCTCACGCCCGAGATGGTGAACGAGATGATCGGCCGCAAGACGCGCGAGCACGACCTCGAGATGAAGCACAACGTGAACCTCACGGCCGACGAGCACGTACGCACCGATGGAGCTCTCGCCGGCAAGCGAGTCGTGTGGACCGAAGACGAGCTCGCGGTGATGGAAGCCGCGTTCGCGCAGGCGCCGACGATGAAGAACGGAGACAACCTGCACCTCGAGACTGTCCATCGCTCCGAGGAGCTCCCCGCGGGGGGCGAGCTCAACAACGCCGACCACCAGCCGAGCTCGAAGATGATCCGGATCGCGGACATCTCGCTCAGAGATGAAGCCACCGACGTCATCGACCCGACTGGCAAACCGGGCGCCAGCACCGAGCAACGCGAGACGGGCGGCGATCCGGCGATCGAAGCGAAGTACGGAAAAACTGCCTCGTTCATGGAGTGGGTCGTGCTCCACGAGCTCGGTCACAACGTGCACGACTTTCACGCGAAGGAAGGCTTCGAGAAGTTCCAGAAGGACATGATGGTCAACGACCTCGACAAACAACAGCTCGAGGCGCGCGTCCCTCCGAACCTCATCGACCAGCTAAAGAGCGGTAAGGCGGACGAGGTCGAGCATGACGGCTACGTCTACGTGCGTGATGGCTCTGGCTACAAGTGTTTCCCGCGTGCGGTGTTCGATACGCCGAACCCCAGAACCAAGAAGATGCCGAACCCAGACCCGAGGGAGTACTTCGCGCAGCACTACAACAAATCGATCCTCTCGCCCGAGAAGCTTGCGAAGGAGTGGCTCGACGATCCGCCGAAGAAGGAAGCCGCGGTGAAGAGTCAGCTCGAGGACGCCCAGACCGAGAAGCTGAGGCTCCTGTTCGATCAACGCGACACCACCGAAGTCGACAAGCAGATCGCGAAGCTCGAAGAGGCGCGCGAGCACGCGACCGCCCAACGAAACGTGTGGGAGAAGCAGTTCAACACGATGCGCAACGACGTCCACCATACGGACGCGGCCGAGGAGGCCGCGCGCAGTCGCTTGATCGAGGCGGGCCTCGACACGGGCGAGTTCGACATGAAGGTCCAGCGCCTCTCGACGCCGGATCAGGTCGCGAGACTCGAAGCCGAGGTTCGCGCACAACAAGCCGCGCAGCCCTAGCTGTCGCCGGGTGCTGCGAGCTGGAGCTCGAGCTGTTGCGCGAGCTCGAGCAGCTGGGCTCGCGTGTTGAGCTGCGGGTCGACGATCACGCGATCGAGCAGCACACCGAGGATGCGGCCGATCGTCGGACCCGGCGCGATCTTCAGCTCGCCGATCAGGTCCTTGCCCGCGAGCGCGAGGTCTTTGGCGGCGAGCGGGTGGCGCTCGCGCAGGATGCGCTCGCCCTCGGCGATCACCGCCGGATGCGCCGGGCTGTGCGCGCGCCACAGCTCGATCGCCGCCTCGGCGTGATCACGGCCGATGAACGAGAACAGCCGGCGGATCTCCTCGGGGCGAAGATCGGGGAGCTCGACCGCGCGCGCGACGCTCGCGAGGTGCGCGGCGGCGTTCGCCTCGGCGTTCGAGAACTTGAGCGCTTTGAGCATGGCATCGACGCGCTCGAACGTCTCGAGATCGCGATAGCGCGGGTTGGTGTCCGGATCGCCGAGCTCGATGCAAAAGGCCGCGAGGCGCGTGCGCGGCGTCGCGGCATCGATGCGCGCGAGCCAGCGCGAAAGTGTGCCGTCGCCCCAGCGCACGAAGTCCAGCGATGGTGCGATCTGCGCGAGGATGCCGGTGCGCTCGGCGATCGCGAGGCCACGCGAGGGCTGCCGCGTATGCAAGAGCTTGTCGAGCTCGTCGGAGATGCGCTCCTTGCTGACCTTCGCGAGCGATGGCAGCGCCGGGACGATGCCGCGCTCGGTATCCGGATCGAGCGCGAACTCGAGGACGGCGGAGAAGCGCACGGCGCGCATGACGCGCAGGCCGTCCTCGGTGAAGCGCGCGACCGCGTCTTCGAACACGTTGCCCGTGGGACCGACCGCGCGCAGCAGCTTGTCGGCGATGTCTTGCTGGCCACCGTACGGATCGAACAGCACGCCGTGCTCGGGGTCGTACGCCATCGCGTTGACGCGCAGATCGCGGCGCGCGAGATCGTCGCGCAGCGGAACACCGAACGTCACGTGATCAGGACGGCGCGCGTCGGTGTACGCACCCTCGCCGCGATACGTGGTGACCTCGACGTGCGAGTCGACACCCTTGCCCGTGATGATCGTGACGGTGCCGTGTTGGAGGCCCGTGGGGATCGTGCGGCGAAACAGCGCGAGCACTTGCTCGGGCAGCGCGCTCGTCGCGACGTCCCAATCGCCCGGCGGGCGCCCGAGGATCGCATCGCGCACCGCCCCGCCGACGGTGACGGCCTCGTGGCCGGCCTTGGTCAGCGTCGCGCAGACCTCGCGCACGTTCGCCGGCACCGAGGCTGCGAGCCGCGCCATCGTGGCCTGCGTCTCCGGTGTCTCCGGGGCTTCGGTCACGGCTACTCCGTGGCGGCAGCGCCGCGCAGGCGGTTGAAAATATCGACCGCACGGGTGCGCAGCTTGTGCGCTTCCGCGGTTTGTCCGACCCGCTCTTTGACCGTGGCGAGCCCTTGGTACGCGCGCGCGAGCTCGACCTCGTGCTTGACGGCGGCGAGGATGTCGATCGCGCGACGGAAGTCATCCTCGGACTGCTGCATGTTCCCGAGCGCGCCGGCGACCTCGCCCTTCACGCGATAGCCGCTGCCGATGTGGACGCGGAGACCGACCGCTTGGCTGACCGCGACCGCGGCGTGCGCCTCGACATCGGCCTGCTCGAGGTTGCCGAGCTGCAGTTGCACCTGCGCGAGTCGCTGGTGCGTGACGGCGAGTGCGACGCGATCGCCGAGGTTCGACGCGATCTGTTTGGCCTGCTGCAGCTCGACGACCGCCTCGGCTTCCTTGCCGATCAACGCCTTCACCTCACCCGAGCGCGACAGGACGTCCGCGAGCGCGAGCTTGTCGCCGATCTCCTGCGCCATCGTGCGCGCTTCCCCGAGCATCTCGAGGGCGAGCTCGAGGTTTCCGTCCTCGGCGTGCACGCCACCGAGATCGCCCAACGACTGCACGATGCCGACGAGGTCGCCGATGTCGCGACGGAGATCGAGCGCCTCGCGGAACTGATTGATCGCCGCCTTGAAGTTGCCGGTGTCGTGATGCACGCGACCGATGTTCGCGAGCGACAGCGCGATCGATCGGCGATCGCCGAGCGCGCGACGGATCGTGAGTGCCTGGCGATGAAAATCGAGCGCCTGCGAGAAGGCGCCGCGCAGCCAGTTCACGCGCCCCATCTCGTCGAGCGTGGAGGCGATGCCGCGATCGTCGCGCGACCGCTCGAACAGGTCGTGCGCGCGACGGAGATGATCCATCGCGCTGTCGTACTTGCCGAGGCGGCGCTGGCCGCGCGCGAGGCGGCTGTACGCCGCGCCCGCCTTCGCCATGTTGTCGAAGCGCCACGCGAGATGAAGCATCTCGGTAAAATGAGCCATCGCGTCGTCGGTGCGGCCGGTTTGCTCCAGCACGTCGCCGAGGTTATGCAAGCACTCCATGCGCGCCGGCGCGTCTTGCTCGCCGACCATCTTGAGGCCCTTCTCGTACAGGATGCGCGCTTCGTCGGGTGCGTAGCGCGAGCGCGCACGATCGCCGCCCTGCAGATAGCAGCGCGCGGCGCGCTCGGCATCGCCGCCGCGCTCGTAGAGACCGGCGAGGAACTCGAGCTGTTCGTCGCTGCGTTGCGTGGTCTTCGCTTCGAGCCACTGCGCTGCCGCGAGGTAGTAGCGCTCGAGCTTGCCGCGCTCGGTCGAGCTCGCGATCAGCTCGCGCTCGAGGTTGTGCTTGAACACGATCTCGGTCTCGCCCGGAATGCTCGAGTCATCGGCGTCGAGCGAGAGCAGGTAATCCTGATCGGCGAGTCCCGCGATCAGATCGCTCACGCGCCGCCGAACGTCCTCGCCGTTGCCCCACTCCAGATCGAGCGGCATCGGGCGATCGCTTGGCTGCGGCGGTTCGGGCCGTTCGATCCGGGTCAACGCGATCACCGCGGACACCCAGAATACGTTTCCGAACACCGCGGCCTTCTCGAGCAGATCGCGCTCTTCGTTCTCGAGGGCGGCGATGCGTGCTTCGATCGCCTCCTCGACGCTGATCGGCAGCTCGGTCGCCGCCGCGCGATCCGGATCGAGCCGCCACACCGGGCCACGTGCGTCGATCGTTCCGTTGTCGATGAACAAGCGCACGAGCTGCTCGAGGAACGCGGGGTTGCCGCCCGTCATCTCCACGGCGAGCTGCGTGGTGTCCTCGGGTATCTGCGGTACGCGCGACAGCAGATTCTTGAACATCTGCTCGGCGTCGTCGGCTTCGAGGTTTCGCAGATCGATCCGCTCGTGATCCATCGCGCCCTCGCCCCACCCCGTCGCGTGCACCAGCATCTCGGGGCGCGCCGACGCGATCAGCACGACGCTCGAGCCCGCGAGCCCCGCCGCGAGATCCTTGACGATCGAGAGCGTGTCACCGTCGGCCCACTGCATGTCGTCGAACACGAGCACGAGCGGCGCGTGCGACGCATCGAGCTCGACGAACCGGCGCAGCACCGCGCGCGCGATCTCTTGGCCCTGCTTGGGACTCTCGGCGACGGCGCGCAAGAACGGCGTCTGCGGAAAATCGAGCCCGACGAACGTACCGAGGAAGTGCAGCATCTCCGCGACCTGATCCGAGCCCATCACGGTGCGGATCTCGTGAGCGAAGCGCATGCGCGACGTGTCGTCGGGAACCGGCGTGAGCTCGAAGCGATCGCGGAGCACGGCAGCGAGGGCCGCGAGCCGGATCGGCTTGCCGTTCGCGTCGCGCTCGGCCGCGCCGTGAAACACGCGGCACGGACGCTCTTGGTTCGAGACAAGGCTGGAGATCAACTCGCTGATCAGCCGTGTCTTGCCGGTACCTTGATTGCCGACGACCGTGACGAGCTGTGGCGCTTGGAAGTCGATCGCGCGGCTGACGACGTCCTGTAGCGTGGACAACTGATCCGCACGCCCTACGAGCGGAGACCGCACAGTGCGTGCGGTTTCCGAATCGGGGTGCATGCGCACCATGCTCCGATGCCGCTCCGGGATCGGTGGCGGTGTCGGTGCTTTCGCGCCCGCGCTGCCGGGTGGCCGGGACGCTCCTGTCGACACTTTCGCTGAGGTTACCCAACCGAGTAGATCCGTCGCAAGCATGGCAGCCGACAGTAAAACGGGTGTACCGTTCTGGTTAGGGATGGGAAAGCTTGCGCTCCTAGGTGCGCTCGGGCTCCTGCCGTTGGCGGGCTGCCCCACGGTTGACCTCGGCGATACCCCGTCGGACATCGGCCTGTGCAATCCGGCCGGTGGCCTCGAGTACTTCCAGACGATGATCTGGCCCGAGTACATCAAGGCATCACCGACGGGAATGGCGCTCGATCCGATGCGTAGCTGCACGCGCGCGGGTCAGTGCCACAACGAGGCGGGCGGCAATCCGCCGAACTTCACGACGATGCCGCCCAACTTCGCGGCGAACTATCGCCAGGCGCAGGGCTACCTCAATTGTGGTGATCCCATGATGAGCGACATGCTCACGAAGCCGCTCACGGGCACCAATCCACACAGCGGTGGTGATCTGATCCCCGCAAACGATCCGAGCATTCAGATCTTCTTGGGCTGGTTCGAAGAACCTTAGTGCAGATGTTCGTCCGTCGTTTTCTTCCGTTCGCGGTGTTGATCGCTGTGTGGCTCGGGGCTCCGAGTCGCGCCGATGCGGAGTCGTATCTGCGCGTGATCGCGCAAGAGGCGCCGGTGCACTCCGGCCCGGGCGGCAACTACCGCACGGTGTTCGTCGCCGAGCGCGGGCAGGTCTTCGAAGTGCTCGAGCGCGGCACGCGCGACTACTGGTTCAAGGTCGAGCTCGAGGACGGCACGAGCGGCTGGATCCTCGGCGACGTCGTGTTCCCGTTCGAGGTCGGTCCCGAGGACGACGGGATCTTCACGCGGATGGGCAAAGCGATCAAACGCGCGATCCTCGGCCCCTCGCCCGTCGCGTACGCGAACGTCGGCATCTCCTTCTCCGCCGGCATCCTCGATCGGGAGGGCGTGTTCCTGCTGCGACCGTCGGTGCTCGTCGATCCGTACTGGGCGATCGAAGCGTTCGGCGGCCTGTCGCCGCAGAACAGCAAGGACATCTTCATGAGCGGCATCGGCTTCGTGCTGCGGATGGCCCCCGGCGCGGTGTTCGGTCCGTACGTCGGCGTGTCCGTCGGTGGTGCGTACATTCGCCCCAAGGCGGACAACTTCATCGATCCCAGGGACGGCCTGATGGCGCTCGGAGCCGGCGGCGGCTTCGAGATCACGTTCAAGAAGCAGATCACCGTGCGCATCGACGCACGTAACTGGACGCTGTTCGATCAAAACAAGTCGAGCAACGGCCAGGAGTACTCCGGCGGCCTCGCGATCTTCTTCTAAGGAGCCACTCGATGAAGCACCTCACCCTCTTGTTCGTCGTCGCGGGTCTCGGCCTGACCGCGTGCGGTCGCCAAGCGGTGCGCGCCTCGGAGAAGCAGTTCCTCGCCGATCAGGTGATGATCTTCGACGACGATCCGCACCACGCGGCGACCAACGATCACATTCGCACCAACCGCGAAGGCGCCGCCGGCGGCCAGGGCGCGGGCGGTGGAGGCTGCGGGTGCAATTGACGTCACCGCGAAGCGGTGGGCGGACGCGTAGCGGACGCGCGCGCCCGCAGGGCGCGACGTCAATAGCGAGGGACCGCAAGGTCCCTCGGCAATTAAAGCTCGCCGCCCTTCTCCTCTGTGTCGCGCCGGTGATGGCGTGGGCGGAGGATCGCGCCGAGGTCTCGACGACGCTGTTCCTCGAGACGCGTGATGGCGCGAGCGGCGGTCTGCGCGTGCTGCACCCGCAGGCCGATTTCGGGATCGATCTCGGTCGCTTTGTCTCGCTCGATCTCGGCTACACGGCCGATGTCGTGAGCGGCGCGACGGCGTCGGTCTATCAAGTCGATGCGGTGAGCACCGCGACAAAGTTCGAGGACATCCGAAATCAGGGCAGCTTCGCGCTC
>Ga0154020_10002315_pt1 | contig 23180 bp, 19 predicted proteins | sample Klosneuvirus_201_FD_109709 | JGI IMG/M metagenome (GOLD analysis project Ga0154020, IMG submission 109709) | Active sludge microbial communities from wastewater, Klosterneuburg, Austria - Klosneuvirus_20160825_MG | ecosystem: Engineered > WWTP > Aerobic digester > Activated sludge | place...
AGCGGGCAGCGTGCATCCAGCGCCTCGAACGGCGCCTTGGCCACATGCAGCACCTTCTTCGAGTACTCCTCGGTGCCGAGCTGCCCGGCGGGCAGTGGCACCATATTGGAGGCCGGAGTCGAGATCGGGTTAGCCGACATGTGCTTTCTCCTTCTTCTTGTGCTGTTTCGGAGCTTCCGGCTGAAGGCTGGGCGCGACCGCGATCTCGCGGAGCGCCTTGCGCATCAGGTTGCGACGGACCAGGAGGATCATGGGCTCGGTCACCGCGAGCACGCGCTCGGCGACCTTCTGCAGGGTCTGCTTCGACATGCGCCCCTCGGCGCTGCGCGCGAACAGCTTGACCTCGCGCGCGACCAGGTCACCCAGCGTCTCGGCGTAGTGGCCGATGCCCTCGATGGGGAACAGGTCGCGCGACAGGCCGGCGTCGTGACACTGGCGCAGCGCCTCCAGCAGGCGCAGGTCGTCGGCGCCATAGCGTCGCTCGGCGCCGCGGCCCTCGGGGGCCAGCAGGCCCATGGCCTCGAGCACGTCGATCTCCTCGGCGGTGCCGGGCCGGAAGCGCTCGATGACCTCGCGCCGGTTCATGGGGCGGGCGGTCAGCTCGGCGGCGGCCATCTGCGCCGACATCGCGCCGGCGTCGCCCTGCTTTTGAGATCCCGGAGCCGGACAACTCACCTCGCTGACGCGAGATGAGTTGATGGCGCCCAGCACGGTGCCCTTGACCTCGGCGATCAGGCTGGCCTCGCCCGGCTCCAGCTCGGTGCCGGAGTCGCGATCGGCCAGCATGGCGCGGATGACGCGCAGCGGGAGGAAGCGCTCCTCGCGCAGCTTCTTGATGACGCGCAGGCGATCGACCAGCGACGCGTCGTAGTAGCCGACGTTGCGCCCGACGATCAGTCGCGGCGCCGGCAGCAGCCGCTCGCGGATGTAGAACTTGATGGTCGGCAGCGGCACCTCGGCGCGCTCGCTGAGCTCGCGCACGCGCAGCAGGCCCGCGCTGCCAGCGGGTCGGGCGACCGGGTCGGCTTTTGTCCGGGTGCGGATAGTAGAACTATCTACTCAGCCTTGACGCTTGTCAAGGCGCGCGATTCGCGGGCGGATAACGCGGCTTGTCGCGGCGCCGCCCTGCCTTCAGGGCCAGCGCCACGCTCAGCGTCAGCCCGACCACCAGCGCCAGCGCCAGCACGGCGTGGCTGCCGCCCTTCCAGAACAGCGGCCAAGGTGTCAGCAGCAGCACGAACAGCCCCGCCGACGCCAGCGTCTGTCTGAGCGGCCGCGTCGCCAGGTGGCCGATCACCAGCCCCGACAGCGCCATGCCCACGGTGACCGCCAGCGCGCGCGTGAAGATGTTGCCGAGATCGTCGGCGCGACGCACCAGGCCCAGGCGCCCCTCCAGCGTCATGTAGACCAGCAGCGCCACGCCGCACATCAGCGCTGCGCCGGCGATGGCCCCCAGGATGCCGAAGCCGGGCACGCCCGTCGGAACGGCGGCCTGCGCGCGCACCTTCTTGGGCCGCGGCGGTGGCGGCATCGGTGGCGGCGCGGGCACCTTGCGCGGCGGCACCGGCTCGCGATAGGGGCCGGCCGGGCCGGCGGACCTCTTCATGCCGACAAGTCTGTCAGCTGGTCAGTCGCGCGTCGAATACTCGTGCGGCATGTGATCACGCGGCGCGCGAAAGTACTGCAGCGGGGAATAGGACAGGAAGTTCGACACCCGGCTGGTGTACAGGCAGGCGTAGTCCTCGACCTGCTCGCCGAAGCGCGAGTTCTCGTTGCCCTCCTTGAACAGCGCGCCCCAGCGGCGATTGAAGGCCTGATCGACGCGCAGCGCGATGGTGTCGAACTCGGCCAGCGTCTCGCGCAGGGTGGCGCGCACGGCGTCGAGCGAGGCCTTGGCGGCCTTCTTGGCGGCCTCCAGATCGGTCGGCGCCAGCACCACATGGGGCGCGCCGGGCAGCCGGGGCGCGTCGGAGTCTGCCAACTTTTGCAGGGTCTTCAGCAGGCTCTGCTGGTAGTTCAGCTCCGACTCCAGGCGCTGCCCGCGGCGATCCAGCTCGGCCAGGCGCGCGATCTCCTCGCGGTGCTGGGCCACCGTGGTCAGCTCCTGCTCGAGCTCCTGCACGATCATGCAGGTGCGCCAGACCGACGACTTCTTGGCGCGCAGGATGTCGCCATAGATGTGATCGCCGACGTACAGCACCTTGTCGCCGCCGGCGCCGGCCAGCCGCTCGAAGTCGACGATGTTGCCGCCCTGGTAGATCCGTCCGCGCTGCAGCTGGCCCTTGGGGGCGCCGATCGAGACCCCAGCGGCGTCGAGCTCCAGGAAGCTGTCGCGGTCGGTGAAGAACTTCGGCTTGGCGCCGCCCACGATGACGATGTCGAAGTAGCCCCGCCACGACGGATAGGCCGGCAGCTCGCCGTCGAGCAGGTAGGTCATCAGCGCGTCGGTGTAGTCCCACATCGAGTTGGTCAGCAGGAAGAGCCGCTTGCCGCTGGAGCGGAACTTGTGCAGCGACGCCGCCAGGTAGGGATCCTTGACGATGTAGCGCGCGATGTCGGCCTTGATGCGGGTCTTCATCGACTCGTCGCGGTGGGCCTCGTCGATGGCCTCGCGGATGTCCTGCCACAGCCGGTCATAGTCGACCGGGCCGCCGCCGGTGGCCTTCTCCTGGTACTCGACCAGGGCGCAGTACATGACGACCTCGGGCAACGCGAACAGGGTGTCGATCCAGGCGTAGGGCGGCAGCGAGGTGCGCACGCGCTCGCGCAGGTACAGCTCGCGGCGCCTGTCGCTGGCCAGCTCGGTGTGGCCGTGGAAGCAGCGACCGATGTGACCATGGCGGTCCATCTTGAAGACGTTGCCGTGCTTGCGATCGACGACCAGGCCGCGGATGGCCCACTCGGGCCGGTAGTCGAGGCCCAGGATGTCGCCGGGATAGCCACGCTTGACCAGCTTGTGCAGGGTGCACTCGATGGACAGCTTCTCGAGCTCGGCCTGCTGGTAGATGGCCAGGGTGTAGTCCATGTCGAAGCCGATGACCTCGACGTCGGCCATCTTGAGGTTTCGATTGGTGAAGACGCGCTGCGACTTGGCCACGTCGAGCTCGCGCGCGACGCCACCCAGGATGGAGGTCACGGCCTCCATCGCGGCCTCGGTGGCCGGCGGGCTGGCCGCCTCGGTCTCGATCCCCACCTGCTCACCCACCAGTTCGGCCTTCGCGCCCGCTTCGGACATGGAGGTCGACGCTAGCACGATTTGATTTACGGAAGAGCCCTGCGGGTGTTCGCGTACACTTCCAGCGTGCAGCGCCGTCTGACAGTCGCCGGGCCCGTCTTGCTGATGCTCGCAATGGCCACCCTGGCGCGGTCGGATCAAGGCCAACCCACCCTGCACGAGTACGTGGATCCGCGCGGCGGCAGCAAGGGGTCGGGGTCGGATCGGCTGCTCGGCGACAAGGCCGCGGCGGGCCACAACCCGCCCGGCTTCCGCATGGGCGGCCGCGTGCTGCCGGCGCCGGCGACCAAGCAGCCGCCGGGCTCCAACGAGCCGGTGCTGGGCCAGAGCGGCTTCGCGGTCGATCGCGACACCACGCTGACGCCCGACCGCAACACCGGCGCCGACAGCACGCTGCACTACGTCGAGATCTTCAACCCGTCGATCGTGCCCTTCAAGCGCATGAGCGCGCTCGACGGCGTGCGCGACGACTACACCATGGTGGTCAGCGACCCCGCGCTGGAGTCGGTCGACGTCGGCGGCGCGCCGCTGCCCGAGCGCGATCTGTTCTGGGGCTCCAGCATGATCGAGTTCACCCCGGGCAAGAACATCGCGCTGCCCTCGGTGGCGCCCGAGGCGCGCATCCTGTCGTACGAGCTGGATCCGCCCGGCACGGTGGAGTTCTTCCGCGACGGCGCCGACAACTTCTTCGTGCGCTCGGACACCATCGGGCAGCACCGCCTGGTCTGGCTGACCGACGCCCCGGCGTCGTACTTCGGCGGCCCGCTGCCGGCCGGCCTGCGCTTCGGCGACGTGCCGCCCGGCAAGGTGCGCCCGGTGCCGGCCAAGGTCGCGCGCGCGGCCGAGGACGTCTTCGCCATCATCGGCGTCACCCGCAACGAGCCCTACGACGTCGCGCTGAGCAAGCTGGTGCGCTACTTCCGCGAGTTCCAGGCCGGCGCCATCCCCAGCCCGACCGGCGATGTCTACCTGGATCTGGCCAAGGCGCAGGTCGGCGTGTGCCGGCATCGCTCGTTCGCCTTCCAGGTCACCGCCAACGCCCTGGGCATCCCGGCGCGCTACGTGTCGAACGAGGCGCACGCCTGGGCCGAGGTCTTCGTGCCGCACGTGGGCTGGGTCCGCGTCGACCTCGGTGGCGCCGCGCTGCAGCTCGACGTGCAGGGCGCGGCGGGCAAGTCGATGCATCGTCCGCGCGAGGCCGACGGCTTCCCCAAGCCGCCCGCGTACAGCGACCAGTACACCCAGCTCAAGGGTGACATCCAGGGTCTGACCCAGGATCAGATCGCCGACGTGCAGTCGGGGCCGCTGTCGGGCGTGCCCACGCCGACGCCGGGACCGATGAGCACGCCCGATGGTGGCATCGGCCAGACGCCGCTGACGCCGGGGCCGGTCAGCCAGGTGCCGTCACCGCCGCCGCTGCAGTCGGGCGTCAAGCCGACCCAGATCATGGTCGAGCCGATCGACAAGTCGGGCTTCCGTGGCGAGCCAGTGCGCGCCGCTGGACGCATCATCACGACGGCCGACGGCCTGGGCGTGCCCGGGCTGCGCGTCGAGCTGTACATCCGGCCCAAGAGCCTGGGTGGTGGCTACTTCCTCGGCAGCACGGTGACGCTGGCCGATGGCAGCTTCGAGATCTCCGCCGACCTGCCGCGCGAGGCGCCGCTCGGTGAGCACGAGGTGCTCGCGTTCACGCCTGGCGACAGCAAGTTCGGCTCGTCCAGTACGCAATAGCCGCGCCGAAATTCCGCGCTTCCCGCACGTCCGATTGACGAGCGCGCAGCGCTTGCGCGATATAGATTCTCCCGCGTCGTGATTCTGGCGGGAGGGACTCGGTCGTGAGCTTCTTCAATCACTGGTGGAACCTGCCCTACCTCATCATGCTGGGGCTGGTGGCAGCGTTTTTCCTGCTGCAGATCATCGGGCTCATCGGCGACGCCGGCGACCACGACGTCGACCACGACCATGACGTCGATGTCGATGGCGACGCCGATGCGGACGCGGACGGCGACCATGGCCACGGTGACGGCCACGCCGGCATGAGCGAGGTGCTGGCATTCTTCGGCATCGGGCGCGTGCCCTTCATGGTCGTGTGGGTGACGCTGTTCCTGTTCACCGGCTTCGTGGGCCTGTTCACCAACCGTGTGGTCTACGCCAACCGGGGCGGCCTGGGCGCTGGCGCGTTCGTGCTGGTGCTGCTGGGCGCGCTCATCATCGGCCTGATCGCGGTGCGCCTGTTCGCGCGCCTGGCCGCCAAGCTGGTCGACGTCGGCGGCAAGGGCTCGACCACCAAGCACGAGCTGGCCGGCAAGCAGGGTGTGGTCGCCAGCGCGACCCTCGACGCGAGCTTCGGCGAGGTCCGCGTCCACGATGGCACCAGCGAGCAGATCGTGCACGCGCGCCTGGGCAAGGGCGAGGCCGAGCTGTCGCGCGGAGCCCGCGTGGTTTTGATCGAGTACGACGCCGAAAAGGGCTATTTCTGGGTCACGGTGTCACCGGAGGTCGGTGACGCCACTGTGGGCACTGGAACCTGAGAGCACTGGACCTCGCGAGTGCGAGGCACCGGGGTTCACACGTCTCACCCACGTCGCGGGTAGAGAGAGAGGGAGGCCATGTTCAAGGGTATCGAGGTCTGGCAATGGGCGCTTGCTGCGGTGGGCGCCATCGTGCTGTTCATGCTCATCTTCCTCACCGCGATGGCGCGCTTCCTCAAGCGACCGTCGCCGTCGGAGGCCATCATCCGCATCGGGCGCGCGGCCACCGACGTCTTCATCGCGCGCGCGTGCTGGATCGTGCCGATCCTGCATCGGGCAGCGACCCTGTCGCTGTCGACCATCGGGCTGACCATCCGGCGCGCCGGCCATGACGCGCTGGTGTCCAAGGACTTCATCTCGATGAACCTGTCGGCGGAGTTCTATGTCCGCGTCGAGCCCAACGAGGACGACGTCAAGAAGGCCGCCCGGACGATTGGCATCGACGAGGGCCACGCCTCCAGCGAGGCCATCGGCGCCAAGGCGCAGCAGCTGCTCGAGCCCAAGCTGATCGGCGCGCTGCGCGCGGTGGCGGCGCAGAACGACTTCCTGCAGCTGCACCTGGCGCGTGAGCACTTCGCGCAGGAAGTGTCGAAGGCCCTGGTCGAGGACCTCGGCCGCAACGGCTTCACGCTGGAGTCGGTGACCATCACCGAGCTGACGCAGACGCCGCTGGCGGACATGCGCCTGGACGACATCTTCGGCGCCTCGGGCCGCGAGACGGTGACCAACACCGTGGTGCAGAAGAACATCGCCGTGAAGCGCAAGCAGCAGGAGGAGGCGCAGATCACCGCCGAGATCCAGAAGGAGCAGGCCATCATGGTGGCGCAGCAGGACCGCCTGGAGCGCGAGGGCAAGGCGACCCAGGAGGAGGCCGCCATCAAGGCCGAGCTGTCGAAGAACGAGGCCATCGAGACGCGTGATCTGCAGCGCCAGGCCAACATCGCGGTCGAGCGCGCGCGCAAGGAGCAGATGGAGCAGGCCGCCGAGATCGGCCGCCAGAAGGCCATCGAGGCGGCGCAGGTCGACAAGCAGAAGGTCATCGAGTCGGCCCTGGTCGACAAGACCATCACGCTGACCATGAAGGCCAAGGAGAGCGCCGAGGCCGACTCCCAGAAGGCCGCCGCGCTGGCGCTGCGCGAGCGCGCCGACCAGGAGGTCATCACGGTGCAGCAGGTCGCCGAGGCCGAGCGTATGAAGCGGGTCGCCATCGTGGCGTCCGAGAAGTCGTCGGAGCAGGAGCGCATCAAGGCCGACGTCGCGGCCTACATGAAGAAGGTCGACGCCGAGGCGATGGCCAACGCCCAGCGTGCCGCGGCCGAGGGTCGTGCCGACTCGGCGCGCTTCGACGCCCAGGGTGTGGCCGACGCGGTCAAGATCAAGGCCAAGGCGGAGGCCGACGCGGCGGAGATGCAGGCGGTGTCGATCACCAAGCTGGCCGAGGCCAACCGGGAGGCCGGCCTCAAGGAGGCCGAGGTCGCGGGGCAGCGCATCGCGGCGGCGAATGGTCGCTCGCGCGAGGTGCTGCTGGCCGACACCGTGCAGTCGCTGATCAAGTCGGCGCCCGACATCATCCGCGAGCTGGTCAAGCCGGCGGAGCGCATCGGCGAGATCAAGGTGCTGAACGTCAGTGGCGGCATGGGCGGCGGCGCGGGTGCGGGTGCGGGCGGCAATGGCGCCGGGTCTGGCCAGTTCCCGCTGCTGGGCAACGCGCTGGGGCCGGTGGCCAAGAGCATCCTCGATGCCTCGGCGGTGATGCCGGTGGTGCGCGAGATGTTGCGCTTCGCCGATGGCGATGCCGGCAAGAGCGCGCTGGCGGGTCTGGCGGGCGCGATGGAGAAGGTGCTGCCCGGGCTGACCCCGGCGGCGCCGCCTCCGCTGCCGCGCACCGGCGCGACCACGCGCAAGCCAGCCGCGCCCACCGAAGGCGCGTGACATGAGCGTCGTCGGCACCGAGGCGACGTCCGGCACCAGCATGGGCGTCGCCTCGCCCGACGCTCCTCCCGCGGCGCCCGTGATGACGCCGATGGAGGAGCTGGCCACGCTGGTGGCGTGGGGCGCGGCCGTGTTCTTCGAGGCCGAGCACGGGCACAACGAGAAGGTGCGCGACTACTGGGACGCGCTGCACTACGTGGCGACGTCGTGCTCGGTCGGCTATGCCGACGTCTTCCCGCGCACCATGGTCGGGAAGATGGTGGGGGCCGTCGTCATGATGGTCGGCCCGGCGTTGACCGCGCGTGCGCTCGACCGGCCTGAAGCGCCCGCTGGGCCCCAGCCCGCAGATCCCGCCCTGCTCGGCAAGCTCGACGAGGTCATCGCCGAGCTGCGCAAGCAGCGCACCCCTTCGCAGTAACAACCCTCGCAGCCTCCCCGAACTACGACAGGGCCTTGAGGCCCTCCTTGTCGGCGATGATGACCTTGCGACCCTCGGTCTGGATCAGGCCCTTGCGCCTGAACTGCGACAGCGTCAAGGACACCGTCTCGCGCGTCGACCCGATCAGATTGGCCATCTCCTGGTGCGTGATCTTCAGCGCCACCAGCACGCCGCGCGCGTCGTCCACGCCGTACTCGATGGACAGCCTGATCAGCAGCTCGGCCAGCTTGGAGTTGACGTCCTTGAAGACCAGGTTCTCGATCTTGTTCTCGAGCTCGCGCCGGCGCCGCGTCAGCACCTTCATCAGGCGATAGCCGAGGCCGCCGTTCTGCTGCACCAGGCGCTCGAAGTCGCTGCGCTCGATCTCGGTGATGAGCGCGTTCTCCATCGCCTCGGCCATCTCCTCGCGCGGGCCGCCCTCGATGAGACACATCTCGCCGATGATCTCGCCGGGGCCGCGGTAGGCCAGGGTCAGCTCCTTGCCGTCGCGCGTGACCTTGGAGATCTTCACGCGGCCGCCATTGATGAAGTAGACCGCCGTGCCGGGATCGCCTGGGAGGTAGATCACGTGACGGCGGCGGATCTCGTTCATCTGGATGCGCTCGGCCAGCCGCGCCAGCACGTCCTGGGGCAGCTCCGCCAGCAGGGGGATCTTCTTCAGGTACCAGAGCGCACGCTTTTCGTCCTGCACGGGACCAACCTTTCGCAACGGGGGAAACGAAGGGTGGCCCCAATAGTAACCACGATTACAAAGGGTGGTCAAATGGGGGCCAGTCAGGTCCCTTACCCGAATCAGCGAGAGATGGGCCGCGCCGTACAGCAAAGGCACGCACTGAGGCAGTGGTACACCGCTGCAGAGCCGGCAACTATGGCAGTGGAGGGACTTCCTCGTCGGCGATGTCGAGCAGCACGTTGCGCAGCCGGGTCGGGATGGGCGAGGCCCGCCGCGTCACCGGCTCGACCGACACGATCGACAGGTTGCCCTGCACACAGGTGCGGATGTCCCCCGGGCGCAGCATGCGGAAGTCCAGCCGCGCCGAGGTCCGGCCCAGGCGCTCCAGCGACAGCTCGAGGATGACGCGGTCGCCGATCTTGAGCGCGGCCAGCTGCTCGAGCTCGAAGTTGACGACCTCGAAGGCGACGCTGTCGACCTGCGGCATCTGCCCCGGCATCGTGACCTCGCCGAACTCGTCGCGCGTGGTCATCGCGGTGCGCGTCAGCGCCAGCACCGCGCGCTCGAGGTGGTGCGCCATGCGCGCCACCGTCATGACCTGGGTCTGCCCGACGTCGGCCGCGGTCAGCGCGATCTCGCTCTTGTGGGCCGCCACTACAGCACCCGCTTCAAGTACTGGCCGGTGAATGACTCCTTCACGCGCGCGACCTCCTCTGGCGTCCCCGCCGCGACGATGGCGCCTCCGCCGACGCCGCCCTCGGGACCGAGGTCGACGACATGGTCAGCGGTCTTGATGACATCCAGGTTGTGCTCGATGACGATCACGGTGTTGCCCTGTTCGACCAGCTTGTTGAGCACCTCGAGCAGCTGCTTGATGTCCTCGAAGTGCAGGCCCGTGGTGGGCTCGTCGAGGATGTACAGTGTCCGCCCGGTCGACTTCTTGGCAAGTTCCTTCGACAGCTTGATGCGCTGCGCCTCGCCGCCCGACAGCGTGGTCGCGCTCTGGCCCAGCGCCAGGTAGCCGAGGCCGACCTCGCGCAGCGTCTCCAGCTTCTGGCGCACCTTGGGGATGTGCGCCAGGAAGTCGGTCGACTGCGTCACCGTCATGTCGAGCATGTCGGCGATGCTGGAGCCCTTGTAGCGGACCTCCAGCGTCTCGCGGTTGTAGCGCCGGCCCATGCAGGCCTCGCACTGCACGTAGACGTCGGGCAGAAAGTGCATCTCGATGCGCAGGATGCCGTCGCCCTGGCAGGCCTCGCAGCGGCCGCCCTTGACGTTGAACGAGTAGCGCCCCGGCTTGTAGCCGCGCGCCTTGGACTCGGGCAGCTGCGCGTAGAGGTCGCGGATGTGCGTGAACAGGCCGGTGTAGGTCGCCGGGTTGGAGCGCGGCGTGCGCCCGATGGGCGACTGGTCGATGTCGATGACCTTGTCGAGGTGGCTCAGGCCGTCGATGCCGTCGTGCTCCTCGGGCGTGGTCTTGGCGCGCAGCAGGCGCGCCCGCAGCACCTGCAGCAGGGTGTCGATGACCAGCGTGGACTTGCCCGAACCGGAGACCCCGGTGACGCAGGTCAGCAGGCCCACCGGGAAGCGCGCGTTGACGTTGCGCAGGTTGTGGCCGCGCGCGCCCCGGATGGTGATCCAGCGCTGGGTGGGCTGGCGGCGCTGGCGCGGCACCGGCACCGACTTGCGTCCCGACAGGTAGGCGCCGGTCAGCGACGCGGTCGACGACATCACATCCTCGGGCGTGCCGGCGGCGACGATGCGGCCGCCGTGGACGCCGGCCCGCGGGCCCATGTCGATGACATGGTCGGCGGCGCGGATGGTCTCCTCGTCGTGCTCGACCACCAGCACGGTGTTGCCGATGTCGCGCAGCCGGCGCAGCGTGGCCAGCAGCCGCTCGTTGTCGCGCTGGTGCAACCCGATCGAAGGCTCGTCGAGGATGTAGAGCACGCCAACGAGTGACGAGCCGATCTGGGTCGCCAGCCGGATGCGCTGGCCCTCGCCGCCCGACAGCGTGGCCGCGGTGCGATCCAGCGTCAGGTAGTCGAGGCCGACGTTGACCAGGAAGGTCATGCGGTCGGTGACCTCGCGCAAGATCCGCTCGGCGATCTCCTTCTCGCGCGGGCTGAGCTTCGACTTCTGCTTCTCGAAGAAGGCCAGGCAGTCCTTGATCGACATCCCGGTGACGCGATCGATCGACTCGCCGCCGACCTTGACGAAGCGCGCCTCCTTGCGCAGGCGGGTGCCGTGGCAGTCGTCGCACGGCGTCTTGTTCATGTAGCGGTGGAACTCCTCGTACACCGCCTCGAAGTTGTCCTCCGAGCGCGCGCCTTCCTCGCGGCGACGGCGCTCGTACTCGCCGAGGCGACGCTCGAGGTTGGCGACGACACCCTCGAAGTCGCGCTTGAAGGTGTGGCGGCGCGAGTTCTTGTCGAAGAAGAACTCGACCTCCTCGCCCTTGGAGCCGAGCAGGATGAGATCGCGGTGCGCCTTGGGCAGCTTGGCCCAGGGCGCGAACAGGTCGATCTTGAAGTGGCCCGCGACGGCCTCGAGGATCTGCTGGAAGAACTGCGGATTGCGCTTCTCCCAGGGCTCGATGGCGCCCTCTTTCAGCGACAGCTCCTCGTTGGGCACGATGAGGTCGGGCACGAAGAACATCTTGGCCCCGATGCCGTCGCACGCCGGGCAGGCGCCCTGCGGGTTGTTGAACGAGAACATGCGCGGCGTGATCTCGGGGTACGACATGCCGCATTTCGGGCAGGCGAACTTCTCCGAGAACACCAGGTCGGGGGTGTCGTCGTCGAGCACCGGCGAGACCTTGATGGTGCCGCCGGCCAGCTTGAGCGCGAGCTCGACCGAGTCGGTCAGGCGCTGGCGCACGCCGTCCTTGTTGACCAGGCGATCGACGTAGACCTCGACGGTGTGCTCCTTGTTCTTGTCGAGGGCGGGGATGGCGGCGGTCAGGTCACACAGGTCGCCGTCGATGGCGACGCGGTGGAAGCCGTCCTTGCGCAGGCGCTCGAGCTCCTTCTTGTGCTCGCCCTTCTGCGCGGTGATGGTCGGCGCCAGCACGCTGAAGCGACAGCCCGCGGGCAGCGCCAGGATGCGGTCGACCATCTGCTGCACCGTCTGCGCCGAGATCGGGATGTTGCAGTTGGGGCAGTGCGGCAGGCCGATGCGTGCATACAGGAGGCGCAGGTAGTCGTAGATCTCGGTGATGGTGCCGACCGTGGAGCGCGGATTCTTGGAGGTCGACTTCTGCTCGATCGAGATCGCGGGCGACAGCCCCTCGATGGAGTCGATGTCGGGCTTGCCCATCTGGTCGAGGAACTGGCGTGCATAGGCCGACAGCGACTCGACGTAGCGGCGCTGGCCCTCGGCATAGATGGTGTCGAACGCGAGCGACGACTTGCCCGAGCCGGACAGCCCCGTGATGACCACCAGCTTGCCGCGGGGGATCTCGACGTCGATGTTCTTCAGGTTGTGCTCGCGGGCACCCTTGACGACGATCTTGTCCATGCGCGGGGCCCGGCCGTGGCCACGACACATTCCCTGGGAGTCGGCCCAGAGGCGGTGTGTCCATCGCGGGCGCGACCATCGTACTGCGCGGTCCAGCAAAAGAGAACGATCTCGTTTGCCAGCGTGCGGAAAATTGGGCCGTGCGGGGCTAGAATGCCAGCGAGCCAGTCCCGTCTGAGTCCCTCCGCGGCCCTGCTAGCCTCCTGATGGTGGCCGGCGAGGCGCAAGTAACCACTAGAGAAACCCATGAATGGAGGCACCACATGATGTTTTCGACGCGCAGCGCAATGGTGGTGGCGGCGCTGGGGTTGGTGCTGGGCATGGGGACGGCGGCGGAGGCGCGGGGGCGCGGCTCCAGCGGGTCATCAGGGGCTGGTGGCGGGCCGTTCGCCCTCGGCCTCATCCTCGGCGAGCCGACAGGCCTCAGCGGCAAGCTGTTCGTGTCGCGCCGCAACGCCCTCGACTTCGCGGTCGGCTTCGGCAGCGGCTACTACGACGACCATGGCACGCGGGTCCATGTCGACTACCTGTGGCACCCGCAGGCGCTGACCAAGAATGCGACCTTCGTGATGCCGTTCTACATCGGCATCGGCGGCATCATCTCGGACCATCACCACTACAACGATCGCATCGGCATCGGGCCGCGGGTGCCGTTCGGTATCGACATGTACTTCCGCACCGCGCCCGTCGACGTTTTTTTCGAACTTGCCTTCGCGATGGACCTCATCGATGACGAGGACCGCAACGGCGATCGCCACCGGCGCGCGTGGATCGAAGGCGCCATCGGCGTGCGCTACTCGTTCTAGCGCGTCAGCTCCGCGACCACGTCGCTGCCCTCGACGCGGAGGGCGCCGGCGGCGCTGCCGACCAGGGCGAGCAGCGCGGCCTCCAGGCTGCCGCGCGAGGCGCGACCGAACAGCGGGTTCGACAGGCCGAAGATCTGGCGCGCGAAGGCGGCGGCGTCACGGGCCTGGGTCGCGCTGGCGAAGCCGAGGCGCAGGCCGAAGCGGGACGGCTGGTTGCGCGGGCCGGCGAGCATCCAGGCCGCGCCCTCGATGCTGCCCAGGAAGGCCTTGATGGGGCGCAGCTGGGTGCGCGTGCCGGCGCCAGGGCTGAGCGCGGCGAAGGCGGCCGCGCCGGCGGGGATGCGCTGGCGGGCCAGCTGGGCGGGGGGGCTCTCGGCCAGGCCGCCGGAGGACGTTGACGACGCTGACGTGGACGCCGACGACGCCGACGACGCTGCCGCGCCGGCGGCGCGGCTGGCGCTGCCGTAGCGGGCCAGCGCGCTGCGCACCCAGCCCAGGTGGCCGTAGACCAGGCCGCCGGGGATGGCGGCGACGACCTGGGACTCGCGCGAGTTCTTGCTGCGCAGGTAGAGGCCGCGCGCGCCGACGCGCTCGCTCAGCGGCAGCGCCTGCGCCAGGGCGGCCTCGAGCGTGCGCTCGTCAGGGCCGCCGGCGAGGCCGAGGATGACCAGGCCGCTCAGCGCCTGTCCGGGGCGCGCCGAGCTGGCCGCCAGCGCGATCAGGACCGAGCGGGTGGCGCCCGCGACCGCGTGCCGCATGGCGACCGGCAGGTCGCGACCCAGGGTGGCGTCAGCCAGCGCGGACAGCATGGGGCCGGCGCCGCCGACCACGCCCTGCCGCTGCGCGAACAGCTCGAGCGGGGCGGCCGAGAAATAGGCCAGATACTCGGCGTCCTCGGGGACCAGGGCCAGCCCGGGCCAGGCGCCGGGCAGCCCCTTGTGCACGCGCACCACCAGGGGGCCGGCATGCGCGGGCTGGGGCGCGCACAGCGTGGTCACCACCAGGGCAGTTGCGACCAGCAGCGCCACCGCGGCGTCACACGAACGCACACGCGCGCGCGCGCACGACCCAGGGCGGGAGGGCGCGTTGCTAGCCACCTGTGCGGCCCCGCGCCAGCCGATCCGCCAGCTCGAGCGCGCGCTGGAAGCTGGTCGCGCGCGCGACGCCCTGACCCGCGATGTCGTAGGCGACGCCATGGTCGGGCGAGGTGCGCGGGTACGGCAGCCCCAGGGTCACGTTCACGGCCTCCTCGAAGTCGAGCAGCTTCACCGGGATGAGACCTTGATCATGGTACATGCAGACCACGGCGTCGAATCGACCCTCGCTGGCGGCGCGAAATACCGCGTCGGGCACGTGCGGACCGGTGATCTCCACATCGGCGCCCGCTGCGGCGGCGGCGCTGCGGGCGGCGACGATGGCGGGCTCGATGACGCGCGCCTCCTCGTCACCGAAGGCGCCCTGCTCGCCCGCGTGCGGGTTCAAGCCGGCGACCGCGATGCGCGGGCGCGCCAGCGCGAAGTCGCGGCGCAGCGCCACCGCGGCCAGCGTGATGGCCTGCGTGATGGCGGCGCTGGTGAGCAAGCGCGGCACCTCGGCGAGCGCGATGTGGATGGTGGCCAGCACCACGCGCAGACGCGGGCCGGCCAGCATCATGGCGACCGGAACGTCGTGGTCGCCGGTGCGTGCGCGCGCGGCGAGGAACTCGGTGTGGCCGGGGAAGCCGAAGCCGGCGGCCTGCGCGGCGGCCTTGCTGATGGGCGCCGTGATCAACGCGTCCGCCTGCCCCGAGGCCAGCGCGCGGGTAGCGGCCTCGAGGAAGGCGACCTGCGCGGCCCCTCCAGCGGGCGTTGCCGCACCGTGCGGAGCCTCGCGTTCGAGATCGAGCCGCGTCACCGCGATCAGCGCCAGTGCTGGCAGCTCGACCCCGGCCACGCGCGCGCCGCGCTCCAGCACGCCAGCGTCGCCGAAGATGGTGACACGAGACGCCAGGGCGGGCGCCGCCGCCAGCGTACGCGCGACGATCTCGGCGCCGATCCCCGAAGGATCGCCCAGGGTGATGGCCAGCCGAGGCGCGCGGGTGTCCACGGTCGCAGTCACGAACATGGCTGGAGTGTGCCCCGGCTCCGGCTCCGTGTCAGAGCAACGTGCGCGCCGTGATGACGGTGCCGCCGTGCTCGACGTCGCGCGCGAGGTCGAGGCTGACGCCGCTGCCCAGCCAGGCCCTGAGCAGGCCGAGGCGCGCGTCGGTGCGCTCGGCGCTGGCGGTCAGCGCACGCAGCCGCTGCTCGGCGGCGCGCGCAGCGGCGGCGTCCACGAAGGCCACCCGCAGCCCCAGGCGTACGCGGCCGTCACGGCGCTCGAAGTCGAGGCGCAGCCGGGACAGGCCCGCCGTCTCCTGACCGAGCCGGGCCTGTGACGCCGCACCCAGGCGCGCGACCACCCAGCCATGGGCCTCGGGGTCGAGGCCAGCCAGCTCCTCACCCAGCGGTCCATCGCGCACGTCGCCACCAGCCGCGCCGGCGCCAGCCTCGCCGCGCGCGGCGGCCGCCAGCAGGGCCGCGCTGCGCTCGATGAGGGGCAGCGCCCCGGCCACCACCAGCCCGGGCGCCAGCACCACGCCGCCGGCGCCCTCGGCCAGCCGCACCCGCCACACCCGCACGCCGTCGATCTCGTGCGCGGCCAGGCCGGCGGCGGTCAGCGCGGCGGCCACGCGGGCCTCGTCGAAGCGCCCGCTGAGCGCCGCCAGGTAGGCGCCGCTGACGCCGAAATCGCGGCCCAGCGCCACATACAGCCGGTCGACGTCGGCCGCGAAGTCGATGTCCGCACGCGCCAGCAGCGCGACCAGCTCGGGTCGTTCGTGGGCCAGCGCGCTGGGCCACACATGGGCGAAGCCGGGGTCCGACCGGCTCAGCCCGCCGAGGTCGGCGCGGACCACCGCCTCGACGTCGCGCGGGATGAAGGCCAGCTCGTCGAACGCCGGCAGCGGCCCGGGCAGGTGGGGCGCCGCGGCCACCACCCCGACCCTGGCGATGCTTGCCGCGGGCAGCTTGCCCTTGTGCCCTGGGGACGGCCCGGAGCGCCGGCAAGCTGCGCCCGAAGCTGCCGCCAGCGCCGCCGCCGCCAGCAGGTGGCGGGCCCGGCTGACCGGTGGCGACGAGGCATGTAGGCACGAAACCGACAAAACCCGAGGAAGATAGCATCGACACGCAGCGTTTTCGATGCTGGCGTGGCGTGGTCACGGCTTTCTGGGTAGGATCAGGTGTCGATGCTGGTGGTGACCTCATGAATCGTTCGCCAAAGTCGTGCGTCCTTGTGGGCATGCACGCCTCGCAGCGGATCGCCCGCGCCGTCATCGTCACCCTGGGCGCCAGTCTGGGGGGCCTCGCGCTGGCCGACCCCGCGCCGATGGCGGTCAAGGCCCGCCCGGTGCTGGCGGCGCGCACGACGAACGCCGCGCCCGAGGTCGAGCGTCGCACCGCCCCGACGGCGAACCCGCTGCCAGCGCCCGCCGCGGTGGCCGCCCCGGCGCCGGTGCCGACCCCGACCGAGAAGCCTGGCAAGCCGTCGCTGTGGTTCCGCTTCGGCGAGCGCATCGAGTGGAGCCTGCAGGTGCGCGGCGCCGAGGGTGGCCGCGCCCGCCTGGCCGTGGGTCAGCCCGGCAAGCTGGGCGACCGCACCGTGGTCGCGGTCAAGGGTGACGCCCGCACCACCGGCATCGTCGAGTCCATCAAGCACGTGGTCGAGGAGTCGCAGTCGTACCTCGACGTGTTCTCGACCTTGCCGGTCATCAGCGAGATCCGCGGCGAGCATGGCAAGGACACCGTCACCGGCAAGGTGACCCGCACCGGCGACGGCCAGGCCGAGGTGCTGAGCGCGCGCAGCAAGACCGGCGAGAGCAAGCAGACCGTCACCATCCACCCCAAGACGCACGACGGCCTGTCGGCGCTGGCCATGCTGCGCTCGCTGCCCTCCCTCAAGGAGGGCTCGACGCGCACCTTCATCGTCTACACCGGCGTCAAGGCCTGGCGCGTGACCGGGACCTACAGCAAGCGCGAGACGCGCACCACGGCGCTCGGCGAGATGGAGGTCTACCGCGTCGATGGCCTGGCCCAGCGCAGCCAGCTCGATGGCACCCTGATGAGCGACAAGCCGGGCAAGAAGTTCACCGGCTGGTTCAGCGCCGACCGCCGCCGCGTCCCGGTCCTGTTCGAGGCTGACAGCGACTATGGCAAGGTCAGCCTGGTGGTGACGGGGTACGCGATCGACAAGTAGCTAATGGTCCCCGATCCACTTCAATCGGTAGAACCACATCACCATCAGGATCGGGATGGCTGCCAGCAGGCCGACCGCGCTGAGCTCGAACCACAGCGAGCTCCAGGGCAGGCGGGTGAAGTTCTGGCCGAAGAAGCCGACCACGAAGCCCATGGGCAGGAAGATGGCGCTCATGATGGTGAGGCGCTTCATGATCTCGTTGGTGCGGTTCGACACCGAGGACAGGTAGGCGTCGAGGGCGTTGCCGAGCAGGTCGCGCCCGGTGTCGATGTGCTCGTAGATCCGCGACAGGTGATCGTAGACGTCGCGGAAGTACAGCGCCGCCTTCTCCGAGATGCGCGGATCGCCGCGCTTGGACAGCAGCGCGAAGACGTCGCGCTCGGGTGACAAGGTGCGCCGCATGGTGACCAGCGTGCGCTTGAGCGTGAAGATGCGAGTCAGATCGCTGCGCGACAGCCGCGCCAGGACCTGCTCCTCGACCTCGTCGAGGGCGTCGGACAGCAGATCGAGCAGCGGGAAGTTGGCGTCGACCACAGCGTCCACGATGGAGTGCAGCATCATGTCGGCGCCGCGGGCGCAGAAGACATGGTCGCGCTCGGCGCGCCGGTACACGTCGTCGAGCGCCGGGATGCTGCGCTCGTGCACCGTGATCACGGTGTTCTCCAGCAGGAAGCAGTGCAGCTCGTGGATCTCGACCTCGCTGGGGTCACCGCTCGGGCAGGTGAAGCCGTGGATGACCAGGAAGAGGTGCTCGGGGTAGTCGTTGACCTTGGGGCGCTGGTCGAACGAGAGGCAGTCCTCGACCGCCAGCGGGTGCAGCCCGAACTCGTCGCGCAGCCGCTCCATGTCGGCGATGGTCTGGCCCTGCACGTCGACCCAGTGCAGCACGCGCCCCGGCCGCTTGTGCGCCAGCTCCTCGCCCCCGATCACTGTTCCCGCGGCACTGACCTCGATGACTCGTAGCACGAGGCGATGGTAACCGCGGCCGGCGGCACGGCAAAGCTGCATTGTGGCTTGTCGGCCGCGCGCTCGGGAGGATACAAGGGAGCCACGCCATGGAGCAGACGGTCGCGCTGATCCTGCCTGACCTCATCGAGGCCCTGCGCACCGATCCGGCCGCCGTCGCCGAGCTGACCGAGGAGATGCACCCGGCCGACCTGGCCGAGGCCTGCTCCGCCACCGAGGACCTCGGGCTGCAGCTCATCTTCATCAAGGCGCTGGGCGTCGACGACGCCGTGCGCCTGGTCGAGCACCTCGACGAGCGCCTGCGCGCCACCATCGTCCACGAGCTCAGCAAGACCGACATCGCGCGCACCGCGCGCATCGTCGACAACCTGGCCGCCGACGAGCGCGCCCTGCTGTTCCGCGATCTCGAGGAGGACACCCGCACCGCGCTGTTCGCGCGCATGGAGAAGAAGCAGGCCGCCGACGTCAAGCGCCTGCTGGCCTACCCCGAGGACACCGCGGGCGGCCTGATGACGACCGACTTCGTGGCCCTCGATCACGACATGACGGTGGCCAAGGCCATCGAGCACATCCGCCGCGTCGCCATGGACATGGAGACCATCTACGAGGCCTACGTCGTCGACGACAACCAGACCCTGCTGGGGGCCATCTCGCTGCGCGACCTGGTGACCTCGCCGGCCGACGTCCCGGTCACCAAGGTGATGACCGCCAACGTCATCTCGCTGCGCGCCGAGAGCCCGCAGGAGGAGGTCGCCCGCGTCATCGCCAAGTACGACCTGCTGGCGCTGCCGGTCACCGACCGCGGCCGTCGCATGCTGGGCGTCATCACGGTAGACGACGCCGTCGACATCATCGCGGAAGAGGCCGCCGAGGACGTCCAGAAGATGGGCGCGGTGTCGCCCATCCAGACGCCGTACCTGGAGACGCCGTTCTGGGTCTTCGTCAAGAAGCGCGTGTTCTGGCTGGTGGCCCTGTTCCTGGGCGAGCTGTTCACCGGGACCGTGATGCGGCACTACGTCGGTGAGGAGGGCGGCGGCGCGGTGACCTTCACCCTCGCCATGGTGTGGTACGTGCCGCTCATCATCAGCTCGGGCGGCAACGCGGGCTCGCAGTCGGCGGCGCTGGTCATCCAGGCGCTGGCGCTGGGCGAGGTGCAGTTCAAGCAGGTGCTGCGCGTGATCGCACGCGAGTTCGCCATCGGCGTGGTCCTCGGCGTCATCCTCGGGCTGGTCGGCGTCATCCGGGTCTCGGCCTTCGGCAACCCCATCGGCATGCACCTGACCATGACGGTGGCGGTCGGCATCCTGGCCGTGGTGACCATGGGCGCCACCGTGGGGGCCGCGCTGCCGATGGTGATCAAGCGCGTCGGCCTCGACCCGGCGGTGTCCTCGACGCCGTTCATCGCGTCCTTCGTGGACGTCGTGGGGCTGGTGGTCTACTTCAGCGTGGGCCACATGTTCATGCACCTGTCTTGACCCGGACGAGCCAATATGGATGCGATGTATGCCGCGTAGTTGAGGATTGCCAGGTCGGCTGATCGTCCACCTTGAAAGCGCCAGCGTAGCGTGTAAGGATTTTGGCAGATGGATGACTTTCACTGCTCGTTCTGCGGCAAGAGGCGGCGTGAGGTACGCAAGCTGATCTCGGGCCCGCGCGTCTTCATCTGTGACGAGTGCGTCTCCCTGTGCAACGACATCCTGACCAAGGAAGAGGCGGCCGAGCGGCCGTCTTACCCACGGCCCAAGGAGATCGTCGACGAGCTGGAGCGCTACGTCGTCGGCCAGGCCCGCGCCAAGCGCGCGCTGGCGGTGGCGGTGTACAACCACTACAAGCGCGTCGGCATGCGCGGCAAGCCGGGCGAGTGCGAGCTGCAGAAGGGCAACATCCTCCTGCTCGGGCCGACCGGGTGTGGCAAGACCCTGCTGGCGCAGACGCTGGCCAAGAAGCTGGACGTGCCGTTCGCCATCGCCGACGCCACCACGCTGACCGAGGCCGGCTATGTCGGCGAGGACGTCGAGAGCGTGGTCAAGGCGCTGTACCGCGCCGCCGGCGGCGACGTCGAGAAGACCGCGCGCGGCATCATCTGCATCGACGAGATCGACAAGATCGCGCGCAAGGGCGGCGTGCCGTCGTCCACGCGTGACGTCTCCGGCGAAGGCGTGCAGCAGGCCCTGCTCAAGATCCTCGAGGGCAAGGTCGCGACCATCACCCCCGATGGCGCGCGCAACCGCCCGCAGCAGGAGCTGATCCAGATCGACACCACCGACATCCTGTTCGTGTGCACCGGCGCCTTCAACGGGCTGGAGGACATCGTGCGGCGCCGTGTCGGCCAGCAGGGCCTCGGCTTCGGGGCCTCGGTCGAGAAGGCCAAGGACGATCAGGACACGCTGCGGGCCGCGGCGCGCACCGAGGATCTGATGAAGTTCGGCATGATCCCCGAGTTCATGGGGCGTCTGCCCATCATCGTCAGCTGCGACGACCTCAGCGTCGAGGCGCTGACCGAGGTGCTGTGGCGGCCCAAGAACGCGCTGGCCAAGCAGTACGAGCGCCTGTTCGAGCTGGAGAACGTCAAGCTGAGCTTCACCGAGGACGCCTTGAAGGCGGTCGCCAAGGAGGCGCATCGCCGCAAGTCGGGCGCGCGCGGGCTGCGCGCGATCCTCGAAGAGGTCATGCTCGAGGTCATGTACGAGATCCCGTCGTTGCCGGGCGTGCGCGAGTGCGTCATCAACGAGGAGGTCGTCGTGCAGCGTGGACGGCCGCTGCTGGTGCGCGAGAAGAAGGCGAGCTGAAGTTCCGTCAGCCGTTCTGATACTCGCGCGCGAGCGAGTGTCAAGCTTGCACCGCGCCGCGCGTTCAGCCGTATGATGGTCTTCCGAAAAGGAGACGCTCCATGCTGACCGAACCGCAGCGCGACCAGCTCCGTACCGTCCTCGATGAAGAAAAGAAGCGCCTGGTCCGCGGTGCCAAAGATGGCCTGCAGTTCAGCATGAACCGCGACCGCGACTCGGTGGGGCGCGACTCCATCGACGAGTCGATGGAGGAGGAGATCTACTCCACCGAGCTGCGCCTGCGCGACCGCGAGAAGTGGCTGCTCGAGAAGGTCGTCTCGGCCATCGAGCGCCTGGAGCAGAGCCAGCCGCGCCCCATCGACGAGTGCGAGGACTGCGCCGAGGCCATCGGCTTCAAGCGCCTGCTGGCGCGCCCGGTGACCACGCTGTGCATCGACTGCAAGGAGGCGCGCGAGAAGGAGGAGAAGTCGATCGCGCAGGCCGGTGCCGGTCGCGCCGACGGCGTGGCGGGGTCTGACGCCGGGGGCTCGGGCTTCGGTGGCGGCGGGGCCGCGGCAGAAGAGTGAGCAAAGAGTAAGCCACGGGTTTTCGGCTCGAACCGCAGTTACGACCTGTCCTTGCCTTCGCGTTTCCCCGTTCGATCAGATATAGTAAGGCCTGCGGTCGGGTACCCGTGACCCAAGGCTGCAGCCCCCCATGAGCTCCGAGTCCAAGTACAAGATCACCGAGCGTGTCGACCAAGGCGGCATGGCTGAGGTGTTCAAGGGCGTCATGGAAGGCCTGCCCGGGATGCGCAAGAACGTCGCCATCAAGCGCATCCTCCCGAACCTGACCAAGAACAAGAAGTTCGTCTCGATGTTCCTCGACGAGGCGCGGCTGTCGCTGCACCTGCAGCACGCCAACATCGTCCACGTCTTCGACATCGGCGTCGCCGACTCCAGCTACTTCATCGTCATGGAGTTCGTCGATGGCTGCAACCTGAAGGCGGTCATCGAGTGGCACAAGAAGAAGGGGCGCACGGTGCCCCTGACGCAGCTCTTGTACTCGATGCTCGAGGTCTGCAAGGGGCTGGCGTACGCGCACGACATGGCGGACCCGGAGACCAACCGGCCGCTGGGCATCGTGCATCGCGACATCTCGCCGCCCAACATCCTCCTGTCCAAGACCGGTGAGGTGAAGCTGGTGGACTTCGGCCTGGCCAAGGCCAACAGCCAGCTCGAGGACACCGACCCCGGCGTGGTCAAGGGCAAGTTCAGCTACCTGTCGCCCGAGGCGGCCAGCGGCCAGCCGGTCGATCACCGCGCGGACATCTTCGCGGTCGGCATCCTGATGTGGGAGATGCTGACCAACAAGCGCCTGTTCTTCGGCGAGACCGACTACCAGACCGTGGAGCTGGTGCGCCAAGCGCGGGTGCCCCCGCTGGCGGCGCTCAACCCCGAGGTCGAGCCCGAGCTCGAGGGCATCGTCCGCAAGGCGCTGGCCAAGGATCCCGAGAACCGCTACCAGCACGGCATGGATCTCGGCGACGCCATCGCGCAGTACCTGTTCTCGCGCGGGCGCAAGGTGACCCAGCGCGACATCGCGTCGATGGTGCGCCAGGTGGTCGACGACCGGGTGCGCCAGTCGGGCACCATGAAGAAGCCCGGCATCATCGACACCCTGATCAGCGAGGAGATCGTCAAGTTCACCTCGCTCGACATGACGGCGCAGGATCTGGCCGACATCGCCGCTGGTGACGGGGACAAGCCGCCACAGATGAGCCAGCCGCTGGGGCCAGAGGCGTCGCAGCCGCTGGACCCGTCGTCGTTCATCGATCCGCGCGAATGGGTCGACGATTCGATCAGCAGCAAGGGCAAGGGCGGCGGCGCGGGGCTGCAGGCCGCGGGCGGCAAGGGCCAGCGCGGGGCGGCGGCGGGTGGCGGCGCGGGCACCGGTGGCGAGCAGCGCAAGGGCAAGGGCGGCGGCGGGCAGCCGGGCGGCGCGACACCGAACGGCAACGGCGCGCACAAGGGCCAGGG